>Ga0207797_1000035_pt1 | contig 81598 bp, 71 predicted proteins | sample PRCRCaboRojoPR_6_FD_187275 | JGI IMG/M metagenome (GOLD analysis project Ga0207797, IMG submission 187275) | Marine sediment microbial community from Cabo Rojo, Puerto Rico - PR CR 10% Liquid 1 (SPAdes) | ecosystem: Environmental > Aquatic > Marine > Coastal > Sediment | place: Cabo Rojo, Puerto...
GGAGTTGCGGCGGCAGGTATTCCAGCAGGTAGGCCAGCCCGTCGTGGATCGGTTTGGCTGTGATGACGTGATAGTCATCGAGGATCAAGGTCAACTGATCATGGGCCGCCCCGATTTCGTTGATGAGGGTCGTCAGGAGTGATTCGATAGGCGGCGGCTGGGGCGACCGGAGGGCTGCCCGGGTGGGCTCGCCCAGCGCCGAATCCAGCGTCTGCAGGGCAGCGACGAGGTAGAGCCAGAAACGGGTTGGGTCGTTATCGTCCTCGTCGAGGGAGAGCCAGGCGATCGGACGATCGCTCTGCCCCACCCAGTCACTCAACAGGGTGGTCTTGCCAAAGCCGGCCGGGGCGGAGAGCAAGGTCAATTTGCGGTGCCGCCCTTCGTCGAGACGCCGGATGAGCCGGGGGCGTCGCACCGACTTGGCGCCAGCGGGTGGAATGTAGAACTTGATCTTCAACAACGGCGTAGGCATTCCCCTCCTTTCAGCCAGCCTATCACGTCAGTTCCGTACTGTCAAATGAGGGGAATGCATAGACCACGCTACCGAGTCAAGGCGTTGCTCAGGGCAATCGCACCGTCTGAAGACCTCCGCCTGGGCAAGCCGGACGCGATTGTCGTCAGGGGAATTGCATTTGATGAGAATTCCGAATTTTGGCCGAGCATCTGCCCCGAGCGTTGCGCACATATGGACAAGAACCATTCGGAAGGAGGCTATCCCGCAAACTTCGGAATTCTAAGCGCGATCATCTTCCATATGCGATTGCCCTGGATTGTCGTGAGGCATTACTTGACGCTGAGGACGATTATGGTATAATTTTTTTTGCGTCGCCGGTGTAGCTCAGTCGGTAGAGCAACTGACTTGTAATCAGTAGGTCATGGGTTCGAATCCCATCGCCGGCTCAAGTTGCAAGTCACGCTGGTGACCTGTGACGATGAGCAGTAGCGAATCGTGGGTCGGTGTCCCGAGCGGCAAAGGGGGCGGACTGTAAATCCGCTGGCTCAGCCTTCGCAGGTTCGAGTCCTGCCCGGCCCACTTCTTTTTCCCCTGAAGAATAGAGTCTGAACGCGTGTGCGTGACCTCGCCCTGTGGCGAGGTCACGCAATTTTGTTGCCTATGGACCTGAACCAGGCAGCGAGGTTACCTCACCCTCTCGTCCCGACGGGGCGAACAGCGTCAAGAAGACGGCCTGCGGCTACGGTTCAGGATCCCAGGGAGTGATCGGAAGGAAGGATAGCGGGAGTGAGCGTAGACGGTAGAGCCAGTGCCCTAGACGATCCTCCGGAGCATGGTGGAGCACCGCTGGGCCGTTTGAGCCGCGCCCGGTGGTTGCAGAACGGGATCGCCTTGATCACCTGCGTAACGATGGCCGTCATAATGACTCGACCCATGACGGCCAGGCTCAGCACCCATCTGATCACCTCGAGAGATACGCTGGTCCACTACTGGAATGGGTGGTGGGCAAGGGAGGCACTGAGCAAAGGTCTCCCCCTCACCTACACACACTATCTCTTCTACCCCAACGGGGTCAGTCTCATCTACCACAACATCGGGTGGCTCAACGTGGCTGCTTGGTTGGTGCTGCAGCTCGTGATGGGCGGCTTGGCTGCCTACAACGTGACGCTCCTGTTCTACCTGGCCCTATGCGGGGTGGCGGCCTTCCTTCTAATCCGAGAATTGACCGGCAACGCGCTGGCTGGCATGCTGGGGATGGTCGTGTACCAGAACTGGCCCGCTCGTCTCACCAGGCTGAACTACCCAAACCTGGTCAACACAGCCTGCATCCCCCTGTCCCTCCTCTTCCTCACCCGCACCTTGCGGCGAGGCAAATGGCACGACGGTCTACTGACGGGCGTCTTCGTGGCGCTAACCGCCTACACTCGCTGGCAGCACCTGATTCCTGCCGCCATCGTGATCGGTATCTACCTGATGGTCGTGAGCCTACAGCAGCTCCGTTCCGCTAAAGGTCGAGAGGCACAGCGGAGCCTGCGTGAGCTGTGGACCGCGTCCCGGCGTCACGTCTTCCTTCTGACGGCGGCCGGGCTGATCGTCGTGCTGGCGCTTCTTCCTCCGGCCGTGATGCTGATCCAGCAGCAGCGCGCAACGCCAACCAGCTTGGAAGGGCCGGAGAGTGCCCAGTACGAAGGAACGGATCTGTTGGGTTATCTAACTCCGGGCGGGAATCACCCGCTGCTGGGGCGGTACGTGGAGGGCCTACAACGGCGCTATTACAGCGGCGCCTGGGACCACGTGTCTTACATTGGCCTGATTCCACTGATCCTGGGATTCCTGGCGTTATGCAAAGAACGGCGTGCCGCGGCCCCCTGGGCAGCCGCCGCGGCGTGCCTGCTGCTGCTCGGACTAGGCCCGACCTGGCGGGTGAATGGACAAAGCTATCCCAACCTGCCCACCCTGTACGGTCTCGTAGATAGGGTGGTACCGGTGAGCCTGATAAGGGTGCCTGCGCGGTTCGACGTCTTCCTGGCGCTCCCAATGGCAGTGCTGGCAGGGTACGGGGTGGACCCACTGCTGTCCACGGCGAGGAAAAAGGCCCCGTGGGCGCCGGTCCTCGTGACACTGATACTCGGATCAATCGTGGTCTTCGAGTACCTCCCCGGGGAGATCTCCATGCGGCGCCAGAAACCGTCGCCGTTCTACGCTCGGCTGGCCGCCGAGCCTGAGGCATTCGGCGTGCTCAACGTCCCGCTAGGAAAGCAGTCAGCAAAGCTCTATATGTTCCACCAGACCCATCATGGGCATCCAATCGTGCAAGGGAAGGTCTCCCGCCTCCCGGACGAAGCATACTCGACCATCAGGAGCTATCTCTGGCTGGACGTGCTCCGTCATTTCGAGGAGATGGCTCCAGAGTTCACAGACGTCAGCCGTCAGTTGAACTCTCTGGCCCAGATTGGGGTGAAGGTCATGCTGCTACAGAAGACCGAGGTGGCCGCGGATCGCTTTGCCCACTGGAAGCGGTATCTGATCGCAGAGCCGTTCTACGAGGACGGTCAGCTAGCCGCATACTCGACAGAGCCGCGGGCTGACCGGGACTTCGATCTCACTGAGGAGCTGGTGCCAGGGCTGGGCCCCGTCCGGATAATCACTTCGACGGCATGCGTAAATCCCGGCGGAACCCTGGAAGTCGACGTGGGATGGGGCACGACGGCTCCGCAGGAAGAGGCCTTCGACGTGGCGCTGGCACTTGAGGCTGACGAAAAGGGCATCACTGAGCGGCGGACCTACCCGCTGTCCCCGGACTGGCCGACCAGCGAGTGGCCCGCCCACACGATCGCTTGGGGATACTACCCCATGTCCGTCCCCGCCGATGTGCCAACCGGGACGTACGCCCTGCGTTTAACCCTGATTGACCCGAAGACGGAAGAGGCGCGCGGGAAGAGGACCACGCTTGGGACGGTCTCGGTGGAGGATCGGCTCTGCACCTTCCCCATCCGGCAGGACGCCACGAAGATGAACGCCGTCTTCGGCAACGAACTGCGGCTGCTGGGGTACGAGGTGAAACGCGATGGCGACTATCTCCTGGTCAGGCTACACTGGCGCGCGGAGCAGCGAATGAAAACCGACTACAAGGTCTTTGTCCACGTCTTCGATCCAGAGACGAGCCGACCGGTAGCCCAAGACGACGCTCGTCCACACCGCGGTGCTTACCCCACCACCTTCTGGGGTCCGGCCGAGGTAGTGGAGGATCCGATCCCCATCTCGCTGGCAGGCGCGCCGGCGGGAACGTATGGGCTGGCAGTGGGCGTGTACGACCCGACAACGATGGAGCGACTGCCGGTGATGAGCAGCCAAGGTCTTCACGCAGACGGACGGTTGGAGCTGCCCGGGGAGACGGTGGTCATTCCGGCTGAGAGTCAGTGAGAAGGAGAAGGACCTCGGCCCGGCCGCAAGTTGGCTCGGGATGCTTCAGCTAGACCGGAATGAGGACGTGAGTATGGGCGGAAACAGCCGTCATTGTGCTAATCGCCCACGCCTTGCCAGAGATGGCATTGAACCCGTGCGGCGAGGGGCACATGACTATCTCTCCCCGTCGGCGTTGTTCGCCGCCCGCGCGCGCATCATCTGTCGCAAGGCCTCGATGTCGCGTGGCACGAAGTAGCCCACAACCACCAGCAGCGCCGCACTCGCCAGCCAGGTACTCACGCAGATGGTGATGATGGCCGTGTGCAACGACGTCCGCGTGGCAACGACGCCGGCCAGATACGGCGCCAGGGCTGCTCCACCGTCCTCGACTAGTTTGCGCACCGCCTGGGCCGTGCTGCGCACCTCGGGCGGCGTGATGTCGGGCACGGTTGCCATCATACTAGGCCCGTTCATCGGCATGAAGATCCCCGTGAGGCCTAACAGGACAGTAAACAGAACCTCGTTCTCCACCGGAACGCTCATCGTGAGCAGGAGCAGCCCGGCCGCCGCCAGCGTGCCCATGCCGCCGATGATGATGCGCCCGCGCCGCATCCGCTTGAACAGCGCATCCCCCAGGTTCCCGCCCAGCAGGTAGCCGCCCGAGATGGTGGTGATGGCCACCAGCATAGCCGTCATCGCCTGCCCGGAGGTGTAGCCCCGCTCCGTCTCCAGGTAGCGGAAGAACCAGAAGACCAACACATACCAAGCGAAAATGCCGAAGAAACCCTGAGCCATCAGCAGAGGCAGGCTGGGGATGCGAAACAGTTTCCGCACAGCCGCCCAATCGATGCGGTACGTCCCTATCTCTTCGAGGGTCGCCAACTCCGGCTCGGCGCTCCCCCGAGGCCGGTCACGCACGACGAACAGGATCAGGGCAGCGATCACGATGCCCGCCCCGCCGGTGATGAAGAACACCTTCCGCCACCCCATTGCGCCACCCAGCGTAGTCGCAAGCACCGTGCCCAGCATGAAGCCCAGCGGGCCCGACATCTGCATCACGCCGTAGACCTTCCCCCGGGCATGGGGGCCGAAGTAGTCAGCCAGCAAGCTGTAGAGGCCAGGATAGCTGGAGTCGTCAATGCCCGTGCTGGAGCGCGTCACCACGAATACGGGATAGGTGAGCGCCAGAGCGTTTAGCCAAGTGGTCGAGCCCCAGATGAATGAAGCCAGGGCCAGCAGTCGATCGCGGGCGTAGCGGTCGTACAGGTAGCCCCAGACTGGGTAGAGGAGGGAGGCGACGACGAGGGCCAAGCTGGAGATTGCCCCCATCTGAGCCTCGTTGATGCGGAAGTCCTCCATAATAGGCGTGGTGAGAGGTCCAATGAGTAGCTTGTCGGCTTGGTGGAGGAGCATAAACAGGAAGAACACGAACGCGACAAACCAGCGATAGCGGGATTTCACAAGACCTCCATGAGCAGCCAGGTTTCTGAACGCGACAAGGGGACGAGACTTCAAGAACCGGTTCTGCGGGAAGATAGGCAGCCGCCCGATCGTGGTCGGGCGGCTGCACTATGTGCAAGGGTCAGCTGAAGCGCTCGGCAAGAATCCCCTTCAGGGTCGGTTCGCCAATCACCTGAAGCTCGTAGCGGACGCGATCGACGGGATGCCGCACGTCGACCAGGCGGCGCAGGTCGATGGGAGTGGCAGTCAGGACCAGGTCGCAGTCGACGGCGTTGATCGTCTCCTCCAGCTCGGCCACCTGCTCGTCGCCGTACCCCATAGCGGGGAGCAACTTGCCGATGTGGGGATACGCGTCGAAGGTCCGGGCGATGGAGCCCACCACGTAGGGACGGGGATCGACGAGCTCGGCGGCGCCGAAACGACGGGCCGCGACCACGCCGGCTCCGTAAGGCATCCCCCCATGGGTGAGGGTCGGTCCGTCCTCGATAACGAGGACCCGCTTGCCGCGGATCGCGTCAGGATTCTCAACGAAGATCGGTGAGGCCCCCTCAACAATGGTGGCCTGCGGATTGACGGCGTAAACGTCCTCCCGCACGCGGGAAATCCCCTCAGGGTCGGCGGTGTCGACCTTATTGATGACCACAACATCGGCCAGGTGGAGATTCGCCTCCCCGGGATGATAGCGACGGCCGTGATCGGGACGGAGGGGATCCGCGACGACGACGTGGAGATGGGGCCTGTAGAGGGGCAGGTCGTTGTTCCCTCCATCCCAGACGATGACCTCAGCCTCCTCCTCGGCCTGGCGGAGGATCGGTTCATAGTCGACCCCGGCGTAGACGACGACACCACGATCGATGTGCGGCTCGTACTCCTCCCGCTCCTCGATGGTGCAGTCGTGGCGGTCGAGATCCTCGTAGGTGGCGAAGCGCTGCACAGCTTGAGCAGCCAGGTCGCCGTAGGGCATGGGGTGGCGGATGACGACGACCTGCTTCCCCATATCCTGGAGGAGATCGCAGACGTGGCGGGTGGTCTGGCTCTTGCCGCTCCCGGTTCGCACGGCGCAGACGCTGATCAAGGGCTTCTCGCTCTCCAACATGGTGGTGTCGGCGCCCATTAGCCGGAAGTCGGCCCCAGCGGCCAGCACCTGGGACGCCTTGTGCATCACGTACTCGTGCGACACGTCGGAGTAAGCGAAAACGACCTGATCAATCTCCTGCTCACGAATCAGATCGGTCAACTCCGTCTCAGGGTAGATGGGAACGCCCTCGGGATAGAGATCCCCGGCTAACTCGGACGGGTAGCGCCGATCCTCGATGTTGGGGATCTGGGCCGCTGTAAACGCGACCACTTCGTAGTCCGCATTGTCACGGAAGTAAGCATTGAAGTTATGAAAGTCACGTCCAGCGGCGCCCATGATGATGACGCGTTGTCGGCTCATATAAGGATACCTCTCTCCAGTTTAACTATTCGCGACTTCGGGTTTTGTTCTGCCGAAGCACTTGAGGGCGTCGAGGCTGTTCAGCTCGGTGGACCCGGACAGCCGGATCAAGCGTCGAGCCAGAGCGACAGGACGGTCGGCGGAGAAGGGCTGAGGAACGTCAGAGCTCGCCTCTGTCCGTCTTGGAGCGTTGCCCCGGAAGAAGCCAGATGACCGGAGGCCCGACCCAGACTACGACCCCCAGGCCGATCATGAGAAATCCGACAAGGGGATGAAGATCCAACGTCACCCCGTGATCGGAGATAGCGTAAATGCCAGCGGCAGAACAGACAGTTGAGAAAAAGAGGGTGACCAGCGATACGACGATGGTCACGGTCACGCGGGAGTGCTGATTCATGGATGACCTCCCCGCCAAAATCGGCCCGGACGATCACGCGAGGCGCGCGAGGAGAATTCCGAGCTCATAGAGAAGCAAGAATGGCCCCATAATGAGGAGCATGTTGACCGGATCCGTGGTAGGCGTGATAACCGCAGCACCGGCAGCAGCACCGATAACGACGACGCGCCGAGCCTTGCCAAACCCCTGAGGCGTGGCAACGCCGAGCTTGGCAAGAAAGAACATCACCAGAGGCGTCTCGAACACCAGCCCCGCCCAGAGAAGAATTGTGCTGACGAACGAGATGTAGTTGTTGATCGAGTAACGCTGTTCGACGATGCCGGCGAGGAACCCACGCAGAAATGGCATAGCCGCCGGAATCAGGACGAGGGATGCAAAGACGACGCCAGACGCAAAGCTAAGGGCAGCGACCGGCGCACCGATGAAGATATACCGTTTCTCCTTCGGCCGCAGGCCCGGGGCGACGAAGCGGAAGATCTGATAGACGATGACGGGCATGGCCAGGACGAGGCCGATGACGAGAGAAACCTTGAAGAACACGGCAGGCGCCTCGGTGGGAGCAATGGCAATCGGCACCTGGTCGCCGAGTGGGGCAACTAACAGCTTAAGAAGGCGTGGGGCGAAGAAGGTCCCAGCAACCACGCCGACCGCGAGAGCGATGACGGCCTTCATCAGCCGGTCCCGCAGCTCGGCCAGGTGGTCGAGGATGGACATCCGTGCTGCGTCGCTCATTCCTCGTCCCTCGATTCGACAGACTGGGATTCAGTGGGAGAGGATCGAGCCGGGGCATCCTCGCGCTCTCCAGGCTCAACGGGCGACGGCGACTCGGCCCCCCGAAGCTCCGGCCGAGCTGATGATGACACCGTAGGCTGTCCATCTTCCGCCGACTCGGATTCCGTCGCGGATGTTTCGGACAGGGCATCTTCAAGCCCCTTCCGGACCTCGCGCAAGTCGGCGCCAGCCTCGCTCGCCTCGGCCTCGGCAGCTTGAATCTCCGCCTGTAGCGCAGCTGTAAACTCTCGGGATAAGTCGCGCAGCTGTCTCGAGACGCGGCCGAGGGTGCGGGAAATCTCGACCATACGCTTGGGGCCGGCCACCAAGATGGCGACGATCAGTACGAGAACCAACTCCCAGGGGCCAACGTTCAGAAAATCCACACGAACTATCCCTCAAAATCCTGAGCTGCTTCTGCGATGGCTTCCCTGTGTCTCACCAAACTACCAAGGACACCATTCACGAAACGAGGTGCGCTATCGGAGCCAAACCGCTTGGCAAGCTCGACAGCCTCATTGATGGCCACTTTGACCGGCGTACTTCCGTCAATGGCGAACTCGAACATTGCCATACGCAGAATATTGCGATCGATATAAGCCATCTGCGACAGCGGCCATTCAGGGGCGTGCTCGTGGATGAACTCGTCCAGCACATCGCGGTGCTCCAGGACCCCGAATACCAAATGGCGTGCAAACGCTTCATAGGAGGCCGACATCTGAGTCTCGGACAAGTGGCGGTCGAGAACCACAGCAGGCGGATGAGATGCACAATCGATCTCGTACAACGCCTGCAGCGCAACGATCCGCGCCTGACGCCGACCTTTCAAGGTTCGGGGCTCCTGGCCGTTGTTCACGATAGGTCAGACAAAAGCTACGTCTTCAATATGTACGTCGACGGCTTCAACTTCAACACCCACCATATCCTCAAGGGCTCGCGTAACCTCGGCTCGGACTTTCCGTCCGATGGTGAGCATATTGGCACCGGGGTCGGTGACCAGGTAGACCTTTGCATACACTTTGTCGTCGACGACCTCGATCTTCACACCATCGCCCTGAAGTAGACGCCCCACTCCTGGCGGGGCGATTAAACGGGCAACACCGGGCACAGCCAGCGCGGTGAGGCGCACCGTGGTGACAAGCACTTGAGGTGCGATGGTGATCTTTCCGATATCACCTTGTGCCTCTCTCATCTCTGTATACATCAATGATCCCTCCTGCGTCCCAGGGCAGCTATCCTTGCATCACGAGTCCACCGTCGACAGTCAGGACCTCTCCAGTGATGAAAGATGCCTGATCGGAGGCTAGAAAAGCGACGGCGTAGGCTACCTCTTCAGGCTGGCCCATGCGCCCCAAGGGGGTCGCCTCAATCCCTTGCTGCTTGAGGTCCTCGGGCAGCTCGGCGGTCAGAGCGGTTGGGACGAAGCCGGGAGCAACGGCATTCACGGTGATGTTGCGAGGGCCTAACTCCTTGGCGAGACTCTTGGTGAAGCCGATGACGCCGGCCTTGGAGGCCGCGTAGTTCGTCTGCCCCCCCTGCCCCGCGATACCAGAGACGGAGCTGATGTTCACGATGCGTCCATAACGCTGTCGCATCATCTTGCGGGAAGCTGCCTTACAGCAGTTGAATACGCCCTTCAGATTGGTGCGCAACACAACATCCCAGTCATCTTCCTTCATAAGCATAAGCAGCTGATCCCGGGTCGTACCAGCGTTGTTGACGAGTATATCGATCCTACCGAAAGTGTCAACCGCGGTGTTGATGAGCTCCGCGGCCTGATCGAAGTCGCCCACGTCGGCCTGAACAGCAAGAGCCCGACCGTCCTGCGCCTCAATAGCCTCGACGACCCGGGCGGCGGCCTCGGCACTGGTGTTGTAGTTGATCACGACACTGGCCCCGCGCCGGGCCAACTCGATGGCAATAGCCCGTCCGATTCCGCGCGAGGCGCCGGTGACGACAGCAACTTTGTCCTGTAGGTCCATTGCAGCCTCCATTTTTTAGCGGCACACAGACTGGTAAAGGCTCGGATGCTTAGAAAGGCGAGTCCAAACACCCAGGCTCGGATCCGACGTCCGAGAACAGGGCGTAGCGCAACAAAAACTCATACGGCATTTCAGGCAAGAAGATCGTCCGTCGAAACCTTTTCCACTGAACGATTGATACGACGCAGAAGGCCGGCAAGCACTTTTTTCGGGCCCACCTCAACGAAACGATCGGCACCTTCTGCGATCATCCACTCGATCGACTCGGTCCAGCGGACCGGTGACGTCAGTTGGAGGCCCATAGCATCGCGGATCGAAGCCGGATCGATCAAAGGTCGAGCAGTGGCATTCGCCACGATGGGGATTTGCGGTTCGTGGAGAGGCGTAGCACAAAGACGTTCTTTGAACGATGCAGCAGCCTCGGCCATTAGAGGGGAATGAGCAGCGATACTGACGGGCAAGCGAATTGCGCGCTTGGCACCCCGGGCTTTGGCGAGGGCGGTGGCTCGCTCCAAAGCATCCGCCGCGCCGGAAATGACGATCTGGCCCGGACAATTGTCATTCGCCACCCCGACGTAGGAGCCGGTTTCCTGCCGGGCAGCGGAACAGACCTGCTCCAGAGGCCCACGTTCCAGGCCCAAAACAGCGGCCATGCCCCCTGGATTCTGCTCGCCCGAGCGCCTCATGAGACGCCCACGCTCACGCACCAACGGGAGCGCCTCCTCGAAGGAGAGCGCGCCGGAAGCTACGAGGGCGGTGAACTCTCCCATACTATGACCCGCAACATAGTCGGCGGACTCGCCGTCCCGCTCCTCCATAACCCGGAGCGCCGCCACGCTGGCGACCAGGATGGCGGGCTGGGTATTCACCGTATCGTCCAGGTCTTCGGACGGCCCTTCGAAACAGACCTGGGACAAAGGAATGCCCAGGACATCATCAGCCTGGGCAAATACGTCGCGGGCGACAGGGGACTCTTCATAAAGATTGCGTCCCATCCCCACGTATTGAGAGCCTTGTCCGGGAAAAAGATAGGCGCACTTACGTGCCAACGGCTCCCCCTCTAGACTGTTAAAACAATATGCGAGCTGTCGGGCGGTTGGGACACGTCGGGCGAGAAGCCCCGCCTAACGTGCGGAAGCTGCCTGCCGATCCCTCCCAAGCAGACAGCCGGCTGACGTACGACGCTTCGAAGCCCTACTCTTCCTCGATTTCGATGACCTGCTCACCACGATACGTGCCACAGTTCATGCAGACATGATGAGGTCGCTTCGGCGCACCACACCACTCGCAGGTGGCGAGACTGGTCGGTTTAATCTTCCACTGGCTGCTACGCTTGCGCCCGCGGGATTTCGAAATTCTGACTTTCGGCACTGCACCCATAGCCTACACACTCTCCTTATGGACTCCAATTTTCGGCAGAGCCACTGTCCCCCTCAAGCTGTCTCGACGTGGTGATCGCGATCAAGGGAGATCGGTGGCTGCCGCATTCTCCAGATCAATTTCCTGCGCTGCGTATTATAGAGGTGAGCACTGAAGGTGTCAAGGTGTCCCAGTCTCATCCTCCGGCGATCCGCCCTGCTCCTCACCCTCGGAGCGAGAAACGATGGTCTCAGGCATCGGAATGCTCTCCTTGCCGGTACGCCGCGCTTCGACGGCACGAATCCCGTTCTCGATCACCGTGAGAGCTCGCTTCAGCTCCTGCTCCAGGTCGCAGAGGACATCGAAGGCGTACTCGTCGGCCCCGGCGATGATCTGTTGCGCTTCTTTCCGGGCCTGGTCGCGGATGACCACCGCCTCTTTGTCAGCAGCCTGAGCGATGTTGTGATCAGCCGCTAGTTGGGCAGCCTCCTGACGCGCCAGCTCGACGATACGCTCGGCCTCCTCGGTAGCCTGCGCCTTCGTACGGTCCTTCTCACGGATGATGCGCTCAGCGCGTCGCATCTCGTCTGGGATAGAGATACGCATCTGATCAAGGAGAGGCCAAATACGGTTCTCGTCCACGAGCCGCAGGTCGCTGAATGGCACGCGCCTGCTCTCTCGGATGATCTCCTCGAGACGGTCTATCAAGTGCAGGATGTCCATGATTGCCTCCGTTCTCTAGTCACGCAGCGAGACGACGGGTACGGGTTCGTGGTTTTCCTCGCGCTTACGCCGCTTCGCCTCCAGTGCCTGGGCGACGTGGGGTGGCACCATCCCCTCCACATCTCCAGAAAGCAGAGCGACCTCCTTCACGATGCTGGAGCTGATGAAGGCATGCGCCTGGCGCGTCATGAGACAGACAAACTCAACCTTAGGTGCTAGCTCGCGATTGGTCAACGCCATCTGATACTCGAGCTCGAAGTCGGATATCGCCCTCAATCCACGAACAATGGCCTGGGCTTCGACCTCAAGGGCAAACTCGACGGTGAGCCCTCCATAGGGCGCCACACGCACGTTGGGCAAGTCCTCCAACGCCCTCCGTGCGAGAGCAACCCGCTCCTCCACGGTGAACATCAGATTCTTCGCCGGGCGATCATAGACTGCCACGACCAGATTCTGGAAGATGTTGGAGGCTCGCGTCGCAATGTCGATGTGCCCGAAATGAATCGGGTCAAACGTTCCCGGGTAAAGTGCGGTGTGGATCAACTTATTTGTCCTCCTTGCTCAAGGATCCGGTCTACACGGCGAGCCAAAAGGCGGTGGGCAGGATCATCAAGCTCCGGGTCGGTCTCGAAGAAGCGCCGAGCGGCCTCCCGGGCGCGCTCGATCAGCCTCAGATCGGCAATCCTCGCCAACTCCATAGACAGGACAGCCTGTGAGAATCCTGACTGACGCGTGCCCAAGAACTCACCCGGGCCGCGCATCTCCAGGTCCTTTTGTGCGAGGGCGAACCCATCATTGGTCGCCTCCACTGCTTTGAGACGCTCCTGCGCCTGCTCGGAGGAAGAGTTAGAAATCAGAAGGCAGTAAGATGCGTGCTCCCCCCGACCAACCCGACCGCGGAACTGGTGGAGCTGTGCCAGACCAAAACGCTCGGCGCCTTCGATCAGCATCACGGTGGCGTTTGGCACATCGATCCCGACCTCGATCACGGAGGTAGCCACCAGAATATCCAACTCCCCCCGAGCAAAACGAGTCATCGTCGATTCTTTCTCATCACCGGTCATGCGGCCATGCAAGAGGCCTAACTTGAGGTCCGGGAAGATGTCCTGCTGGAGCCGTTCGTATTCCTCCACAGCGGCCTTGGCTTCCAACTTGTCCGACTCCTCAACGAGCGGGCAGATGATAAAGGCCTGACGGCCCTTCTCGATCTGGCTGCGGACAAAGGCGTAGGCTCGCTCCCGCTCGGTCGGCAGAATTCGGCGCGTCACAATGGGCTCACGCCCCGGCGGCATCTCATCGATGACAGATACATCAAGATGTCCCCACACGGTTAGCTGGAGCGAGCGGGGGATCGGAGTGGCGGTCATTACCAGGAGGTGAGGATTGTATCCCTTCTGACGGAGCGTGCCACGCTGGCGGACGCCAAAACGGTGCTGCTCATCGACCACAGCCAGGGCCAGCTGGTCGAAGGTCACGCTCTCCTGAATCAGAGCGTGGGTGCCAATCACGATATCAATCGTCCCCTGCTCCAACCCGGTGTAGATCTCCTCTCGCTCGTCGCCGGTGACACTGCCGGTCAGGAGGCGCACCTCGAGGTCCGAATTGAGCGTATCCTCAATTAGACGCGTGACGGTCTGATAATGCTGCTCTGCGAGAATCTCGGTAGGCGCCATCAGAGCAGCCTGGGCGCCGGCGGATGCTGTGAGAGCCATGACAGCCGTTGCGACTACGGTCTTCCCGGATCCGACGTCCCCCTGGAGGAGGCGGGTCATCGGTTGGTCGGAGCGTAGATCGTGGATGATCTGCTCAAGGGCCCGCTGCTGCGCATCAGTCAGCTCGTAGGGGAGCCCACCGACAAAGGCCTGAAGCACATCCTGGCGGATCGGAATCGGTTGACCAGGCTCCGATCGCCATTCGTGACGCTGACGGAGCAGGGCAAGCTGGAGCACGAAGAGCTCGTTGAAAGAGAGTCGCTGGCGAGCGCGCTCCAACAGCTCCTGGCTGCTCGGAAAGTGCGCCTGCAGGATAGCTGTCTCCAGGTCAAGGAGCTCCTCCGCCTGCACGACAGAACCCGGCAAGAAGTCGGGCAAACGTCGAGACCAGTAGGTAACAACGCGTTTCATCAGACGGCGCAAGGACTTGGCCCTGAGGCCTTCGGTCAGCGGGTAGACGGGTACGATACGCCTGGTGTGCAACAACTCGTCCCGAAGAGGCTCCCATTCCGGAGCAGTGAAACACAGTCGTCCCAGATACTCGTCCACTTCACCGCTGATCACAATTTGCTCACCAGGCTTGATCTTGTTGGCCAGGTAGTTTTGATTGAACCAAGTGACTTCAACGGAGCCAGTGCCGTCGGTGAGGACGGCTTTGAACATCGATCCTCCCCCATGGATCTTCCGTCTGTATGCCTTTCGAACCTTGCCGATGATGGTGACCTTTTCGCCGTACTCCAATCGATTGATGGGCACGAGCTGGGAGTAGTCGTCGTAGCGGCGCGGGAGGAAGTAGAGGAGATCGCGGACCGTTTGAACGCCCAACCGTTCCAATCTCTCGGAGCGTTTGGGGCCAATACCCCGCACGACTGTGATCGGTGAATCGAGATCGGGCTGCTCACGGCTCGGCTTGCTCGGCTTCGAAGTTCCCTGGGACGATGGGGGCGCTGGTTTCGGGGCAGGCTCCTCCACGGGCGCCGCTGGCGACGGGCCGCGCTCCGCCACCTTCCGCAGGGTCGTCAAAGCCTTTCGGCGTGCCCCGGCATCCGGTAGATCGCTGTAGGTGCGCAACCGCTCCGCGATCTCCTCGATCCAGTTGGAAGCCTGTGGCCCAAAAGCGCGCTGCGCCTCCTGCGTCCACGTGTCGGCGTAGGATGCGAGGCCACCCACGACGGCCTTATCCCGGTATTTCTCCGCCTCCAAGCGAAGGATCTTAATGAGTTTCGTGGTCGGCGTGCTCATCATCGAACCCTACCACCCCCCGTATCCCTCGTAGACAATCAGGCCAAGGGCGTCTGGGCCAACGTGCGATGCTAGCAGGGGCCCATATAAAAGGATGGGGAATTCCCCATCCTCCGCCGTCACCTCCACATCGTCGCACAGGGCCTCGGTCTCCTCGGTCGCGTAAGGCGTACTCTGAAGAATCGCCATCTTCTCGATATGTGGAAACTCATTGGCGAAATCGGCCAGTTTTCCGATCGCCTCACCGCGGCCGATCACTTTCTCCATCGGTATGATCCGACCCCTTTCCACTGCCAGGGAAGGCTTGTTATCCAGCATCGTACCGAGGATAGCCTGGCTTGCGCTGATCAACCCAGCGTGCTCCAGGTAATCGAGCGTATCGGTGGTGAGCGACACGTAGATGTGTCGAATCATACCCCGGATCTGACGCACGATAGCCCCAAGAGGCATCGTCTCCTCGGACAACTTGGCCGCAGCCTCGACGAGAATCCCCAACCCCAGGGAAAACGTCTCCGAATCGACGACAGCAATATCGTAGCGTCCCATGAAGCTGTGGGTCGCTCGCTCCGCCTCCTGGCACACGAGGCTGAGAGCAGCCGACGAATGAAGCGAGATGATTTGATCGGTGCGACGCGTGACCCGACCGTAGACACGGCGGAAATCTTGCGCAGTGGGGCCAACGATCTGAGGATGAACACGCTCGCTGGCCATCCGAAGCAGCAGTTCCTCATGATCGAGATCGACCCCATCTTTGAAATCCTCATCCGCGATTCGGACAGTGAGAGGCACGATGGTGATGTCGAGCTCGTCCGCCATCTCGCCGTCGGAAACCCCTTCTCTCACCGCGGTGGGCAACCGCAAAGCGCTGTCAGTGACGATGTGGACCTTAGACACGGAACCTCCCAGACTAACGTTAGAAACAGCGGTCGGTCGAAGGGCATTTGGAATACGATTCCAAAGCCAAGACTTGGTTCAAAGACAAACATTCAGACTCTCTGGACGCAATCCCTCCTACTCGAGCAAATGGAGAGGCGACGTCATCTCCGAATCTCCGCTACTCTACCGAAATGATATACAGATAATGTGGCTGTCCGCCCTGAACAACTTCGATATCCTGCTCCGGGCAGTCTTCTTCGAGCAACTCAGCCAGTGCATGCGCCTCTTCCTCGCTGACGTCCTCGCCGTAATAGAGAGTAATGATCTCCCGATCGCGCGAGACCATCTCGCCGAGCAAGCCCCGGACAACCTCCTCGGCAGACTGACCGTTCACCTCAAGCTCACCGTTGAGAAGGCCGATGATTTCCCCATCAGCGACCTCAACGCCATTCACCGTCGCCGAGCGAGTAGCAAGGGTGACCTCGCCAGTCTCAACATCCTCCATAGCTCGCTTCATCGCCTTGACGTTGGTCTCAAGATCGGCCTGGTAGTTGAGCGCCAGTAACGCTGCAACGCCCTGGGGCACGAAGCGAGTGGGGATAACGACGACCTCCTTATCAGTCAGCTCACGGCTCTGTTCCGCCGCCATGACCACGTTACCATTGTTCGGAAGCAGGACCACCTGGTCAGTCGGCAGCTCCTCAACAGCCTCAAGCAGATCCTTGGTGCTGGGATTCATAGTCTGGCCCCCGCGCACGACGGCACTAACCCCCAGACTCTGGAAGACACGGGCCAAACCATCACCTGGAACGACGGCGACAACGCCGATATCACCGATGGCCTGTGAGGTACCGGTCGAGACAGTAGTACCTGGACTGCGCTCTCGGTCGACCACGAAATCCTGATATTGCGCCTGCATATCCTCAACCACAACATCGCGGATCGATCCGATGCTAGCCCCGTAGCTGATGGGAACGCCGGGATCGGAAACGTGGACGTGCACCTTGACCGTCGTTGGGTCCCCGACGGCGAGAGGACAGTCTCCCATCTGGGCTATGCGCTCTCGAATACCGTCCACGTCGAGGTTGTCTCCGACCACGAGGAACTGGACGTCGTACGCGTAACCCGTATCGGCGGGAGACATCCCCTCGGATAGAAGGTCGACCGACTCGGTCAGCTGCACGTCCTCTCCAACACGCTCACCTCTCATATAGCGAAGCATTCCCTCCAGGATGATGAAAAGCCCCTGCCCTCCGGCGTCGACAACACCAGCCTCTTCCAGCACGGGCAAGAGAGAAGGAGTCAGCACAACTGCCTCGTGAGCGGCAAATACCATGCGCTCCAAGATACTCACCAGATTGTCCGACCTCTCTGCAGCGCGGTCAGCTGCGTCGGCCACAGCCCTTGCCACGGTAAGAATCGTTCCTTCGACAGGTTTGACGACGCCCTTGTAGGCCGTCGCCGATCCCTCTCTACAAGCATCAGCCAAGTCCTCGCTTTGTAAGACCTCTTTCTCGTCCAAGCTCCGAGAAAAGCCGCGCCAGATCTGAGAGAGAATGACACCGGAATTGCCACGCGCGCCCATCAAGGCCCCGTGAGCCATCTGGCGAGCTACTCGCCCGACATTGCGTTCGGGGGAATCTTCGATCTCAGCCCATGCCGAGCGCATCGTGAGTACCATGTTCGTTCCAGTGTCACCGTCCGGCACCGGGTAAACGTTCAATGCATTAATGGCAGCCTGATGGCGCTGAAGCCAAGCCAGGGCAGCCCTGACGAGACGCTTGAATCCCTGACCATCCACGACATAGCGTGCATTCTCACGGGCGGTCTCCGATGTCATATCTTCTGCGGTCAACCCTATCTCCCTCAAATGGTAAGCAGCTCGCCGAATCGGCCTGACGAGAATCAGTCGACGTTGCTGACACGCAAGCTGTCGACGTGCACATTGACCTCGGCAACCGGGACGCCGAGTGCTCGCTCCACACTGAACTTCACTACGTTCATCACGCTGCGGGCCACGACCGCGATACGCGTCCCATATTCCACGATTATGTAAACGTCGATAGCAATCCGTCCATCCTTAACGCGCACCTCGACTCCACGCTTTCGTTCCGTGGAGAGGGCTGTGGCAATGCCCGTCGGCAGGTCTTTCGACGCCGTCCCGACTACACCGTAACAAGACAATACAGCATCATTCACGATGCTGGCAATGGCCACCGGCGATACATCAATCTGACCACGGAACTCGCCTTCTGGCATCCTTGTACCTCCCGTCGATCGAATAATGCGTTCAAAGAAAGGACGTCGCTTCTCGCCCGTGCAACCGTGGTAGAGCCCTGGTAGGCACGAGACCCCGGATAGGATTTCGAGCACCCAGGATCCCAACACTCGATACGCTACCCGGATCAACCCGGACTTCTTGCTCAAGCGGGCCGGCAAAGCGGCAGGCTTCCGTTCTTTGGAACTCAACTAGTTGCACGAAACAACTGCTCAGCGTATAATAACATGTCGGCCGATCGAAACAAATTCATCATCAAGGCTTGGAACACCCCCCAGGTCTAGAAAATGGTCCGGGGACTCAATCGTGATAACAGCGGTCTTCCACCTTGAACGAGCATTAAGTAGTTTGGAGGTCAAATCAATGGCGAAATGCGAAATCTGCAGCAAGGGCACGCGATTTGGGCACAACGTCCCTCGCTCCAAGAAGAAGACGAAGCGGCAGTTCCGTTCAAACGTGCACCGGAAGAAGGTCCTGATCGACGGTGAACTGCGCCGGATGCACATCTGCACCCGATGTCTGAGGACCCTCGATAAGGGGCAATAACGTCCCAGCGGCAAAACCGGATGTGGGAACCAGACCGGTTAGGCACGGGATGACACGAAAAACCGGCCAAAGGCGCGGGAGTTGGTTTCGGACACCTCCCAAGTAGAGAGGTCATTGCAGACGAATAGAACAGATTTCGAATTCCTAAACTAAGCCCCCTCTCATCACAGGGGGTTTTGCTTGACCCCTCACTGGCGTATGGTCCAGAAACAGGTTTCAGCTGGAATCCAACGCGCCACAAGAGGCACTGCGCTTGATCCCGACAGCATATGATACATCGGAATGATCAGAAAATCAAGAGGAGGCCGCCGGTTGAAGGCCAGCGCAATTGTGGTAAAATCAGTGACGGGCAGTCTGGTGCGAGAGATACCGCTTTGGGTGTTAAGCAGATTCGAATCGGAAACAAGAAGACTGACACCGAGTCTCTCCCCAAGCAAGGACATATGGCCACAGGTCAGCTGTTTCGGCAGTCACTGGATCTCTCCGAAGTACCGGGTGGGTGTCGGAGGCAGAAGGAGAAGGAGACAGACGGTGTGCCTGTAGTGGTGGCGTATGGTAGAAATCAATCTGAGTGAACATAGAAATCGAGGGGTAATCAGCAAACGAATGTCGGATACGAGGAAAGCAGCGAACGACTGGCTCAACCCGCTCATCAACCCCAGAGTGATGAATGAACTCAGCGCATCGCTGCGCGAAGGAGGGGACGATGCCTACCGCTTCGAGGTGCCTCCGGTTCTGCCAATTCTGCCACTGCGCGGTCTTGTCATCTACCCTCTTACAGCCGTTCCAATCCGGGTGGGGCAGCCACGCTCGGTGAGACTCATCGATGAGGCGGTAAGCGAAAACAACATCATCGGACTGGTGGCAAGTCGCGACCCGGATATTGAGTCCCCGAGTCCGGACGAGGTGTTTCGCGTCGGCACGGCGGCGGCAGTCCACCGCCTGGCAAAGGCCCCCGACGGCACGCTCACCCTGATCGTGCAGGGCCTGGTGCGCATCCGGATCGAAGAGTTCGTCCAGGAATCACCATACCTCGTTGCGCGTGTCGAGACGATCCCAGAAACGACGGACCGGACGCTCGAGACAGAAGCTCTCCGCCGAAGTCTCGTGGAGCATTTCAGCCACCTGATCGAGCTATCGCCCACGATTCCCGAGGAGATGGGCGAGATGCTTTCCAATATAGAAGACCCGCTCCAGGTCACCTACGCTATTGCCAATCACATCGACAACGAACTGCATGAGGCTCAAGAAATCCTTGAGATGGATCTCCTCAGCGACAAGATGCACCGCCTGCTGAACATCATGGCGCAGGAGGTAGAGGTCTTGGAGTTGGGCCGGAAGATCAAGAGTGAAGCGCAGTCCGAGATGCAGGAGCGGCAGCGCGAGTACTTCCTCCGCGAACAGAAGAAGGCCATTCAGCGAGAGCTGGGCGAGGCCGACGAGCAGATGGAGGCGGAGGAGTTCCGGAAGAAAGTCGAAGCATTGGATATGCCGGAGGAAGCAGAGCAGGAAGCCAAGCGAGAATTGGACCGCATGACGAAAGTGCCTTCTGCGTCCCCCGAGTACAGCGTCATCCGCACGTATCTGGATTGGCTGACGAGCTTGCCGTGGAACGTCCAGACTGAGGACAACCTCGATATCCCACATGCCCGTAACGTGCTGGATGAGGATCACTACGATCTCGACGACATCAAAGAGCGTATCCTCGAGTTCCTGGCCGTGCGCAAGCTACGGGAGGAACGAAAAGAAGAGCTTGAGGCCCGGAAGACAGACGACTACATCCGCCGGGAACGCGAGGGCGTCATTCTCTGCTTCGTGGGTCCCCCGGGCACAGGGAAGACGAGCCTGGGCCAGTCGATCGCACGGGCGCTGGGACGTAAGTTCATACGCCAATCGCTGGGCGGCGTGCGAGACGAGGCGGAGATCCGGGGACATCGACGCACGTACATAGGCGCCCTGCCAGGGCGCATCATCCAGGCACTACGACGGGTTGAGTCTAAGAACCCGGTGTTTATGATCGATGAGGTGGACAAGCTGGGGAAGGACTTCCGAGGAGACCCGGCCTCTGCCCTGCTTGAGGTCCTGGATCCTGAGCAGAACTCCGAGTTCCGAGATCATTACCTGGACGTGCCCTTCGACCTCTCGCAGGTGATGTTCATCACCACGGCCAACTTACTTGAACCGATCCCGGCGCCGTTGCGAGACCGGATGGAGATTCTACAACTCTCCGGATACACAGAGACAGAGAAGGTGCGCATTGCGCAAGGCTACCTGATCCCACGCCAGCTGCGAGAGAACGGGCTGTGGGCCGAGGAGCTGGCTTTCAGCGAGGATGGGCTGCGAAAGATCATCCAAGACTACACTCGAGAGGCCGGAGTTCGCAACCTGGAGAGAGAGATCGGCAAGATCTGCCGCAAAGTTGTTACACGTATCGCAGAGGGAGACGAAGAACCAGTCGAGGTGACGGAAGAGAATCTGTCGGAGTTCCTGGGTCGACGGCGGTACTTCCCCGATACAGCGCTGCGAACCCAGGTTCCAGGGGTCGCTACGGGCCTGGGCGTTACGGTCGCCGGGGGCGATCTCCTCTTCTGCGAGGCGACCAAGATGGCGGGTGATAAGGGGTTTACGGTCACCGGACAGCTCGGCGATGTGATGAGAGAATCGGCACAGGCCGCCTTGAGCTACGTGCGCTCCAAGGCCCCAGATCTCGGCATTCCGGAGAATATCTTCGGAGAGGTCGATATCCACGTCCACGTTCCCAAAGGCTCCGTCCCCAAGGACGGTCCCTCCGCCGGCGTCGCGATTGCCACAGCCCTTGCATCGCTACTGAGTGGGCGGACAGTGCGTGGAGACGTGGGGATGACCGGCGAGATCACGCTTCGGGGGCAGGTCCTGCCGGTAGGTGGGGTCAAGATGAAGGTGTTGACCGCTCACCGAGCTGGTCTCGGCACCGTGATCCTGCCGAGGCAGAATGAGAAGGACCTGGAGGACGTTCCCGAAGAAGTGCTTGAAGAACTGGAGATCGTCCTGGTCGAGCGAGTCGATGACGTGTTTGACACCGCTCTTGAGGCCTCGGAAGAGTAAGGAGAGACGACCTGCGGTGGCGAGAATTGTGATCGTCGACGACGACAAAACGTTCAGAGGCCTGATCGTAACCGTGCTGGAGCTCGAGGGTCACGAAGCGCTTGCCATCGCCCAGCCGGAGGCAATCATGGCCACGGTGCGTCAAGAGGATCCTGATCTCGTCATCATGGACATACACATCGGCCAGCGAGATACGCTGGGGGCGCTGCGAGACCTGAAGAGCGACGAAGCGCTGGACGACATACCCGTGGTTATGACATCGGGTTCTGACCGTAGTCGGGAATGCCTCGACGCTGGCGCCGATAAGTTCCTTATGAAGCCCTTCCGTCCGTCGGAGATGGTCGCCACCATCGACGAGTTGCTTCGGACGGCCGACTGAGCGGGAAGACAGACCGACAGCGGAATGTCCGCGCCCCTCTCATCCTCCCAGCAATCGTAGGAGCCAGAAGACGACCATCCCACTCATAATCGTCCACAGGGCGCTTCGCGTGCGCCAGGCGACGATGGCCCCGATAATCGTAGCCCACACGCGGAGACCAGGCTCGATCTGGCCCTCGGGAGCGACGACGGGAGGCACAATCAGGGCAGCCAGGACGGCCGGAGGCACGTAGCGCAGCCATCGGCGGAACAACGACGGATCGGTCTCCTCGTTCCCGAACGAGGCTCTCGACCCAAGCGCCGCGATCATCGCATATCGCGTGGCATAGGTCACCAGGGCCATGCCGGCGACAATCAGAAAGTCTTTCACCTGAAGCTCATTGCCCCACGTCGCCCCTCGTCTGGCGCTCCTCCAGCACCGCGCCTAACGCACTTCCAAGCAGGCCAGCCGCGATGACATACCACTTCCCGGGCAAGAGGAACGCGCCCACCAGCGCGAGAGCACCGGATGCGAAAGCCACTATCACACCGACGCGGTCCTCCAGGAACGTGGTGAGCAATCCTAAGAAGCCCAGGGGAAAGATAAGCTCGAGCCCGTACCGTTCGGGATCAGGCACGGCGGTACCAAGGAGGCCGCCCATCAGACCGCTGATCCCCCAGGCGACGTAGATACCGACGTTGGCCCCGAGGAAGTACCAGCGGTTCCCGGGACCCCGCTGGTATTCGGCGATAGCCAGCGCGTAGGATTCGTCGGACATCCATAGGGCGAGCAAAGCCTTCCAAGGCCGGGAGAGGTCTTCCAGATGAGGAGCGATCGACGCACCCATGAGCAGGTGCCGCAGGTTAACGACCAGGGTGGTGAGGATGATGGGAATCGCCCCGCTTGCCCCCCACATCCCAAGAGCGGTGAACTGGGCTGAGCCGGCGTGGACGGCGAGAGACATGGCGCAAGCCCCCCAGGGGCTGAACCCAACCTGACGGGCCATCATACCGTAGAGAAGCCCGAAGGCCACGACACCCGGGGCCAGGGGCAGCGTGGCGAGGAAACCGCGGCGCAAATCTCTCACAGCCCTCCTAGCCGCGAAGATAGGGGTGAGCCGGCGCTAGCTGCCCCGAATAGTGAGGACGAAGGAAGCGGCGAGCCTCATAGCAAAGGTGACAATCATCCGCGTAGCCAGCCCCACGCACGTACCCACGAGCCTCCGCCAACTTAAGCAATCCCACCGGCCCCTCATCCACCAGCACCCGGATGATGGGATGGACGCGGGGATCGTAGTCATTCAGGATGCTACCCAGAGAGCGCTCGCGGGCGCGACCCAGCGCCAACCCGGCGCAGAGGTTGACCCAGCCACCGGGGTGGATCTCTATGCCGGTGGGAGCCAGCAGGTCTCCGCCAAGGTAGTCCGGAAGCGGGCATCGATCCGCAAAAATCTCCCGCGCTGGTAGGCGATAGCTCAGCTCATCCGCAGCGCGCCCCACCATTCGCGCTGGGCCCTGATCGATCTTGACATCGGTCAATTCGCAGAGCCGGGCCAGGCGGGCCATATTCGCCCGCGTGCGTCGGTTGAAGGCGCAGGTCATTGCCTGAACCAACCTAGAATCTTACCCGGCCCTCGATCACGGGCGTTACCTGACCGCCGACCCGAACGCCAGTTGGCTGTCCATCCCGGTGATCGACATCGACGTAGAGGGTGCTGGGACGGTGCATCTCGGCCCCTTGCTCGCTGACGATGTGGACGGTCGGTTCGGTGATGGGAACGGCCCGGTGGTGGACCAGGTAAGCGCCCAGGGCCCCATTGGCGCTGCCGGTGGCCGGATCCTCGGGGACACCGAGCAGAGGCGCGAACATGCGCACGTGAACGGTGGCCGTCGGCCGCTCCGTCTCGCGGGTGAAGACCATAACGCACTCGGTACCGACGGCGCGACAGGCCCGATTGAGGGCAGCAACATTGAGCTCGTCGGCAGACAGGCTCCGGACGTCGACCAGAGATCGCACCGGCACCATCATCTGCGGCAGCCCGGTGGAGACCACCTGCACCGGGAGCCCTGCCTCGATGATGGCCTCGACGGGCAGGCCAAGGCCGTCGGAGAGATCGGACAGGTCTTCCAGAACGACGTGGAACGTGGGCCGGTCCTGAGTCATCACGACTCGGTCGACGGTTCCTTCGGCGACGTGGAGGTCGGCCGGCAAGACGCCCACCCCCAGCTCGAAGTGCACCTCAGTCACCGGCTCCTCCAGAGTCACGCGGCCCAGGTGCGCCAGGACCCAGTGCGTGCCGACGACCGGATGCCCCGCGAAAGGAATCTCTCTGGCCGGGGTGAAGATGCGCACCTTGAAGTCGGCGCCGGGCGCCTGAGATGGGAAGACGAAGGTGGTCTCCGAAAGGTTCATCTCCCGGGCGAGACGGAGCATATCGGCCGCCGCCAGCCCCTCGGCGTCGGGGAAGACGGCCAGCGGATTCCCCCCGAAAGGAGCGTCGGTGAACACGTCCACCTGGATGAAACGGTATTCTTTCACGCCTCGTACCCCTCTCTAGTGTGTCGCTGATGCAGCACTCTCTCATCAGCGCTTTCGACGGACAACGCTCATCCGGCCCAGCGCGAAAGATCTACGTGCTTGTCGGTGCGCGGTGCAGCGTCTGTCCCTGGCATAACCATGCGTACAAGTGCTCGCTTGACACGATAGCCAAATAGAAGCACTTGCTCCAGCGCCCAGGTATGTCGCGCATTGACCGGGATCATAAGCTTCTGCTTGCCGTGGGCGCGAGCCAGGGCTTCGCCCGCTCCCAGGAGCGTCTGAAAGGCGTCCCCATTGGCGTGCGCAGGATCAAGGACCACAGGGTAAGCCGGAGCCTGCTCTTCATGCGGACCCTCCCGGATCCCCACCAACGCCACGGTGCACGCCCCAACGGCACGTCCATGGTCGGTCAGAATCAACGTGTCGCCCAGGCGGTGTTTTGACGTCGAGATGATCTCCTTCGAGTAGTCGAGGCCCGGCCGAATCCGGTCGGTAGCCTCGCGAAGCTCGGCGAGCCAGCGAGCCCGGTTTTCATCGTCGGCCCGGGACCAGCTCGGGAGCGCCACATCGCATTGAGTCGAAGGCCCCAGGTCTTTGTACATATGGATGGTGAGGAAAAGAGGTTGAAATCCCCGCTTCAGATAGAGCCCCAGATTGCCGGAACTCTGGGGCATCGTTTCCAGCCCAATCATACGGTCAGGTCGACGGCCCAGATAATCGAGGCTCGCGGCAATGAGTTGCTTGCCGACTCCCTGTCCCTGGTACTCGGGGAGCACGGCGAAGGTGCCGAACCAGCCCACGCTGCCCCAGGTGCGAGAGAAGATGAGCCCGACCACCCGACCATCCCGCTCAGCCACGAAACAGCCGTCCGGGTCTTTCTCCCGCAGGGCGAGCACGTTGGTGCGCGTTCGCCACGGCAACTCCTCGTCGCGACCCCGCGCTCGGTTCAGCCATGCGCCAAAGGCGGCAGCCTCCACCCGCCGAACGGCGTCGGCGTCCCGAGGTGCCATCAGTCGAATGGTAATCGTCATTTTTCGCTTGCCCGCACTGTACTCAAGCCGTACGCGGTCCGACATCGGCGGCAAGGCCTTTGCGGGACAGCGTTCTGGTCGAGACCGGGATATCGTCCATCAGAGCAGTGTACACCCGAGAGGCCTCCTACGCAAAAAAAGGACGTCATCGCGCACCCTCTCATCGCCTTGCCTCTCGATTGGACGGACACCTCGCCATACAGCTCATAGATTCTCCAGCGGGTAAGCTGCAGGCTGATCAACGCCCATCTCGACCAGCGCGTGACCGACCTGCTCGACCCCCTCACAGGTTTGGCCAGGCAGGGCGAATATGAAATCGGCGTTGACGCACTTGAATCCGTTACCGGTGGCTCGGTCGACCGTGGGGAGCATCAGGAGGGCCCCTCATCTTGCGCAAGATTCTCGGGCTCATCCTGAGACATCAGAGGCCCCTCAGAAGTATGGTGCACGCCCCTGATCGAAGAGGATTTCCAGTTTGGTAGTCACGAAGCTGTAGAGAGCGCCTACCGGGCCGAAGGCACCCTACACCGCCCGAAATGTCGCCCGGAGCCTCGGCAGATCGACGTCCGTCACTCTGAGCTCCACGGTACTGTTCAGGGACCAGCCCCTGCGCAGCTGCATCTGGTCCTCCAGGCCAAGCGCTGGGATCAGCAACCTTCCACGGTGATCCCACTTGTCGACGAGAATCGCCTCACCACGCCAGTCGGGATGCTGCAGCAGGTAGACGAGAGTCCAGTGTTCCTCCGCCATCCGCTCGGCGCGGCTCACACTGCCGGCTACCGCCTCAGCGGCGCCGATCCGCTCCATGAGCTCCTGGGACTCGAGCAGACTCTGACCTCGCACATAAGCCCGAAGTTGCTGGTGGACGACCAGGTCGAGGTAGCGCCGCAGCGGACTGGTTGCCTGGACGTACCGCTCCAGGCCGAGTCCAGCGTGGCGGCCCGGGCCGCTGCTGTACTCGCTGCGATTCATATGGCGGAGGAGACCGAACATACCAGCCAGATCGTCCGGTCGCTCGTCCGTATCTGGCGGAGCCTGGGTGGTGTAAGGAAGAGGGATTCCCTCGTCAAGGGCATACTGAGCGACGGTCTCCCCAACCATCAGCATAGCCTCCCGCACGAGAGCGCGGCTTCTCAGAGGGGGCAGGGGATGGATGATGACCTCCCCATCGACGACGCGCACTCTCACCTCGGGCAAGTCAATGCGAACGGCACCGTTCTCACGGCGGCGGGCCTGGAAGTTTCGAGCCAGCCGATAGAGATCACGCAGAGGCGCTGTGTCGAGCTGCGCCTCGGCTTCCTCGTATGTCAGGCGCGTAACGTGCACCCGGCTGGGCAGGACGTCCACATTCGTAATCTGACCTTCGTCATCGAGGTCTAACCGGAAGGAGAGGGCGGGTGAGATCTCTTCGAGTCCCATCCCAAGCCTTCGTGCCGCCTGGGGAGGGAGCATCGGGATTTTCCCATCGGGGAGGTAAAGGGTGGCCCCGCGCGCGCGAGCCTCCAGGTCGATCTCGCTGTCCGGGGGCACGAGAGCAGCGACGTCGGCGACGTGAACCCAAAGCCGGTGCCCCTCCGCCGTGGTCTCCAGACTGATGGCGTCATCCGGGTCGGTGCTCCCCGCATCATCGATGGCGAAGGCCGGCAAATGGGTGAGATCCCTGCGCGGTTCGTCGGGCAATGGAGGGAGCGGAACGGGCGGAGGCGAGGTTGGGAGCCCCAGACGCTCGGGGTAAGGAACGACTGTATGGTCCCAGTAACCAAGCTCCAGCAGAAGGTCATGGGCGTTCTCGGGGGTCTCGGCCCGACCGAGCTCGCTGAGCACGCGGCTCCGGTCGGTCTGACCGAAGGCGAGCATCTCGACCTCGGTGAGGTAGCGCTCATCCTCGGGGGCGAACTCACCAGCGCGAGCTCGCTCCAAGAAAGCGTCCCAGGCCTGCCGCTCGGCGGCGCGAGCCTCACGACGCGCCTTCTCCTGGGCCACCTCATCCGACGTGTGAGCGACGACCTCCCGGGGTGTGCCCTCGAAGTAGAGGCCGTCGACCACCCATTGCCATGCCGCCCAGGCTGCGGCTGGCGTGTACGCCCCATAGGCGAGCTCGGTCAGCTCGCGAAGGGTCGTCTCGCGCCCGCTGAGCAACTCCCATGCGGTCCTCATCTCCCCATCCCGGGGCTGGAGCTGATCGAGGGACTCCATTGGACCGGGATGGAGAAGGTCGACGTCCTTGGGACGCACCCGCAGGGTCTCGCCGTCGGGCAAGGCGATGGTAAGCTTCTTGCGCCCGACAGACGTGACGCGCGCTGGATCGTGCTTATAGAGGACCAGATTCCCCTCGTGGTACTCACTCTCCCTGGCCTGGCTTGGCATAGTTGCCTCCGATGATATCGTGAAGCTATCGAGAGCCGAGAAACCGAACTGTCAGCCCGCCCCCCGGATCCGTGAATGATATGTGGACACGCCAATGCTATCATGCACTCTGAACAGCGGCAAATCGGGAGGATTTGAATCGTGAAGGAGGCAAAAGGGCGAAACGCAAGAGCTGCAGATCAGGATTGAGGGAGGGCCAAGGCATGCTTGACAAGGGCCGGTTGTATGCTAGGCTGCCTCCATCGATCCGGGATACCGGACTCCGTCCGAATCCAACTCGAGAAGACTGGTTGTTGCCGCCAATCGTTGCCGGTTCATAGTATGGGAGCAAACACCATATGACACTGTGGGGTGGCCGTTTTGAGAGGAAGACCGACGACTTGATGAAACGTTTCAACGACTCCATCGACTTCGATCAACGCATGTACGCTGCCGATATCGAAGGAAGCATCGCGTACGCGGGAGCACTGGCGGAAGCCGGGCTCATCACCGAGGAGGAACGAGACGCGCTTACCACCGGGTTGAAGCAGGTACGCGCCGAGTTCGATGAGGAAACGTTCGAGATCAAGCAAGGCGACGAGGACATCCACACGGCGGTCGAGCGACGGTTGGGCGAGCTGGTCGGCGAGGTGGCGGGGAAACTTCACACCGGCCGATCCCGGAACGATCAGGTAGCAACCGACCTGCGACTCTACCTGTTGGATGAGATCGCCGAGCTGGAAGGAGCAGTCGGGGACCTGCAGCGGGCGATCGTGGAGCAAGCCAAGGCGCACCTGGGGAGGATGATGCCGGGGTACACGCACCTGCAGCAGGCGCAGCCGATCCTCTTCAGCCACTGGCTGATGAGCTTCTTCTGGAAGCTGGAGCGGGATCGAGAGCGGTTGATGGACGTAGCTGCGCGGACCCGGGTCTGCCCGCTGGGCGGCGGGGCGCTGGCCGGCAACCCATTCGACATCGACCGGGAGGCGCTGGCCGAGGCCCTGGGCTTCGACTCAGCGGCAGAGAACAGCGTCGACGCGGCAAACGACCGCGACTTCGTCGTGGAGTTCCTGGCCTGGGCCGCGCTGACGCAGGTCCACATGAGCAGTCTGGCGGAAGATCTCATCCTCTGGGCCAACCAAGCCTTCGGATTCATCGAGCTGGATGACGCATATGCCACCGGGTCCAGCCTGATGCCACAGAAGAAGAACCCGGACTCGTTGGAGTTGCTGCGCGGAAAGAGTGGTCGGGTGATCGGGCACCTGACTGGCATGCTCACTACGCTGAAGGGACTCCCGACAGCATACAACAAAGATCTACAGGAGGACAAGGAAGGGCTCTTCGACGTCATCGACACGCTGGAGATGGCGCTACCGATCGCCGCCGGGGTCATCCGGACTATGGAAGTGAGAGGCGACCAGATGGAAGCAGCGCTGGACGAAGCGATGCTGGCCACGGACCTGGCAGACTACCTGGTGCGGAAGGGGGTGCCGTTTCGCCAGAGCCACTATGTCGTGGGGCAGGCCGTCCGGCGCGCAGAGAAACTGGGCTGCTCGTTAAAGGAACTCAGCGTCACGGAGTACCAGGCGATCCATCGGGCGTTCGCCGAGGATGTCCACGACGTCTTCGATTTCAGGCGGTCGGTGGAGGCACGAAGCGCGAAGGGCGGCACAGCACCATCGGCAGTAGAGGGACAGATCGAGGAGGCCAGACGGATTCTTGAAGAGCGAGCATGAGACGGGGACCGGCCCCCGAAGCTGGGAAACGAGAGGTTGGAACCGATATCCGATTGTCCTGGTTACCACCCGCCGAGGACGTGGGTTGTGAGAGGATGAGACCCAGGAAGGGGGGCGGTGACCGAGAGAAAGCTCAAAGCACGTTGTCGCGCGGACCATCAGCGGCTCGATCCAGAACCGCAAAGAGGCTGAGGTCCCCCTCCCGTCCACCGGCCCGGAAGGTCTCGCGGACGACGAAATCGCTTGCGGCGGCCAGGCGCTCCACCTCGTTCTCGTCGACCATGTGGCAGTAGCGCAGGCCCCTCCCCCCGCGCTTCCAATCGAGCAGATAGTCGCCAGGCTCCAACTCCCCCTCGTCGATGCCCACCTCATCCCAGTCCACGATCTTGCGTCGCATACGCTCGTGCGCCAGGAAGCGCCAGGTGGAGAGGATCAAATAGCCCTGGGAGTTGAGGACGCTGGTGGCGGCACGCAGCACCCGGGCGCGGAGATCGAAATCGGGGATGTGGTGCAAGACGGCCAGCACCACCACACAGTCGAACGGCGCCTGGGGTAGGACCTCCGTCCAGTTCGGTCGCGTGACGTCGGCAACGCAAAAGGTCGTATCGGTCTGCGGGAGCTGACCAGCCTGCGCGCGGGCCTCTTCGATCAACTCAGGAGTCGCGTCCACGCCGACGTACGTCGAGCCCGGACGCTCCTGGTCGAGCAGCAACGCCAGCCGTCCATTGCCGCAGCCCGCGTCCAATATCGTTGCATCGTAAGGTAGATACGGTAAAATAGATGTGAGGGCGGGGTCTGATACGGACCGGCTGGCAGCAAAGTGCTCAGCGAAGGTGGTGTAGAAGCGTCGGTTCAGAGCAAGCAACCTCTCGATAATCTCGTCGTTCATACCAGGATTATAATCGGCCGATGCGCCTGGGACAAACGGGAGGAAGGAACAGCCAGGACCGGTTCCAGGCATTGGAGGACTCAGATCCCCCTGGAAGAGCAAGACACGTCCGCGCTCCCACCAGCGGAACATCGAAGCGCGATAGACGTAGATTGAAGCATAGAATAATGGACGAGAAGAAGGCTTGGCAGAAGACACATAGACGGTCGCTTGACCTGGAGCGTCACGAAGACGTGCTCGTCGCCATCCTGGATGAGGTGCGGGGAAGGCCGGACCTGTCGCAGCGGGAGCTATCGAAGATCATGCGCACGCATACGCTGCCGAATGGCGACATGCTCTCGAAGGACCGAGTGATCCGGGGGTATCGGGAGCTGTGCCGCAGAGAGGGGCGGGCCCCCGATCCCCAGATCGTGCGCCGCCTGCGGGTGAAGCCGACGCGCACGATCTCCGGGGTGGCGCCGGTGGCGGTGCTGACCGAGCCCCATCCCTGTCCCGGCGAGTGCATCTTCTGTCCCGAACCGGCCGGCATGCCGAAGAGCTATCTCCCCGACGAGCCCGGGGCGATGCGGGCCGCGGCCCACGACTTCGACCCATACGACCAGACGGCAAGCCGTATCACCACGCTGCGGGAGATCGGACACAGCGTGGACAAGGTCGAGCTGTTGATCCTGGGTGGCTCCTGGTCGGCGTATCCGGAGGCCTATCAACAGTGGTTCGTGCGCCGATGCATGGATGCAATCAACGGAGTCACAGCCGATTCGCTGGAGGAGGCGCAGCAGCTCAACGAGAGGGCTGAGCGCCGGAACGTGGGGCTGGTGGTCGAAACGCGGCCGGACTTGATCACCCCCGAAGAGATCCGCCGCCTGCGTCGGCTGGGCGCGACGAAGGTCCAGCTGGGGGTCCAGAGCCTGCACGACGAGATCCTGGCCCTGAACAAACGTGGACATACCGTCGCCGACACACACCGGGCGATGCGGTTGCTCCGGCTGGGCGGGTTCAAGATCGTGGTCCACTGGATGCCCAACCTGCTGGGCGCCACGCCGGAGAGCGACCTGGCGGACTTCCGACGACTTTGGGAACCTGCGGTACGGCCGGATGAGATGAAGATCTACCCGACAGCGCTTCTAAAGGACACGGAGCTGTACGAGCAGTGGCAGCGCGGCGGGTATGAGCCATACGATGAGGAGACGATGGTGACGCTCCTCTCGCGCTGCAAGACGCTGATCCCACCTTACTGCCGTGTCAACCGGCTGATGCGGGACATCCCGGCGCCCAACATCGTGGCCGGGGTGAAGAAATCAAACTTGCGTCAGATCGTGCAGCAGCACATGGCAAGGGAGGGGATGGTCTGCCGGTGTGTGCGGTGCCGCGAGGTGCGCGGCGAGCCGATCGACGCTGACGCGGTCCGACTGGAGCGGCTCGACTACGAGAGTGACGGCACCCGGGAGGTATTTCTGCAGTACGTCACGCCGGAAAGCGACCTGGCCGGTTTCCTGCGCCTCTCGCTTCCGACGAGCAGACCCCTCATCGACGAGCTGGAAGGCTGCGCGATGATCCGGGAGGTACACGTCTACGGCCCAGCGGTGAGGCTTGGCACTGAGCTCAAGTCGGCGCCACAGCACGCGGGGCTGGGGACGCAGCTGATCGAGGAGGCAAAGCAGATCGCGCGCCGGGAAGGATACCGTCGACTGGCCGTCATCGCGGCTGTGGGGACGCGGGCCTATTACCGGGAGCGAGGCTTCGCGCTGGACGATCTGTATATGATCAGACCGCTGTAGCCGGGAAGGAAGTATGCCCTGGTTGCAGGCGGCCGGCCTGGTTAGGTGACTGCATAAGGGCGAACAATCGCCGGATGGGTCAGACCGGCGATCTGACCAACACCCCTTTGGAATGAGGAGGCCCGATGAAAATCGAACTGGCTTACGGCCGTCGCGAACTGACGGTTGACCTGCCGGACGACGCCCCGATCACCGTCATCGAGCCCAACTTCGCGCCCGGACTGCCCGACGAACGGGGGGCGATTCGGGACGCCCTGCGCTCCCCGATAGGCGCCCTCGCACTACGCGAAATCACAAGTGCGGAGGACACGGTGGCCCTCGTCTTCAGCGATCTGACCCGCCCGATGCCGAACGAGCGCGCCCTTCCTCCGCTTCTGGATGAGCTAGCCCTCGCCGGTGTGCCCGATGAACAAATCGTATTGATCAACGGTCTGGGGACCCACCGACCTCAGAGCGAGCAGGAACTGGCAGGCATGCTGGGGTGGGAGATCGTCGAGAGATATCGGATTGTTCAGCACGACGCGTGGTCCGACGACCTGGTGGAGATCACCGAAAACGGAGCCGGTCACCGGGTAGGCGTCAATCGGGCGTACGCCGAGGCCTCGGTGCGGGTCCTGACCGGGTTCATCGAGCCCCACTTCTTCGCGGGGTTCAGCGGGGGCCCGAAGGCGGTGCTGCCAGGCATCGCGAACATCGACAGCATCATGGACAACCACAGCGGCGAGATGCTGTCGGACTCGAACGCCACCTGGGCGGTGACGGAGGGAAACCCGGTGTGGGAGGAGATGCTCGCCGTGGCGCGGGCCAGCGCCCCAACCTTCCTGCTGAACGTCACGCTCAACCAGAAGCGGGAGATCACGGGCGTCTTCGCCGGCGGCATGGTAGCGGCCCACCGGGAGGGTGTGGCCTTCGTGCGAGAGACGGCGATGCAGCCGGTGCCGCATCCCTTCGACGTTGTCATCACCTCCAACAGCGGCTACCCACTCGATCTCAACCTGTATCAGTCGGTCAAAGGAATGTCAGCGGCGGCTCAGATCGTCCGCCCCGGGGGCGACATCATCATCGCAGCCGAATGCTGGGACGGCATCCCCGACCACGGCGAGTACAAGAAGATGCTGTGGGAGGCTGGCTCGGTGGAGGAGCTCTGGGAGACGGTGACGGCACCGGGCTTCCGCCGGCACGACCAGTGGGAGGCGCTGGTCCAGGCCCGGATCCAGCGGAAGGCGACCGTGCACGTCTACGCCGACGGGCTGTCGGATGAGGAGCTAGAGCGGGCACTGGTGATTCCCTGCGAGTCGGTTGAGGCGACGGTCGAGCGCCTGCTGCGCGAGAAGCCGGAGGCTACCGTCGCGGTCCTGCCCGACGGGCCACAGACGGTCCCGTACGTGGGACGTGCCACTTAAGGAGAGAGGACACGATGACCGCTGAGAAGGGTACACCAAGGATCACAGATGGCTATCAGCCGGTGACGCCGGCTATCGCTGAGGAGCTGCGGGGCATCGTGGGGGAGCCCTACGTTCTCACCGACGAGCCGACAGCGATGGAGGACTACGCTCACGATGAGGTGGCGGGCGAGGAGCATTCCCATATGCCGGAGGCCGTGGTCAAGCCGGCGAGCGCTGACGAAGTCTCGGAGATCCTGAAGCTGGCCAACCGGGAGCGGATACCGGTGACACCGCGAGGGGCCGGGTCGGGCCTCTCGTGCGGGGCGGTGCCGGTCTACGGGGGAATCGTGCTCTCGGTGGAGCGGATGAACCGCATCCTGGAGATCGACCAGGAGAATATGGTCGCCGTGGTCGAGCCGGGGGTGGTGACCAACGACGTCAACGACGCCATCGAGGAATACGGCCTCTTCTACGCCGGGTATCCGATGAGCGTGGAGCTATGCTTCGTCGGCGGCAACGTGGCGGAGAACGCCGGCGGCGGCCGGGCAATCAAGTACGGCGTCACCGGCCGGTACGTGCTGGGGTTGGAGGTGGTGCTGCCCACCGGGGAGATCGTACAATTGGGCGGGAAGCGGGTGAAGGACGTCACCGGGTACGATATGATCCACCTGATGGTGGGCTCCGAGGGGACGCTGGGGATATTCACGAAGATCACGCTGCGCCTGCTCCCGCGCCCGACGGCGCGAGCGGTGCTTCTGGTACCCTTCGCCGACACGCGGGCGGCCATCGGCGCCGTGCCGCGGGTGATGACCAGAGGCCGCATCGTCCCCACGTCGGTGGAGTTCATGGACCGCCGCTCAATCGAGGCCGCGTACGACTACACCGGCGAGCGGCTACCCCACCCGGACGTCGGGGCAATGCTCCTGATTGAGGTCGACGGGACGGACGAGGAGCGGGTCGAACGTGATATGAATAGCCTCATCGACCTGTGTCTGGAGCTCGGCGCCCTAGACATCTTCGTGGGGAACACGCCGCGGGATGAGCGCAGGATGTGGCGTCCGCGGCAGGAGATGGCCGAGGCGCTCAAGGCGATCTGCCCGGTACAGAGCCTGGAAGACATCGTCGTGCCGATGGCCCAGATCCCGGAGCTGGTGGCGGAGCTCGACCACCTGTCGACGGTGTACGACGTGCTGATTCCCTGTTACGGCCACGCGGGGGATGGGAACCTGCACGCCACGGTGGTGAAGAAGCCAGAAACACCGCTGGACGAGTGGGACGAGAAGCTCCCGGCGATTCTGGAGGATCTGTACAAGACCGTGGCGGGGCTGGGCGGAACCATCAGTGGCGAGCACGGGATCGGCTCGAAGCGGGCGCAGTATCTGCCACTGGTGATGGACGACACGCTGATCGAGCTACAGCGACGCGTGAAGCAGGTTTTCGACCCGCTCAACATCCTGAACCCGGGGAAGATCTTCCCACCTGGCCCCTAAGGCAACGGGGGGGATCCGGGATCCGATCCCGTCCTGGGGAGGGCGAATCCGACCACGGCAAACCCAGGAAATCCCTCCAGCAAGGCATCGATTGGAGGACAACCACGACGGAGGCTCATCTCGAAGAAGGCCGGTTTGGAGGCAAGCGAGCTGTTTGGGCACGATCAAGCTACACCGGATCACTACAAGAGACTTATCACACGAGATGACGCTCGACGTGGACGATGTAGACCTGAGCTAGCTTGTCAAAGAACTTGACACAGTTTGGAAAACCTTGTATAGTGAGAGCTAACCTGCCGTTCATGGTGCCGCATTCATATCTGGTCAGACTGTCCTGGGTATCGTAAGGTCTGAGTTGGCCATATGAGTGCTGGAAGTGACAGCAAGGTGAAGGCAAGGGCGAGTTCGGGAATGAATCGCCCCAGTACGTAACGCAGATAAGTGCATTGAATGAAGTGGAGACATCGAGATGACAGAAAGATCTGCTTTCGGTAGGTGGCTCTTGGAGGAACTGGACACCAGACGCTGGTCGATGCGTGAGCTCGCTCGACAGACGGAGGTGAGCGAATCTACGATCTCCAGAATCGTCAGCGGTAAACGGAACCCCAGTTCCGCACTCTGTCGGAGGATAGCCGAGGTGCTACGGGTACCTCCGGAGCGAGTTTTTCGCGAGGCCGGGCTGCTGCCCGATTACACTGAGGATTCACCCAGAACGAGAGAAGCTCTATACCTATTTCAGAAGCTGCCAGAGGATGAGCGGCAGCGTATTCTTCTGATCATGCGGACGCTCTTGGAGGAACAGGAGCAGATTCGTGTGGCATCTGGTTGACTTCCTCGTGTGTTGGGCACTCCTAACGCCCGACGCTCGTCGTCTGATCTACGACGAACTTCGCAAATGGAATCAGCCGCGGGTGTGGCGGTATGAGTGTGCTGACGTGATGCTCATCGGGGGATGAGCGTCACATTCAGTTCTTCGAAGATTCCACCACATAGATTGGCTGGGGAGCTGGGATCAGTAGCCGGACTCCCCTGCACTCGTACCGTAGGAATCAGAGCCTCAAGCCCTCTCATCTTTTTTGTTAGTCCAAGGCCGCGGTCGCTCGGACGGGATGGATCCGCCCAAGACCCGCGGCTTTGTCGGTGTCTGACGAGGATTGAACCCGTGGTGATTCAGGGTCGCCAACAAGCAACCGTGCCCGCACAGTGACCATGCCCGGACGAGAACGTTCCAAGACTCACTTCCAGCTAGACTGGCTAATCAGTAACCTCCGCTGGCTGTTGCTCGTGGGCGTTGCTCTGGTCATTTTCCTGGATGTGTTTGTCGCGCATACGAACCTTCGGCAAGTCACCTCGCTGATCCCGGAGATTGTTATCCTCATCCTCGCGGTCCTGTACAACGTCGCGGTCATTTTCTTACTCTCGTACGAATCACCATCACAATTCCTGCCGATAGTGACGCTCATCATCGATACCTTACTGACCATCGGACTGATCGTGAGCTCGGGAGGCCTGACCAGCCCCCTGTTGTTCTTCGCCCTCTTTCCCATCTTGACGGCAGCGCTCCGGTTCTCTCAAACTACCAGCCTGCTGATTGCGCTTGGCGTCATTGTCAGCTTCGGCGGGGCCGTCTATCTCGTATCGCCGCCGACAGCGTGGCCAGACCTGATGCCCTTTGTCGTGTTTGCGCTGGTGCTCCTCGTCGCCTCCGTCATCAGTAGCTTCGTATCCGAAGAAGTGAAGAAGATTGTGGCTCGTACACGGCAAGAGGAACAGCAGAATGAGAACGAGAACCGCGGGGCCGACGCTGCGCGCAAGCACTCCCGGCTAACTTTCGAATTGGCGAGCACACTCAGCGCAACGCTCAACTACAACAAGGTTTTGACGGCTGCGCTCGAGATCGCCGAAAAGGGCATGCAGGAGCTGGGTCAGGAGGATGCGAGTCAAATAGCAGCGGTGCTCCTATTCACGCGTAGCGACCTACGCGTCGCCTCTTCCAGACACCTCTCACCTCGTGATCGTACTGTCACCTTCCGGGGCAACGAAGGTGCTATAGCCGAAGCACTGAGAAGTGCTGAGCCTGTAATCGTCAGTGACCCGGTTGAAGATGAAGCACTGGGTAAACTGATCAGTATGCACAGCTGTGAGCAGGCGATGGTCGTGCCCCTGCGTGCAGGGTTTGAGAACTTCGGAGTAGTAATCTTCGGGAGCTCTAAACCGGGCGTCTACACGAGAGACCTGGAGAGTTTGCTGGTGGCCATCTGCAATCAGGCCATCGTCGCACTTCAGAACGCACAGCTCTACCAGGATCTGCGACAGGAAAAGGAGCGCATCGTCGCCGTAGAGGAGGACGCGCGCAAGAAGCTAGCCCGGAACCTTCACGATGGGCCTACCCAGAGTATCGCGTCGATCGCGATGCAGGTGAATTTCGTCCAGAAGCTGATCGAGAAAGGCGGAAATACCGATGAGGTCATGGAGGAACTTCATAAAGTAGAGGATCTGGCCCGTCGAACGACAAAGCAAATCCGGCATATGCTCTTCACACTCCGCCCTCTCATTCTTGAGACGCAGGGCCTGCAGGCCGCGCTCGAACAATACATCAGCAAGCTGGACGAAGCGAACGGAATTGAGATTCGTCTTGACGTGGATCCGAGAGCAGCCGATGCACTCAGCAAAGAAGCAGAGGGAAAGGTCTTCTACATCGTTGAGGAAGCGATCTCCAACGCACGCAAACACTCACAGGCCGACAACATCTGGGTGAGCATGAAGCTTCAGGGTGACGCTGCCGTTGTCGCCGAAGTAGAAGACGACGGTATGGGATTCGACGTCGACGCTATACAGATGACCTACGACAGACGGGGCAGCCTCGGCTTGGTCAACATGCACGAACGGGCGGAGATGACCGACGGCTCTTTATCCATCTCCTCAGCACCTGGCGAAGGGACCCGAGTCAGACTAACCATCCCCCTGGGTGGAGAATGGTAGATGCCTGAGTTCGAGACAACGTTTGTCGAGGCGTGGCTCTGGTTGGCGGGGTCCGTCCTCATGGCGGCCTTCTGGACGAATCTCGTATGGTTGTTTTCGCCCTGGGTTGAGAAGGAGAGGGCTTCCGACGACTTCGGAAGCCTGGCAGAGAGAATCGTGGTTGCAGTTGCTACGTGGCGCTTCGCCCCAGCGTCCCTCGAAGGGCTTCGACTACTCTACTACGTAGGGCTCCCCTTTGCCGCTCTATTCTGGGGACGCGACGCCGTTGTCAGCCGCTTGCTCGGCCTCCAACCGTTCATCCTGCCCGCGACCGGAGAGCGGAGCGCCATGGTCAGTGCCAACTGGTTTGACTGGCTACATGACTTCGGCTGGGCCTTAGCTTTAGGGATCGGCTCGTTCGGTGTGTTCCTGCTGGCCCGGTGGACTCGCCACCGAGCTCTGACCCGCGGTGAAGTCGACGAGAGGAGTGCTCAAGAACCGAGCTGGAAAACGATACGGGAAGCAGCCTATCACGAAATACACTGGGCATTCTATCGCAATGCACCGATCGTAACCTTTGGACCGTACTGGGGAGTGTGGGTCGGTCTACTGCTGGTGGCTTTAGAGGCTCTGGCGAATCCTACCTGGAGGAGAGGCTTGAGCGTCCCGAAACGGGCATCGAAGCAGCTCCTGCGCGCGATGCTCGCCGTAGCCAGCAGCGTGTTATTCCTGCGGACACAGAATCTCTGGCTGTCAATCGTGAGTCACTCGATGGTCTCATGGGGACTCCAGAGAGTCCTCGCTAACTCCCCAGGGCGGTCGAGAGCCGGATCTAGGAGAGCTGACACACCTTAAGCCCTCCGGGAACCAGCGTACCGGCTCGCCACTTTCTTTCCGATCTCGGGAATCCCCCCTCGAGCTGGAAGTCGCGACCTTAGGCAAGCAGCAAGGCCAGACCGATCAGCACCACCAACATCACCGCAGCGATGACCGCGATCCGTTTAAGGTCCGCCGCCACATAACGATATTCCTCGGCCAGTTGAGACTCATGCGAGGAAGACAAACCCGGCATGCTCTCAGCTTCATCCACATCCATCCCTGGTTGCCTCATCTGAGCCTCAGAAAGACGAATCTTTCGATCAACATTTCGACGCGATCTGTCATCTGCCATAGACGTTATCCTTCTGGTTTCAACTCCCCAATAACAACGATGCGATGGGTGTCAACGCCGTAGGGGTAGCAAGATATGAGGGTCAATACCGGCGAAGACGTGGGCTCCATCACACTAACTTCCGTGGGCTCAATAACCCGTTTCTGAGTCACAACATAGCGGTGGGCGCGGCTTGCAGTGTGAACGATGACCTCGTCTCCCAAGCTTAGATCTGGCAAATCGCGGAAAATCTCCCCAAAGATGTCGTTGTGGGCAGAGATCACGCAATTCCCCCGTTCCCCCGGATTCGCGCTGCCGATGTGGTGACCGGCGCCCCGCTTAAGGGTCTCCCAGTCATCCCCCTCGACGACAGCAGCATCGACGTCGATCGCCGGAATCTGAATACGAACCGCATGCTCTGGCCCCCGGGTCGGAACCGGCAAGGGCGTAACCGCGTTCACCAAGTCCTGCAGATGGGCCGGGATTTCCGCCGGAGCCGGGCCACCAGACGAATCCAGGGGTGTGTGACCGCTCGGTAGGACCACCTGAATGGGAGGCGTGGGCGTCGTCGTCGGGAGCGTCTGAGCTTGACTGGACGCCCTGTTGATCTGGCGCAGCGTCGCCAATGAGCTGATTAGAACAGCACTCAAGGCAACCAGAATCCCAAGCTCCACGACGAGCAGGCTCTTGTCCTGGAGCCACCCCCAATGGAGACGAAGGGAGGGTCTTCTGCGACTCCTATCCGCACATTCCTCACCGTCCGGTTCCTCCACCGGGCGCGCACGATACTGCACTGTGGCACCGGCGTCCCGAAACCGTCGGTGCTTCGTCGGTCGCGGGGGCGGAGATGATCTATCGGTCTGTTGAGAGGCCAGAGGATCCAGACCCTCTGGCTCCTGGCCCCGCTGACGGAGACGCTCCAGGCGTGCCTTCCGCTTGCGGACACGAAGGATCTCCTCCAACTCCGCTATAGATAGCTCATCAACCGTCCGTCTGTCCTTCATCCTCGCTCTTTCCACGCCAGCGCTGCGCTCAGTAACTCCGCCTCAGGCATCGATGGGACAGATATCACCACCTACCCGTTCGGCCCCCGCTCCACAGCAGGGGCGGCTTGATTGATCCTCGCGACTGCGAAAACCTCGCGCTCGAAGAACCAGCGAAAAGGCACCCAGTTGAACAATATGTGCCGAGCAACCCGGAATAGGACGTTCTCATCACGATGCTGTGGTGGGGTATCCAGCCAGACTTGAGCGCGAAAACTGGCCTGATTCAACACACGCCGCAGGCTCAGAGCACTCTGCTCATTAACGTGCACGTCTAGATTGACAGGCGTAATGGCGCGCGGATCTCTGGGATAATGATCCCCCTCTCCCATCAATGTCCGAACCAATCGGACCAGAGGGTAAGCGTAACGATCGTACCAAGCATTTGGCGCCGTATGGATGATCAACCGCCCCCGCGGGTGCAGTACGCGTCGCACTTCAATGAGAGCCTGTTGGAGCTCCCAGGGATGAAGGTGCTCAACCAGGTCGAACATCAAGACCCTATCAAAAGACCCACTGACAAACGGCAGGATCTTAGCATCGGCCATCATCACCGCTGGTCCACCGTCGTCGCTCGTCAGATCTGACGCAATGCGCGCAGCAACGGCTGAATAGTCGATACCATAGACATCCGCTCCCCGCTCTGCACAATGACGTAGAATCTCACCCCGCCCGCAGCCGACATCCAGGACCTTCATCCCGGGGGCCACGTGAGCTGCATCGAAGGCTTGTTCTAGCCGACGTGAGAGCAGTCGCCCCTCGCTGATGACGAACTCTCTGTAGCCCTCACAAGCACTCAAGAAATACGATTCGTCATAGCGTTCGGAGTCAATCGACTGTTGGCGGCAATCACTACCCAATTACGCCTCGCACAGATTCATCTCCCACTTCATAGCTCGCGACCGGAAAGATTATAGTTTACGGGATGGTCTCCGTCAAGCAACGGTGAAGCGAGCACCGCACGTGGCGAAGGGGAGAGGTCAGACGCAAGATCCGGCATGCAACGGTCTTCTGCTTGGGAGAGTCGCCAAAGAATAGGAGAAGCAATCAGGAGGCGGAAACTGCCAATATTACGGCGTCGCCGTGGGGGCCGGGGCAGGAGTCGGTTCGCGCCAAAGGAAGGAGCGCATCTCACTGGAAGCGCCCGCCTCGGCGTAGGTCTCCTCGCCGATCTCACGCACCACGCGTACATGCCACCCGAACCGATTCGTATTCTCGCTGGCAGACTGCAGCATATCGAGCGGCACGCGCCAGGCCGTAGAGCGAGTAAGGACGGTATCTGACACGACGTCACCCGTGGGCAGCGAAAGGGAGAGCTCATACCACTCGTTATCCTGAAGCACGCCGACCGAGGCCCATTGGAGTAGAACCGGTGCTTCGCCACTTGCAAAGACCATCCCATCTGGTGGATAGAGCAGCGGTGGTGACGCATAAGGCGAACGCGGCGTCGGGGTGGCATTGGGAGGCACCGTGGGTGTAGGACTCGGTGTCGGGGTGTTCAAGGGAACAACCAGCGACTGACCTGTACGGATAGTCTCATCCTCTGGCGATAGCTCATTGGCAGAACGAAGCAAAGAGATCGGGAGGTCGTACTCCTCTGCAATGGAACTGAGAGTCTCTCCACCTTCAACGACGTGGACGACAAACGCCCCCGGCGTCGTGGTAGCACTACCCGGCTCGTCCACACCAGGCGATTCGGATGGCGCGGCGGCCGGGATCAGTAGCACCTGCTCCGGTTTGATGAGCTCGGGATCCACATCAGGGTTCAAGGACAGAATCTCATCTATGGTAACGTCATAAGCAGTCGCAATATCGCTCATCGTCTCTCCCTCTAGCACGCGATGCGCCCGCGGCGGCAAAGGCGTAGGGGTAGACGTGGGCACCGGGGTGTCGGTGGGAGTCGGGGACGCCGTAGCAGTAGGCGTCAGTGACGGTGCCGCCGTCGGGGATGATGATTCCGGCTCGGGTTCAACGGCCAGCATCCTGTAAAGACCGAAGCCTCCGCCAGCCAAGATCACCAACGCAAGCACAAAGACGACAACAGAGCCGACCCAACCAGGAACTCGGCGTCCATCCTTCTTTTCCGTTTCCTCTTCTATCTCCTCTGTCTCATTGAGAGAGGCACCGCACATCAGACATTCGGATGCCCTGAAGGCTACTTTCATGCCGCATTCAGGGCATCGACGGGACTCTTGAGACGGAAGGGATATGTCAGGTTCTTGAGCCATAGTTCTAAGTCAGACGGAGGATATCATAGCACAGACGCATGAAATGACAACCAGGCCTGGTGGAGGAGAAGAAACCAGCACACAGACGAATGAATGCTTGTCCTTCCCAGAGAAGGCTGTAGAACCGAAGAGGATTGCCGGGTGTCCAAGACGTGGGCACGGATCTTCTATCTTTCTCAGCCATTCTTCACCTACCCGAGACCCAAAGCCCTTATAATTGTCACTGGCTTTCATATACAGCTAGATGCGTAACCGACAGAGAGAAGGCGAGAACGTCCGTGGAAGAAAACAGACTCATCCACGAGGCGAAGAACGGGCAACCGGAGGCCTTCGCTAAACTGTACGAACGACACCACCCGGTCGTTTATCGGTACCTACTCTACCGACTGGGTGCTGTTGACTCCGCCGAGAATCTGGCGGGAGACGTTTTCGTGCGTCTGGCCGATAGCATCGAGCAGTTCACCCCTCAAGACCGCCCCCTGGAAGCTTGGCTCTACGAACTCGCCGATGCCCTCTGCGAAGAGGAGCTTGGTCGTGGGCAGATCGTACCAGGCACCGAACAGCGGACCGGAATAGAAAGCAACTCGGACCTCCCCACTCCACCGCTGTCAGAGACTATGCTCGAAGCCATAGGCCATCTGCCGGAAGAGCAGAAGCAGGTGATTCTCCTCAAGTTTGTTGAGGGACTTGAGGACGAAGCGATAGCGGAGACGCTGGGTCATAACGCGTCCACTATTCAGGCTCTGCAGTGGGCTGGGCTGACGACCCTTGCCAGGACCACCGCGACGGCCGACTCACCTGACGATGAAGAAGCTCTCCGGCAGATCCTAGACGACGGCTTGGCGAATCTAGCCCACGAGTTGCGCACCCCGCTCAGCTTGATCCAGGGGTATGCCGAGTTGCTCTTGGACAATGACGTGGGCCCCGTGGCACCGAAGCAGCGCGAGTTGCTGCAACTAATCTACGATCGAGCAAAACGGATCGCCGAACTGGTCCATACCCTGACAGCATTGCAGATGATTCCACGGGGGTCTCTCTCCTTAGCGCGGATGTCGCCACACGATTGGCTTGAGGAGGCCGTCCGCGATTTTCAGCTCCTGGCGGGACAGGTAGGAATTGAGTTGCGGGCTCACATACCCGAGCATCTACCATCCATCCTCGGAGACCAGGAGTATCTGAACATAGCCTTATCCCAGATACTGGATAACGCCATCAAATTCAGTCCCGAGGGTGGCACGATTGAAATTGAGGCGTGGGCAGACAACCACATCCTATACGTGGAAGTGAAAGACCAAGGAGTCGGGATTGCCCCCAAAAATCTAGATCGTATCTTCGATCAGTTCTATCAAACAGATAGCTCACCGACTCGACAGTTCGGGGGGGCTGGCATGGGTCTGGCCCTGGTCAAAGCTGTGGTAGAAGCTCACGGAGGCCAGGTGAGAGCAGAAAGTGAGGGAACGAGCCAAGGCAGTTGCTTCACATTGACGCTGCCCATCGACCCCGCTGTAACACTCTACGATCTTGCCCAGCTGAGCGGGGGTGACCAGCCGCCCGATCCAACATTATCCCGGACACTGGACGACTGCTTGACGTCCCTCCAACTGGAGGGTGCCACCCTTGAGAGCTGCCTGGACCGTCACCCAGAGTATGCCGACGAGCTGAGGCCCCTCCTCCACGTCGCCCTCATGATACGGAGCGCGCCCAGGCCCGCTGCCAGCCATACGGCTTTCGTGACCGGTAGAGAACGGATGCTGGAAAGGGTGGAAAAGAGGCGATCCCCAACCAGTGCCGGTAGGATGTGGCGGCTCTTCTTGGATCAAACGAGGATCATCCGTGACTGGGCAGGATCCTTAACGCTTCCCAACCTCAGACCAGCGCTCCAGCCAATCCTGGCTACAACGTTACTCCTGACGATAACGGTCGCTATGGTCCTATTCGTACACGGTCGCGGGGATGACGTCATCGATCGAACAGCCTGTCTTTCCCAGGTCGAGGGCGTGGTGGAGGTGCTCCCAAACGGAGGCGACACCTGGCAGCTGGCGTCGGACGGGCACCTGATCGAGCCAGGCGATCGGATTCGAACAGGGCCATCCTCCAAAGTGATGCTCGAGCTGTTTGACGGTAGTGTCACCGCTCTAGAAAATCAGACAGAGCTCAGCATCGCCCGGATGGAAAGCCGGCGCGACGGCTTTGCGAAGGTCATCGTCCTCCACCAGTGGATCGGAGAGACTCACCACCGAGTTGAGCCAATCGCTGATCAGTCGTCTCGTTTCCAAGTCGAGACATCCGCCGCCGTCGCTGCGGTACGAGGGACAGAGTTCACCATTCACGTAGAAGATGACGGCGCGACGCAGGTGAAAGTGCTCGAAGGACTCGTCAAGGTAACAGCTCAGAATGTCACCGTCGACGTTAACGAGAGCCAGGAAACGAGCGTCACAGTCCGCAAGCCGCCTCTGGACTCACGTCCCCTCTCCATCCCAACCCCCGTACGCCTGCCCAAGGAAGCCCCGACTGAGCAGCCGCAGGAATTGGCAAGCCGCTCGCCAACCCCATCGCCGACCGCAGTGAAAGCAACACAGGAACCGGTGCCATCTCAGGAGCCGGCCCAGATTAGGCCTCCCCGCCCAATATCATCGAAGAAGACGAAAGAACCGACAGAGACGCCACAACCGGACAGTCGATCGACCGGAGAACCCTCGAGCCCGACGCCAAGCCCCAAGCCTATCCAAGAGAGACCAAGACCCAGACCCACCCAGAAGAGACCAGAACCCACGCCCGAACCGGCTTCACCAGAGCCAAGGCCGACACTCCCATCCGTAGACATTTCCACGCCATCGCCGACCCCCACGCCGTCGCCGACCCCCACGCCGTCGCCGACACCGACCGCTACGTCGACACCGTCCCCTACACCTACCGCCACGCCGACACCATCCCCTACACCGACGCTCTTACCTAGCACCACCCCGTCGCCAACAGCGGAGGTCACCCCCGTTCTACCGCAAGGATCTGACGGGACCCCCAACCCAACAGGAACAGCCGCGCCCACCCCGGTGGCTCCATCACCATAAAACCAGATCAGCCGCTCCGTGGATGCCGGCTCGTTCACTAATCCTCCAGTCGCCACACCAAGGGCGCTTCTGGGACGTGGCACAACGTCGGATAGACAACTGAGCGCCCAACACCTCGAAGCAGCTTCCGAAACCTGAATCGCGGCTCAGACAGCATCACCGGATTCCACCCTCCACATAATCTAAGAGAATCCTAAGAAACTCCCAAGGTAACTGTTATTCTTGTATGCTATACTTGTGGTTAAGATCGCACTAGCCGATCTCAGGATTGCCCTGCGGTTCTCATACCGTCAGATCCGGGAAGCTGAGAAACAGGTGGAGACGTAGAATGGCGAAGCGCAACAATCACATATTGGTCATCGACGATGAATCCGACTCGCTCGAGATGCTTCGACTCATGCTTACTTCGGAAGGGTTCGAGGTAACGCTAGCTTCTGATGGACGCTCGGGCATACGCGCTGCCTACGAGAATCATCCCGATGCCGTCCTTCTCGACGTAATGATGCCCAGGGTCGATGGATTTGAAGTATGCCGACGATTGCGCGACATGACCGAGGTGCCGATCGTCTTCCTCACTGCCAGGGCCAACATTGAAGACGTCGTAAGAGGCTTCTCCGTCGGCGGAGATGACTATATCACAAAGCCCTACAAGAAGTCCGAACTGATCAGCCGCCTCCGGGCCACGCTGCGGCGCTCACAGCGGGAGTTCGATATCGAGGCAGAAGCGCTCTTCCCCGCAGATTCGATCATGTTAGATTGCGATAAACACCAGTTGACAATCAAAGATCGAACGATCTACCTCACCCCCAAGGAGTTCGAGGTGCTCCGCCTGATGATTCGACATGCTGGCAAGGTGCTGAGCAGAGACGCTATCCTGACCCGCGTCTGGGGGCCCGAGTTCATCGGTGATCCCGACCTGGTGAAGCAGTACGTCTACAGACTGCGGCAGAAGATCGAGCCTGACGTAGATTCGCCTCGTTACATCCACACCATTCGCGACCGGGGATACTACTTCGAAGCGTACGAAGGCGCGTAGCACAGGCGTGTTCCCTCACAGGCAGAGGTAGACTCTTCCGACCAAAACCAACCCTCGTCAGCGATTGTTGCTGACGATTAGGCGCGGGGATTCTGACGCGCGAGATCTGATCTCTCTAACGGATCGAGGGCCTGCCCAACAGCGAAGTCGGGTGCGTCAACTGGTCGGTCTTCTTCCCCTTCATCCGCCCTTCGACTCGTCTCACTGCCCCCGCGCCACAAGCGGCAGATAGAGCCCATTCGATAGCGCAGGCCAGACGTTGTTTGCCTCGTCGTACTCAGGCACAAGCCCATAGGCCGGATCTTTGAAGTTATCGATCTTTGCGTAGAACGCGGTGATCTTGCCAACGTCCTGCTCGTTGAACAGTATCGGCCCCTTCAGATCTTCAACCCACGGATACGCCTCTGTAACAACTAGCTCAATCTCTACGTCAGGAGCCAGAGGAGGACAGACAACAGCGATGCCTCTGTCGCTATAGCGTTCAAAGGGATAAGAAGAGACAGGATCCAAGAAGACGTCCGCCCAGAACCCCCCTTGATTTTCCGGGTTCAATGCCCAACCTGTCCCCCGGTTCTTGACCGTGATCGTGAAGACCACTGGAACGCCGGGCTCCAGCGGCCATGGGGCGACCTTGAGATCGGTGATGATCAGGTCTGGCGCGCCGACGTCATAGTCAACCGCGTTGTTGCTGGAATCCGCATCACCGCCGGTGTAAGAGTCCGCCGCAATGGAAAAGCTACTGGTGAAGCGGGGAGCGGCTACCTCGGGCTGGTTCGGGTGCTGAATGGCGAATCGAACCGAACGCTCTTCCTCTCCTGCCAGAAGCTCGCCGTCCCCACCGACGACGTAGGTGTAGGCCACACCATCGGAAGAGTCCCAAGTCGCAAGAGTCTCAGTCGTTGGCGTCGTACCCGTCGGTAGCGTGGCGGATATGACCACCCCCTGAGCGTGCATTCTCCCCGTGTTGCCATACGTCACCGTGAAAGTCATGACTTCCCCTGGGGAGAAAAGGGACGGAGCGTGTTTGACTCCTATGGCAAGGTCAGGGCGCGTCTCGATAGCGTCGGTGTCCTGCACCGTGAACGGGACTTCTGACGATGGGCTCTTCAGACTGGCGCGGTTGCGGACAAACAGGGCCCCCGCGGGAAGAGGGTCAATAACCTGCACCTGAAGACTCGCCTGTCCCTCTCCTCTACCAGGGATTACTATGTCCTCGAAGATCACGCGACCGTCCTCAAAGCGACAAGTCCCTACGTCCGTCTGGCAGCTATCCTCAACGTACTGCACGTAGCTGGATAGGGTATCGGTGATGATAACCCCGACCGCTTCATCATTGCCGCGATTCCCGTACGTCAGCTCGTAGGTCAGCGTGTCGCCGGCATTTACCAGCTCACGTTGATCGGTCTTCATGAGGCGCAAGTCCGTATCGAGCACGGTGAGCTTTGCCTCGTCCGTGTATTCCCGTTTATACGTGCCCAGCACGGTCCAGTCATCGCCGTAGTTCTCGGATGTATAGACGTTCTTCTCCCAAGTGCCGCCAGCCTCTTCCTCGATCGTGAACTGCGTCTCACCCGTGACGTCGCCGCGGAGATTGTCGAATTCATCAAACGCCGTAGCGGTGTACTCCTGCTGAGCACCAGCAAGGATGGTGGCCTCCGTGGGCGAAATGACGATGTAGTCGAGTGGCGCCGGCCCGACGGTGAATTGGTTGCTGGTGCCCTCCACCGTTCCTGCCGAAACGGTGATCGTCCCGCCACTCACCATCTTGGTAATGGCTACCGTATTCGACCATACCCCTAGCGAGAAGAGGCCCGTCTCGGTAGGGTCGATGGTCGTCGTCGTGTCCGTGAGGACCGCCGGACCGACGTAGTCGGTCTTCACGTTCCCCTCACCGTCGTACGCCGTGATCACCACCGTGAACCCTACCCCGGCCACCTGCGGACTCGCTACGTCCCCGACCCCAAACGACACCAGCGCCCCCGGGGCCACGTCGAACGCGTTGCTCGTCTCCTCAATGTCCCCGTCCGTCACTATGATTGTCACGCCCTTGCCCGTCTCGCTGATGCTCACGTCTCCTGACCACACCCCCCCGACGAACCCCGTCGCCGCCGTCGGGCTGATTGTCCCCGTCGTGTCCGTCAGCACCGCCGGACCCTCGTAGTCAGTTACCGTATTCCCAAACTCGTCCTGAGCGGTAACCTCCACCAGGAATGCCACTCCCGCCGTCTGCGGAGACAAGATGGAGCTAAACGCAAACGACGCTAACCCTGCCGCTTCCACCGTGATCGCCGCCGCAGCGTTCGGCCCATCCGCGTCGTCGGCCTCGATCGTGTCGGACCCCGCCACCTGCGCCGTGAACGTCGTGCTCACCCCGCTCGTCGGCAGCAGAGACCCCAACCCATCACCCGCCCAATCCCAGTTCACCGCCACGTCCCGCACGTAGTTGTCGTACGCGTCGTACCCAATCGCCCACACCGGAAGCGTCTCCCCGGCAACCACCGTCCGCCCTTCAACCGGACTGCCACCCCCACCAGACGCATCCTCGATCACAATGTAGTCCAGCGCACCCGCTTCCACCGTGAATACCTCGCTCGTCCCCCCGATAGGTCCATCCTCGGCCAGGATCGCGATGTCGTCTGCTGCCTCGATGATAGTCACGGTCTCGGTCCGCACGCCGTCAGAGAAAGCGCCTGTCGTACTGGGCAAGATGGTCCCCCCGGTGCTGAGCGACAGCGTGACAGACTCGGTATAGGAAACTACGGTATCCCCAAGATCGTCCACAGCGGTGATGACAACCGTGAAACCTTCTCCAGCGGTCTGAGTAGGCCCAACAGAACTAAATACAAAACGATCCAATTCGCCAGGCGCTTGGGCAGGCCTCGCATCGACCCCACGCGGAAGAAACGCGAGCAAGCCAATTGCGGCAGCCAGTCCTGCGAACGAAGCAACGACTAAGCGGACCAAAGAAGCCTTTCTCATCACCATCGCTCCCATCCCTTCTCACCCAAGGCAGAATTGGCTCTGCAGCCACCTGAATCTTCCATCAATGACGGGGGAGACCCGTCTACGTGACAAGACTCTAGCCTGGCTAGAGGCGCCTCCTGAGATGCACATATAGCCCTCAAGAATCTAAGAGGCGCAGTACACCATCACAAATCGAAGGTCAAGAGGAACGGGGCAGAGGGAGAATTGACCAGGAACCGGAAGGAGCTCTCATTGACGCGAATAACAGGAGCCAAATGACTGCCAAAATGCTCCGTATCCTCCAAACCATTATACCATCGACTTTGCGGTAGGTCGACCTGGCAGGAGACTCGCCCCCGACTTTCAGGGATAGAAGCCTTGGAGGTCAGCCCCATAGGAACTGAGCGGCATCCCCTTTGTCGTCGAGTCGCGTGTCCCGGTTGACACGGGTCCCGGTCATCGCCTCGAAACCAATCGATAGGTCTTCACGCTAGTCACTGGGTTCATTCTAGCGATCAAGGGTTGGTTTAGAGTGACAATAATCCTAGAAATAGCCTAAGAGCGGCAAAGTCAGTAGATTGAGTGCGTTTTCAGATGAATAACTCTTGTCGCGTCCCGCCACGGGACGGAAGTCAACGTTGTGGATCGGCGGAGATCTGACGTATGGGAAAATGGTAACCCCCAGTTCGACTTAATGACGCTTTACACCCCTTCTGAATCGTGCTATACTGGAATCAATGGCTTCTCAATCGGCTCTTGTGCTCCATCAGGGCGACGCATGTGGTGCATCGAAGATTGAAGAGCCATGCAAGAAGAGACACGAGCCTCCCGCGAATCTGACTACGCCGAAAGCTCCCCACGTGTACAGGAGCTATCCGTAGGCAGTTCTCGGGGGAACCAATTACGGAAGACGGCAGCCAATGAACGACCTCTTTGAGCCTACTAACGGAGCCATCTTCGTCCTGCTCTTCGGCGCCCTGGTGCTTGTGGTGCTCACGATCCTGTATCGTCGGAAAAAGACACAAACCCAGGTCAGGGAACTGGTCGGTCTCAAGCAGCTGGAAGATGAGATAGGGAGAGCAGCCGAGAGCGGACGCCCAATTCACGTAGCGCTTGGCAACGGAGCACTAAGCAGTGGGGATACAGTCACCTCTCTGGCTGGGCTCCAGGTGCTGGAGGGTCTGGTCGATGCGACTGTAGCGTACAATGCCCCACCGGTAGTAACCGTAGGTGATCCCACGTTAGTTCCGCTCGCCCAGGATGCGCTGCGTCGGGCTTATGAGCGACGACAGGCCCTGGAGTTGTACGATTCAAGCCAAGTCCGCTTTGTCGCACCGTCTCCGCTAGCCTACGCGGCTGGAGCCAATCCTGTGGGCGCGGTCGAGGATACGATAGCAACTATCGTAGCCGGTGCCTACGGCTTCGAGGTTTCCCTCATCACAGACAGCAGCGCCCGAAGAGACGTCCGTCAGTGGGCCGCTGCAGACAGCGCCGGGGCCATTGGCGCGTTATATCCAGCCACCGAACACCTTGCCGTGGGAGAGGAACTCTACGCTATCGGCGCTCAGGTAACTAAGAAGAACAAGTATGTGACAAGCTTAGTTGCGGAGGATATCCTGCGACTCATTGTAGCCCTGGCTATCCTCGGCGTCGCCGTCCAGGCATTCGCTGGCAGGTAGACCGTAGTCACAAACAGAATCAAAGACTGATGAAACGAGTACGGGTCTTCAGGGCGGTTTCAATGATTAACATAGTGGATCGAGCCAAGCACAGCTGATCGGCAGAGGGCAGAAAGCAATGGAACGCGTCGTCGGAAAATGGATGCCCACCGCAATCGCCGTGGTTACCGGCGTGTTGACGCTGGCTGGCTATCTGTTCCCCAGCACACTCTTGGGCATCTGGCGGGACCAACTGGTCGAATGGGCTATCATTGTCGGCGGTTTTGCCGTCATCCTGGGCTTGTTGAACGTCCTCAACGTTCACGGCAAGCGAGTTTTCAGCCGCAAGAAAGGTTGGGTTTATAGCCTCGCGTTGCTCCTCGCTGCTCTCGCAACCTGGATTCCACCGGTTATTCAAGACCCTTCACGGCAAGCGTCCCAGCAGATGTTCGACTACGTCATCGCTCCGGTGGGAGCCTCGCTTGCCGCCCTCCTGGTCTTCACCCTGACGTTGGCAGCTTTTCGTCTAGTTCGCAATCGACGGAGCCCGTGGTCGCTATTGTTCATCGGGGTGGTGGCATTGACGCTTCTGGGGAGCACCCCTATTCAGGGGTTCGAATGGTTGAGCGAGGCACGCACTTGGCTAGTTCGCGTCCCGGGAATGGCAGGGATCCGAGGGCTCCTCCTGGGTGTCGGGCTTGGCATCGTGGTTACTGGTTTGCGGGTCCTGCTGACCCAGGATCGGCCTTATAGCGAGTTCTAACTGTAATCTGATGATCTATTGCCCAAACTGCGGGACCTCGAATCGAGAGGGAAGCCGATTCTGTAGTGAATGTGGCGAATCGTTGCCGAGCACCGGCACGCGATGCCCAATGTGCGACACGATCAACCCGGTAAGCAACGTCTACTGTCAGGAATGTACCGCCCGTCTCGTGCCGATGACTGCCACGCCGGAGGACGAAAGCGAAGAAGAAGCCCAACCGATCAAAGGGGTTTCGCTGCCAACGATCCCTTTGGATGAAGAGGAACAAGACCAGGAACGGTCTCCACACGCAGAAGAGGAATCGTCGACAGATGACTGGCTGGACGATCTTCGCGAATCGGCGGACGATGTAGTCGAAGGCGCAGAAGATTCGGAAGATGAGAAACCGGTTGAGGAGCAAGAGAAAGCCATCGAGCCTGCCGAGATCCCAGATTGGCTGCACGAGACGGGATCTGGCGGCGAAGAATCTCACGTTTCGCGACGTCTGGAAGGCCTCTCATCAGACGAAGCCTCAGAAGAAACAGCTGATCCCGCGAACATCCACGAGGAAGAGCTGGACCTGGCCGTTCCGGAGGTGAGTGCGCCCGAGGACGAGACCTCCCCAGAAGGAGACGAGTCCTCCCTGGAGCCAGCTGATATCCCCGACTGGCTCCGTGAGCTGAGAGACGAACAAAGGGAACCCCTCGCGCGCTCAGGTGAGGAGCTGTCAATATCTGAAGGACAGACTGAGGAAGGAAAGGAGAAAGAGCAACTCCAGGCAGAAGAGCTGCCCGCTGAACAGCCGGAGCTGGAGGAGCTTCCAGAGTGGCTCCAGGAAACCATCGGGTCAGCGACCGAAGCCGAGGCGCCATCGGAGCGTGACGAAGCGGCATCGGCGAGCGAAGAGCCACTCGACCGACCGGAGGAAGCGCCGACCATCAAGGAAGAGCCCCAACCAGACGAATCGCCGCCAGAAGAGGCCGAACCGGTCAGGACTCCCGAATGGCTCCAGGATGTTGGGCAGGATCAAGAGGAAACGCTCCCCGAGGAAGCTGCAGTGGCGTTCACGGAGAGTCCCCCGGAGACCTTCGACCCTCCCGAATGGCTGAGAGACCTGATGGAAGAAGACTCCCCGGATGAGGAAGAACCGTCTCCATTCTCAACCAGGGCTATGTTCGCCGATGAGGAATCGAGCGGAACCCCCCAACCGGCGGATATCCCCCATTGGCTGCGGGATTTGAGGCCAAGCGAGGTTGAGCAGGAGGAGACGCCAGATGTGGCTCCAGAAACCGAGGGCCTACTCACGGGTCTCCGAGGCCTCATCCCCCCATCTCCTGGGATCGAAGCTCCCGCCAGCTATCAGTTCCAATCGGCCGGTGGCACCACCGAGGCCAGTCAAGCCCGGGCTGAATTGCTTCAGAGCTTGTTGGGTCAGCCACATCCGACGCCGAGGCCCGAATTGGAGAAGAAGCCATCCGACATCGGGCGGCGAGTGGAGCGCTGGGTCGTGACAGCCGTACTGCTCGTCGCTGTGATGGGTATGCTTCTGGTCCCTTTGCTCGGCAGCGAGCCGCCAAGGTTGACGCAACCAGGGGCGGCCTCGGGCGCCGCACGGCTGTATGAGATTGTGAATGGACTTGACGCCGGTGATAACGTCCTGATCGCTTTTGACTACGGACCACCGGAAGCGGATGAGTTGGATACCATAACAGAACCGGTCATCGAGCACTTAATTAACTCAGGGGGGGACCTTTCGATTGTGAGCACACGCCCAGATGCCCCTCCAGTTGCTGCAGCGCTGATGAACAAGGTTACCGACTCAAACGAGCAATACACACTCCTGGGCTACCGCCCAGGAGGCGGCATCGCCGTCTCCCATCTGCTAGCAGCTACGGACCAACCACCGAAGCTGCTCGTCATACTAACCAGCCGACCCGGCCCACTTCTGCGCTGGGTCGAGCAGGTACAGGCTCGATACGAGGATCAGATTCAACTAGCCGCGGTCACGAGCGCTCTTCTTGAGCCGGTCACCAGCCCGTACCTGGACGCCAATGCCAGGCAGCTAGACGCAGCGATCCACGGTGTCCGGGAGGCGGCATCTTACGAAGCTCTGCAGGGGAGGTCTGGCGAGGCCACCCGGCAACTCGACACCCTCGCGGTCGGGCACATCACCATCGCAGCCCTGATGGTCGTTGGAGCGGCGATCCACGGCATCGGCGGAACTAAGAGGAAGGAAGAGTGATGTCCGAAGTCGCCGGTCTCGTCGTGAGCGCAGCCCTGACGCTCTTCATCTTGAGCTACCTTGCCGGTGACAACCCGCTCTATAGACTGGCCTTGTACCTGTTTATCGGCGGACTGGTAGGATATTCGTTTGGGATTGTGTTGCGTGACGTGTTAGTAGAAATGGCCCTGGCTGGGGTGCTTTCCAGAACCTCCAGGGCTGTGGTTCCTGTCGTCCTTGGTATCCTTCTACTTTTCAAAGGATTCCCAGAGCAAGGATATATTGGGAACCTATCCATCGCCTACCTGATCGGAGTTGGAACGGCCGTAGCCATGGGGGGTGCACTACTCGGCACACTCGCGCCTCAGATTGCAGCAGCGGGCCGGGCGATCTCTCCGGTTTCTCTGACGAGTTTTCGTTTCGGACTCGTAGATGGTTTGATGGTCGTCGTGGGGACTGTCGCCACACTTCTGAGCTTCACCTTTGTCCGGCCGAAGAGACAAGAAAGACAAGCGGCGTGGGAGCGAATCCTAGGCGGTGTAGGCTGGGTTGGGCGCGTTTTCCTGGTTTCAGCTTTCGGAATCACCTTCGCGGGGGCCCTCACGGCATCGCTCTCCATCTTGATTGGGCGCACACAGCACCTAATCGACGTTTTCTATCAGCTTGTAGGAGGCTGGTGAAAGAGGCAATGACCGGAAGGGATAGCATTCGGTCAATCCTGGTCGTCGACTGCGGAACGGTGATGACCCGAGCTATGCTGCTCGATAGAGTGCGGGACGGGTACCGCCTCGTAGCGCAGGGTGAGACGCCCACGACGTGGGGGGAGTCCTCAACGAGCGTAACAGGCGGTGTGCGTCACGCCATCCAGCAGATTTCCGATGTCACGAGCCGAAGGTTCTTCGACGAGAACGGAGACCTGATTTCTCCTCAGGCGACATGGCAGCGAGGCACAGATGCCTTTGCGGCCACAGTCAGCGCGAGCGAGCCACTCCAACTGGCACTGGGGGGGCTGGCTGGGGATCTTAGCATTGCCAGTGCCAGACGCGCTGCTGCCGGCACGTACGCGCAGATAGAAACCCTCTTGAATGACAGTCAAGGAATGCCTTTGACTGACGAAGCGTGTGTGCGAGCAATCCGTAACGCCGCCCCGGAGGTGATCTGCATCGCCGGGGGAACTGAAGGCGGAGCCGATAGACCGGTGCTGGGTCTGGTGAAGGCAGCAACCCTCGCCTGTTCAATGATGGATCGAGAAGCACGGCCCGCGATGCTCTACGCTGGCAACTCCCGATTGCGAAAGCAAGTGGCAGAGATTGTTGGAGACGAAGCTGAACTGCGCGTGGTAGAGAATGTTCGTCCCACTCTGGACCGCGAGTATCTGGCAGACGCTCAACAAGAATTCAAGTCCCTGTTCGTGCAACGGAAGCTGAAACAGATGCCCGGCGTAGCAGATCTGAGTGATTGGAGCCCAGTGTCAGTTGCTCCGACCGCTCAGGCATTTGGCCGGTTGATTCAGTATCTGTGGCACTTGGGGTCTCCGGAGACAGGAGTTCTAGGGGTTGACGTTGGGGGATCTAACACCGTCATTGCCGCTGTCTTCGACGAGCAACTCCGCTTGACGGTCGACAGCCGATTGGGCGCCGCGTTTGGAGGAGATAGACTTCTACAGAGTAAGAATACGGAAGTCATCACCCGCTGGCTCCCTGAACCTCTGTCTTACGATGAGACTCGCAGTTTGCTCATCAACAAAGAGACACATCCAGCGAGCATTCCCCAGGTGGAGGATGAACTCTGGCTAGAACAAGCCATAGCACGCGAGGCAATTCGCGAGACGCTTGAGGTCGCCCGTCCTGGCTGGAAACCCGGGTCCGCTCAAGTGTACCCTGATCTTATGCCTTTTTGCGATACCATTGTCATAAGCGGAGGCACTCTTGCAAAGGCCCCACGCCCAGGACAGGCAGCTCTCGTCATACTGGACGCGCTACAACCGATTGGAATTAGCACATTGGTCCTAGACAGGTACGGGCTTGCTTCGGCACTGGGAAGCGTGGCAAGGATCAAGCCCCTGGCAGCCGTGGAGGCCCTGGATGCCGGCGGCCTCACCAACCTTGGAACCGTGGTCGCACCAGTTGGAGAGGCAAAGCCCGGTGACACCGTTTTGAAGATGAAGGTCTCCTACGACAATGGGAGCGAGCTGGAGGTGGAGGTCCGCTACGGAGATTTGGAGATTCTACCTCTGCCCATAGGTCAGGAAGCAGTTCTGGAGTTGACTCCCCGCCGCGGGTTCGACGTCGGTGTAGGCGCGCGAGGAAAAGGCGACAAGCGACGGGTCAGTGGGGGATTGGCAGGACTTATCATCGACGCTCGAGGAAGACCGTTACGCCTCTCACATGAAACCGAGCGACGACGCGAACAGATACAAAAATGGCTACGGGAGGTGGGCGGATAGATAGGAGCCCCCCAAACGATAGATGACCTTTGCCAGCGATGGATTACGCTACTGAGACAGAAATAAAGACACTGACGAAGATCCGACGTGAACGGATTCTCCCAAGACAGGGAGAGATCCTGGTATCGCCACACGATCGCGTGGAAGCGACCCAGGTCGTGGCTCGGACCGATGTCCCTAGTGACTTTCGGATCCTGCCGGTCGCCCGCCAGCTCGGTGTCTCCGGGACGGAGATCGAGGAATACTTACAGGTTGACTTGGGGGACACAGTACATCAGGGGACCCTCATCGCGAAGCGTGGCCGAATCTTCGGTCGATCGGTCCGATCACCGATTGATGGGATTGTAGTTGCCAGAGGAGGAGGAAGGGTTCTCATCGAGGCCCAGCCCTCCCCTTTCGAGCTACATGCGTACATCCCCGGCACTGTCTTGGACGTCACCGACAACAAGAAGGTAATCATCGAGACGTCGGGGGGTCTCGTCCAGGGAACGTGGGGAGTGGGGGGAGAAAGCGTAGGGGTGCTGAAGATCATAACCAGCAGGCCACACAGTCCACTTCGACCCAATTCTGTGGATCCTTCCTGTCACGGGGCTATCCTAGTCGGTGGAGTAACGGCGGATCGGGAAGTACTCATACGGGCCGAGGACACCGAAGTCCGCGGCATTGTCACAGGTGGGCTCGCCCCCGCGTTGATCCCTGACGTCAAACGGTTGCCCTTTCCCGTCATCGTGACGGACGGGATCGGTCACACGTCAATGGCCGGTCCGATTTTTGACCTGCTCAGGGCAAACGAAGGAAGGGAAGCTTCAGTAAGCGGCTTCGTTCAAGCACGTTGGAGAAGAAAGCGTCCTGAGGTTATCATCCCAAAGCCAGACAAAACCCCACAAGTGGACGAGGCAAGGCATGATAAGGACCTTACAATAGGATCACGAGTGCGCATCGTCCGAGCGCCACACGCGGGGAGCGTCGGGGAAGTCGTCAACATCCCACAGTACGCCCGACGCATAGAGACAGGTGCGCGCGTCCGCTGTGCGGAAGTTGACATCGGCCAACGTGAGCCGGTAGACGTTCCGTTCGTCAATCTCGACGTTCTACGCTAGGATTCTGTCAAGCAGCTGCAGCACGAAAGACTACCAGAGGAGGAGAAGATGGAAAACCAAGAGGAACAAGTCACCCAAGAGGAGCAAAGCACGGACCGCACGTTCATAACCCTCGTCGCGGTGCTTGGTGGGTTGCTTGTACTGGGAATCGGTGCTTTCGTCGCTTGGGCGCTGCTCATCGCACCAAATATGAGAGCGAATATCGAATCGCAGAATGAATCGACCTTCGCGACGAACACCGCGATAGCGGTTGCGGCGGCGGCCACGCAGACAGCCGCGGTCACTCCGACTCCCACGAATACTCCAACGCCCACCGATACTCCCGTCCCGACCAACACGCCAACACCGCCTCCGGCAACTGATACTCCAACACCGGCTCCCACAGCTACTCTTGCCCTGGGCACTCCGGAGGCAGGAGGACAAGGTGGGTCGGTAAGCAAAGCGATGCCAGACACAGGCGTCGGCGTCCTGGGAGGCGCTGCACTGGCCGGAGGTTTGGGGCTCCTCCTGGTGCTCGTGCGTCGTCTGCGGAAGACGGCCTAGGACATTGAGTAGCGTGATATACCCGCCTCGAGACTGACCGGGGCAGTCCGCTTCCAGGCCGGAGAGTGCAGGGGCTGCTAGCCAATAGACATCGCAGCCCCGCACGCCGGCAACCCGTGAGCCCACCACCGGCACGAGCCTGTCCGGGCCGGTTCACGCTGTTCGTTCTCGAGCATAGCGGAAACGACTCCGCAATTCCAGTTGATCTGACGGCCGCTCCGGTTTATTGGGTATCCCCGAGCTACTTACCTCTTGCCATCAACACCATGGCCCTGTAAAATACTCACGTGTCGCACGGGTGAATATTGTCGCCACTTTCGGTCAGAGATCGCTCGAGAGATTGGGGTCTAGAACTATGACACCCATCGAGAGTTCTGCGCATTGCTCCGAGCATGGGCCCGGAAATTTGGCATTAGCGGGCGGCAGCAGGCCAAAGACCAGCCAACGATGCAGAAGGTGTATCCGAACGCTTTATAAGGAGGGAAAGAGCGTATGACGATCTACCAGAACACGCAAGACTTGTTGGAGGGTACAAACGAGACGATCCGAGTGGAGAATAGCACCGTCAGAATCCAGAATGAGACAGCTCTACAGGGACCGGTTATGGATGAGCTGGTTTCCAACGCTGTCTTCGCCCAGGACGACGTGAAGTCCCTGGCCCGTTGGCTGATCTGGGAAACAGGCCAGGCACTAGGCATCTATCCAGCGAGCATCAACTCTCTATACCGGGCGAGAGGCCGCGGTGAGGCCGGTGGAGGATGGACTGTCCCAGCAATGAACCTACGCGGGATGGCGTATGATATGGCCCGTGCCGTCTTCCAGGCCGCGCTACCGCGGAATGTGGGGGCGATGATCTTCGAGATCGCTCGCTCCGAGATGGGCTACACCGGCCAACCACCCGCTGAGTACACTAGTGTGGTGCTTGGCGCTGCGATCCGCGAAGGCTACCAAGGGCCGCTGTTTGTCCAGGGAGACCACTTCCAGGTGAACCCTGGGAAGTACACGGAGAGCATCGACAGCGAGCTAAGCGCATTAGAAGACCTGATACAGGAAAGTATTGAGGCCGGTTTCTACAACATCGATATCGATACTTCAACGCTTGTCGATCTAAGCCAGCAGACGATCGATGAACAACAGCGGACGAACTTCGAGCTCTGCGCCCGATTCACCAAGGTGATACGCGAGTCCGAACCAGAGGGGATCGCAGTCTCGGTTGGCGGCGAGATTGGGGAAGTTGGCGGCAAGAACAGCACCCCTGAAGAATTGCGCGCCTTTATGGATGGATACAACGACGAGCTGCCGGAAGATATGGTAGGATTGAGTAAGATCAGTATCCAAACAGGGACGTCTCACGGGGGCGTGGTACTGCCTGACGGCTCACTGGCCCAGGTACAGATCGATTTTGACGTTATGCGACGCCTGTCCAATATCGCCCGGGACGAATACGGGATGGGTGGCGCGGTTCAACATGGGGCCAGCACCCTACCCGAGGAGGCATTCCATAAGTTCCCCGAGGAGGGATGTCTGGAGATTCACCTGGCCACCGGATTCCAGAACATCATCTACGAACATCCCGAATTCCCGGACGACTTGCGCGATGAGATCTACGGGTACCTCAAAGAGGAACACGCTCACCGCTGGAAGGACGAACAGACAGAGGAGCAGTTCATCTACGATAATCGGAAGCGTGCGTTTGGGACGTTTAAGAAGGCGGTGTGGGACATTGATGCAGGCGTGCGTGAGGAGATCCGGGAGGCACTGGAGGAAAAGTTCGCTTTCCTGTTCGAACAACTGAACGCCGTGGACACGATGGGACTGGTAGAGGAGCACGTGAAAGCATCCGAAGTCCATAAGGAGCGCGCAGATTTCGCAATTACAGGCGAAACAGCCACCGACGCGGAGCTTGCCGACTGAGTTCGGACAGCTTGTAGGACTGGATAGACCGGTTCCAACACGGATTCGTCAGAACAATGAAGGGCCGACTTCGCGAGAGTCGGCCCTTCGGTGTGCTGGATCAGGAGATTAACGCCCGAGCTTCAATTCAATCCGGGTGACGTCGTAGAAGTAGGACAGCGAATCGGACATGCCACGAGCAATGCGCCGATCGACCTGATTCCTCACTTCTACCAGGCGCCGCTCACCTCCCTCTGTCGGGCATACGACGACTAACTCGCGCTCGCGCAGAGCCCACCATCCGTCATGACGACGTCGGAACATCTCACCGAGTAGACTGGTCCACAGGAGCCGCACCTGGGGCGGAGGATCAGGTGAATGCTCCAAGTAATCATCAATCCACTCATCGAGGAGCTGCATTGCCTCCACTCCATACGGCACCTGATGGTCAGCGAGAGCGCTGAGTCTGTCCCGGGCGCGCTCAGCCACGGCGATCAGATCGCGAGTCTTCTCTCGCGACAGGAGCCTTACGGACTCTTCCCCGCTGATGTTGACACTCCCTCACCCGGTGAATGGCGCCGACTGGAGACCCAATGATCGACCTTCAACCCCCAAGCGCAACGTTAGGTGATCTCAGGCGCTGAGGTCCAATCGTAGCCGATTTCCGGGTCGTCGTGACGGATGCGTCCTTCGTCGCTTCCGTCGTACTCGTGCGAAACGATATAGAAAACGTGGGCTGGCCCGTTCAGCACTCGATATCCGTGAGCCACGCCCGGTGGGATCTTGAGCACCATTGGCGGATGGCCCTCTCCCATCAAGAACTCCTGCACTTCGCCGTGCGTCGGCGAGTTGGGACGTGTATCGTACAGGGCAGCCTTGATCGTTCCGACTGCGCAGTACCACCAATCAGTCTGCTTCTGATGGATATGCCAGGCCTTGGCCACGCCTTGATATGACATGGTGTGGCTCCACTGACCGAAGCCCTCATCGAAGAGGGAATCGCTACCGCGGATCAGCTCACGAAAGAACCCGCGCTCGTCCGTGTGCGTTACCAGCTCCTTGGTTTCGACGCCTTGGATCATCAACAGCTTCCTCGCTTGATATGGATGAGAGACTGAAACCGGACGTAGGGCAGGCCCCTCATAGAACTCCCGCCGCTACCGCCAGACGACTCTTAGAAACTAATCTGCCGCAGCGGCGATGGCATAAAGAGCAGAATGAAGACCACCAGCATGAATATGCCCAGCGCAACCCGTCGCGGATTGACCGGGGTGACGTCGTCCAAAGGTGGGGGATGCTTCCGGTTGAGGAGTAAGTTGATGACCCCCCACAGCGCCCAGAAACCACCAGCCTGGTTACCTCTGAGTAGAAGAAACCCGCCCCAGCCCAACATCGCAGCGATGAGCACGTAGCCCAACGTCCACGCCTTGCGCCCCAGCAAAGCATAGCTGACGTGCCCACCGTCAAGCTGCCCAACCGGGATCAGGTTAATCATCGTGACCAGCAAGCCGGCCCAGCCAGCTAAGGCCACGGGATGAATCCAGACATCCTGTCCGTTACTGGGGAGTATCTGGCCAAAGACGAGATACTTGAGACCGATGTAGAGCAACGAATTGCCCTCCTGGAGGGCGGTATCCAGGCCAGGAGGCGGCGGCTGGACGACGGAAAGGGACAGGCCAACAACCAGAAGCGGGATAGCGAGGACCAACCCACCCAGGGGACCAGCAATGCCGATGTCAAAGAGGGCTTTGCGATCCCGCATCGGCGCCTTTTGAGTAATGACGGCGCCCATCGTGCCGAGTAAGTTAGGCATAGGAATGAAATAGGGCAGGCTTACCGGTGAGCCGTATCGACGGGCAACAAAGTAATGACTCAGCTCGTGAGCTAAAAGGATGCCCATTAGCGTGGCTGCAAAAGGGGCCCCCCAGTGGAGGTGTGAAAGGATGCTCGCCAAGTCCAGAGAGACATCCACGTCTCCAACCAGCTCAGCATACTGAAGCGCCTGTGTGGCTCCAATAAAAAGCACTGTCGCAAGCGTTGCGAGGAACAGTCCTACGTTGACCCAAGGATTAGACGGTTCGCTCTCCTGAACGCCGCGGACCGCCAGGACCCGATGTCTCCCGTCATCGCTCTGGCGCAACATAGCCGTGTATCCTCGCCCTTCAAAAGCCGTCGAAATGCGATCGAATGCAGATCCTGTATCACCCGTAATCCGACCTCGGAAGGCGATCAATTCATCGGGTGGCTTAACGATCTCGTAATCCTCGATTCGCATCAGGTGAGAGAGGGATCGGCGAAGCTGCTCAATCGTCGATTCCTCCGTGAAGGACGTTGACGCCATCGTACTCTCCTTGATCTAGCTCTCCAGCCCGTGACTCAGTACGCTCAGCAATAGATTACCTGTGAGCCTTCGGGAAGGTTCCCTTCGTCTTGACCAATCCCCATAGTTCCTCCAGCGATCCGCAACCAGCCAATGGGAGATCGGATGCGGGCAACTCATCTTCGTCGGTGATCCAGTAGACGTGAAGACCGACCGCTGAAGCTGACAAGACGTCCATCTCCCAGCTGTCGCCCACCATCAAACACTCACCCGGATGGCATCCCAACCGAGTCAAGATTTCGCGATAATAGGCAGGATGCGACTTGGTAGCATGCATATTCTCATACGTGGTCACCAGCGCGTAGCTGAAGTCGTCGACGGAGACGTCCGCCCATGCTAGTCGCTGCTGAACAGCCACCCGGGGGAAAAGAGGATTGGTAGCGACAGCCACTTGAAGGTCCCGTTCAAACGCCCATTCGACCAGCAAACGCGCTTCGCGTCGCCTTTTGGTGAGGCGTTGAAGCTTAGGGAATTCCTGGGCGTAAAAGCGTCGAAAGGCGCGCTCCAACGTCAGACGGTCCGGCTTCAGAGCCGGATAGAACACCGCTGCAAAGGCCTCTTCATTAGTGACCTGTCGATTGTGGTTGGCGTCCATCGCCTCCGTGGCACGCATCAGCTGAGCAATCAGACGTTCAGGCGGTATTAGATGCTCCAGATAACGAGTGAGTGCCTGGAAGTAAGCCGGGAGGAACGTTCCCATCGAGTTACCGAGCAACGTGTCATCAAGATCAAAGAGGACGGCCTTAAGCATCGGTCTGCCTCACCTCTGCCGTCTCGAAAAGCTTCGTCGCTTCTGGATGGCAGTGACCGCAACCAACGTAAGGGTCTTCGACCTCCACCTCGTGTTTCGTGCAGACGGCATAGACTTCAACGCGATGGACCAACCCAAACCAACGTCGAACGACTCTCGCCTCCAGCACCATATTGGGGCAAGCGTTGACTCGAAGGATGCCCGGCACAGGACACTCGGCGCACAACTTGGGCACCCACTCACGTGAGCGAGGATTGCGCTTGATCAGGCGGCACTCCTGCTTGGAGCGACCACGGTAGAAATCTTCGTAATAGTAAGGGCACTCAGTGCCGGCAGGTGTACGCATGAATTAAACCATCCACTAAGAATATCAGAGGTCAGTCCTCTGTCGCATCCACCAGGGCTTCGAGGTCGCGCTCCATCGCCTCCAACTCCTCACCGTAGCATGTCCAGTTGCCATTCTCGAGGCACTCCTGAGCCGCCTCGTAATGAGCTTGGGCCGAACGTGCCAGATCTCGCACCCCCACGGGCAGGGCCTCCGTCGGCTCCTGCCCTGTCTCCGGTACCTGACCCGGCTCCTGTGTGACGGGAGTCTCCCCCAGCACCTGCGCCAGGGCACTAGACAAGCTGTTCGCCATCGCTACACGGTTCTGATAGGACACGACCACCCGCTTAAGCTCGGGCAGCCGGCTCGCCTCCGCCTGTAGATAGAGCGGCTCAACGTAGAGTAGCGTGCCATCGATAGGAATGACAATCAGATTACCCCGGTTGACTGAGGACCCGCGCTGGTTCCAGAGTGTCAACTGCTGGGAGATCGTCGGATCCTGGTCGATGCGGGATTCGATCTGCATGGGGCCATATACCAGCGCTTCCTTCGAGAACTTGTAAACTCCCAGCTTTCCGTAATCAGAGCCGTCCGAGTCGGCATACAGCCAGGCGATCATATTCTGTTTCCCAGCCGGTACATACGGCCGAATCATCATAAACTCCACTTGCTCGGAATCAGGCAGTCGAATCGTGACGTAGTAAGGAGCCACCTCAGCCGTCTTGGACTCTCGAATCTCCATCGGCGTCTGCCACAGATCCTCCTGATTGTAGAAGACGCGCGGATCCTCCATATGATAGGTGCCATAGAGATCGGCCTGGATGCGGAAAAGTTGCTCCGGGTAGCGCCAGTGATCCTCCAGAGCCGGATCCATCTCCTCAGCCGGCGTGAATAGATTGGGAAAGATAGCCTGATAGGTCTGGATGATCGGATCATCTGGATCAACCACGTAGAAGGTCGTCTCGCCAGTGTATGCGTCGACGGTAGCTTTGACGCTGTTACGAATGTAGTTGAGCCCTCCCGCCGGTCTTGAATAGGGAAATCGACTGCTCCAGGTATAGGCGTCGTAGAGCCACACAATGCGCCCTCCCACGATAACGGGATATGGGTCAGCGTCGAACCAGAGCATAGGCGCCAGCATCTCTACGCGATCCGTGAGCGCGCGACGGAAGAGGATGCGACTATCAGCGCTGACGGCGTTGGAGAGGAGAATGGGTGAGCTGTTGAAACGGAGCGCAAACGCAGCGCGACGAAGTAGCCCCCTCATCGGCACGCCGGCGGCCCCCTCATACCGGGTGTAGACGTTCTGATCGCCACTCGGATAGTCGAACTCGTCCTCTGTCGTATTCACAATGACGTAATTGGATGTCTTTTCGCCGAAGTAGATCTCAGGCCGCTCGATCTCCAGTCTGACATCCTCACTCTGGGGCGGAATGTTGCGCACCAGGAGATTGGGCAGGCCCTCCTCACTCACCTCGGCGACCGGACTCAGGCAGATCCCGTAGCCATGCGTGTAGATCAGATGCTGGTTGATCCAAGTTCGGGCATCTTCACGCATTTGCTCGGTATCCAGCTCGCGCACGGCCAGGTTGACCTGACGCAGCGTGCCGTCGAGGGTGTAGCGGTCGATATCGATGTCGGCAAACGTGTAGTAAGTGCGGATCTCCTGGATCTGCTCGAATGTCGCACGGAGCGGTCTCCAGTCCCAGAGTCGCACGTTGCCGAGCGTATCCTCGTTATCTATCAGATCATCGGACGTCAGCTCACCGGTGACCTGGTAATCAAACTCTTGGATACCATCCAATCCGTACGCGTGACGGGTGAAGCGGATATTGTGCTCAATGAAGGGCCGCTCCAAGGCGAGCTCGTTCGGTTCCACCGTAAACCGCTGCACGGTCGTCGGGTAGATCTGCCCGACGAGGCTTAGAGCCAACCAGGCGCCTCCTACCCCAAGAAGCAGGCGCCAGCGACGCACCCAGATGTTGAACAGGAGGACGAGAGCCCCGATGACAACCACCCCGGTTAGCAGATAGAGCAAGGGCATTCGAGCGTGAACATCGGTATAGCCCGCGCCATAGACCACGCCAGCGGAGGACTGAAGGAGACTCCATCGCTGTAGTTGATATCCCAGCCCTCTGGCCACCAAGAAGAGCGCGCCAAGCACCGACAGATGCCCAATTGCCTGTGCCTCACGAATGCGCCCAGCGAATAGGTAGATAAGGGTATTGCCAATCAGCGCGACCACGACCAAGCCCATCGACCAGCTAAGGAGGGAACGATAGAACGGTAACTTGAAAACATGGAAGCTCACATCAAATCCGAAAACTGGATCGCTAAGAGCGAAAGGATTGGCATGGATGAACTTCAGCGCCGTCATCCACTGCTCTGCTGCCGCCGATGCCATGGTCAAAGCCACCAGGACCGCGATCACACTCAGAATGATGGTAAGCAGCCGCGCACCGATCGTGATAGCCGCGCCTCCCTCCCTCCGGAGCTGGAACTGGAATCGTCCTAACAGTCGCCGTGGGAGGAAGAACCAGTTGACTGCAAGAACAGCCATTGCGAGTAGAGCGCCCAGAATCCACAGCACGACTCGCGAAAGGAAGCGCGTCTGGAACGTGCTCAACTGTCCCAGACTATCAAACCACAGCCAGTCCGTGTAGAAGGTGATCGCACTGCCAGATAGAATTGGAAGGACCACCAGGGCACCGAAAGCAACGGCCCCGAGGATGAGGATCCGCCTTACTCTTTGGGTCATAAAGCTCTCTAGTTCCGCATCATGCGTGGACTACACACGCGTCACGTATTCACCATTGCGCGTGTCGACACGAATCACGTCCCCCACTTCGACGAAGAGGGGAACGTCTACCTCTAATCCAGTGTCCACGGTCACCGTTTTCATCGCGCTGGTGGCACGGTCGCCCGCCACCGCCACCTCGGATCCAACTACTTCGAGATCGACCTTGGTAGGCAGATCCACATCGATCACCCGACCCTCATAGACTGATACGACCAGGTCCATACCCTCTTTGAGATACTTCGCGGCGTCACCCAACACCGATTCAGGCGCCGCCACCTGCTCGTAGGTTTCAGTATCCATGAAATGATAGAGATCCCCGTCGGTGTAAAGGTACTGGACCCCTCGTCGTTCGACGTAGACGTCCTCGACCTTGTCTCCGGACGTGAAGGTATGCTTGGTTGTCGCACCCGTGTTGATGTTGCGCAGCTTGGTTCGAATGTAGGCTTTACCCCGTCCTGGCTTGTGATGCTCATACTCCAGGACCCGGTAAAGCTCACCATCCATCGTGAAGGTAACACCTTTGCGCAGCTCGTTGACGTCGATCATAAGTTCCCCCGAGAAATGTTTCGAATCGAATTGCTAATCTGAGCACAATGTCCTAACCGAAGACAACGGCTTTCATTATACCCTCCCTCTCCACTGCGTCAATCACAGCCCTTCGGGCCATTTGTCTACCCCGCATACCGGACGTATACTACGCCAACCCCACAACTCAGCCTGTGGGGATCAGCCAGCAAGTGCCCAATTGGCGGGTGCCGCCGCCAGCCGGGCAGGCGAAGGGAGCACTTCGATGGTTGTCAATGATGTCGATGGGTTATTGGCTCGTCACGACACGATGCGACTCACGGAACACGCTCTCTACGAGGCCTATAAGGAGAGCTTGCGCGCCAGGGACATTTTCTACGCGATATTCAACGGCAAAATCCTCGAGCATTATCCGAACAGACGGCGGGTGCTGATCGTGGGTCCTACCGCACATTTTGATCTTCAGATCCATGTCGTCTGCGAGTATCGCGACCCGGAGGAAATCCTCGCTATCACCGTCTACATCCCGGACCGTCCCCGCTGGGCCAGCGATTGGGACCGAGCGTGACATCTGTTCCAGCGCCCCAACCTACACGTCTCGGTCCCTCATCCTGGTCATGTTTCGAACCGCATCAGACAGCTAACAAGCGCCAAGCTTTCTAGTCGGCTAGGCCTCTCGCTGCGGAACTGGCGAAACCTACCGCGGTGACTATAATAAACATAGCGCCCATTAGAGAAAGCGATTGTCCCGGGCATTCGCTCAGTCTCAGTAGAACGAATCCCGTTTGGCCTGGATCTGACGATTCAGAACAAGAGCGAGGACTTGGCAGTCCGCCCGGGAGTGATTCTGGACCTACTGAACCTTTGAAGGAGAGTTTCGTGCCTAGCTACCAACGACCACCTGGAACCCAGGATATCCTCCCAGAGGAACAACCCTACTGGAACCGCGTGCGCAGCCTGACCAAGCACCTCGCAGAACTGGCCGGCTTTGAACGGCTCGACACGCCTATTTTCGAAGCGACGGAAGTATTCGCTAGAGGAATTGGACAAGGGACAGACGTGGTGGATAAGGAGATGTACACCTTCGTCGATAAGGGGGGACGCGATCTTACCCTGCGCCCGGAGTTCACTGCAGGCGTGGTTCGAGCATACATTGAGAATGGACTACACGTCGAGGTGAAGCCGCAGAAGCTCTATTCCATCGGTCCGACCTTCCGCTACGATCGCCCTCAAGCAGGCCGCTATCGACAGTTCACCCAGTTCAACGCCGAGATTCTGGGCGAACAGGATCCGGCAGCTGACCTGGAGATTATGGCACTGGTCTGGGACCTCTACGCAGGGCTCGGGTTCCGCAACCTGGAGTTTCAGCTGAACTCAACGGGTTGCCCGCGTTGCCGACCCGCGTATGTAGAGGCGCTGAAAGGGTACTACGAAGAACACGACCGGGAGATCTGTGAGGATTGCCAGCGGCGGCTGGACCGGAGCCCACTACGCGTACTCGACTGTAAGGAAGAAGCTTGCCAGCCCATCCTCGAGGAAGCGCCTCGCATCTTGGACTACCTGTGCAAAGAATGTGCCGAGCACTTTTCCAGCCTGCGCGAGTACTTAGAGCTCCTCAATCGGCGCTACGTCCTGAACCACCGACTCGTACGAGGCCTGGATTACTACACCAAGACAGTTTTCGAAGTCTGGGCATCTGGTATCGGCGCACAGAGCGCCCTTTGCGGCGGCGGGAGATACGACGGTCTCGCTGAGCTCCTTGGCGGCCCGGAGACCCCAGGCGTGGGTGTAGCTGTGGGACTGGAGCGCATCATTATTATGATGAAGGAGCTGGATGTTGAGCCCCCTGCTCCAAGGAGGCCGGAGATATTCCTGGCGTATCTCGGCCGAGCACCTCGAAAGAAGTCCCTTGAGCTGATGGCGCAACTGCGGCGGGCAGATGTAGGCGTGTATTTCGCGATGGGACAGGAACGGGGCCTGAGGAGTCAACTCCGCGAGGCTGACAAGCGCGAGGTGCGGTATACGGTCATCCTCGGAGAGAACGAACTAGAAAGCGGGAATGCCTCAGTACGGGACATGAAGTCGGGCGACCAGGTGGACGTAGATCTCAACCTTCTGGTGACCTGGCTCAGGGAACGCGTTTAGAGTCCCTCGATCTTAAACGTAAAGACGCCGCTCCGCCCCAGGGGCGGAGCGGCGTCTCGCGATGCACCACGCGTTAGAACTGGCGCCACAGATCCTCGACGTTCAGCTCCGATACAATCTTCTCCTGCTTATCTAACAGCCGCCGGTAGCTCTGTCTCACCGCGCCCGTCATCGTATCAGCCTCGTCAGGATGCCGAACCGAGAAAGCCGTGACAACCACAACAATCATAGCCGCCAAACCCGTGAACGACGGAACATCCATCTGGGTAGGCCCAGGACAGACGATCGACGCCTCGGCTTCGAGAGCCGCCGTCGAGACCGGCGACGCCGTGAAAACGAAAGTACCAGCCCCGTGCTCGCGGGCGAAACTGATCACATTTGCTGTATCGAGATCCATACCAGTTAGCGAGAAGCCAATGACGACATCTCCCTGACTCACCTCTTTCAAGTTTGTCGCCGCTGTCAGAGGGTCAGGCGCAACAGCGACGGCTGGCGAACCGACCTCCCGTAGAGCTTCAGCAAACAGCCCCGCCAAGTGTGCACACTGGCCCTGCCCCACGACCCAGATTCGGTCCGCACCGAGCAGGGCAGGCAAAAAGGAATTCACCTGTTCTGTCAGCCGATCCTGGGCCAGCTCCAGATTATGCTTCTCGTTGACCAGCAGACCACGGAAGAGATCGAGATCTTCGGGAGCGTCCAGATCGACCGTGTAAGAGGCCTTCAGATCCGCCCGCACGACCTCCTGTATCTCTTTGCTTAACTCGCGGAAGCCGCTATACCCAAGCTCCTGGGCAAAGCGGACGACCGTGGCAGCATCGACATCCAAACGGTTAGCTAGCTCAGTGGCGGTCATGAAGGCAGCATCAAGTTCGTTGTTCTGGATAAAATCAGCAAGCTTCCGGAAACTGGGTGTCAGCTCGTCGTGTTTCTCTTGTATCTTTTCGCGAAACATCGTGGCACCTCCGTAAATAAAGATTGTCAACCCCTGCTTGCGTCAAGAGAACCGCCCGCATTACGAAACGCAAAACCGAGGCGATTGTGTTTCAAACATTGTGTTTCAGAGATTGCGTCTCACAGATTGCGTCTCACAGATTGTGTCTCACAGATTGCGTCTCACAGATTGTGTCTCAAAGAAGGACCGTTGTCGAAGAGGGTTCAAGAAACTGAAATTGCCACCCCCTTGCAGATTGCGTACATTCTACCACCCGCACGATTAAATTGCAAACACAAACAGTGGTTAGGTCTGCAAAGTATAAATCAAGCTGCCAGTCCCAAACTGGACATAGCACCGGTTCAACCCAAGGCACATGGAACCGGATGGAACCCCCGATTGAGGAAAGGCTCCCACCCGTCCACAGCAAGACCGGTGCTCGTAGACGTGCCATAACCTTCAAGGAAAAGGAGAGAGGCTTCCACTCATTGACAGTCCACCTCCGCGTGCTATAATCGCCGCGCATTGACGAAACCAGCAGACGGTAAGGCCTTATTCAGCCGCTGGGGCGAACTGAGTTGGGTAGCAGTCGTAGCTCTCACTGCGCTGGCGGCGGCACTGCGACTTCTCTTCCTGGCCGATAGTCCTCCAGGTCTCTATCACGATGAAGCATTCAACGGCCTGGACGCCCTGCGCGTCCTTGAAGGGGAGCACGCCGTATACTTCGCGGCCAACCGGGGGCGCGAACCTCTGTTCATCTACCTGATTGCCGCTACAGTGGGAGCCTTGGGCCGCAGCCCTGGCGCGTTGCGTCTTGCAGCAGCGCTTTGCGGCACTCTGACGGTCCCGGCTACGTATTTGATGGTCCGTGCCTGGTTCAACAGACGGACTGCCGTCTTGAGCGCGGCGATAATCGCTACGACCTATTGGCACGTTCATCTCAGTCGAGTTGGCTTTCGCGCCGTTGCCCTCCCCCTGGCCATCGCATTGACGGTGTGGGTTGGTGGACGAGCGTTTCAATTGCGACGTCGAGACACCTGGCTGCTGACCGGGTTCCTCTATGGCGTCTGCTTCTATACATACGTGGCGGCGAGATTCACGCCTGTTGCCGTGCTTGGGTTTGCTGCCTTCCTTCTTCTGACGGGAGAGAAAGAACGTCTGTGGCCGGAAGGCGCCTACTTCGCAGTCGGGACACTTTTGACGCTAGTCCCGCTCGGTGTATACGCTCTGAATGACTGGGAGGCGGTCATGGGCAGGCCGGGCCAGGTCTCAGTATTCAACCCCCTGATCAATGGAGGGAATCTGCCCGGCATATTGGTCCGTCAGCTTATCAGCACCCTGGGAATGTTCTTCGTCCGCGGCGACACAATCCCACGACACAATCTGCCAGGGCGGCCCGTTTTCGATCCGCTTATGGCAAGCGCAATGGTCCTGGGTGCGAGCCTCGCCGCGGTCCGAGCGCGACGAGGACAGACGGGATCTGGGCTGACACTACTATGGGTGGGGCTGATGCTGATCCCCACCTGGCTGGCCGAGGATGCACCGCACTTTCTACGAGCCGTGGGGGTGCTCCCGCTTCTAGTCGTCCTCCCGGCCCTCGGGCTTGATGCGGCCGGGACCTGGATGGAAGAGCAAGGATGGCAGACCGGATCGTCCCTGCTCATAGGGGGCGTGTTGCTGATAAGCCTAGGAATAACGGGGCGGGACTATTTCCGGCGCTACGCCACCAACCCAGAGATCCCCTACGCATTCGAGGAAGCCGCTGCTGATTTGGCGGCTGACATCAACATCTTCCTGGGCACCGGCTGGGACGGGAATGGGATCGTGGCACCGCGGACGTCCCCTAAAGCGGATCGCCAGGTCTACATTCACCAACGGGTGTGGGACGAGTGGTCTTCGACCAAATTCCTGATCCCGGCAACCGAGCGGATCAGGGTGTTTCCGTCCGATTCTTCCCCCTCGCTGACCACGCCCGGGATGCTGGTAGCCTGGCCTCACGACGGGCTAGACCGTTACGTGACGGCCCTACCACCGAACAGTCGCGTAACGACACAGGTTGGCCCATTGACACGCGGAGATTTGGAGGAGACAACCTATATTTCTTACGTGAGCTACGCTTTCACGCCAGCTACCCATATCTCGACGATCCCCGACCCCCTTGCCAACTTCAACGACCGAATTGCATTGATTGACTACGCGATCAAGAAAAGGGATCAAGCCTGGGAAGTAGTACTGGAATGGGCAGCTCTCAGCAGGCCTGGAGAAGACTACACGGTCTCCGTGCACGTCGTCGACGATGGCAAGTCGGTGGCGCAGGATGACGCCGAACCAGGTGACGGCTATTATCCCACGGGACTCTGGCGCCCTGGTGATCTCATCGTAGACAAACATACCCTGGGACTCAGCGAGGACGGACTGGACGATGCCAAGCTCGTGATCAGCCTGTACGTGTGGCCAACGATGGAGCAGCTTGAAGCACGCGACGCTGATGGCACCCCTCTGGGCACCGAGGTGTCGCTTCCTGTCTCCGGGGATCGGGCTCGCTGATTATGCAGACACCTAAGAACTGGACTTGGGAGCCCGTCGAGAGTCAAATCGCAACAGAGTCCGAAGCCAGACTTGGAAAAGGAACCGAACCAGGATCCACGCTGATGCGCTCTTCGCGGCATCAGCAGGCGGTCAATGTGCATACCAGGCCTTTCTACGTCGGGTCGGACGTTGCATACACGCCTAAGACTGGTATAATCACGCACCGCGTTGCAGGAGCGAGTAAGAAATGCTTGAAACGCACGGTAGGCCGGTTGGGGGTGTGGCTTGTGCTTCCCGCGTCCGGCCAGGACAACACGCAAGACCGCAGTGCTCCAAACAGGACGTACCACTGAGGAGGGATCGATGACTAGGAAACGCATGTTGACGGCTGTCCTTCTGCTGACGATGTTGTTGGGAATGGCACCACTCCTTTCCCACGCCGCGCCCGACGGCTCTCGAATGCTTCAGACAGGCAACAACCTGCTGCAGAATCCGGGGTTCGAGGGAATTACGTGCGCCCCCACTTCGAAAGAGGGATGGTGTGACGACAACTGGACCCGCAAGACTCACGGGGGGACCGTCCACGACAATATCTTCACGCCACAGGGATGGGTCACCTGGTGGAGAAAGGGCGACGGGTACGGCCAGCCCGAGGTGAAGACGATCCCGAACGTGGCGCCCTTTGTCGGTCCGCCGTCGAGGATAAACAACGGCAAATACGCAGCTATGTTCTTCACGTATTACCGCAATCAAGACGGAGGATTCTACCAGGTTGTGAACGGGCTAGAGCCGGGAGCGACGGTGCAGGCCTCCGCATACGCCCATGGGTGGAGCTGCGACGAAACCAATCAAGGATTATCGTGCGGTGATCCGTGGAACCTGACCTTCCAGGTCGGCATCGAGCCTAACGGGGCCGCCGATCCTTTCTCCCGCAACATCGTTTGGAGCGAAGAGCAATCATCGCCCGACAAGTACAGGAGAATCGGACCGGTCACGGCTACGGTAGGACCAAATGGAAGTGTAACGGTCATCCTCCGATCAAAGTCCAAGTGGCCTCTTCAGCACCTGGATGCCTATTGGGACGACACAAGCCTAGTGACGACGTCACCGGGTGTGCCCCCAACCAACACCCCACTACCAGCTCCGCCGACGGCAACCCCGGGACCCTCACCCACTCCTCTTCCCACATCGACCCCGCGACCAGACGGCTCAATCGTACACGTCGTGCAAAGTGGCGAGACCCTTTCGAGCATTGCCCTCGAATATGGGGTAACGGTTGATCAGATCGTCGAGCTCAACAGCGCGTCGATCGGGCCCAACAACCTGATCCAGACAGGACAGGAGCTCGTTATCTCGGCGTCAGGTGACGCCGCCACCGCAACTCCGCTGCCCGAGCCTCCGACAGCGACCCCGGAAAGCGAGACGAGTACCGGAGACGGAGAGACAGACACCGAGGAGGATGGAGAAACAGGCACCGAGCCTGAGCCGACCTCAGCACCCTCGGAGGAGGAAACCGAAGGTGCCTCCATCTGCGTGCTCGCCTTCCACGACCGCAACGGCGACACGGTGCGAGATTCAGATACTGAGGAGTTGCTTCCCAACGTGACCTTCACCGTCGCCAATGCCTCGGGCGTGGTCGACGAATACTCAACCGACGGAGTCAGCGAACCCTACTGTTTCACCGGGCTGGATCCGGGATCGTACCGCGTCATTGAACAAGCGCCCGCGGGCTATGAGGCGACGGGCCTGCCTGAACAGAACGTGGCATTGAGTGAAGGTACGAGCTTTGACTTCCAGTTCGGCAACGCTCGCACGGAAGCGGCGGCAGACCCTGAGGAGACGGGTGAAGAAAGCAGTGAGGCCACGTCTCCAGAAGACGAGCCTACAGGTGACACGGACCAGGGTCCCCTGCTGGGCAACATGCTCGTCACAGTCGCTCGGGTGGCGGGGATTCTCGTCCTCGTTCTGGCTGGCGCCATCGCGGTGCTCTTCGTCTTGAGTCGCCGCCGCCGGTACTAGTCGCGGTGCCCCACGGGTCTTGTCCTACCGAGGACAGACCCCGAGGATGAGTACATCTTCAAGAAGCGTCGTCTGGGAGAGGTCCCTCGCCCTGGCGACGCTTCTGCTTATATCGCTGATCGCAGCGGGACCAGTCTGGGGACCGGGGCTCCTAAACACCCGCGGCGGAGGTGACAGCCCGTTCTTGCTGCTGCGCACCCATCAGCTTGCAGCTACCCTGCGCAGCGGGGTGTTTCCGGTGCGGTGGATGCCCGACGCTGCCTATGGTTTCGGATACCCTTTCTTCAGTTACTATGCAGCGCTGCCGTACTACGTCGCTGCAGGCCTAACGCTCGCCGGCTTGAACATCCTCACAGCGATCAAATTAACCCAAACCCTCTTCTTCGGATTAGCGGCCCTGACCATGTACCACTGGGCCGAGGGGATCCTTCGCAGTCGGGCAGGAGCCTGGCTCGCGGCTCTGGCCTATACGCTGGCTCCGTTCCATCTGGTCAACGTCTACGTGCGGGGGGATTCCCTTTCGGAGTTCGCGGCCTTCGCCTTCTACCCACTGATCCTCTGGGGACTGGATCGGCTGGCCCGGCAACCGACCCTGCGACGGACTCTGCTCCCGGCCCTTGCCTACGCCGGTCTCATTGTCACCCATAACGTCTCCGCCCTCATCTTCTCCCCCTTTGTCCTGCTCTACGTAGCGCTTCACCTCTGGCGCTTCGTAGCGCGTGGTTCCGGGAGCGGATTCAGGAGGATTCTGTCCTATTCCTCGTTCCTCATTCTCCCCCTGGTGATTGCTCTGCTGCTTTCCATCTGGTTCTGGCTGCCCGCCCTCTGCGAGACGGAGTATGTCCAGCTGGACGTTCAGACAACAGGGTACTTCTTCTATGGGAATCACTTCCGTGGGAACAATCTCGTACAAAGGGGCCTTTTCTTCGACTATGCCACCGGGCGTGACGATGGCTCCCCCTTTGCTATGGGCTTGGCCCAGGCCATTCTGGCGTCAATAGGGATGCTTGTTATCTTAGGGAGCTATATCCGCCGGAAATACGTCCTCCCCAATAGAGAGTCCCAGACACGCACCGAGCTGAATACCCGATCTCCAGGACTAGACTATGCGATTCTGGCCTTCGCAGCACTGGGGTTGCTTCTGAGCACCTGGCTCATCACCCCCCTCTCCCGTCCTCTGTGGGACCATCTACCTCTCCTTCCTATGATCCAGTTCCCCTGGCGTTTCCTCTCCGTGCAAGCGCTGTTTGCCGCGCTGTTCACGGGCGCTATCCCATCTCTCGTGGGGAGGACGACCCGCGTGGCATCTTGGACGGGTGCTGCCGTCCTGGGAGCTCTCCTGGCTGCTACATCCCTTGGCGGCCTGCGACCCGACTACCTCCCCATTAGAGCCGACGAGGTAACCGTGGAGCGGCTGCAACTCTACGAGCTGTTCACCGGCAATATCGGCTCCACCATCCGGGGTGAATATCTCCCCCGCGGGGCGAAGCCTCGGCCGTACACGGGACCGGCGCTTTTCGCCCCCAATACCCCAGCTCGTGCCCTCGTCGTGGACGGAGAAATTCTGCATTCGAGAAGGCTGGAGCGGCAGCCGAGCGCTCGTATCTGGGAGGTTGAGGCCGGAGAAGACGGCGCGAGCGTAGCCTTTCCTCTCTACTACTGGCCTGGGTGGCAGGCCTCGGTCGATGGCACGCCCGTGGAGGTCAAACCAGCGCCTGGTTCCGGATATCTGAGCTTGATCGTGCCATCGGGTACACATACCTTAGAGATCGAGTTGGGCCAAACACCGCTGCGGCGATGGTGCGAAATCGCATCGCTGGTCACAGCTTTGGCGGTGCTGAGTATCGGGATCGCTGGTGCACGGCGAAGAACAGGAGGAAAGAGGGCAAATCAGAAGGTCAAGACCGAGAAAGACCGGGGCGAAGCTTCACCGTGCAGCGTGCAGTCGTGGCTCCCGTATGTCCCCTTCGCCGGCGTTGCTCTATTGCTGCTCGCACTTCACCCCCGCGTGATCGCCGCCGGAGAGCGCGATTTGACGATGGATTTCGAAGAGATGCCGTACCTCCATCACAATCCAGATGGTATCAGATTCGGCGGCTGGCGCATCTCCGGCTATGCCTACGACAAGGAGAGTGTGCCCCCCGGGGAGACGCTGAGCGTGACGTTGGACTGGGAGAGGGAAGAAGGTGTAGCAGCACGCGCCACAGAGGGAGAGATCAAGCTACGTCTGATCTCGCCAGCGGCGATCCAGGACAAGACGGTGCCCCCTCTGACCCAGACCACCCTGACGCCCGCTGACCAGAGCAATCCCGATGGAGAAGCAACAGCTGACCTCGCCATTCCTTCGAATGCGGCTCCGGGACTCTACCTCCCCCAGATTGTGAATGGGCCGACCATCACCCTGCGCCCGGTCTGGGTGGATGACGGCATCAAGGTGTCTGACGAGCCGGTCCTTGCGACTTTCGCGGGAGGAGCGGCAAGATTGCACAGTATCCGTGCAACGCAACCCACCTCGGATCAAATCAGCGTTCAACTTGATTGGTCGGCTGCTGAGCCCATAGGTGCTAACTACGGTCTCAGCCTGAGCCTGACCGATGCAGCGGACAGGGAGTGGCTGCGGCAAGGACAGCAACAAGGTTATGACACCCAGCCCGGCCGGGGCTTCCTCCCGACCAGCCTGTGGCCGGTCGATCGAGTGATCCACGATCGACACACTGCTACCCTGAAACCCGGGGCACCGCCAGACGATGATTACGTCCTGACGATCGATCTGTACCAGGTAGCCACCTGGGAGAGCGTCGGAAGATACACGACAACCGTTCCCTTGACCCAAGTCGTCAGCCGGCTAGACAGACCGATTCTCGCTCCCATGGGAGAAGAGCTTGCATTGAGTCAGCTAGAGATACCGCGAAGCGCCAGGCAGGGAGACCATATAGGGGTAGCGGCGTATTGGGTGACTACCAGAAACCCCTCAAAGGACTATCGAGTTGAATGGCGGCTAGAGTCGTCCCAGCAAAGCATTACCAGCACAAAGCCTCTAGCCCCCGGATCCTCGCCACTCAACTGGCCCGCGGACGCATGGATCGCAGGGTGGACGAGTTTACAGGTCCCGACAACCGCTGCTTCCGGCACCTACACCGTATCAGTTACGCTGCGAGATGAAGCAGACGACGCGACGCTCGGCTCATACACGCATCCCACACCTATCGAGATCCGAGATCGAAAACGAGTCTGGGAGCTACCAGTGATGGACCAACGAGTAGGAGCCCGTTTTGGCGGTATGATCGAGTTGGCGGGATACGATCTCAAGCAGGATCGGGAGACCATCATTCTCACGCTCCACTGGCAGGCACTGACCACACCCGATCAGCACTATATGTTCTTCGTCCACCTGGCAGACCCGGAAAGCGGACGACCTGTAAGACAGGTAGACGAGATGCCCAAGGGGTTCACCTATCCTACAGGGTTATGGGCCCATGGCGAGGTGGTCTCTGACGAGGTGGCGCTTCCGGTGGATGATGTACCAGAAGGACGTTACGATCTGGTCGTCGGGTGGTACGACCCGGACACCAAACTCCGCCTCGACGCGGTCGACAATAAGGGAAGATCGCTGACCGACGATCGCCTGCTGCTTCCGGACAGCATCGTTCTCCCCTAGCAGTCAAGGATGTGCCCGCTGTCCCAGCTATGCCCTCCCCGGACTAACCAATTCCGAGCTTTTCGATCTATCAGTCACCCTTCAGCCACTCGGTTACCAGTCTGTCAAACGTACCGTCGTCCTTCATCTTCTTGAGGGCGCCGTTTATCGCTCCCAACAAGCGCTGGCTGTCATCACGCATTGCCACAGCGTATGGAACCTCCACGACGGGCTCTCCGACGATAGCCAAAGGGCTCCCGGCGCCGATCGCCTGCAGAGCCGAAACGTGATCTACCAGAGCCCCATCTACCTCACCCGCCCTGACCGCATCCAGGGTCCGGGCCGGCGTCCGATACTGGACGACAACAAGATCCCGCGAGCGGCGAGCCCGCTCTCGTGCTTCTCGATCTCCTGGCGTTCCAAGGACAACGGCCAGGCTGTGGTTGCTCAGATCTCCCATCGAGCGAATAGCTTGATCTCCTTTGCGAACCACGAGGACGTGTCCAGCGTCGAAATAGGAACTCGAGTAGGCAAAGTCTGCCGTGCGAGCTGGATTAATGACCAGGGCAGAGATGACGACGTCGACACGACCAACCGTCAGGGCGTCGTAGAGGCCGTCGTAGGGTAGGTTTGGGATGAAGCGGGGTTCGACACCCAGCCGCTGGCTGATCTCACGGGCGAGATCGACGTCGAACCCAACCAGTGAGCCATCGGCCGCGATAGCTTCGAACGGGGGGAAGCTCGCATCCATGCCCACACGAAGCACCCGGGTCTCCTGTACACGCTCCCAGGTGGGATCATAGGGGGAGAAACAGGCGGCGAGACCGAGCGCTATCAAGAATATGAGCAGCGCCAGACAACCAATCCGCAAACCAGTCCGTCCAGCTCGCATCTTCGGGGCGAATTGTACCCTGTAGCCAACGCAGCGGCAATCGAAACAAGTAGAAGAGCGCCCAGGGGGGACAGAAATAGTGCGCCGTAACTAGTCGGACTCTGGCGAATATCCGACAGTTACGGCGCGCTACGCTACAGGGCCTCGAGAATATGTGTTCGAGGTTGCTTCACTCGGGACGGTCCAAGTCCAACTCTCGCAGCCTATCCGCCATCATCTGGATCGAGACACCAAAGATGGCAGCCATCTCTTCTACTGAGCGAGATCGATCATAGATCTGCTTAACCCAAGCAGACGGCATCAGCAAGCAGCGGGCGAAGAAGTCGCTGTACGCTCGGGGATGCTCCCGACCAGGCCAATCCAGCTCCTCCGCGCGTTCGGAGCGACAGAAGGCGACGTAAAGCTCCCTCGCCATAGCCGCCCGCTGGACGACCGGTGGCTGATCCAGATCGACGGCGATCAACCGCGAACCGTTGAGCAGGGACCGGTAAGCTGCGTCGTATAGACCCAGGTTCAACTCCAAGAGACTCAAGCGCTCAAAGACCGGATGAGGCGCCCGGATCATCGTCCGGACAGGCACAGGGGGCCCTTCGATGCCGCAAGCCTGAAGCAGTCCATACGCCAGGCTTTCGGCCAGGAACCCCTCCAGGCCTAAGGGCACCTCGCCAAGATACGCTTGTTCCTCGGGATTGAACATATAACGCAGCTCAAGCACGAGGCACCTATAAAGCTTGGACTGTATTGCAGTCCATACGTGAGGGGATTAGAGTCTCTTGGTCCTTAAGCCAATCATGAACGGAGCTGGCAAGCTCCTGGAAGGACTGCGCCTCCGAGGACGCGACGACGTCGTGTTCCTCTGTGGTGAGGTTAAAGTCGGCCAGAAGCGTGCGCCGCTTCCCGTTCATCAGGCCGTCACAAAATTCGCGGTCGACCAGAGCAGTGCCGATCAACCGCTTGAGCGTCGCCTGTGACATATCAGACCTCCAGCAAAAAAGACCGCTTAAGGCTACTTAAACCAGATTGCAGCCTTGCCCAAGACCAAGATCCGAACAAGATTGACAGAGGGCCCCCGCGAAGGCTTCCAATGAGTCGGCCTCTACCGAAAGCACGGCTTCCTTCTCCTCTGCCGTCAGGTCCAACGCGTCCACGAGCTCGGGGCGACCGCCGTTGAGCAACCCCTTGCGAAACCCTGCGTCGGTGAACGCTCGCCAGATAAGCGCGTCGATATTCCGTGGCATGCTACCCTCCCTAAGTTCCGCTTCCGCCGCCGTCAAGGGCAAACGGGGCAACAAAATCGTTGAGCGATGCCGCCTGGCTGACCGCCCCGGAACCCAGTACCAGCCCCAAGCTGAGGGCCACGATTACGATCACCTGAATAAGTCTCTTCCGCACGTCTACACCTCCTTGTCGCTGTCGTCCTGTCGCTGTCGTATACGGGTTACCTCGAACACGGCAACAATACTAGCATAAGCCTCTAAACAAACCTCTAAACAAACTCTAAACAACGAAGCCGCGTCTGTGGACGGATTCGGCTTCCAGAGAGGCCCCTGACAAAGTCACGTCGATCGTGTTCCAGGTAAGGATAGGTCGAGGGCCACAGACCACAGTGGGCCTGGAACGAAAAAAGACTGCCTGCGTGGCAGTCTGTCGGGGAAGTCTGAACGGGAGTACCGTCTAGATGGGCCGCTCAGCCAGGCATCCTGCCGGCGATTTCCTCATACAGCTCCTGGGTCTCCTGCGAAGGCTCGACGCCCAGCTCCCGCTCAAGGGTCTCCCGACACCCCCGGTACTGGGCCAGCGCCTCGGAGCGTCGCCCCGCTTCGGCGTAGACCCGCATGATGCACCGGTGAACGTCCTCCCGAAGGTCGTCCTCCTCCAGCGCCCGGCGGTACCAGGCAACAGCCTCATCAACCGCGCCACGCGCCTCACGGCAGCGCGCCGACTCGATCAGCGCCTCGACGTACTGATTGCGAACCTGCTCCCGCTTGGGCACGCACCACGCCCGGTCCACCTCGGGCAGAAAGTCACCTCGATACAGCTCAACAGCTTGCCGCCAGAGCTCCTGGGCCTGGAAGTCGTGGGGCGGCAGGAGACGCGCCCGCTCGATCAGCCCCTCGAACTCCTGCACGTCAAACCAATAGTCGACGCCCAGCGCGTACTTCCCCCCCTTCACCACGACGGCGTCGCTTCCTACGGCCTTACGCACCCGGTAGAGGGTGCTGTGGAAGTTGTTGGTCACCTTCTCGGCAGGGAGATCGGGCCAGAAGACCAATCCGACAGCGTCGCGCTCCACCGGACCGTGGAGGAGGATGTAGAAAAACAGCTCCTTGGC
>Ga0207797_1000036_pt1 | contig 81366 bp, 57 predicted proteins | sample PRCRCaboRojoPR_6_FD_187275 | JGI IMG/M metagenome (GOLD analysis project Ga0207797, IMG submission 187275) | Marine sediment microbial community from Cabo Rojo, Puerto Rico - PR CR 10% Liquid 1 (SPAdes) | ecosystem: Environmental > Aquatic > Marine > Coastal > Sediment | place: Cabo Rojo, Puerto...
TAGGGGTGGACAAAGTGTGAGCCTTGCCTTAAAATGTCACTTCACAGTCATCGTGTTATATAGATGGAAGATAATCCGCACGGAGGAAGAAACTTGGCTACGAAATCTTCTCAAAAAAGAGATCGGCAGAATGAGAAACGCAGGGAACGGAATCGAAAATTCCGGGGCCGGGCCCGCACGACGGAAAGAAAGGCCCTCACAGCCCTTGAAAACGAAAACCTTGAAGAAGCAAAAGAGTTGACAGCGGAAGCTGTCAAAGCGCTTGATAAGGCAGCTGCCAAAGGGGTGATTCACGACAACAACGCTGCACGCCGCAAAAGCCGGATCATGAAGCGATTGGCCGCTCTGGAAAAAGAGGCCTAAAGCGTTTGTTTTGATTTCAAGATAAGAGATGGATTGGCGGGAGTTACCATGCTCCCGCTTTTTGTGTTCCCTCAGATCGTGTTATAATCTCGAAGCGAAAGAAAGCTGTCCCAATCCCTGGCCCTGCACGCATTAATGAACGAAGGCAGGGGTGCGGCAGCAGGGTCTTTGAGGGTACATTCCGGGAATGTTCTATGTTCAAATCTGAAAAGCGACGTGTGGAGAGGATCCTCCGAAATTTCCTGGAGCAGGAGGAAATCCCTGTTCCAGATTCTTTCCAATGGAAACCAATCCCCTTTTCTGGGGAATGGGGGATCTCCGTTTCCTTTTTTAAAGCGGCCGCCCAGGAAGCGCGGAGCGGGAAGCAGGTCAACGTCCCGGAGCGCGCGGGAGAGATCGCTCGGATGGCAGCGGATCGGATATCCGGGGAGGATGATTTTTCACGCGTAGAGGCGGTGCAGGGATATTTAAACCTGTATTTTGCCCCTGACCAATTCAGCAGAAAAGTGGTGGATTCAGTGCTCGAACAAGGGGAGCATTTTGGGGGTGGAGAGCCCAAAGGGGAAACATTGATGGTGGAGTTCTCCCAACCGAATACCCACAAAGCATTTCACGTCGGCCATCTGCGCAGCGCGATCCTGGGAGACGCTGTGTGCCGGATCCTGGAATTCGCTGGATATGATGTCGTGCGCGCAAATTATTATGGGGATATTGGCCTGCATGTCATTCAATGGTTGTGGAATTACATGAAATTCCACCGGGGAGAGGAACCCCCTCAAGACACCACACGCTGGATGGGGGATCTCTATGCAGAAGCTGTCAAGCGCCTGGAAGAGAACCCGGAATATGAGCAGGAAGTCCGGGATTTATATGCCCGGTGGGACGAGCGGGATCCGGAAGTCGTCGCCCTGTGGAAAAAGACCCGGGAGTGGTCCCTGACAGGGTTTGAAAACCTGTATCAGATCCTGGATATCGAATTTGACCGCTATTACGCCAACAGTATGGTCGAGGAACAGGGCAAGGAAATGGTCCAGGAATTGATCGAGAAAGGCATCGCGGAGGATTTGCGTCCCGAAGATGCGGTCCTCGTCCGACTTGATGACCTCCTGGGCCTGGAAAATGAAAAATACCGTGTCCTGGTCGTGCTCCGTTCAGACGGCACGGCGCTGTATCAAACCTTGGACCTGGCCCTGGCGAAGTTGAAATTTGAGGAGTACGATCTCGATACTTCTATTTATGTGGTTGATGTCCGTCAAAAATTACATTTCCAGCAGGTGTGGAAAACCCTGGAAATCGCTGGATATGATTGGGCGAAAGACTGCGAACATTTATCATACGAATTGGTCAATCTCCCCGGCAATGTGGTTATGGCCTCCCGGGAAGGCACAGTAGTCCTCCTGGAAGACTTAATCAGGGAAGCCCGGGCGCGGGCGCTGGAAGTCGTGAAGGAGAAGAATCCGAGCTTGGCTTCCGATGAAAAAGACAGAGTGGCCAAAGCGGTGGGTTTAGGCGCAATTAAATTTCCCATGCTGGACAGGGATAACACGAGGATTGTGACCTTCGATTGGGACACCGCGCTGGACTTCAACGGCCAGGCCGCTCCTTACATCCAGTATGCCCATGTGCGTGCCAACAGCATCCTGGAAAAAATGGAAGGCCCGCTTCCGGAGGCTCTTACCCCGGATTACGTTTTAAATCCGGCGGAGGTTGAATTGATTGAGCGTATCTCCCGGATCCCTGATGAGATTCAAAACGCTGCCCGGGATCGGAAACCCCTTCATCTCACAAACGCGGTGTATGATCTTGCGCGCTCCTTCAACGCTTTCTACCGGGAGTGCCCGGTTTTGAGTGCTGAGGACTCGGTGAAGTCATTTCGACTCCGGCTGGTAGCCGCAGCCAAACAGACTATCGCCAACGGCCTGACATCGTTGGGGATTGAAGCGCCGTCTGTGATGTAAGGATGGGAGATAGATAAAGTAAAGGTTTGTCATCCGGCGATCGACCCTGGAGGGTTGGATGTCCACCTTTTGGTATTCCGCGATTCAATAGCAAAACTTGCAAGGAGAATTTTTATGGCAGTACGAACCGTGATCATGGGAGCAGCAGGGCGTGATTTCCATAACTTTAACGTCTTTTACCGTGACAATCCGGATTATGAGGTGGTTGCCTTCACCGCCACCCAAATCCCCAATATCGAGGGTAGAAAATATCCTCCCGCCCTATCCGGGGAGCAGTACCCTGAGGGGATCCCCATCTATCCGGAGAGTAAGCTGGTTGAGCTCATCCAGGAAGAGGAGATCCAGGAAGTGGTCTTTTCTTACAGCGATGTGCCCCATGAATATGTGATGCATAAAGCCTCGGAAGTCCTGGCCGCAGGCGCAGACTTCAAATTGATGGGATTGGAATCCACGCAGTTCACCTCCCAGAAACCGGTGGTGTCCGTGTGTGCGGTGCGGACGGGCTGTGGGAAGTCACAAACGACCCGTTACGTGGCAGAGATCCTCACCGAGATGGGGCACCAGGTGGCGGTCATCCGGCATCCGATGCCCTACGGGGATTTAGCCCAGCAGGCCGTGCAGCGCTTCGCGTCATTGGATGACCTTGATAAACATGACTGCACCATTGAGGAACGCGAGGAGTATGAACCCCATATTGTCAACGGTGTAATCGTCTACGCGGGTGTGGATTATGAGCCCATTTTGCGGAAAGCGGAACAGGAAGCGGATATCATCCTTTGGGATGGGGGCAACAACGATTTGCCTTTTTATGTCCCGGACCTTCAAATCGTGGTCGCGGATCCCCACCGTCCTGGTCATGAGACGACCTATCATCCCGGGGAAGCCAACGCCCGGACAGCTGACATCTTTGTGATCAATAAGGTGGACACAGCGGATCAGGATAATGTGATCGCCCTACACGATTCTCTGCACGACTTGGCTCCCGGAGCGGTGATCATGGAAGCGGCCTCACCGCTCTTTGTGGATGATCCCGGCGCCATCCGGGGCAAACGTGTTCTGGTTGTGGAAGACGGGCCGACATTGACTCACGGGGGAATGGCGTTTGGCGCTGGCTGGGTGGCAGCCCGCCGATTTGGCGCGGCAGAAATCGTTGACCCCCGCCCCTATGCCGTGGGGTCCATCCAGGATACCTATGAAAATTATCCCACTACCGGCGATGTCCTTCCTGCTATGGGGTACGGGGAAAGCCAGATGAAGGAACTGGAGCAAACCATTAACAAGGCGGATGTGGATCTGGTGATCATCGGCACGCCTATTGACCTGGGCCGCTTGCTGAAGATAGACAAACCCACCCAGCGGGTTCGGTATGAACTGCAGATCATCGGTCAACCGACGCTAGCAGGAGAACTCCGGAAACGTTTCGGGTGATCCGACACATGAACTAACTAGCTGTTAGCTGACAATTGCGAGCGGAGTGGGATGTTATGCATGCCCCTCTGTTGTTACCTTACTTCTCTTTGATGTGGTACATATGCCTTCACTGACATGGCCGACCAAGCGTGAACCCAGTCCACTCCCTGCAGGCTTGAAAACGGACTCCATCCTTCACCCTTTTGGGGTGTCGAACAGGGGTAAAAGGGTAGAAAACCGCCTGATCTTGGGCGATAACCTGCGGGTGATGTGGGCCCTGCTCCCGGAATATGAAGGGAAGATCGATCTCATCTATGCGGATCCTCCATTCTTCACCAACCAGGGGTATTCAACCCGCGTGGGCCGGGGGGAAGATTCACGCCAGCCTCAAGACTGGGAATTGGCGGATGGTTATCAGGACGAGTGGGAAAATCTGGACGCCTACCTAAATATGCTCTATCCCCGATTGCGGTTGATGTATCGGCTTTTATCAGACACCGGAACGTTATATTTACACCTCGATTGGCATGCCAATTCTTATGCCCGGATCCTGCTGGATGAGATTTTTGGTTACGAACAATTAAATAATGAAATCATCTGGACGTATCACGGTCCTTCTCCCATCCGGAGCGCGTTCAACCGCAAACATGATACGCTTCTGTTTTATACAAAGAGCGGGGAGTACACATTTAACGTCGATGATGTCAGAGTCCCTTACTCCGACAGCACAGTGGACACATTCAACTCCTCAAGCAAAGCGGGGTTTGGCAAGCAGCCAGACCTGGAACGTGGTAAGGTACCTGAGGATTGGTGGTATTTTCCTGTCGTGGCCCGCTTGCATTCAGAGCGCACAGGGTACCCTACCCAAAAACCGGAAAGCCTGATGGAACGCATCATCCTCGCCTCCTCAAATCCCGGGGATATTGTGGCGGATTTCTTTGCAGGCTCGGGAACAACAGCAGTCGTTGCCTCCCGGTTGGGGCGGAAGTTCATCGCCAGTGATGCACAGTGGCGGGCGGTTCACACCGCCAAGACGCGATTCGTCCAGGACGCACAGCGAAGTGACGTGCGGGAAGAGAAGGGGACAGACCCCTTTTCTATAAAGATCGAAAGGGAGCAAGAGGTCCCGGAGCCCATCATCTACCCCTTGAGTCCGGATGAAGAGAAGCTTATCCACCGGAAGGGTCGTACCGTACATCTCAAAGGAAGCTTGCTGTCCGCGTTAGATTACTGGGAGATAGACCCTTTTTGGGATGGAGAAATTTTCCGAAGCGTCGTTCAGTCAGCGCGCTCACGCCGGAAAGAACATATTGCTGAAAAGCTCACTTTGCCCTCCCAGGGGGAGAACGTATGTGTCCGTTTGGTCAAGGTCAATGGAGAGCAGTTTCAAACCACCTGCCCAAAAGCGTAAAACCACACCGCAGCTGGGTGTGGTCATGTTTTGTGCTCTCTCACTCAAGGGGAATCAGATATCTAATTTATATCCTTTCCCCCGGATGGTGATGATCAATTCCGGGTTATTGGGGTCTTTTTCGATCGCTTTCCTGAGCCAATTGATATGTACATCGAGGGAGCGGGTGTCTTCCGTGTAATCTGTCTGCCATACTTTACTGAACAGGACTTCCCTCTTGACCATCCCTCCCGCTTTTTCCATGAGCATTTTCAGTAATTCCACCATCCGGGGAGTGATGTGTTCCTCATTATCCTGACAGCGAACAGTTTGTCGGTCTATGTCCAGATGAATGGGCCCAGCTTCAATCACTTCCTCACCGTCTCCTGGGATAAGGGGTATGATCCGGTTCTCCAATTTTCGGATGGTGAACGGCAGGATGAGCTGAACGTCGGCCACGACGTTATTCGTGGGGATGTAATTGGCGGAATTAATCAGAATGATGGGAAGGTCGGGATCTAAGCTTTGGATGGACTTACAAATCCTGGTCCCGGTCGTGCGCATGGATGCGGCATCTATGATCAGGATATCCGGTTTGATTTTGGGTACTTTTTGACGGGCCGCTTTCCCTGTGGATACGACGGTGACTTGATAATCTCTTTGTTTCAGATCAGGGACGAAAGCAGGTGTGTCTGCTCGATTCTTTCCAGCCCAGAGAATGTTTGCCTTAGGAGCTTGGCTTTCAGCCATTACATTTACCTAATCATTATTGTAAGATTGACATCACAGATTCTAATGGATATGAAATTATAATGAAAATGTAAAAAAATAGCAAATAAGAAACTGCTTTTGTTTTATTAAGATTGGCAGGTTATCAGGATTGTACCAAAAATACTTTAGAATTAAAAGAGGTTCCGGGGTGTTTGGCTTTACAAATTTATTATATGGATGAATAGGGGAGGGGAATGATACAATTTTAGTTGCATTGAAGACGGAACCTTAGCCAGGATTCAAGGTGTTAATTCATTCAGCTTCTCAACTATTGACGATTGCCGGCGGCCCCCAGCGAGGACATAAATTGGGGAATCTGGAGGTTATTAAGGATGGCGCGGTCTTGATTGAAAGGGGAGTGATCGTTGAAACTGGCCCTTCCGAGGAGTTGTTATCCAAATATCCTCATCAGGAGCAGATCGACGCCCGGAAACGCGTGGTGATGCCGGGTTTTGTCGATCCCCATACCCATGTCCTTTGGGCGGGAGACCGGGCGCTGGAATTCGAGTTGCGTGCTCAAGGGAAATCATACCTGGAGATCATGGAAGCGGGGGGAGGGATCGTTTCCACGGTGAAAGCGACCCGCAAGGCGTCTCTGGCGGATCTCAAATCCCAAACCCGGAAGCGGCTCCAGAGCATGTTCGCTCATGGAACCACAACAGTGGAAGCGAAGACGGGTTACGGATTGGAGATGGAATCAGAACTCCGCTCTCTCCAGGCCTACTTGGAGCTGGCGGAAGAAGTGCCTCAAGACCTGGTGATCACTTTCTTGGGCGCGCACGCAGTTCCTCCGGAGTATGCGGGTGACCCGGAAGGTTACACTGCTCTGGTGTGCCGGGAGATGATTCCCGGGATCAAAAAATGGTGGCCCAAACATACGTCCCGCACTTTGCCTTATGTAGATGTCTTTTGCGAGGAAGGCGCGTTCAACCTCTCCCAAAGCCGGCTTATTTTGGAGAAAGCTCAAAGCTTGGGTTTTCCCGTCAAGATTCATGCGGACGAATTCAAGAATCTGGGAGGAGCCCGGCTGGCTGCCGAGCTTGGAGCTGTTTCAGCGGACCACCTTGTTGTAACCTCTCAAAAAGATATTGAAGCCCTGGCAGAGTCGGATACCGTGGCCGTGGCACTGCCCTGTACGCCTTTTGGGTTAGCGGAGGGCGATTACACGCCAGCCCAGGAGATCCTGTCTGCGGGTGGCTTGTTGGCGATCGCTACAGATCTCAACCCCGGTACGGCCTGGTGTGAATCGATGCAGTTCGCGGTCGCTTTAGCCTGCCGCTATATGAACCTGTCGCCTGCTCAAGCCATCGTTGCCGCCACGATAAATGCTGCTGCAGCTGTAGGGAAAGAAAGCGAAGTTGGTTCCCTGGAACCGGGAAAGAAAGCCGATATCATAATTCTGGATGTATCAGACTACCGCCACCTGGGATATCGATTTGGCACGAATCTTGTCCACAGTGTGGTCAAGGACGGAAAACACGCACCCATCGAGGAGTTTTCATGAATTTAATTAGCGATTCGTTTTTGATCTGGATTGTCGTTGCAGGTATTGGGCTGCTGGTGCTGCGTTTCATATTAAATGTGACCAAGAAAGTACTCAGCATCGGGTTTATTGTCTTGGTGGTGGTGGCCATCTATATCCTGATTTCTAATTATTTAGCTCAACCCGCTCTGCCTTGAACGGCTTTTCTGTTTCCAGCGGCTGCTTGCTGTGATTTGGATGGGGGAAGGCTTTTTATGATTCACCTTGATCAAGCCCGGGCCTGGTATCCTGATGACGATCCCACACATGGTTTTGCCCATGTCCTGCGTGTATACGGTTTGGGGGAATATATAAGCCAGCAAGAAGGGGCAAGGTGGGATATCGTCCGTTCAGCTGTCCTGCTCCATGACGTGCAGGGGGACAATGCCAGGGGAGGGCATCACCTGGCTGCCGCCCGGTTTGCAAAACAAGTCTTGGTAAAGGAAGGATGGACGAGCGAGGATATCTGCGCTGTACAGCACTGTATTCGAGCCCACCGGTATCGGGACCCGGGTGAGGCGCCCCAGACTCTGGAAGCGAAAGTGCTTTTCGATGCCGACAAGTTAGATGCGATTGGAGCTGTGGGGACGATGCGCGCTATCGCCTACGCTGTCCATAACGGGCAGGATTTGTATCACAGACCCTCGAAGAGATTTCTGGAAACGGGTCAGAAAGAACCCGGGGAACCGCATACGCCTGCCCATGAATATCATTTTAAACTGCGGCATTTATCGGGGAAGATGTACACGGACACGGGTCAACGGTTGGCGGAGGAACGACATGAAGTCATGGTCCAATTTTTTCAGCACCTGGATCAAGAGCTTCGCGATGTATCTTAAATTTCCCTGCGGTTCCTTTGTTAGCAGAGGAGTGTTTCGTTAGGGGGAAACAGGGCAAAAAAGGCTGGGCTGTGACGCGGGGAAATATTAACTCTTTAGTAATTTTTCCAACTGATCTAATTCAATCCGGGAGGTGAGATCGAGGGAAAGAGGGGTTACTGAGACCACCTTATCGATGTGCACCGCATAGATATCTGAGTCAGGGGGAGCTTTATCCCAGTCGTCGGCGACCTGGTAACCGATCCGGGTTTCGTCATCAAACGATTCCCTTTCTGGGGGAAGGACTTTGTAATACCGGACGGGAGATAATCGGGTAATTTTCCAGGGGGTTTCAGGGGTCGCATCTGCGGGGATCTCGACCTTAAGGACTTTTACATCCTCCGGCATTGTTTTCTCTAAAATCAGTTTTCCAAAATAATTTGTGAAATATGCTGCGGTGCTGAAGTCGATATGGGGGGCATGGGAGAGATGATATTTATCCTCCGTGTCCAGGGAGACAGCCAAAGAAGGGATACCGGATGCGCTGGCTTCCAGGGCAGCGCCCACGGTGCCGGAGATGGTGACCCCCGTGCCCACGTTAAGCCCGTAATTGATCCCGGAAACAACGAGATCCGGTTTTCGGGAGCTGATCTCTAAAATGCCGTGTAGTACAGCTTGAGCGGGGGTTCCCCCCACGGCATGAACGGTCCATGGTTTTCCGTTCACGGTTACTTCCTCAAGATCAATTTTCCCGTCGGAGTGAGCGGGCAAACTTCGACCTGCCCCGGAGGATTGTTCACGGGGAGCGACCACGTCGACAAAACCGAGTGGATCCAGCGCTTCCGCCGCCGCCCACAGACCGGGGGAGCGAATGCCATCGTCATTTGTGAGTAAGATAACAGGTTCTGACATATAATCCCTCAAAAAATGGAAGAGCGGAGAGTCCGCTCTCATCGTGAGCACCCTCGGCGTGATTCGAACACGCGACCCCTTACTCCGCAAGCAAGTGCTCTATCCACTGAGCTACGAGGGCATATTGATAAATTCAAGCGGGGAGGGTGGGATTCGAACCCACGGTCGAGTATAACCCCGACAACCGCTTAGCAGGCGGCCCCAATCAGCCACTCTGGCACCTCCCCACGGGTGCATCAGGCGGAGGGAGAGGGATTCGAACCCCCGGTGGGCTGTTACACCCACAGCTGTTTTCAAGACAGCCGCCTTCGTCCACTCGGCCATCCCTCCTTAAGAAATCTCTTTCCGAGCGGGGAGATTTTACCATAGGAGATATAGCAACGCAATGCAACAGCGGGTGTTCCCTTGACCAAACCCCTCTTGCAAGCTACAATGCAAGCTTGCGGATGGCTGGCTGGAAGTTAAATTCGTCATCCGCTGTTTTCTTTATTAATGATACTGATCAACCATGTTTGAGAATTTATCGGATCGTCTGCAAGATATTTTTTATAACCTGCGCCGGCGCGGGAAACTTTCTGAAGAGGATGTAAATGCGGCGATGAAAGACATCCGGCTGGCTTTGCTGGAAGCGGATGTCCAATACGGTGTGGTGCGGGATTTCGTCGCCCGTGTTAAAGAGCGCGCCGTAGGGGAGGAGGTTTCTAAGGCATTAAATCCGGGTCAGCAGGTGGTGAAAATCGTCCATGAGGAGTTGACGGAAACCCTGGGCGATCCTGTGCCTTTGGATTTGCATGGTCCAAAACCGAGGTCGATCATGCTGGTCGGCCTGCAGGGATCCGGCAAAACAACCACGGCCGGGAAATTAGCACGCTCCCTACGCTCCCAGGGGGAGCGGGTGCTCCTGGTGGCCGCAGACCCATATCGGCCTGCTGCTGTGGAGCAGTTAAATACCTTGGGTGAAGAGTTGTCTGTAGCGGTGTATTCTGAATTGGATAGTTCCCCTCCTGAAATAGCGGAGGGAGCCCAGCATCGAGCGGAACGGGGTGGATTCAGCGTGATGATCATGGATACTGCGGGACGCTCCCAGGTGGATGAAAGCCTGATGTCGGAGTTGGCAGCGATCCAAAAGCGGGTTCAGCCCACGGAAACGCTGTTAGTCGTCGATGCCATGATCGGCCAAGAAGCGGTCAATGTGGCTCAAGGTTTCAAGGACTCTGTGCCTTTGACAGGCCTCGTGATGACCAAGATGGACGGCGATGCCCGGGGTGGGGCTGCGATTTCCATCCGATCTGTAACCGGCATCCCGATCAAGTTCTTAGGGACCGGTGAAAGCCTGAAGGAGCTTGAAACCTATAATCCCTCTCGATTGTCATCCAGAATCTTGGGCATGGGGGATGTGATCGGTCTCATCGAACGGGCTGAAGAAACTGTTGATGAAGATAAAGCCCGCCAGCAGACGGAGCGGATGTTGTCCGGGGAGTTCACTCTGGAGGATTTTGCTCAGCAGTTGAAGCAGCTCAGGAAAATGGGTCCTATCGGGAAGATCATGGACATGCTGCCTGGGCAAATGGGAGCGATGGCGCAGCAGATATCTCCCCAGGAAGCTGAGAAGCGTTTGAAAACCACGGAAGCAATCATTCATTCTATGACACCTGAGGAACGCCAAAACCCTAAGGTGCTGAATGCCAGCCGCAGGCGGCGGATCGCGGATGGCTCCGGGACTCGCGTTTATGATGTAAATCAGTTGGTAAAACAATATCGGGAAGCTAAAAAGTTGTTTGAGCGGTTACGAAAGTCAGGTATGGGAAACTTATCGCAATTGTTTGGATAAATGTTTCTGGTTATAATATATGTCGCTGGAGTGTAGACTCGAGCGCGTTCAATTATGTAAATAATTAAGGAGAAAGTATTATGGTTCGAATTCGCCTACGCCGTGCAGGAGGCAGGGGACAACCCACGCACCGCATCGTGGCTGCGGATAAGGAAAGCCCCCGGGATGGACGGTTCATAGAGATTTTGGGGGATTATAATCCCAGAACGGAACCGGCAACAATCCGGGTCAAGGAAGATCGGGTTTATCATTGGTTGAGCGTTGGCGCTCAACCGTCGAAAGCAGTCCTTCAGGTGTTCAACGTGATCGGATTAATGGATCGGTACCAGCGTTTCCAGGATGGAGAGGAGTTAGAAACGCTGTTAGAGGAGGCCGAAGAAGTCCAGCGGGAACACAACAAAGACCCTCGAACTCGTCGAGATGATTTGCAGGCAAAAGCTGCAGCCAAGAAGGAAGAAGAGGAAGCGGAAGAACCGGAGGAGATTCCGGTAGAAGCCGAAGAGGAACCCGACGTCGACGAGGAAGATGAGGACGAAGTCGAAGAAGAGCAGGAAGAAGAGATCGACGTCGACGAGGAAGAAGAGGAAGAAGAGCAGGAAGAAGAAAGCGACGTCGACGAGGAAGATGAGGAAGAGGAATCCGACGACGAAGAGGAAGAAGAGGAAGAAGAGAGCGACGTTGATGAGGAAGATGAGGACGAGGAAGACGACGACGAAGAGGAAGAAGAGGAAGAAAAGGACGAATAATCTCTCTCACTCCTTGAATAACGCAGTATAAACACGGCGGAGGTTTCGTTGAAAAAGCTCATTGAATATATTGCCCGTTCTTTGGTCAATGATCCCACGCAAGTGGAAGTCACCTATCATACCCAGGGGGATCAAGTCAATTACCAGCTTAAAGTTGCCCAAGAAGATATGGGACGTGTGATTGGTAAGAACGGTCGGGTCGCGAATGCGATGCGCACCTTGGTTGAAGTGGCAGTCGCTCAAAAAGGAAAACAAGCCAAACTCGATATAGTCGAACCGAGATGATGGAACGGGAAGAAAGCGAACATCAATCTGACGGGGCGCCTGAGGAAACCCCGGGTTTTGTCGTGGTTGGAAAGCTGCGTAAACCTCACGGCGTTCGAGGTGAAATGGTAATGACAGTGGCTACAGATTATCCTGAGCTGCTGTCTCCCCCCCGGCAGGTGTTTGTAGGGGAAGAATATCAGCCCTTTACAGTCCGCAGCGTTCGTTGGCACCGAGATGATATTTTGATTGCTTTTGAAGGGATAGAGGATCGCGATCAGGTGGGGGTTTACAGAAATCACTTGCTTTTCATGCGGGCAGACGATTTACCCGACTTATCCGAAGAAGAATTTTATATTCATGAATTGATCGGTTTAGACGTGGTCAGCGACGCAGGGCAGAATTTGGGCACGGTTCGTGAAATTCTGGCCACCGGAGCCAATGATGTTTATGTCGTGAAGCGGGAAGGAAGAAAGGAAATTCTTCTTCCCGCAACCGAAGAGGTCATCCTGGAAATCCTTCCCGAGGAAAATCTCCTCAAAGTTCATCTTCTTCCCGGGTTAGTCGCGGATGAGGATTTCGACCGCTAATCCTTTTTCAAACCATTATCCAGGCCATTTGCTTTCCTTTTTATTTCTTCCGCTGCTGTGGTATAAAATCTTTGTTCACAGCCCATCCCATAGCCAGCACGAATCCTGATTTGATCATCCAGACCCCTTTATGCTACATTTAAATATGAAGGTGGGAGATGAAACATGGTTTGCGAACTGCTGTGTTTGTTCATTCGTTTGACTCATTTTCCAAATCGCGGATGAGGGGAGGAAGAGATGAAAGAAGACATCAAGTATTGGGTAGGGTTCAACATTGTGAAAGGTATTGGTCCCGTCCGTTTGCAGTCCTTGATGGATGTCTTCGGGGATATTCGTACTGCCTGGGAGGCAGCTCCCTCCCAACTGCGCGGAGCAGGATTGAGCGAAAAGCTCTCCCTTCGGGTCCGTGATGTGCGTGAAGGAGTGGATTTGGACCGGATAATGAACAGGATCCAAAGAGCGGGGATTACCATTCTGACCTGGGGGAACGACGGATATCCTGATTCTTTGCGAGATATCCCCCAATCTCCCCCCGTTTTATACACGAAGGGGGAGTGGAAGGAGCGCGATCACCGGGCGGTAGCCGTGGTGGGGACACGGCGGTATACTTCCTACGGTAGACAAGCTGCGGAAGAGTTAACCCGGGCCTTAGCCCATCAGGGGATCACCGTGGTCAGCGGATTGGCCCGGGGGATAGATGGGATCGCCCATCGAACTGCTTTGGATTCGGGAGGGAGGACGATAGCTGTTTTAGGGAGCGGGATAGATCGAATTTATCCCCCGGAGCACCGGACCTTGGCCAAAGAGATCGAATCCAAGGGGTTGATCTTCAGCGATTATCCCCTGGGTACTCCGCCGGAAGGTCAGAATTTTCCTCCGCGAAATAGGATCATTTCTGGTTTGGCACGGGCTGTCGTGGTCATTGAGGCAGGTAGGCGGAGCGGAGCTTTGATCACTGCCAAGTACGCTGCGGATCAGGGTCGAGAAGTTTTTGCTGTTCCGGGAAGTATATTTTCTCCTACATGCAAGGGAACAAATGCTTTAATTAAACAGGGAGCGCATCCTCTGTTACAATCACGGGATGTGATGGATGTCATGGAATTTTCTCAAATCCCGGAATCCGAAACTGTGCAGAGTGAGCTGCCGTCCAACCCTACTGAAGCGAAACTCTTTCAGGTCCTGGGATTGGAACCGCTCCATGTGGATGATATCTGCAACCGGGTTGAGATGCCCGTCGAAAAGGTGACTTCCACTTTGGCTGTCATGGAGGTCAAAGGCTTGGTCCGCAAGACGGGAGCAATGCAGTATATGGCTGTCGGTGAAAGCGACGTGACGTACGATGTCGAAGGGTGAGAAGGTCAGGTTCTCTATTAACAACGCAAGGTGGGAAGTATGTACGAAAATTATTATGCAGTAATTATGGCTGGGGGGGGCGGAACTCGTTTATGGCCTTTATCTCGCCATAAGCGTCCCAAACAGATGTTGGCTTTGACGGGAGAACGCTCTCTTTACCAAACGGCGGTGGATCGTTTGGAAGGGGTGTTCCCTTTCCACCGCATTTTTGTTGTCACTGTGCAGGATCAGGCAGATGTGCTGCATGCGCAGTGCCCCCGGATCCCTCGAGAAAATTTTCTCCTTGAACCTATGCCGCGGGGAACCGCTTCGGTGGTGGGGATGGCGGCTACAGCATTAAGGGATCGTGATCCCGAAGCTGTGATGGCGATTTTAACCGCAGATCATGTGATCGGGAACGTCTCCGGATTTCAGGCTTTGTTGGATGCGGCCTACCGGGTTTCCCGGGATGATTATTTAGTGACCCTGGGTATCACGCCCACTTACCCAGCCACAGGATACGGCTACATCCAAAAGGGCGAACAGCTGAGCGCCTATCAAGGTTTGGATGTCTATCAGGTGAGGCAGTTCACGGAAAAACCGGGAATTGAAAAGGCAAAAACCATGTTATCCTGCGGTGAGTATGTCTGGAATTCAGGGATGTTTATCTGGCGAGTGGAGAGGATTTTTGAAGAATTTGACCGGCATATGCCGCGTTTGGCGGCCCAATTGGAGGAAATCGCTGCGGTGTGGGGCACGGCAGCCCAAGATCGGGTTCTGGGGCGAGTATGGCCGGATATCCTTCCCGAAACGATTGATTTTGGTATCATGGAGAACGCTGACCGGGTTGCGGTCTTGCCCGCGGAGGATTTGGATTGGCGGGACGTGGGAAGCTGGGACGCATTGTATGACGTCTTAGCATGCCAGGAAAACGTGAACGTCATTCGTGAAGCGGATCATCTGGGGCTTGATACCAGTGGGACATTGATCGATACCACGGAAAACCCCCGCACCGTGGTCACCATTGGCATCGAAGATATGGTGATCGTGGACGCCGGGGATATCCTCCTGGTTTGTAAAAAGGATCAAGCCCAGCGAGTGCGGGAGGTAGTAAAGGTATTAAAAGAAAAAGGGCGAACGGAATTTTTATAGTACAATCATGACTTGATTTATAGCAGAAGGACCCTCTTCGGTCTGGATGAATGCCAGACCGTATGAGTTTGTTTGGGAGAATATTCTCTGCGTTGGACTTTATTGGGAGGTAGTGGTTTTGGAAGCTTATTGTGTAAAATGTAAATCGAAACGAGAAATGCAAAACCCTGAGGCGGTATTTACATCTACCGGGTCACCGGGTACACGGGGGACTTGTGCAGAGTGTGGGACGAATATGTTCCGGATGGGAAAAACGGAGGCTCATGAAGGTTTGGAACCTCCCCAAAACACAAAACGGCGAAAGAAAGAAAAGGAGCGCAACGGTAAATTAGTCGTCGTCGAATCACCGGCAAAAGCGCGGACGATCGGTCGTTACCTGGGTGACGAATACCGGGTGAAAGCCTCTGTAGGTCACATCCGAGACCTGCTGAAAACGAAGCTCTCCGTGGATGTGGAGAACAACTTCGAACCCCGGTACCGGGTACCGAATGAGAAACGGGATGTAGTCAAAGAGATTAAACGCATGGCAGAAGGGGCGGAAGAGGTTATTTTGGCTACGGATATGGACAGGGAGGGGGAAGCTATTGCCTGGCATTTGATGGAATCCGCGGAGTTGGATCCCGACATGACCAAACGGGTTGTTTTTCATGAAATCACCCGCTCTGCTATCCAGGAAGCTTTTGCGAACCCGGCAGGTTTAAATATGGATCTTGTGAACGCTCAGCAAGGGCGTCGGATCCTTGATCGTTTGGTCGGGTATAAAATCAGTCCTATCTTGTGGGAAAAAGTTCGCAGCCGATTATCCGCAGGGCGGGTTCAGTCTGTCGCTTTACGTTTGATTGTGGAACGAGAGCGGGAGATAGAAGCCTTTGTTCCTGATGAGTACTGGTCAGTGGATGCAGAACTCCGGCCCGATGATGCAGAAGGGGGAAGAAGCACGTATGTGGCGGGGCTTTCCCGGATCGATGGCAACAAGTTTAAACTTGAGTCAGAAGAAGAAGTAACAACCATACTGGGAGACATGGAGAAGGCCCGTTACCAGGTCCGGAAAGTGCGCCGGGGTGAACGCAGGCGCAACCCATACCCTCCTTTCACCACCAGCACTTTGCAGCAAGACGCCTCCCGGCAGCTGAATTATTCCGCAAAGAAAACCATGGCGATTGCTCAGCAATTGTATGAGGGTATCGATGTGGGAAACGGGGGTGAAACGGGATTGATCACTTATATGCGGACGGATTCCACTCATGTTTCCGATCTTGCCCAGAAAGAAGCCCGGGTGTACATCCAGGAAACATTTGGAGAGAAATACCTGCCTAAAGAGGTTCCTGAATACGAGACAGAGGCGAAACGGGCTCAAGAAGCTCACGAAGCGATCCGACCCACGGGGGTGAATAGAACGCCCAGCGAGATCAAGAAGCATTTAACCCGGTCCCAGTATCAACTTTACGAACTCATCTGGCAGCGTTTTTTGGGCAGCCAAATGGCGCCGGCAGTATATGATACGCTGCGGGTGATCATCGGGGCAGATGGAAAGGAGCATGCCTATTTACTGCGGGCTTCCGGCTCCTCCATTCGATTCCCGGGTTTCCTTAAAGTGTACGATCGATCCAATCGGGAAGAGCGCCAGGCGAAAAAGGATTTGGAACGGATTCCCAAAGACTTAAAAGCGGGGCAGGACCAGGATCTGGAGCGATTATTGCCAGAACAGCACTTTACCAAACCCCCCGCTAGGTATTCTGAAGCGTCCTTGGTGAGTGAATTGGAGGAGAACGGGATTGGCCGTCCCTCCACCTATGCACCCATCATGGATACCCTGCAGAGGCGGGCTTACGTCCAAAAAGAGGACCGCCGTTTGGCGCCCACTGAAATCGGGGTTACGGTCAATGATCTCCTGGTGGAATTTTTTCCTCAGATTGTCGATGTAAATTTCACGGCGAAAATGGAGTCAGACCTTGACCAGGTCGCATCTGGAGAGCAACCATGGCAGGAGGTTGTCGAGGAGTTTTATGGTCCATTTTCTAAGCGAGTGGAACATGCCCGGGAGGAAATGCCTGAGGTAGATGTCGGGGCCCAGCCGATTGGCAGAAAGTGTCCTGAATGTGGGCATGAACTCGTCCTCCGCTGGGGCCGGCATGGAAAATTCATCGGCTGCAGTCATTTCCCAGAATGCCGTCACACAGAACCTTGGTTGGAAAAAATCGGTGTCACCTGCCCTGAAGATGGGGGGGATATCGTCAAGCGGCGGACGCGGCGTGGGAGGGTTTTTTACGGCTGTTCCAATTATCCGGATTGCGAGTTTTCAACCTGGAAGAAGCCTTTATCCCATCCATGTCCAGATTGCGGGGGTTTGTTGTTAGTCAAAAACAAGCAGCAAGCTGTCTGCAAGGAGTGCGAGAAAGAATTCTCCTTAGATGAGTTTCCTCAAGAAGAATAAATCACCCCAATGTTCGGGGAAATAGATGGGAGCCCCGTGCCCTCAGTGGCTGTCTAAGAAGGGTATTGAGGAGAGGACAAGGGCCGGGGAGCCCTGAATATAACAATAATTGCGCATAGGTTAATAAGAAGGGAAAAGAAGGGGAGGCCGTGGAAAGCCGGCTTTTATTTACAGCTTGGCATAAAGCTTGCATCTAACGAGGGTGAAATGGATGGTATTTTGGAAACATTGCAGGAATGCTCTCTCTCGTCTAAAATACCATTAAATAGATTTATGTTTCTACAATACCCTGTAAGTCATGGAGAATGATTATGGATAAGATTCGGAATTACATCGAACATGGCCTGGAAAGCCCACCCATCATGGCAGTGGTGGGGTTGGTTTTTGGAATCTTGTTAGGTTTGTTGTACGGTTGGGTGATCGATCCCGTGGAATGGGAAGACACAACTGTTTCCCAGCTGCGTGATGACCTGAAAGTCGAATATCTGCGGATGGCGATCGATTCTTACGCCCTCAACCAGGATGCAGCCTTGGCAGAACAGCGATATGAACGCTTAGGTGAAGATGCCCAAAAGTACCTGGAGGTCATCGAACAAAATCCTGGCAGCCAGTTGGTGAGTGACATCGATTCCTTCCGAAATATCGTTGAGCTGACTTCTGGAGTGGTGGAGCCGGAAGAAGAGGCAGCGAAGAAAACCGGGGGGAATTTTTTGAAATGGGCTTTATTAATCACTGTCCTGCTTGCGGGGGGGTTGGTAGGAAGGTACTTCCTCCTCCAACGCCAGTCGCCCCCGGGGGAGAAAAAGTCTCCTGCAAACATTGCTCAAGATATCACCTCTAAAATGGATACCACAGACTTTGAAACCCGAGATGAAGGCCCGCCGATGCATCAATTCGTCACCACGTACGTGTTGGGAGATAATTTGTTTGATGACTCCTTCAGCATTGAATCCGCCTCGGGAGAGTTCCTGGGTGAATGTGGAGTGGGTATTTCAGAGGCCATTGGTGTAGGAGAACCAAAACGGGTGACAGCGTTTGAGGTTTGGCTTTTCGACCAGAATGACATTAAAACGGTTACCAAAGTGTTGATGAGCGGTCATGCTTATTATGATGAGGTCAGCCGATCTGAGCTGGAAAAGAAAGGTGAACCCATCTTGGCTGAGCCCGGGAAGGAGTTCTCGCTGACCACTAATAACCTCAAGGTCATTTGCCGCGTAATGGACATGGGATATGGGGAAGGCCCCCTGCCGGAGGAAAGTTTCTTCGACCGTTTGTCCATAGAGCTCTCAGTATGGCCCAACAACGGGATGGAGGAAGAAGGCACAGCCTCCCAGTTCGGTGAATTCTAAGATATCCATTTAAACAAAAAAAGGCCCTCTCGCTGAAGAAGCGGAGGGCTTTTTTATTTGATTATTCAACTTTCAATATCTTCAGCGTTAAAGTTCCCCCCGGAGTTTCCACGTTCACCGTGGCCCCCTCCCTCTGTTCGAGGAGGGCTTCGCCGATTGGGGACGCATAAGATATCTTGTGTTCGATGGGATCAGCTTCTTTTCTACCTACAACGTGGTACGTTTCAGGTGGTTGACCGTCCTCCTGGACGGTGACTCTCGACCCCACTCCGACAGTGTCTTGCCCGTTATCCTGTTTTTCAACGATGGTGGCATTGTGCAGGATGTGGGTGATTTCTTGGATTTTCCCTTCGATGAAACCCTGATCTTCCTTAGCGCTGATGTAGTCTGCGTTTTCAGAGAGGTCACCCATCTCAATGGCAGACTTGAGTCGTCTGGCAATCTCTTTCCGTTTTGGTCCCTGCAGCTCTTCCAATTCTTTTTGCAGTTTGTTTTTGCCTTCTTTCGTTAAGTAATATGTCTCTTGATTTTCTGGCATTCAGATCAACCCTCTAGGTCTAATTACTGTAGTTAAACACTTTTACGCGGATCAAATAGTTTTTCGTATTCCTGGGTTGCGAAGCGGTCTGTCATGCCGGCGATGTAATCGCAGATCGCGCGTTCCAACCCCCGTTGATCAATCCAGCTCTGTATGTGATCCGGAAGTAAAAGTGGTTCTTTTTGATATGCTTGAAAAAGATTTTTTACTATACTTTCCGCTTTGACCTGCATGCGGATGACCCGATGGTGCTGGTATAAGTTATGAAAAAGGAAATCTTTTAATTCCCGGTTATGCCGGGTCATATCCTCACTGAAAGCGATCACGTTATAAGGCAGCTTTTGGAGCTCCTGGACAGAACGGATGCCGCTTTCTCTGATTTTCTGGTCCGTGCTTTGAATAAGGTCTTCGACTTCGATGCCGATCAGACGGCGGATGATTTGATTCCGATTTAACTCACTGAGAAGTGTACCTTTCCACCCAATGCTTTCCACGATGATTTCCCACAAGGTAAGACCTTCCAGCATAGGAGCAGAGATCATGCCGGATCGCAGGCCGTCGTCAAGATCATGGGCAGTGTAAGCCAGTTCGTCCGCAGCGTTTGCGATTTGGGCTTCTAAATGTCCTCGTAGATCAGGGTCATACTCTGCAGCATCCGAGGTATCGTATTCCGTTTCGTGTTTGACAATGCCTTCCCGTGTTTCCCAGGTCAGATTTAATCCCGGAAAGTCTGGATACCGGTTTTCCAATTTGGTCACGATCCGCAGAGATTGTTTGTTATGGTCAAAGCCCCCCTGGTTTTTCATCAAACGGTTGAGCATTCTTTCCCCGGAATGTCCGAAGGGAGAATGGCCCAGATCATGGGCAAGGCAAATCGCTTCCACCAAATCTTCATTGGCCCCTAGAGCGCGGGCGGCGGTGCGGCCGATTTGAGAGACCTCGAGGGTGTGCGTGAGGCGGGTTCGATAGTAATCCCCCTCCGAGTTGATGAAAACCTGAGTTTTATACTCCAGGCGCCGAAAAGCGGTCGTGTGCAAGATGCGGTCTCGATCCCGTTGAAACGCTGTCCGATAGAGGGGTTTTTTATCGGGATATTCACGGCCTTTGGAATTCATGCTGCGAATCCCATACGGGGCTAATGTCTTGTCTTCTTGATCTTCTAAACTTTGACGATTGGTGAGCATAAAGGCCTCTATCTGTTGCTGTTAAGGCTTGCAGCATACAGTTTAATTCAGGGGTTGTCTCATGTCAACTATAACAGAAAAGCTGAGGAAAGGAAGAAAGGCAAGTGGTAAATGGCCTTTTGCGGCCCCTTGGGCCCCGAAGATCTGGGTCTGAACTCTGACCGGCTATCATCCCTCTGAAAAAGGTGCATTGTGAATATGTGTCCCCCGGTGCTGCCCTATCAAGGCCTGAAAGAGCCAATCCTGTTTTCGTCCGGAAAAAATCCAGACTTCCAGTTCCCCCGCGCTCTGTACCAGGTGGACCATTTCTTTCACCTTACTCGCCATGCCTCCAGTGACGTCCGTCGTCGTGGCCTCTTGAAAGATTGAGCGGAGGGAAGGGTAGTTTTGGGGAGTGATTTCGGGGATGACTTCTGTGCATTGAGGATAGTCGGCCCAAACCCCCGGGTCCTGGCCAGCGAGAAGGATTGTTTGGGGTTTGAATTTGTGGGTCAGGTAAGCGAATATTTCCTCTGTGGAGAGAATGGTCCCTCCAATCTCTTTGTCGAAAACCACATCGCCATACACAACAGGAAGCAGCTTCTTTTCCAGAGCCTGTTCCAACGGGGTTGTGTCCCAATGTGTGATCTCCCTGGCCTGTGTGGTAACCGATGCGGAAGGGGGGAAAGAGAGGGCAGGGATATGAGCGTCATGAAGCGCTTCCATGACAAGGTGATTCAGATCCGCAGCGTCGAACCAAACCTTTGTAAAGCCCTCCCATTCTCGGAGCGAGTGCACTCCATCCCGGGTATGATATTTATCACCGGATGTGTGTCCGAATGATCCCGAACCATGGCCCAGGACGAGGTTTAAGTCTGGTTTTTCCTTCCGCGCTGCGGCGATCTCCTGGGCGATCCGCGTCAAGACCCCCTTATGGGGGCTGCGGGGTTGGGATTTATCCGTGATCAGGGATCCGCCTAATTTCAGGAATACCGTGTCCGGAGTTTGTTTGGTACTTCCATGTGGTGGCATGGGTTTTTGAAGGTTTGATTTAGAGGAACCATTTCGTGAGCAGGGTATCTATCATTATACCCAACATGAACCAGAGGCCAAATCGTCGATTGTGTTGGAAAGCGGCTGCGACGAAATAATTGGGCCACACATCCGGGTAATTCTCTGGCTTTTGATCAGGCTTGGGCCCTTGAAACATGGGCCAGGTTTCCCGCAATACCGGCAGCGCCAGTAAGACCGCGAGCATAGCTGGGGTGAAATAGCCGTCTAGGATCAAATAAAAGGTGAAAATATATTGCAAAATTAATAAACCGAGCAGTATGTAACGGGAGGCCTTCTCTCCTGTCACCACAGGAAGAGTGTGGATGCCTCTTTCCTTGTCCATCTCATATTTATCGATGTGTTTGCCAAAGATCACGCCTGTGACGCCAAGGGCATAAGGCAGGCTGGCGGTGACCACGGTCCAATCCCAGGTTCCGGTGATCGCGTAATACCCTCCCCCGATCATTAAAGGTCCCCAGGTGATCAGGACAGCCGCTTCGCCCAGGGCGATATATTTCAGGGGCCAGGTGTAGAAAAGGACGAAAAAAGCCCCAGCAGCCATGAGGTAAATAGTCCATCCCCCCTGGATGATAATCAGAGCAGCCCCGCAGGCGGCTGCCAGGAGACCGGTGACCGCGGCATAAGTCAGCAGTTCTTTTTTGGACATTAATCCGTGCACCAGGGGTTGAGGTCCATATTGCGACCGGTAATAGTTGTCTTCATCCACACCGCGGGTAAAATCCGTATAATCGTTCAAGAAGTTGTTGGTGGCGTGGGCAAGGATCAGGCCCAGGGTGACCAAAAGCCAGGGCAGGAAGTTGAAACTCCCTGCACGATAAGCAAATAAACCGGCAAATACCGCTGAGAGGAAGGTCATCACCAGGACGACAGCCCGGCTGCTGATCAGCCATTTTGAAATGAGGTCAAGCTCATCCCATTCCTCCTCGGTGATGCGGGGGATGACTTGTAATGCTTTTCGCCACATAGATATGTTCATTGGGTCCAATCTCCTCAAAATAATGTCTTTCAAATCCTACCATACTGGAGTGGGCTTTCGTAGGTTGGGACGTAGAAAAATGATGGAAATTATGTTTATTCGTGACTCTGAAAATCAGGTTGGCAGGACGGATGGAATGAAGGCCAACAGGATCTCCCATCTTCAGGAAGGTTCGATATGGGTGATGATTGTCCGGGCAGCGCCAGCTTTTTCCAGAGATTTCGCCACCATGTCTGCCTGATCATGGCTCACGAGAGCAATCATATTCCCTCCCCCGCCTCCTCCGGAAAGTTTTGCTCCCAGCGCGCCGGTATTTTTTGCTTCCTCGACAAGTTGATCTAGTTCCGGAATGGAGACCCCCATTTCCTTCAAAAAAGCGTGGTTTTCATCCATCAAAAGCCCCAGAACTTCGCTTTTCCCCTCTTGAATGGCTTCTTGCGCTTTGAGCACCAAACTTCCGATGGATGAAAAAAGGTCCTCGTAGCGCTGTGGTTCCGCCCGGTACGCCTTCCGGACGGAGGCCACGGTGTGGGCGGTAGCGCTGGGGATACCGGTGTCGCCGATCACAAAAGAAAAGGGCTTCCCGATGGATAAGATTTGCAGGTCATCATCATTGGAGAAGAATACGGGCTTATCGTATGTGACCACGGTGTTGTCGATACCAGAAGGGGTACCGTGGTGGATTTTATCCACTTCGAACGCGAGTGCGGAGACCTTTTCCCTGGACAATGGATGGCCTAAAAAACCTGCCAGAGCCCGGATCAGGGCCACGGATACTGCAGCGCTGGATCCAAGGCCAGATGCCATGGGTATCGTGGATTGGATCCTAATCGAACAAGCTGGCGTCCTGGAGATGCCGAGTTCATCCAGCACACCTGCGATGGCCAAGCGCAGCGGGTTTTCTGGTTCAAGGGTATCGTAGGTTGCGTCCAAGTCAATCTCCGGGGCCAGGAGATGAATAGTTCCGGCTTTCTGGCCCATTTCAGCGCGGACGACAGCTCGGGCCCTGATATTCCTGACCGGGACCGCTAAAGCGGGTTGACCATACACCACAGCATGTTCCCCCAAGAGGATGATTTTTCCCGGCGCGGTGGCTGTGAAGGCTGGCATGGATTAGAAGAGGTAAAAGATGACTAGGATGCTTATCGACCACAGCAGGATGGAGATCTGCAGGGGTCGATCGGTATACGCGATCTCCTCCGGGGCTCCCCCTTTTCCCATTTGCAGCAGGTACAGATATCGGAATAATCCGTAAAGGACAAAGGGGATGGTGAGCATCATGGCGTGATTTTCGGGCAGGTTGGGAGCGGAAAAGGTGTACAGGCTGTAGGCGACGATGGTGGTCCCGGAGACGATGGTGATCAGCTGATCCAATAAGTCGATCGTATATCCTTCAAAAACGCTCCGGTGCTGGTTTGCTTTTTGAGAGAGCAAATTCAGTTCTGCCCGGCGTTTTCCAAAACCGATGAACAAAGCGAATAACGTGGTTACCACATATAACCATGGGGAAAAACGTTTCACCTCAATGAGGGTAACCCCGGCCTGGACCCGGAGCACATAAAAGGAGGCCAGGATGAGGACATCAAGGAGAGGGATGTGTTTCAACCAGGTGGAATAACTCAGATTCAGAGCCAAATACAAAATCCCAATGACCATGAAGGCGGGTTCAAGCAGGTAGGCCAAAATGAGGGCAGCCAACATGATCCCCACGCCGATCGCCCAGGCGGTGGATGTTGGTAACTTTCCTGATGCTATGGGACGGTGCTGTTTTTCAGGATGGTTTCGATCCGACTCGATGTCAGCGATGTCATTGATGATATAGACAGCACTGGCCATCAAGCTGAAGAGAACCGCCCCGACCAGCGTCCGCAGGAACGCGTCAAGGTGCAGTAATTTTCGATCGAATACGAGGGCGGTAAATAGAAAGATGCTTTTCACCCATTGTTTGGGCCGCATGGATCGGATCACAGCGCATAACATAGGTGAATAATAGCATGATTTTATTGGCCTTGGTAGGGCCTGAGCGTGTCGTACAAGGTCAATGAGGAAGAGATTAACAAGGGAATGAGTTATTCAGCCCCATGTTAAAATATTTTTATGGCAAACAAAGAGCGTGTGGATACCTTACTTGTGAATCGTGGGTTCGCCAAGGATCTGTCCCAGGCAAAACGAATGGTGATGGCCGGGGAGGTCCGTGTCGAGGGCCAATTGGTCCACAAACCTTCTATGTCGTACTCGCCGGGGGTGGAAATTACCCTTGACAAGGGGCCGCCCTATGTTTCCCGGGGCGGGGAGAAATTGGCTGCGGCGTTAGCGCATTTCGAGATTCCCCTGGCTGATCGGGTGTGTGCAGATGTCGGCGCTTCGACAGGCGGGTTTACGGATTGTCTGCTCCAGCATGGAGCCAAAAAAGTATTTGCCATTGATGTCGGCTACGGTCTTTTGGACTGGAAGCTGCGCCAGGATGAGCGAGTGGTGGTCATGGAGCGGATGAACGCCCGGTATCTATATCAACTCCCTGAAGCGGTGACGGTGATCACCATGGATGTGTCATTCATCTCCTTGGACCGTTTGCTGCCGGTCAGCGTGAATTGGTTCCCTCCAGCGGGAGGAGAGACGATTGCTCTGGTCAAGCCTCAATTCGAGGCGCATCGTGAGGAGGCTGCTGCTGGAGAAGGGGTGATAGATGATAGGCAGGTCCATCTCCGGGTGGTGGAAGAAGTTTCCCGGGCAGCTCAAGAGATGGGATACGGCGTCCAAGACATCCTTCCCTCTCCCCTGCGGGGGACAAAAGGAAACCAGGAATATCTGGTCTGGTATAGGTACCCAGGAGAGCCGAGGGATGATTTAGAAGCCTTCATACGGTCTGCTCTTCCTGACCTTCGATAAAAAGGGAAAATCAGTTATACTATCCTCCGCTCATGGACATTCAAAAGATCAGAAATTTTTCAATCATCGCCCATATTGACCATGGTAAATCCACCCTGGCTGACCGCTTGCTGCAATTGACGAAGACCGTTGCGGATCGGGATATGTCCGATCAGGTTCTGGATGATATGGACCTGGAGCGGGAAAAAGGGGTGACGATCAAAGCCTCTGCAGTACGCATGATGCATCAGGCTCAAGATGGGGAGATATATGAGTTAAACTTGATCGATACTCCCGGTCATGTGGATTTCGGGTATGAGGTATCCCGGGCTTTGGAAGCCTGTGAAGGGGCCCTACTGGTTGTCGATGCTGCTCAGGGTATGGAAGCGCAAACTGTGGCAAACATGTACGCAGCTTTGGAAGCGGATTTAGAGATCATACCCATCATCAATAAGATTGATCTGGCAGCAGCTCGCCCTGATGATATCGCGGAAGACGTCAGCCATTTTCTGGGTACCCCTGTAGAAGACATCCTCCAAATTTCAGCGAAAGAGGGGGAGAACGTAGAAGCAGTGATTGAGAAAGTGATCCGGAATGTCCCCCCTCCGCAGGGGAATCAAAAGGCTCCTCTGCGGGCTTTGATCTTTGACTCTCATTACAATCCTTATAAAGGGGTTATCGCTTACGTAAGGGTTTTTGACGGTAAAGTGAGTAAAGAAGACCTCCTTTACCTGATGGTTGCTGATACGGAAGCTGAACCGGTCGAGATTGGTGTCTTCTCTCCTAAAATGAAGCCGGTGGATGTCCTCTATCCTGGTGAAGTCGGCTATATCGCCACAGGATTAAAATCTGTCCACGAGTGCAGGGTGGGGGATACGGTCACCAAAGTAGGACACCCCGCCAAAGAACCGTTGCCGGGGTACAAGGACGTTAAACCCATGGTCTTTGCAGGGTTTTATCCCCTGGAAAATGAGGAGTTTGGAAATCTGCGCGATGCGTTAGAAAAACTGCAGCTCAATGATGCTGCCCTGGTCTTTGAACCGGAAACTTCTCAGGCTTTGAATTTCGGGTTTCGGTGTGGTTTTTTAGGGTTGTTCCACATGGAGATCATCCAGGAGCGGTTGGAACGGGAGTATGACCTGGATATCATCGCCACTGCACCCTCGGTGCAGTACCGTGCCCTGACAACTGAGGGGGAGGTGATTGAGGTAGACTCTCCCGCCGATTTACCGCATCGTGGTAAACTCGAGGAAATTCGTGAACCGTGGATGAACCTCCAAATTCACACGCCCACGGATTATTATGGACCTGTCATGGAATTGGTCACCACGCGCCGTGGAAAATATGTCAGCCAGGAATACCCCACTCCTGACAGGGTGCAATTAAACTGTGAAATACCCCTTTCGGAATTAATCGTGGATTTTTTTGATTATTTGAAATCTGCCACCCGGGGGTACGCTTCCATGGATTACTCGTTTGCTGAATATCGTGCGGAAGATCTGGTTAAATTAGAAGTTCTGGTAAACAAAGAGCCTGTGGATGCCCTGGCGACGATTGTCCACCGCGAAAAAGCTTATCGAAAAGGAAAAATATTGGTTGAGAAGTTGAAAGGCTTGATACCTCCTCAATTATATGCTGTGCCCATACAGGCCTCTGCAAACGGCAGGGTCATTGCCCGGACGGATGTCAAAGCTGTCCGGAAGGACGTCTTGTCTGGCATTTATGGGGGCGACGTTTCCCGGAAAAAGAAGTTATTATCCCAGCAGAAAAAAGGGAAAAAACGCCTGAAGCGAGTGGGTGAAATTGATATCCCCCAGGAAGCCTTCATGGCGGTGTTGCGTTTGGAGGAAGATTAGTATGTTGGACAGGAAGGAATCCATCCGTGTGGGAGTCGGTTTGCTGATCAGCATCCTGGCCTCCGGATTGTTGATCTGGTTTGTGGATTTGGATGAGGTCCTTCAAGCGCTGCGCAAGCTTGATTACCGCTACTTCCCACCTATGCTGGTCTTGATGGTGATCTCATTTGGCACCCGGGCTGCTGGGTGGCGGACCATCCTCCCGGAGAAGGTAACTTTGTGGAAGACGTTCTTGATCATCAATGCCGGTTACTTTATAAATACCATTCTGCCCTTCCGTATGGGCGAGGTGGCCCGGGCCTTCTTATTAAAGCCCTCCGGCTTGAGTTTCTGGGAGGCGATCCCGACGATCATTCTGGAAAGGGTGTTTGACATAATTCTGGCAGTGAGTTTGTTTCTGGGTGCCTTGCCATTCATATTAAATTACCCCCAGGGGATCCGTTATGCTGTGTTTTTGGGAGGGCTGGTCGTCGTAGGACTGCTGCTTTTGTATTTGGTGGTCCGCTTCCAGAACCCGATATTAGCCAGATTGAATGACAAAAAGAATGGGGATGGCGGGTGGAAAGAGGCGTTCCTGGTCCGTCTCCGTGCATTTCTGGGCGGACTGGAGATCCTTTCCGACCCCATCCGTTTTTTGCAAGCATTTGCCTGGATGGCCTTGACGTGGGGGTTGGCTTTGGGATATCAATACCTTCTATTATTGGCTTTCAACAGTCAAGCAAAGCTGCTTTGGGCAGCTTTTGGATTAGGGGCTGTTGCCCTGGGCGTGTCCCTGCCTTCTTCCCCGGGAAATATTGGCGTGTATGAAGCGAGTTTGGTGGCTGCTTTGATGCTCTTGGGGATGGATCGCTCACTGGCGTTCGCCTATGCGGTTGTCAGTCACATATTAAATGTTGCCTTTACGACCCTTTTTGGTTCCTACGCTATGGTTCATGAAGGGCTTGCGATCAGGAATGTTTTGGAATTCGCGTCACTGAAGAAGGAAGGTGAGTTATGAAGAAACGCTTTTTGGTCACGGGAGGGGCGGGGTTCATTGGCACAAATTACGTAGCCAGGCTATTGGAACGGGGAGAAGAGGTCATTGTCTATGATAATTTGTCTCGGCGAGGGACACCCCAGAACGCTGCTTGGTTGGAAAAGACCTATGGCGAAGGGAGTTTCCAGATGGTGGTGGAGGATGTTCGCAACGCCAGCATGTTGACCTCCTTGGCTGCCGATGTAGATGTCATCGTTCATCTCGCTTCCCAGGTAGCGGTGACCACGTCGGTCACCCATCCCCGGGAGGACTTTGAAATCAATGCCCGGGGCACCTTGAATGTCCTGGAAGCGGCACGTTTATCGGAACGGAAACCAGCTGTGATTTACTCCTCAACGAACAAAGTGTACGGTGAGATGGAAGAGCTGGAGGTGGAAGAAGGAGAGACCGCATACCGCTATAAGGAACTCCCGCATGGTGTTTCCGAAGCTCAACCTCTAAACTTTCATTCTCCTTACGGTTGTTCGAAGGGGGCGGGAGATCAATATGTGCGGGATTACCACCGCATGTATAATGTACCCACGGTTGTCTTTCGCCAAAGCTGCATTTACGGACCTCACCAATTTGGGATTGAGGATCAAGGTTGGGTGGCCTGGTTTGTGATTGCGGCCATGACCGACCGCCCCATCACCATTTATGGGGACGGTAAACAGGTTCGGGATGTGTTGTTTGTGGAAGATTTGCTGGATGCTTATGATCGGGCTCTGGATCATTTGGATGCAGCTGCCGGTCAGATCTATAACATCGGCGGGGGGCCGGACAACACCCTATCCATTTGGAAAGAATTTGGCCCTCTCCTGGAAGAAGCTTTGGAAAAGGACATTCGTGTAAGTTGGGAAGATTGGCGACCTGGCGATCAGCGGGTGTTCATCGCTGACATCCGGAAAGCCCAAAAAGATCTTGGCTGGTCACCCAGCACAAATCCCCGGGAAGGAATCAGGCAACTTATTGATTGGGTCCGTGAGAGCAGGGTTCTGTTCTAGGTCTCTGGAAGACGTTGTCTCATGAAGGATATACTCGCTGTTTTATGAAGATACTGACTGTACTCACATATTACCGGCCTCATACCAGTGGGCTGACGATTTATGTGGAGCGGATGGCGAAAGCTTTGGTCGAACGCGGCCATGATGTCACCGTCCTCACCTCTCAGTTTGATCCTGAATTGCCGCGCAGGGAGACAAAGGACGGAGTCCGAATCGTCCGTGCCCCTGTGTTGTTCCGGGTAAGTAAGGGTGTGATCATGCCTACCCTGGGGTACTTGGCGTGGAAATTGGTCCTGGAACATGATGTCATCCACCTGCATCTGCCCCAATTCGACGCGGCCGGTGTGGAACTCCGGGGTCGTTTATTACAAAAACCAACTGTCTTAACGTATCATTGTGACCTGCAGCTCCCGAAAGGTTGGTTCAATCGCTTTGTGAATCAAGTAGTCCATGTTATGAACTATTTGGCGGGGACACTTGCCCACCGAATTGTCGCTTACACTGAGGATTTTGCTTCCCATTCCCCTTTCTTACAGCGATTTGAAGACAAGGTGGAGGTCATTTTGCCCCCAGTTGAATTACCCGAAGCTTCGGAGGAGGAAGTAGCAGCGTTTGCAGCTGAACATAATCCCCAGGGGAAATCTCCGGTAATCGGCATGGCAACCAGGTTTGCCACGGAGAAAGGGGTGGAGGTGTTATTGGAAGCCCTCCCCATGATCCTGAAGCGATATCCTGATACACTCGTGCTTTACGCGGGACAATATCGTGATGTGATGGGAGAAGAGGAGTATTTTCACCGCCTCCTTCCAAAAATACAGGAGTATCAATCTAAAGGACAGTGGAAATTCTTAGGGATTTTAGATCCCAAAGAAATGACAACATTTTATCCCAATCTGGATGTGCTTGTCGTACCCAGCCTGAATTCAACCGAAACCTTTGGGTTGGTGCAAATAGAGTCTATGATCAATGGGACCCCCACGGTAGCCTCTAATCTTCCGGGCGTTAGGCAGCCGCCCCGGATGACCGGTATGGGTGAAGTCGCTGCCATCGGGGATGCAGTTTCTTTAGCAGAAAAGATATTGAAAATATTTAATCAGCCGGAAAAATATCAAAAGGATCCAGATCAGATTGCCCGCCAATTCAATCCCCAGACCAATGCAGCTGCCTATGAGCGGCTTTATCAAACGCTGCGAGCGGAATTGGATTGAGAGGGGAGTGGTTCCCCTCGAGAGTATCCCGATTCAAAACCATCTCGTATCCTTGCGGTACGTTTTCTTGTTAAAAGATCTCCTCGTAAATTGTGAGGTGACGAGACTGGTCAAAGGTTATAATGTTTTGACGGAATAAAAGAGTACAGGAAACGATGGAAGAACCCAGTGTACTGGAATACCTAATTGAAAAGTTGACCTTTTGGAAAGAGGCGACCATCGAGGTCCCTCCTGCTGCTGAAGAGGAACCTCCGCCTGCTGAACGTCCGTCTATCCAGGAAGAGGAAGGGGTTAAGAGAGGCGGTTTAAATCGTCTCTGGGTCCTTCTCTTACCTGTTTTCCTGGCGCTCATGGCCCAGTTTTACCTTGAACCCCCCCGGCGTTCCCAGAGGACGGGAGTTGTCCTGTACTTGATCGCGGGGATCCTCATAGCGGTGCTCCTCCATCTTGAAAAGTGGTTTCTTCCCCCTATTTCCTCTCCATCAAGGGAAGAAGAAGGATACCATTTACGTATAATTCCCCTTTTCTTCGGAACAGTTTTTTCCCTCCTGGCATTTATATTTTTTTCTGGGAATCAATTTACACTTCTGAATGGTCTCTTCTGGGGAATGGGACTTTTCTTGATCTGTGCTGCTCTGTGGGAGCCAGTGGGGTTGTGGGAAAAAGGCCTCTCTCGCTGGCGGAACTTCAAGTCCCAGGGGATCCATCTTTCTCTTTGGTTCTTGCTTGTTTTGCTGGTTTTTGGGGTTTCCGCCTTCTTCCGTTTTTATCTGATCCGCCAAGTTCCCCCGGAAATGTTCAGCGATCATGCAGAAAAGTTGCTGGATGTCGCGGATGTGCTGGCTGGGAAAACGCGCATTTTTTTCCCCCGCAATACCGGCCGAGAAGCTTTTCAGATGTATCTGACGGCTGGAGTTGCCAGCGTGTTTGGGACGGATCTGACTTTTTTGAGCTTAAAACTCGGGACGATTCTGGCTGGTTTTTTCACGCTGCCGTATATATATTTGTTGGGCAAGGAGTACGCAAACCGCCGTGTGGCTTTATTCGCTGTGTTTCTGGCAGGAGTTGCTTATTGGCCAAACGTGATTTCCAGGGTGGCTTTGCGGTTCACTTTATATCCTTTCTTTGCGGCTCCCACGTTCTACTACCTCATCCGTGGATTAAGAAGGGGCAGAAGGAATGATTTCATTTACGCTGGTATTGCTCTGGGACTGGGCCTGCATGGTTACAGCCCCTTTCGAATCGTGCCTCTGATTGTCGTTATTGCGGCCCTTATTTATCTCATTCACCATATATCGAAGGCAGAATTAAAGCGGGTCCTATCCGCTGTGTTGGTGATCGCCTTGATATCCCTGGTGGTTTTCTTGCCTCTTTTCCGTTATTCGCTTTCTAACTATCCCATCATATCCTACCGGATGCGGACCAGGATGACGAGCCTGGAACGCCCCTTGCCAGGTCCAGCCTGGAAGATATTTATCAATAATACCTGGAAAGCGTTGTTGATGTTTCAATGGGATAATGGGGGAACCTGGGTCCATTCTACCCCTGGTAGACCTGCTTTGGGCATCGTCGCCGGCGCCTTATTTGCACTGGGTGTGGTGCTCGTGATCGCCCGGTATGTGCGGGATCGCCACTGGTTAGACTTTTTGATGTTGGCTCTCATACCCCTATTTCTGATGACTTCGATTTTATCCCTTGCCTTTCCAAATGAAAACCCGAGTTTGAACCGTACGGCAGGTGCGATCATCCCCGTTTTCATCATCGCAGGAATGACCCTCGACGGTATTTACCTGAATATAAAAAAGCGTTGGAAATCAGCTTGGGGAAACCGCTTTGCCTGGGGATTGATTGTGATATTGATGGTTCTTTCTGCTTTCCACAATAAAGAGCTGGTTTTTAAGGATTACTACGAACAGTTCCGGAAGAAAGCATTGAACACATCGGAGATGGGTGCTGTGATTAAGAGTTTTGATGAAGCCCTGGGTGATGCTGATCATGCTTGGGTGGTGCCGTATCCGTACTGGGTCGATACACGCCTGGTGGGAATCCGGGCCGGCGATCCTCTCAAGGATTACGCTTTGTGGCGCGAGGATATCCCCGCGACCGAGCAAATCCCAGCCCCAAAGTTGTATATTGTTAAGCCCGAAGACCAAGAAACGATCACGGTGTTGGAGAGCTTGTACCCCGGCGGAATGGAAAAAGTTTATAATTCTGAGGTTCCGGATCGGGACTTTATCATGTATTATGTTTTTCCTGAAAGTTCAGGCCCGTAATATTAACTTGAGTTGAATGCTTATGCCAAAGAGAAAAGAGATCATTACTTCCCGGTTGCTTATTTGGTTCCTGCTTCTCCTCGTTCTGGGGTTGGGAGCTTATCTCCGCTTTGTGGGGTTGGCCTGGGATCTTGATCAGCACTTGCACCCGGATGAGCGGTTTTTGACCATGGTGGAAAGCCGCCTGGAACCGGTGGGCAGCCTATCGGAATATTTCAATACGGATGTGTCCTCCCTGAATCCCAACAATCAAGGTTATGGCTTTTATGTTTACGGCACGCTGCCGCTTTTCATAGTCCGGTACAGCGCCGAGTTTTTAGGACGCGCTGATTATGGGGGGGTTCATCTGGTCGGCAGGGCCTTATCTGCCACGTTCGATTTGTTGACTGTTTTCTTGGTTTTCATGGTCGGATCCAAATTGTTTGATCGCCGGGTAGGGTTGTTGAGCGCTGCCTTTTCAGCTGTGGCTGTCCTGCAGATTCAACATGCTCATTTCTTCACGGTAGACACGTTTGCCACGTTTTTCAGTGTGCTCAGTTTTTATTTTGCTGCTGAGGTGGCGAAGGCACAAGGCGGTAAGGTTAAGATATCTCCCTTCCTTTTCTTTGGTCTGGCGTTGGGGATGGCGGGCGCTTCAAAGATCAGCACGGTCCCTGTCGCGCTTGCGCTGCCCCTTGCTTCCTGGTTGTATTGGCGAAAAACGCCCGCTGAGGAGAAAAGGGAAGCGGGACAAACCCTCATTTTATATATCATCCTGGCAGCCATCATCAGCATCATTACTTTCCGGGTCTTCCAACCATACGCATTTAGCGGACCAGGATTTTTAGGGATCAAACCAAATCCGAAATGGATCAGCAATCTAAAATCACTTCGAGCCCAGATGGGGGGCGATGCTGATTTCCCGCCGGCGCTGCAGTGGGCCCGGAGACCGGTATGGTTCTCTTTGAAAAATATGGTCCTGTGGGGTTTGGGTTTGCCTTATGGGCTGCTGGCATGGGCTGGGTTCGCATTCATGGGTTGGCGGATGTTCAAACGTAAAGCCTGGTCACCCTATCTCCTTCTCTTGGGATGGACCGGGTTGTATTTTGGGTGGCAATCTTTACAGTGGAACAGCATGCTGCGCTATCAACTCCCCATTTACCCCCTTTTGGCGGTCTTCGCAGGTTGGGTAGTTTTAACCCTCTGGGACAGCGCTCAAGAGGGGTGGAAATTACCCCTGCCTTCGGTCCGTTTCAGCCGAATCGCATCGCGGATCGCGGTTTTCTTATTGGCGGGGGCAGTATTGTTATCGACGCTGGGATGGGCGTACGCATTCACCAGAATTTACACCCGACCCCATCCCCGAATTAAAGCTACGCGGTGGATCTTTCAGCATATCCCCGGCGCGGTTACGCTCTCCATCCAGACGGACTCGGGTTCCGAAAGGCAGCTTTTACCTTATCCCTCTGATAAAGTGATCCAGGTCTCTGAACCCTGGCAGACCAGCTTCACTTCCCGTGTGGATGGAGAATTGACGGAGATCCTGCTTCCCCATATCAGAAATGCAAACCAGGACGACGGCACCCCATCCATTAGACTTGAGCTCTCTGCCTCCCCGGGAGGGGCCTCCAGGATCCTGGAAAAGGAGTTGTCTTTTCAGGGAGGAGAAACCCGGGAGGTGTTTTCCCTCCAGGAACCCCTGCCTCTTCAAAAAGGAGAAGGATATGATCTGAAGATCTCGGTGAGAACTGCACAAAATTCCCTTTCTCTGGAAGGGGCGAGAATCGCCAACGAGAGTTCTTGGGATGACGGCTTGCCATTGCGTATGGAAGGCTATGATCCCTACGGGGGGATCTACCCCGGGGGATTTAATTTCGAAATGTATTGGAATGACAATCAGGAAAAGTTGGATCGTTTCCTTTCTACGCTTGAGGCTGCTGATTACATACTGATATCTTCCAGCCGCCAATGGGCCAGCACGACACGGCTCCCCGAGCGGTACCCCTTGACGACGAAATACTATCGGGAGTTGATGGGTTGTCCTTCCCAAATGAGCGTTGAACGTTGTTATAACATCGCCCAACCGGGTCAGTTTCAGGGTAATTTAGGATTTGAGCTGCGTAAAACATTTCAGTCAAATCCGACTTTAGGCCCCTTTGAGATCAATGACCAGCCCTCTGAGGAGTCATTCACCGTCTACGATCACCCCAAAGTATTTGTTTTCCAAAAAACGGAAGCGTATTCTTCATCCCATGTGGAGGAGGTTTTGGGGTCTGTTGATTTAAGCATGGTTATTCATCTTACGCCTAAAAATGCGGAGTCGACGCCCGGAAACTTGATGTTACCTCCGGATCGACTCGCTGAACAGCGTCAGGGCGGCACATGGGACAATCTTTTTAACGTTGATTCTCTCATCAACCGCAGCCAAGTGATGGGCATACTGGTCTGGTATCTGGCTGTTTCTGCGGTGGGGATCCTCTCCTACCCGATTTTGCGGTATGTGTTTTCTGGGCTCCCCGACCGCGGGTATCCATTGATCCGGACAGGGGGCATGCTTCTCCTGTCTTATGGGACATGGTTGGCGGGATCCTTCCGGATTCCCTTTTCCCGGCTGACAATCAGCGGTGTCCTTCTCCTGATGCTCCTTATGGGTGGGCTCTTTGCCCGGCACCAGTGGGAAGATTTGAAAGAGGAGTGGAGGAAGAGAAAAAAATATTTCCTGATCGTTGAAGGGATCGCCTTGGCGGTCTTTCTGCTCGGGCTGCTCGTTCGATATGGGAACCCGGACTTGTGGCATCCGTGGAAAGGGGGAGAAAAACCCATGGATTTCTCCTATTTCAACGCCGTCCTGAAAAGCACATCATTTCCACCTTATGATCCCTGGTTCGCAGGTGGATACATAAATTATTATTACTTTGGTTTTGTGTTCGTCGGTGTCTTGGTGAAATTTTTAGGCATCATGCCTTCTTTTGCGTACAATTTAATTCTGCCCACGCTGCTGAGTATGCTCGCTCTGGGAGGGTTTTCCCTTTCCTGGAACCTGTTCAGTAAGGCCAAAGGCGACATTGTTAGAGATGGAAAAAGTGCCTATCGAAGCGGTCTTGCGGGTTTATTGGGAACGGTGATTATTGGGAATTTGGGAACATTGAGAATGATTTACCGGGGTTTCCAAAGACTGGCAGCGGGCAGCGGGGATTTGAAAACAGCAGCGTGGTTTAGGAAAATCTTCTGGGCCGGTAGGGGTCTGGTGAAGTTTGTGGAAACCTTATCTTTCCCGTATCGATTGGATGAATGGTATTGGAATCCCAGCCGTGTGATCGCCGGAGAACATGGAGGGCCGATCACGGAATTTCCTGCTTTTACGTTTATTTATGGAGATTTACACGCCCATTTCATCGCCTTGCCATTGACCTTACTGGCACTGGCCTGGGCTTTGTCGACCGTGTTTAATCGTTATGGTAAAGAGGGGAAGCGGGTTTCCTGGGGACAAATTGCGCTGACCACTGCTTTTGGCGCTTTATCAGTGGGGGTGTTGAAGCCGACCAATACATGGGATTTCTATCCTTATCTGGCCTTGGGGGCAGCCGCTATCCTTGCTTCGTGGTGGTATGACTACTCAGAAGTTTCTCTGAAGCGGTTGGGTACCACGGTGGGGCAGATCCTTTTATATGCTGGTTTAGCCCTGCTGCTTTTCCAGCCCTACGCGAGATGGTATGGCCAGGGGTATTCCAGCGTTCGGCCTTACACAGGTTCTAAAACTCCTCTGTGGGAGTATCTCACGCATTGGGGCCTGTTTTTGTTCGTGATCTTCTCCTGGATGGTTTATGAGACCATTCACTGGATGGCAGTAACTCCGGTCTCTGCATTACGAAAATTGGAGAAGTGGCGGGAGTTGATAATCGCTGCCGCTCTGTTAACCCTGGTCATTCTGGTCAGTCTGGGGGTCCCTCTGGAGGAAGGGATCACCGTTGGTGAGTTTACCGTAATCGGTGCAGGTGTGCATATCATCTGGCTTGTGCTGCCTCTCATGGTTTGGGCGTTGGTATTGCTGTTTAACCCGGATTTCGGACTCGCTAAGCGTGTGGTTATTTTCTTGATCGGCGCGGGTCTGGCATTGACGTTAATGGTGGAACTCATCAACCTGGAGGGGGATGTGGGGCGGATGAATACGGTATTCAAGTTTTACATGCAAGCCTGGGTGTTGATGGCCGTAAGTGCTGCAGTGTGTTGGGGATGGTTGTGGGGGAAACGTAAACGTTGGCCGGATGTGGTGAGGAAACTGTGGCCTGTGGGGTTCGCTTTTCTGGTGGCTGCTGCGGCCTTTTACCCCATTTTAGGGGGGATGGCAAAGATCAAAGACCGGATGACGGATCAAGCACCTCATACGCTGGATGGGATGACATATATGGCGTATGCTAATTATTATGATCTGGGCGTAGAAATGGACCTGTCTCAGGATTATCGAGCTATTCGCTGGATGCAGGAGAATATACAGGGATCCCCGGTCATTGTGGAGGCCAATCAAGTAGAATACCATTGGGGAACGCGGTACACGATTTATACCGGACTTCCGGGTGTTGTGGGATGGAGCTGGCATCAACGCCAGCAGCGGAACCTGGTCCCTCACGAGTGGGTTTGGGAAAGGGTAAATGACGTCCATGAATTTTATGAAACCACGGATTTTGAAAAAGCCCGAGATTTTCTCCAAACCTATGATGTCAAATTCATCATTCTGGGACAGCTGGAACGAGCGAAGTATCCTGGGGAAGGTTTGGAGAAGTTCCCGGCCGCTGAAGGTGTTTTATGGCGTCCTGTATTTAGGGCCGAAGAGACGATCATTTATGAAGTGATCGATTCTTATTAGATTCTACCTTGGTGAAATTATGCTACATTTTTTGCTATGGTATCTGGCAGCTACAATCATTGGGATGGTGGCTTTCCCCATTCTATATGCTCTGTTTCCGAATCTTCCCGATAGAGGATTCGTCTTTTCCCGTACCTTTGGGCTCCTGTGTGTGGGCTACATCTTTTGGCTGCTTGGGGTTCTGGGGCTCGCGGCGAATTCAGTAGGGGGAATCCTTTTTTCCTTTTTCCTTTTCACAGGCATAAGCGTTTATGTCCTTCTCAAACGTGGGGGGGATGAAATCATCCACTGGTTGCAAAGTCGTCGCAAACTGATCATTGTCGGCGAGTTGTTGTTCCTGTTTGCGTTCGGTTTTTGGACGTATATTCGATCCCTGAATCCTGCGATTGTGGGAACGGAGAAGCCCATGGAGCTGGCGTTTATCAATGCCATCTCCCGATCTGAGTTTTTTCCCCCTCATGATCCATGGCTGGCGGGATATGCGATCTCCTATTATTACTTCGGATACATTTTTGTCAGCATGCTGGCGAAGGTCACCGCGACCGCCGGTGGGGTGGCTTTTAATCTGGGGGTCTCCCTTGTTTTTGGATTATCAGCACTGGGTTCCTATGGGATGGTCTATAACCTGCTCGAAATGACGGATTTAAAAAAACGAGCACGCTCCGTCCGTTCAGCTTTACTGGGTCCATTTTTCACCCTCATCGTCAGTAATTGGGAAGGTTTTTTGCATTTCATTCACTCCCGGGGGATATTCTGGCATCAAAATGATTCCGGTCAATGGGTATCCAGCTTCTGGCGCTGGTTGAATATCCGGGATCTGGTTTCTCCCCCTACAGGGCAATCGTTTGGCCATTGGTGGTGGTGGCGGGCTTCCCGTGTTATCCAGGACATTGATTTCCAGGGAAATGGGAAAGAGGTCATCAGCGAATTTCCCTTCTTCTCGTATTTGCTGGGGGATCTCCATCCCCACGTCCTGGCTATGCCTTTTGGTTTCCTTGTAATGGTCTTTGCGCTGGCCCTGTTCATCAAGGAGGAGGGAAGAAGCTTCCGTTGGTTGGGTCTGTTTTCCATCCAGGTTTCTCTAAAAACCTTTCTGGTAGGGTCTTTGTTAGCTGGCGGAATGAGCTTCCTGAATATCTGGGATTTCCCCATGTATGTGGCCTTACTGGCTGCTGCCTATGCTTTGCGGGATGTCCTCCATAGAAAAGGCTGGCACCTGGGGTTGATCTTCAGGGATTTCTTCTCCTTTGGACTCGCGGTAGGGGCCACCGGGGGCTTGTTGTACCTGCCTTTTTTCATAGGCTTTGCCTCCCAGGCCGGAGGGTTAATCCCCAACCTTCTTTACATCACTCCCGGTTCGCAGTTATGGGTCATGTTCGGCCCCCTATTCATTCCACTTTTCGCATTTTTGGTCTATGTGCTTTACAGGCGGGATGGGTTTAGGAACCTGCAGAAAGGTTTCCTGATTTTTGGGGCTTTCATTTTTTTCCTGCTTGTTTTTTCACTGATCTTAGTTGCTGTCATACCCCTCATCCCTCCCCTGGGTGACATAAGCTCAGTGCTCCAGTTGTATACGGGTTGGATTGATGCCCCCAATTTACGAGCTGCTGTTGGCGAGGGCTTGCGAAGGCGGATCACGGTCCCTGGTGCTTTACTCACCCTTTTCCTGGTGGGAGGTATGGCGCTGAGCATTCTATGGGAGGAGAAACCTGGGGAGGATCAAAAGCACAGGGAACCTGATCGTGAAGATCAAGCGTACCGGTTTTCATTATTGCTGATCATTGCCGGTGTGCTCCTGGTCTTAGTGCCAGAATTCATCTATTTGCGAGATCTGTTTGGGTACCGGCTTAATACCATCTTTAAGTTTTATTACCAGGCCTGGTTAATGTGGAGTGTGGTTGCTGCATTTGGAACCGTGATCCTTATTCAGCGTCTTCAGCTGCCCTGGCGCACTTTTTTTGGCGTCCTGCTTGCCTTGTCACTGGGGATGGCTCTGGTTTATCCGGTAATGGGCTTGTGGACGAGGACAAACGGCTTTAACCCCATTACCGGAAAGACCTTAGATGGCGCTGTTCAGTTCAAAGAATTTTCAGCGGATGATGCAGCTGCAGCCTCCTGGTTGGCGAATGCGCCCTACGGGGTCGTTGCGGAATCGGTTGGCGGCAGTTATTCTTCTCATGCCAGGATCTCCACCTACAGCGGCCTGCCGACGGTCTTAGGTTGGGATTTTCATGAAACTCAATGGCGTGGGAGCAGTGAGTTGGTCACCCCTCGTAAGGAAGAAGTCCGGAGATTGTACTGTACCCGTCAGTGGCTGGAGGCGGAGGGGATATTAAACAAATACAATGTCAAATACGTTGTTGTGGGAAGTCTTGAGTACGCTACCTACACCAGTGATTCCGATTTGTGCCCCGGTGGATTGTCAGCAAAGAAATTTTTTGATCACATGCAGGTCCTTTTCAAACAAGGTCAAGTCACAGTGTATGGACGGTGAGAGTTCTAGAATAGGTTTTGCCGGGGCCAAAGGTCAAGCGTACCCTTATCTGCGGATGATGGGATGATGTCATGAAGAACAAAGAAAAATTTGCGAGCGATAAGATACTTTTCGGAGCTATTTTTGGCTTTGCCCTGGTGGTGCGTTTACTATTGCTGGGAGTATTTCCGCTGCGAGAGGGGGAAGCCAGGTGGGCTTATCAGGCCTGGGAACTTTGGCAGGGTCAGAGGTCGGCTGTAGGCTTTGAAACGGGTTATCTGTCCCTCACCCGTTTGCTGTTTGCCCTGTTTGGCAGCAGTACTTTTCTGGCTCGTTTATGGCCCGCGGTCATGGGAAGCTTTATGGTCTGGGTGCCTTATCTGTTCCGGAATAAAGTGGGTAGAAACCCTGCTTTGATCATGGCCCTGGGCTTTGCAGTTGACCCTGGTTTTCTGGTCTCATCCCGCAGCGTGGGTAGCCCGATGACAGCGCTGGTATTCTTATCCCTCACCGCTGGCTTGCTCATCCATGGCAAATACTTCTGGGGAAGCGTTAGTGGGGCATTTTTCCTCCTTTCGGGAAAGGGGTTGGGGTTTGGGTTATTTGTTGTTAGCGTGACGCTTGCGCTTGCACATATCTTAAAGATCATCCATTTCAGAGAAGATGTGCTGCAACCCCTTTTTGGCCCGGCCGGATCCTCATCCTCTTTTCCATGGTCTCGTGCATTATGGGTTGTGGGGGGCGTCCTGCTGCTCTTTGGGACTTCATTCTTCAGCCATTTTGAAGGAGTGAGTGCATGGACAGGAGGGATTTCTGCATACTTGCGCGGGTGGGTTGAGCCTTCCTCTGTATCTGCGGGTCGTGTGCTGCTTACCATGCTCGTCTATCAACCCCTGCCGATCCTATTCGGGGTGTTGGCAGCGGTGCAGGGGTTGCGGGAAAGGGATGTTCTGTCCTGTTTCTTGTGTTTATGGTTTGTTGTAGCGATAGCAGGGGTCCTTTTATATCCAGGTCGACAGACTTGGGATTTGATTTGGGCCCTCCTCCCTTTGTGGGGGTTGACAGGTCTGGCATTGAGCCGCGAAGCTTTTCCCTTTGAATCAGCGCCCGCGGTTTGGATTCTGGCCGGGTTGATTTTCATTCTGTTTTCCTTGATGTGGTTGAGCTTTCTTAGTTTAGCAACCCATCCGGGGGACCAGCAGGCTGTCTTCTGGCAGTGGGGAATCATCGTGGCTTCCATGATTGTGGGCCTGCTTTCGGTTTCTCTTTTCACTGCGGAAAGATCCTGGCAGGAGGGAAAACAGGGATTGATCATGGGAGTTGTCACAGCTCTCGTTTTATATATGATGTCGGGGTCAGTCTCCACGGCGTATATCCGCGCTGATGACCCCCGCTCCTTCTGGTATCCTGATCCGGGGACCGCTCAACTTCCCTTATTGATGGAAACTATACAAGAGATGAGTGTCTATCAGACGGGTCGTGAAGACAGCATTCGAATTACCGTATATAACAATACATCTTCTCTGAAATGGGCTTTCAGAAATTACCCCCGTGTGCAATTTGAAACCTATATCAAAGACAGTGAGCTTGCCCCCCTGCTGATTACGGATTCGGAAGTGGAAACATCCCAGTTTTCTAATCAGTACCTGGGACAGGATTTTGTCCTTCACACGTATCCGGGATGGCAGGGCGTGTTGCCGTCGGATTGGAAGAAATGGGTTGCGTTCCGTGAGGGCCAGCTTGTTGAGGATCCTATTCTGCTCTGGGTAAAGCGTGATGTATATCTCGGGGGAGATTTAATAGGAGCTGATCAGGAATCAAACGGTCGTTCGGAATGATCATGACGGTTTTTTCAGATGAGTTGACTTAGATTGAGGAGAGGGTATGGGGTTACCCAATATCGTGGCGATGGATGGGCCTGCTGCATCAGGAAAGTCTACTGTGGCCAAAATTTTGGCAGACCGATGGGGGTATCTATATTTTGATACCGGCGTGATGTACCGGGCGATCACCTGGGTAGCCCTGGAGAGAGGTTTCTCCGTAAAAGATGAAGCGAATGTGACGGCGTTAGCGGAAACGGTGAGCATTGATGTCAATTCTCCGAGCATTGATGATGGTCGCGATTATGATGTACTCGCGGATGGCAAAGATGTCACCTGGGAGATCCGCCGCCCAGAAGTTGATCAGAATGTCTCGGTGGTAGCTGCTTATCCGGGTGTGAGGAAAGCCCTCACCACACAACAACGCCGGATTGGTTTGCGGGGAGATGTGATCATGGTCGGTCGTGATATCGGAACCGTGGTCTTACCAGAGGCGGATTTGAAGGTTTTTTTGGTCGCTTCTGTAGAAGAACGAGCTCGCCGGCGGTATCTTCAGCGCCTGGATCGCGGGGAAGATGTGGAGTACCCCCCCATCCTCCAGGGGATGAAGAAACGGGATAAGATTGATTCCACTCGGGATGTCGCGCCGCTGCGGGCAGCGGAGGATGCGGTTATCATTGACTCGGACCAAATGACGATCGAAGAAGTCGTGCAAAAAATTGAGATGATTGCCAGGAAAAAGAGGTATCATGACTGAGACGTACCGGATTCCGTTGTTCAATCGAATTGCCCGCCGGATTATGCGGCCGTCCTTCCGATTTGGGTTTCGGCTGCTGGGAAAGGTGAAATTGGAGGGGTTTGAACGGATACCTGAGAAAGGAGCTTATGTGATTGCCATCAACCACATCTCCCTCTTTGAGGTGCCGTTCATGGCTGCGTTCTGGCCCACCCCGATGGAAATAATTGGGGCTGCGGATGTGTGGAAACGCCCCGGCCAATCTTTGATCGCACGCCTCTATTATGGCATCCAAGTCAAAAGAGATCAGTTTGATCGACAGGTATTCAGGCAAACGATGAAGGTCCTCTCCAGCGGCAGGCCTTTGATGATCGCTCCTGAGGGGGGGCGGACGCATGAGCCAGGTTTGGTTCGGGGGAAGCCAGGCATCGCGTATATCGTTGAAAAAGCCCGCGTTCCTGTCGTCCCGGTTGGCATTGTGGGAACAACGGATGATTATCTGCAGAAAGGGCTGACCTTGAAAAGTCCCACCTTGGAGATGCATGTCGGTGAACCTATCCGCCTCCCCCCCATCGAGGGGCGAGGGGAGGCACGGCGGAAGATGCGCCAGAGGAACGCGGATCTGATTATGGCACAGATTGCTAAAAATCTACCTCCCTCCTACCGGGGGTACTATGAGGAGTATGATCGTTTCTTACAGGCGGATTCGGAGTAGGGGATCCAGGACGATCTAAAGGGGGGAAACCACAAATTTTGAAGACAGATGGTTGAATTGGAATGAGTCTTTTCACAATATAAACATGCTATAATCTGGATTGAATTCTGATCCTTCACGCGTATTTCGTCAATGAAAAGATGCCATTCATAATCTCCCTCGTACAAAACCAGGCCTACCTTATCTGGCCCGTTGATTGGTTAGGAATATCCGCCCTGCTGGCCTTCTCTCTGGGCATCCTGGGTTTAAATTGGCATTGGCGTGGCTACCAAAGGAAGATGGAGGAGGACCATTGGTTCACCTTTGGTCTGTTATTGCTGGTAGCTCCCTTTGCCGCTTTAAGTTTTGGGGTGCGGGTTCCCCAATGGGGAGCGCTTCCCCTCCCAAATGTATCGCTGGAACCAATGGGGGGCGCCTTGATGTTCCTGGCAGCCGTACCTATGTTTGTGGGAGCCTGGCTGTTAGGACCCCCGTGTGCTTCGGTAATTGGTGCGGTGACCGGATTTTCCCTCGCGTATTGGGATACACATTCTCCCTTTACGATTTTGGAATTTATGCTTATCGGGCTATTGCTTTCCTTTTTCATCCGTCAACGGTACCGGACCTTCGTTTTTAACGTTCTTAGACGGCCTTTTCTGGCTTCTTTTTTGCTGACACTTCTGTATTACTTCATTTTCATCGCGGGATCCTTTTTCTGGTCACCCGGAACCCCTGCAGAGAGTTTAGATTACGCGATTTCCAACGCCCGGAGCATGGTGATCGCCATGGGGGGGAGCCTGTTGATTGCGGGGTTGATCGCTGAATTCGCCCTTCTCGCTTTTCCGGAAGCGGATGGCCTTTCATCCAAAACCCAACCCTCTCCAGCTGAAAGCAGTTTGAAAATCCGTTTCTTGAGTTATCTGGTGTGGTTAGGGGTTGTGTTGATCGTGATCTTGATGGCTGTGAATTGGTTTGTGGCTGGAAGGTCCGCAGAAAAGATGCTCAAGGATCAGATGGCGGGTATAGCCCGGACCACGACCAATGAAATCCCCTTTTTCTTCAATACAGGACAGAGCCTAATCGCCCAATATACGGATGATTTGGGGGGGTATTTAGATTCGCCGGAGATGATGGATCAAGCATTGAAACGCAGCTTCCGTTCCATCCCCTTCTTTTCTCAACTAATCGTCTTTGATGAACTTGGTGATCAAATCGCTTCTTACCCTGACAGGGGATCCTCTGACACGGTGTTCTCTGCGGAAGTCCAGCAACGGATCACTTCTGCAAACAGGGGGGTACCCATTCAGGTCTTTGTAACTCCACCCGCCAATGAGTCAGAATCCACCATTATCACCTTTATGGGCGCGATTAAATCTCAGGAAGGGGATACCGCGGCCATGCTGATGGGCCAGGCACAGTTGGCCACGAACCCGTTCACCCAGCCCATCATCAGTGACCTAAGGGGGGTCAATCATTTCAATGGGGTGGGATATTTGCTTGATGAGCAGGGGCGGGTGTTATATTCCTCTGACCCCGATCAACTCGGGGGGATGGTTTTGGATTATGATATTGGGCTTGGGGATCATTTTTATGAAACCACCAGAGCGGATGGCACGCGCCAATTGGTCTATGTCAAATCCGCGGTAGGTCGACCGTGGGTGGTGATGTTGACTGTGCCTGCTGTTCGGGCCCAGCAGCTGGCACTGGATTTGGCCGCTCCTTTGTCCGGTATGGTTTTATTGATTGCCCTGTTTGCTACAGGGACGATGTATGTGGGATTGAGTGCGGTGGCGGATTCCCTGCATGATTTGACGGAGGAGGCGGATCGGATTTCAAAAGGTGATCTTGACCATCCTCTGGAAGTAAATCAGAGGGTGGATGAGGTCGGCAGGATGAGGGAAGCTTTTGAAGAGATGCGGAAAGCGCTTAAAGCCCGTATGCGAGAGTTAAACCGTTTGTTAAACGTCAGCCGCGGCGTGGCCTCTTCCCTGGAGATCACAGAAGCTGTGAAGACGATATTGAAATCTGCTTTAGACACAGGGGCTAGCTCTGCGCGAATCGTCCTTGATCCAAGCATCATGCCCGAAGAGGTTCGAGATCAGGCTGAATTCACGAACATCGGCATTGGACCCGAAACCGAAAAATATAAATTTCTGGACAGCCAGATTTTAGAGATCACAAGGGATCGATCACCCCATAAATTATCCAACCCCACGCGCATGCCCCTGCTTGAATTCGGGAAAAACGATTACATCCCGGGAGCTGTGCTGGCGGTAGCATTGCGTCATGAGCAGAATTATTATGGGTCTTTATGGCTGGCTTTTGAGGAACCGCATACATTCCCGGACAGCGAGGTTCGATTTGTGGTCACCCTGGCGGGGCAAGCAGCCTTGGCAGCCTCCAATTCGCAGCTCTTTATGAAGGCGGAAATAGGACGGCAGCGGTTGGCAGCTATCCTGGCTTCCACTCCCGACCCCATTTTGGTAATTGACCATCGTGATCGGTTGCTGCTGGCAAATCCCGCGGCTAAAGGCACACTGGTCATGGAGGAGGGGGGCGGGGTGGGGGAACCTATTGAAGAGATTACAGATAAAACCGCTCTCATCGAGCTGCTGCGTTCTTCTCCAGAAGAAAAATCCACTACGGAGATTGAACTTGAGGATGGGCGGATATTTTTGGCGACCGCGTCTCCCGTGATGGCAGAAGAGAGCCAGATCGGAAGGGTCTGTGTGCTCAGAGATATCACACAATTGAAAGAGGTAGATGAGTTAAAATCCGATTTTGTGTCCACGGTAAGTCATGACTTACGATCACCGCTGACGTTGATGCGGGGGTATGCCACCATGCTGGAGATGGTGGGTGAATTGAACGAAGAGCAGCAAAATTATGTCAATAAAATCATCAGCGGTGTGGAAAGTATGTCTCATCTGGTGCAGAATTTGCTGGATTTGGGGCGGATTGAAGCGGAGGTGGGTTTGAAACTGGAGATGATCTCTGCGTCGGATATCGTCTCTGAAGTCACGGATAACCTTGAGCTGCGGGCTGAACAAAAGAACCTTGAAATGCACGTATCGACAGCGGATCAGAACATGCCATTTATCTCTGCGGATAAAGCTTTACTCCAACAAGCTCTGCGTAATTTGATTGACAATGCAGTCAAATTCACTTCCCAGGGTGGTGAAATCTGGGTTCGCTATCATCTGGAAGGGGACCGGATTCTCTTTGAGGTCGAGGACACCGGGATCGGTATTTCGCCTGTCGATCAGCAGTATCTATTTGAAAAATTCTATAAGGTGGAAAGCCGAGGGAAAGAAGAGGACCGCGGAACAGGATTGGGGTTAGCGATCGTGAAATCCATCGCGGAACAACATGGGGGGGAGGTTTGGGTGGAAAGCGAACTGGGAAAGGGGAGCACGTTCTATCTCTCACTTCCCATTCAACATGAAATGCCCGAAGAAAAAAATAGGAACGGTTGACCTGGGTGGATTTCTTCCCCGATTGCTTTTCGCCTTCACAATGCGCTTGACTTGGGTTAAAATGGGGGGCGAACTGATCAGAAAACGGGCTGGATGAGAGCTCATGGGGGAAAAATCCGGAGAATCCTATTGACTGGGTGTGTTTCTCCCTATATAATGTTAATTTGCATGCTAAATTACCGCTTCTTTCCTCGATTGCGAGCGCTTGAGAGAATGCTCTCATGCGGTGGCTTTTTTGCGTTTGTCGGTTAGATCAAATGTTCTATGCACCAAGGGAGCTGTAGAGATAGCTAAGTCTCAGGGTAACCAAGTCGTGAGCTCCGTTTTGCTGTCACCCAGGATAAAGTCGTTTTTACCGTTAGCCAGGTAAGGTCCTCAATTATTGATCAAATTGGAACTACCCTTAGATTGAGAAACAAGCCTGATCTTGTCATGGGTACCAGTGGTGGGAATTGCACCTTGGTAGAGGGAAAGAATTGTATTTTGATACATTCTAGGAGGTTGTCAAGTGAAAACTAAGGGGTTGAAAAAACTTCGGATTGGTTTGGCATCACCAGAAGACATTCTTAGTTGGTCTTATGGAGAGGTATTAGAGCCGGAAACCATTAATTATCGACGACTGCGGCCAGAAAAAGATGGTTTATTTTGTGAGGCTATTTTTGGCCCGACCCGAGATTACCAGTGCTATTGTGGGAAATATAAGAACATTCGTTACAAGGGGATAGTGTGTGATAAATGCGGTGTGGAAGTCACCCGTTCTTCTGTTCGCCGGGAGAGGATGGGTCATATTGATTTAGCTGCCCCGGTGGCTCACTTGTGGTTTTCAAGGCGGATCCCTTCTATATTAGGCCGTTTATTGGATATGTCCCGACGGGATCTGGATCGGGTGCTTTATTTCGCTCAATACATTGTGACCTACGTAGATGAAGAAGGCAGGCAAAAAGCCCTCGATCAATTGGAAGAAAAATATACCACGGATGAAGGGGAAGTGGGGGAAGCGTTTACAGAGGAAATCGAACTCCTGGAGATGGAACGGGAGGAAAAACTCGCTGAGTTGAATGAAAAACGCGAAGAAGTGGACGAGCGTTACGATGAAGAAACGGCCTCGCAGCTGGAGCCGGTTATCAAACAAGGCCAGCGTCTGGAGCAGACACTACGGGATCAGGTGGGAGAGGTCGCCAAAGATGATCTGGTCTTTCCTGATACCGAGCAGGTGATGGTGGAGAAGGGGGAAGAGATCAGCACCTCTCATATCTCAAACATCCAGGAAGTGGTCAAAGAGCGCCTACAGGAAATTGAAGAAAGCCTCCAAGAAGAGAAAGACAGCGAGTTGGAGCACATCAAATTAGATATCGCCCGAGTTCGCGCAGAAACCACTCGGGAGATTAACGAACTGCGCGAAGAACGGGATGAGGCGTTAGAAGCTGCCCAACAAGAGTACCAGCGATTGCGAGAAGAGTTGATTGACCTTCAACCCCTCACTTTTTTAGGAGAGGCTGAATATCGAGACCTCCGCAATCGATGGGGACAAATTTTCCAGGCGGATATGGGTGCGGAGGCGTTTTACGACATTCTCAAACGTTTGGACCTTGATACGCTTTCCGAAGAGTTGTGGCATGAAATCCGGACCACAGGGAGCAAACAAAAGCGAAAGAGAGCGACTAAGCGTTTGAAAGTGGTCGATGCTTTCCGGGAATCGGAGAACAAACCGGAGTGGATGATCCTTACCGTCCTTCCTGTGATCCCTCCAGATTTACGACCTATGGTGCAGTTGGATGGGGGTCGGTTTGCGACATCTGATCTCAACGACCTTTACCGGCGGGTCATCAACCGCAATAATCGCTTGAAGCGCTTGCTGGAGCTGGGAGCGCCGGACGTGATCGTCAGAAATGAAAAACGTATGCTCCAGGAGGCGGTGGATTCCCTGATCGACAACTCTCAGCGGGGGAAAGCTCTCTCCCGGCGAGGGAGAAGGGAATTGAAATCCCTCAGTGATATGCTGAAAGGAAAGAAGGGTCGTTTCCGCCGCAACTTGCTCGGGAAACGCGTGGATTATTCTGGCCGATCTGTGATCGTTTCCGGTCCTAAACTGGAAATGCATCAGTGTGGTTTACCAAAGAAGATGGCTTTAGAACTCTATCGTCCCTTTGTGATATCTCTCTTGGAAAAGAAGGGATATGCTACCAATGTCAAGGGGGCTAAACGCTTGATTGAGCGAAATCGACCAGAGGTCTGGGAAGCCCTGGATGAGGCGATCAAGGATCGACCTGTGCTCTTGAACCGAGCTCCGACCCTGCATCGCTTGGGTATTCAGGCATTTGAACCCCAGTTGATTGAGGGCAGCGCGATCCAGCTTCATCCTCTCGTTTGTCCTGCCTTCAATGCGGACTTCGATGGAGACCAGATGGCAGTTCATGTGCCTTTATCAAAAAAAGCCATCCAAGAAGCCAGAAACCTGATGCTGTCCACAAGAAACCTTTTGAAGCCGGCGAATGGGGAACCGATCATCGCTCCCTCCAAGGATATGGTGATGGGTTTGTATTACCTCACTCGACTTGATGAGCGTTCCTATAAAGGCGACGGACGTGTGTTTGCTACTCTGGATGAAGTGGATACCGCTTACAGCCTGGATCAGGTAGAGGTCCCAACCAAGATTAGATTGCTCACGAACACCTGGTATGACGACGAAAATCAACGCATGGACGAGCCAGAACAGCGAATGGTGGAAACCACTGTGGGCCGGGCGATTTTAAACCGCGCCTTACCCCCCGAGGTTCAGTACGTAAACTGGGCCCTGGATAAGGGAGATGTCAAAGACCTGATCACAGAAATTTATGAGTATTGCGACAACGAGACAACCACCCAGGCAGCGGATCGAATCAAGAATTTAGGCTTCAAATATGCCACCCGATCCGGGTATTCCATCGCCATTGCTGATCTCATGATCCCTCCAGCAAAGGGAGAGATCATCCAAAAAGCCTTGGACGATGTGAGGGAAGTGGAGCGCAGCTTCCGGCGCGGCCTGCTCACAGAGCAGGAGAAAGATGAGCGGGTGGTGGACATCTGGCAGAAGACCACCTCGGTCGTCGGTGATGCGGTAGAAGAAAACATGGATCCTTATGGAGACATGTCGGTCATGGCTGTATCGGGGGCGACGAAGGGCGGTTTTGGCCCCGTTTCCCAGCTGGCGGGTATGCGAGGTTTGATGGCGGACCCGTCCGGTCAGATCATCCCCCTGCCCATTCGTTCCAGCTTCCGAGAGGGGCTGACTGCGCTGGAGTACTTCATTTCCAGCCACGGGGCCCGGAAAGGCCTTGCGGACACCGCTTTGCGGACTGCGGATGCGGGGTATCTCACCCGACGCTTGGTGGATGTGTCTCAAGATATCATCGTCAACGCTGATGACTGCGGCACAGAAGACCACATACTCATCGATGATGAGGAAGACATTGCCGGACAAACGTTGAAAGACAGGGTTTTCAGTCGGGTGGTTGCGGAACATGTGGTGGATGAGGAGACCGGGGAAATCCTGGTTGAAAAAGGAACCATTGTGACCCGAGAACGGGCCCGGCGGATTGGGCGCGCGAACGTGGAAAAGGTCCGGGTCTATTCACCGCTGACTTGTAAGTTAGAACACGGTGTGTGTGCGAAGTGTTATGGGCTGGACCTTGGACGGGGGCAGCCTGTGGAGAAAGGGGCGACGGTGGGTATTGTCGCTGCCCAATCCATCGGCGAGCCGGGGACACAGCTCACCCTGCGGACATTCCATACGGGTGGTGTAGCTGCTGTGAGTGATATCACCACAGGTTTACCCCGTGTGGAGGAGCTTTTTGAAGCTCGAAAGTCTCCCAAAGGGGAGGCCGTCCTGACTGAGATAGCGGGGACGGTGAGCGTGGAAAGTTCGGATCGCTACAGTGACATGCGCGTTGTCCGCGTCACCCACAGTGAGATGGTTGGGGATACCTATCAGATCCCGGAAGAATGGGACATCAAGGTTGAGGAAGAAGATGAAATTGAAGAGGGGGATGTGATTGCAGTCTCGGAGGATGAAGAGGAACTAACCGCCGAGAACGGGGGGCGGGTCCGTTATGAAGACGGCGATGTGATCGTCTCGTATGAAATTCATGAAGAGAAAGTCTACGAGATCCCCAGCAATGCCCGGTTGGCGGTGGATGATGGAGATCAAGTCCAACCCGCCCAGCCCTTGACAGAAGGGTCACTCAACACACACGATATCCTGCGCATCAGCGGCCGGAAAGAATGCCAGAATTATATCCTTTCCGAGGTCCAGAAGGTGTACCGCTCCCAGGGACAGAACATCCACGACAAACACTTTGAGATTGTGATTGCGAAGATGATGTCCCGGGTTGAAATCACGGAGTCTGGAGATTCTGAATATTTGCCCCGTGATCTGGTAAACCGCGTTGAAGTCATGATTACGAATGAGGAACTGCTGCGGGAAGGAAAACGGCCCGCAAAATACAAGGATGTTTTATTGGGGATCACCAAAGCAGCCCTCAACACGGATTCTTTCCTGTCAGCTGCTTCTTTCCAGCACACGATCAAAATCCTCACCCGGGCTGCTGTAGATCGGGCCGAAGATCCGTTGTATGGATTGAAGGAGAACGTGATCATCGGGAAACTGATTCCCGCGGGTACAGCGTTTGAGCAAGGACCTTTTGCACCGGAAGAAGAGGTGGATGAAGAAGACCTTGACCGCCCCGCCGTTGCTCCTGAACCGGGTATGCAGCCGGAGCTGGGAGACGATGGGAAAGAAGTCAAAGCGGAAGAAGAAATCGAGGTGGAAAAACCTGTAACGGAGTGATTCTTTGCAACCGAAACATAAAACCCCGGTAGATTTCTACCGGGGTTTTATTGTTTAAAGATTTGTAGATCGTTCCCTTGGAGGCTTTTTTTACGCGTGAGAAATCATGTTATAATGCCAGCGATTGTGATATTCCTTGCGCGAACTTTTAAGGAAAAAATCGGATATCGGATTGTGGGGAAATGTCACCAAAAAAGGGTTCTGTGGTTTGTTCCCAGTGGAGGGAAAAATGGAAGTAGGTTTGGTTCGTGAGATAGACATCGATGATGAAATGCAGCAGTCCTATCTTGATTATGCCATGAGCGTGATCGTCTCCCGGGCTTTACCTGATGCCCGTGATGGGTTAAAACCCGTCCATCGTCGAATCTTGTATGCCATGCATGATATGGGGCTGGATCCGGAATCAACGTATAAAAAGTCAGCCCGAATCGTGGGTGAGGTTTTGGGGAAATATCACCCTCACGGGGATATGGCGGTGTATGATTCCATGGCTCGCATGGCTCAAGAGTTTTCCATGCGGTACCCACTCGTGGATGGGCAGGGTAACTTTGGGAGCATCGATGGAGATTCTCCAGCGGCGATGCGTTATACAGAAGCCCGTATGGAATCTCCCTCCCAATTTATGTTGGAGGATTTAGAAAAGGAAACGGTGAGTTTCAGGGAGAATTTTGATGGCACCCTCCAGGAACCCACGGTTTTACCATCTTCTTTTCCGAACTTATTAGTAAACGGGGTTACAGGTATCGCTGTGGGTATGTCTACAAGCATCCCTCCGCATAACCTGGGTGAGGTGGTGGACGCGCTGAACCATATGCTGGACAATTGGGAAAAACTTGATGAGATCACGGTGGAGGAATTGACAAATTTTATCAAGGGGCCTGATTTTCCTACCGGGGGAGTGGTCCTCCAGGATCAGACAAGGAGCGGTTTGAAAAGCGCCTACGGCGGCGGACGGGGCAAAATTCGCGTTCGGGCCCGCGCTCTGGTGGAGGAGATGTCCCGGGGCCGGCACCGCATCGTGGTCACGGAACTTCCCTATATGACCAAGAAAATCACCGTCTTGGAAAGGATTGCCCAGTTGGTGCGTGATGAGAGGTTGGAAGGCGTGGCAGACCTCAGAGACGAGTCCGACCGCCAGGGTATGCGGGTCGTCATTGAACTGACGAAATCTGCCAGGCCGGAAAGGGTGCTGGAAACCCTCTATAAGCACTCCACGATGGAGAGGACATTCAGCATCATCATGCTGGCATTGGTAGATGATGAGCCCAGGCTGCTCAGCTTGAAACAAGCGTTGAAGATTTATCTCACTCATCGGATCGAAATTGTCACCCGGCGAAGTCAATATGAATTGAGAAAGGCGGAAGCCCGGGAGCATATTTTAGCTGGTTTGAAAGTGGCCCTGGATGATTTGGATGAGGTACTTGAGACCATCCGCCGTTCCCGGTCTGCCCAAACAGCAAAAAACAACCTTGTGCGTGATTTCAACCTTTCGGAAGAGCAGGCTCAAGCTATCCTGGACATGCCACTCCGACGGTTGGCTTCCATGGAAAGGAAAAAGATCGAAGAGGAGTACAAGGAGGTTACAGATCGAATCGCGTCCCTGAAAGCATTACTCACCTCCCCGAAAGAGATCCGTGAGATCGTCTCCCAGTCACTGCTTCAGGTAAGGGAGCAATTTGCTGACGCGCGGCGAACCCAAATTGCTAAGATTGAGGGAGGACGGGATGCGGCTCCCACAAGGATCCACGATCTGACCCCTTCGAAAGACGTCTGGGTGATGATCAACCGGGAAGGACTGGTTTCTCGAACGTTGGAAGATGATACGCCCCGTCCCAGCGGTTGGGATGTGCCTGATTGGTTGATCCGCATTAACACCCGGGATACGTTATACATGGCCACTGAGAATGGAGAGGCGGTAGCGATCCCGGTGCATACGATCCCGGAGGCTGAAAAACCTTCCCAGGGGATACTTTTTTCTAAATTAACTCCGCTGAATGAGAATCAAAAGATAGGCGCAGTGTTCGGATTGCCCCCCAAAATGGAACGAGAAGAGGAATGGTATGTGCTTACCGTGACGGAACAGAGTATGGTCAAGAAAAGCGAGATCGGGGAACTTCCTGGGCCATCAGCTCAGCCTTTCACATTGGTCAAGGTAAACGAGGGGGACAGATTGGTGTCCGTCCGGTTGAGTAATGGGTCCAAAGATGTTTTCCTGTGTACCAAACAGGGGATGTCAATCCGGTTCTCAGAGGAAGATGTCCGTCCTATGGGCCTGGTAGCAGCCGGTGTGAATGGGATGAAATTAGAAAATGAGGATTGTGTCATCGGTATGGAGACCATACCCGCAAAGGGGTCAGTGTTCTTGTTGACTTCTGCGGGTCGGGCCAAACGGGTTGAGCAGAAGGGCTTTCCCCAGCAGGGTCGTTATGGGAAAGGGGTGATCGCCTGGAAATTACCGCAGGGAGATGAATTGGTTGGAGTAGCTGCAGGGAAGGACAATTTACGGGTCACCATCCACCTTGACGAGTATGCCCCGAAGTCCGCTCGCCTTGATGATGCTCCTTTGCAAACCAGAAGCGCTGTAAAAGGCAAGCAGGTGGTTGACGTCCGGGAGGGTGACCGCGTGACTCTATTGACGATCCCCTGGGATGTAGCTCGGCCTGTGGTTGAAGAGTAGGACGCGGGAGGGGACATCCGACTTGGTCACTAAAAGGGGGCATTTGCTAATCTGATGCGGCGGCAAGAGGGGGCACCCCTCCCACTTGCTGATTGTTTATGGCCTACGGAGTTATTGAGAAATCACAGTAGTGGTAGGCGATCTTGTCTTCATACAGCCCAAATGTGTCGCGTCCGTTTTGCACCTTGCCGTTGGAGGAACTCGCGGTCCATGTCAGATGTCGGGTTGGTCCTGTACCTGAATAGGTCGAAACCCTGAAAGTGGCGTCCGGCAGGATATCCTGGAATAAAGATGAGTACCATCCTTTTAAAGCAGACAGGCCCTGCACGGTCCGTTCAGATGTGATGTGTACGGCGTTGTCTTGGTAAAGAGCCACGATCTGGGTCGGGTCGTGCGTATTGAGTGCTTCAACGTAGGTTTCTGTGATATCGTCGGGAGGTTTGGAAATCGGTTCCCAGGTGTAATCTCGGATGGTTTCCCATACGTTAGGGGGGAGATTTTCCCGACAACTGCTCCACTCCCAAAAATTTGCGCCTTTCAAGTTCAAAGTTTTTGCTTTGTCTAAAAACTGTTGGATTTCATCCGTTGTGGGTGACCAACCCCATTCTTGATAGGCAGATCCGGTGGGAAATATGGGAGGCGTGTATTCTAGATTCTGATATTCCGTCACGCTGTGTTCGAGCTGGGATCCGGGACTGTTGGATTTCAGCCAATATACCTGGGGCATATTGATATCACATTTGGATAAGAATTCATTCCAGGGAACCTGGGGGTGGTAACTGGGATACCGGTAGGAGCTAAACCCTATGGGGATGTCCGTGATTTCGCTGGTCAGTATGTCCATGAATCTCTTTGCGGCGGCGTATTTCCCCCGGTAATGTCCTTCAGCGTTTATGATAAAACCATCGACGTTCAATTCCCTGATCCGTTGAATAGCCTTGTGGGCTTCTTTGACCGGCTGCTCCCCGTAGATGTAATGCCATCCCCAGACCTGGATCCCTTTTTGGCGTAATTTTCCTGCAAGGGGAGGGACGAGGTCAATGTTATTTTTCCAATCATAATTGTAGCTGTAAATACCATTGGCAATTTTAATTAGCAGGTGGCTGAAATTCGCTTCTACCGATTTTTCAACGATCCCATTCACATCGCCATTTTCACAATGCTGAATTTTCCAGATGTAGATTCCTTTCCCTTTTAACATGTCCTGAACCTCCTGATCAAGAGGCAGGTTTCCTGCCGTGAACGGTCATTCGCTGGTGGGTTGATGATTAAGGGGATCATTTGATCCTCACTCCGGGCTGTTCAAAGCTTGCTTTAGGATTTGGCGGATTTGTCCGGATTTGGGTAACAGCACATACGCTCCAGCGGGTGTCATCCACGGGTTTGCTGCAGAGCGGTCAATATAATATTGATGGATCCTTGACCGGTCTTGTAGTTTTGTGGCCGTTGGAACAAGAGAAAGGATGGTTTTCAGGGGGACATTTGTACTCACGCTGTTTACATATGTGTTGTAAAGTTTGGGTATTTTCCCCAGGATATCGAGGGCAAATGCCCTGTCCAGGACAGCGTTCAGGACTTGTTGCTGGCGGCGGTTGCGGTCAAAGTCGCTGGTTGTCTGGCGGGAACGTACGTACCACAGGGCTTCTTTTCCGTAGAGAAGGTGCTGGCCCGGATAGATGCAGTGGTGCTGGGATCCATTCCATTTGTTGTCGCATAAGGTATAAGGGACGTTGACATAAATACCGCCCAGCTCGTTGATGATTCGCTCAAAGAACCAGAGATTGACCAGCACATAGTAATCGGGTTTGAACCCGAAATTATATTCAAAAGTGTTCTGTAAGGTAGGGAATCCACCACGTGGAAAAGCCGCATTAATCCGCTGTGAAGAATGGCCTGGAATGTACACATACAGGTCGCGGGGGAAGGAGGTTAGGCTTACCGTATTTTTTTCTTTGTTCACGGTGAGGATGATGATCACATCGGTGCGGAAACTGGTCCTGTCAGCGTGTTGGTCTGATCCCAGAATGGCGATATTGACCTGGCGATCTGGTTCGATGATCGGCGGGCTGCCTGAGGGGTATTTTGATCTGGGTACGGTTGGTTTGGGTGTGGGGGTTGATGTGGGAGTGCTTGTAGGATAGGCAGTGGGAATATACGTCTCCGTGGGGGACGCGGGTTGGAATGCAGTGGCTGTGGGTGTAGAATCTTCAGGGACCCCAAGAGGGGTGCTTCTAGGTGCCGGGGCAGCAGAATAGATCAATCTCACCCCAAACAATGGGAAGGCAATACAACCCCCTAAGAGAAGGATGATGACGATGAGAAGGATGGATCGTTTTCGTTTTGTCATGAAACTCTTTTTCTGGGTCCTGCTTCTCTGATCCGGGTGCTCTTGGGAGGGAGGTACATTTCCTGTTAGCTCAGGTTAGAGAAACCCTGGAAAGCCCTCAGCGAAAGAGGGTTTTGAATAATATGCACATGGTTTAACACAAAACCACATGGGTAATGTAGAAGAACAGGAGCAAGATCTATTCCAGAAATCGCTAGCTCGTATTTGGTTCCTGGATCCGTTTTTGAGGTATGAAGGGGATTAAAATACTGACAATTTTTCCCTGATTAGGATGATTGTCCACCCAAATCCGTCCCTGGTAGTTTTCTACCATGTCTTTTGCGGAAGAAAGGTTAACCCTGATCTTTTGAGATGGTTCTCGTTCTGTCTCCGTTTCACTAGTTTGATGATCGATTACATAGGGGAGTTCGCTCGCTGAAAATCCCTCTCCTTGATCTGTGATTTGGATATGAGCGAAGCTTTGTTCTGTGTTTTCTTTATAGATCCGCAGTTTGATGCTAATGGATCCTGCTACCGGGGATTCCTGAATGGCATTGGCAAGCAGAATAAGGAATAAGTCATCCAACACATCCTGGGGCATATCCAGGGGTCGCAGGGTTTTGGGTATGTCAAATGCCAAGGAGATGTCTTTACCTCGGATTTGTTCCTTTGTTGCCTGCAGGGATCCTTTGACAGCGTCTTTAAAGCTAGCGGGATGTAACGCGGCATCTGCCCATGGGGTGGTTCCTGCTTGGTCGGGTAAGGTTTCTTGGACCAGGTTCTCGATTTGTTCTTTATACATTTTCATCCGCTGCAGCATTTTCCTCTGCATGGCATTCAGTACATTACGAGATTGGTCCAAGAGTAGATCACTGTATTCCACCAGGGAATCAAGCGGCTCTCGAATTTCTTGGGCGAAAAGGGCCAGGTTTTGGTTCCTTGTGGCGAGAGAGGTGTCTTTGGAAGAAGGGAGAGGCTGGAAGTGGATTCGTTCCCTTTCAGCTTCAGAAAGGTCTTCTCTCAAGGAGGCGATCTCTCTTAAAGCGACCTTTAATTGGGCCTTTAGTTTGGTTTTGTCCTCAACGGTGGCCAGAGCAGTGAGTTGCTTTTTTCTTTGTTCAATATCCTCGTCTTCTTGCCAGATTTTATCTAAATAAGAATCTGAAGTGATTTGATCAGCCAATTCTGTTTGGTCTTTGAGCATCTTTTCCATTCGGATTATCTTTTCGTGCAAAGCTTCGTTCTCTTCTTTTTTCTCCTCGAACTTAGCTTTCCATTCTTGCAGGGATCGTTGGATTTCTTTGAGATTGGCTTGGGGAGAAGTATTTCTTTTCTCAAAGGTTGATGTGAGAAGCCTGACCAGGTCCTTGAGATATGCCTGGTCCTTTTTGATCCATTGCCGATCCGAGAAGGGTGAAAGCAAAACAAGGGCTTTGGGTGACTTGGAATGGGGCAGCTTTATTGGGGTGGACAACAAGTGTCCCGATCTTCTGATTTGCAGGAAGTGGGAGAGATTGATCAAATCTCTGGAAGTACTGCTGGCGGGTAAATGCAGGGTTTGTTCCCGGCGGATAAATGTGGATAGGAGGGGAATTTTATTGCTTTGGACGGAAAAATGAGGGATGTAATCTTGCCGAATGATATCAAATCCCTGGAGCACATTTACGTTTCCCTGGGGGTCGGGAGCCTCGATTAACAGGCAAATGTCAGCTACCATGGCGTATGAGGTTAATTTGACGATATTTTTATGGAATTTTTTGGGTTCCAACTGGCTGGAGAAGTCAAGGATGGCTGCTAATACAGGGAGATCGATGCTTGATCGACGCCGGGCTTGTTTTTCCTGTTCTCCTTTTTTGATTTGGGCAGGTTTAGCCAGCGCATATCGAAAAGGGATCGTCATCAACAGTGGGTAGGCTGCCATTTGTGTAATCCTGATCACACCGGAGTAATCATTGTCTAGATCAGGAAGGTTCAGGTGCAGTATGTATCCTGAGAGCATAATCGCAGACATGCCTGTGCCATATACCCATCCATTTGGCTTGCGCTGGATAAGCAGGCTGGTTCCCAACAAGAGCAGAAAAAGACCGAAACCGAGCCAGACGAGCTCCATCCATGCAAACCTGGAGACCAGGGAGGGGTTTCGACTGGATGGGACGAAAATATGAATTAATATCAAAAGGAGTGTGATCAGGCTCAAGAAGGTTGTGGTCGAATCTGCGAAACGTTGGGGTTCGGGAAACGCCCACATCCAGAAGATGAAAATGATACCTAAAGTGATGGCAGCCTGGTCGAGGACGGATAAAACAAAACTGGGGTCAGAGCCATTGAAACCCAAGAAACCGGTGCCAAGAAGAAGGATCACCCGGATCCCGAGCAAGAAGCTCAAACCGATGATCAACCGGTATCCTTGAGGAAATTTCCTGCGCTTCCAGACCGTAAACGCGCTGTAAAGAGCTCCCAGGATGGCAAAACCGAGTATCGCATGATAGGCGATACTTCCGGCAGGGGAGATAAAAAGAGCAGCGATTTGTTGGTAAAAAGACATATTCTTTTCCTGTTTGGGATTATAGCATGCACTTCTTATTTCGTATTTGAAATTTTCATGCTCTTGATCCATAAAAATGTCAAAAAGGGGTCTGTTGTGGATCAAGGAGGTTGACAAAAAAATAATTCGGGGTAAAATACCGCCTGCAGGCAGGATGTATTTCTGTTGAGCCGAAGTGGCGGAACAGGCAGACGCGCTACGTTCAGGGCGTAGTGGGCTTTACGCCCATGTGGGTTCGACTCCCACCTTCGGCACTCTCTTTTTCCTATTTTTCTCAAAACATGGGTAGATATCCAGGGTTTGCGCTTCTTTGTGATCTGCGGTATGATCGAACCATGGATAACACGAGATGGAAAACCATTTTATTGGTTGTCTTCCTCTTTGGGCTCATCCTCTGGATGGCGGTTTTCAGCGATCGGATTGCCAATTTGCGCCGTCTGTCGGGTGAATATGAGGAAGCACAGCGCACGATTGAAGCGCTTACAGCAACCACTGAACACCTTGCCACTCAGGTCGTGATCGCGGGATCAGATCAGGAAGTGGAAGAATGGGCGTATGAAGATCGAAAATGGGTTCGGGATGGCGACCACCGATTTGTGATTATCCCGAGGGAAGGGAACCCTGTCACACCCACCCCGCACCTCCAAACCACACCTAAGCCGGAAAACAACTTTCGTGTGTGGTGGAAGCTTTTCTTTGACACCCAGCCTTGACGGTCAAAATTGCCCATGCTATAATCTCTCCGCTGGAAAAACTAACGCGGGGTAGAGCAGTGGCAGCTCGTCGGGCTCATAACCCGGAGGTCCCAGGTTCGAATCCTGGCCCCGCTACTAAAGACCACAGATCGGGAATGAGAACGGCTTTGCCGTTCTCTGTTTTTTTTAAAATAGGAGGGTCGAGTACCAGCCAGTTACGGGGCAGGAGAACTATATTGCAGCTTTTTCCTGTTTCCTTTTTGAGGTTTTGTAAGAAGGTTGTTAATTAAATGCACTACCATGTCCAAGGGGGGAATGGATTGGTATAATGTCTCTTGCTCATAAGGTCATAGTTTGGAAAAGAACATCATGCAGCCCCGGATATCTCACTGACGGTAAGAATACCCTCGCTGCTTTTTTGAATTTTTGGAGGTTTGCTCGTGGATTCAGCTTCTAATAACCGTTCCTCAATCATCTATATCTTGCTCTTTGTGGCCATTGTGGTTTTAGTCTTTTACAATTTTCGCCAACAGGCGATGTCGGAAGAAGAACTGACCATCAGCGAAGTGGCTGCTGTGATCAAGAACGGGAATGTTTCACGGATCGTAGTGGATGAGAATAATTTGCAATTAATTTATCCAGATGGGACCGAGGCTACATCCCAAAAAGAACCGGACGCGACATTTATCGCTCAATTGAAGGAATTCGGGGTGGCGACTGAAGATCTCAGTCCATCCAATGTCAAGATTGAGGTAAAACCTCCGAGTCCCTGGTTTGGGATCATTAACGTGCTGGGTTACATATTGCCTTTTATCATGGTAGCCGGGCTGTTCTGGTTTGTTTTCCGTCAAGCGCGAGGGGGAGGAAACGCGGCCATGAATTTTGGCCAATCCAAAGCCCGGAAATTTACTGGAGATAACCCGACGGTTACATATGAAGATGTCGCCGGGGTCCCGGAAGCCAAAGAAGAGCTTTTTGAGGTGGTGGAATTCCTCAAGGAGCCGGAAAAATTCATTTCCTTGGGGGCGAGGATCCCGAAGGGAGTCCTGCTCATGGGCGCTCCCGGCACCGGGAAAACTCTCCTGGCCAAAGCGGTTTCGGGTGAGGCAGGGGTCCCATTCTATTCCATCTCCGGCTCTGAATTTGTGGAGATGTTCGTGGGTGTCGGCGCCAGCCGTGTGCGTGATTTGTTTGAAAAAGCTAAAAAAGATTCACCCTGCATCGTCTTCGTCGATGAAATCGACGCTGTAGGGCGCCAGCGAGGTGCGGGGCTTGGTGGTTCTCACGACGAGCGGGAACAAACCCTGAATCAGATTTTGGTCGAGATGGATGGTTTTGATACGGATACCAATGTGATCATCATCGCCGCCACCAACCGGCCTGATGTCCTTGATCCAGCTTTGTTGCGTCCGGGGCGTTTTGACCGCAGAGTGATCCTGGACAGACCTGACATCCGGGGCCGGGAAGCGATTTTGAAGGTTCATGCCCGTGGAAAGCCCCTCGATGCTGATGTGGATTTGCGAAAACTGGCCCAGGCCACCCCGGGATTTGTGGGCGCTGATCTGGAAAATATGATCAACGAAGCCGCAATCCTGGCTGCCCGGGAGGAAAAAGATATTATTGAGCAAGAGGATTTTGAATCAGCCATTGAACGAGTGATCGCGGGTCCAGAACGCAAGAGCCGGTTGATCAGTGAAGATGAGAAAAGGATCATCGCTTATCATGAAGCCGGCCATGCCATTACAGCCCGTTCTCTCCCGGAAGCCGACCACGTTCACAAGGTGTCAATCATCGCCCGCGGTCAGGCGGGAGGGTATACGCTGATATTACCCGAAAGGGACCATACACTCATCTCACGCAATAAGATGATGGCGGATATTATCAGCATGTTAGGGGGCAGAGCAGCGGAAGAAATTGTCTTCAGTGATATCACTTCTGGGGCTTCCAATGATTTGGAGCGTGTGACAAAACAGGCCCGGAATATGGTCACCCGCTTGGGGATGAGTGAGGAATTGGGTCCCATGGTGTACGGACAGCAGGATGAGATGGTCTTTTTGGGCAGAGAATTTTCAGAGCAGCGAGATTACTCTGAATCTGTAGCTGAAAAGATCGATAACGAAGTTAAGAGGTTGATCACGGACGCTTATAAACAGGCCAAAGAGATCTTAAAGAAGTATCGCGAAGAGATGGATGCGCTGGCTGAAAAGTTATTAGAACAAGAAACTGTAACCGATGAAGAACTTGACGAGATCTTCCCTGTCCCGCATACAAAGAATGCTGGCATGCCAGTGATGAACGAAGTATAGAGGTTGGGAAGGTTCATCATGCAAAAATTATGGGACGGTGCCCCCGTCCCATTTATTTTTAATCTCCCTTGGAATCCTTCTATGAACAAAGATGTTTGGGAACACGCTCTGAAAGATCTCAATCTTGGTCCCCGATTTTATTACGACCGTGTGGGATCTACGAATGATGTCGCTCAAAATAAGATTGCGGAAGGGGTTCCGAATTGGACCCTGATCGTAGCTGATGAACAGGATAAGGGTCGGGGGCGGCGGGGAAGGTCTTGGTTTACTCCGCAAGGTGCGGGGTTGGCATTCAGCATCATATTCTTTCCCCGCCCGGGGGGGATCCAGGCTGAGAACCTGAACCGCGCGAATGGATTAGGGGCTCTTTCCGTAGCTCAGGCCCTCAGAGAGTATTTTTCCTTGCCGGCTGAGATCAAGTGGCCCAATGATGTCTTGATCCAGGGACGGAAGGTGTGTGGGGTGTTGGCGGAATCACACTGGGAAGGGAGCATGCTCCGTGATCTCATCCTCGGCGTGGGGATCAACATCCATCCTCATCCTGTGCTGGAAAAGGAAACACTCAACTTTCCAGCTACCAGCCTTGAGAAAGCGTCTGGAAAAGAGTGGGAGCGTCCCCTGGTCCTGGCCAAAGTTCTGGAAATCATGCTTGACTGGGTTCCGAAGATTTCCAGCAGTTCTTTCCTTTCAGCCTGGGAAAATGTACTCGCTTTTCGATATCAGGATGTGCAATTGATAAAGGAAGGAAAGGTGGTCGCCGAAGGCAATATCGCTGGTTTGGCGGAGGATGGATCCTTGGTGCTGGAAAAGGGTTCTGGGAACAAGGAAATCTTTCAGGTTGGGGAGATCCATTTACGTCCGGTTGACAGATCTAAAAAATAAGCTAAACTAGAATAGAAATCAAAAAAACAGGAGAAGGTGTATGTCCATCGATGATATCCGCAATCAATTGGGTGATGATTTTGATTTCTCCGAAGAAGACGAGTGGGATGAAGGTGGGTCCCCCCAGATCTTCCTGGGGATGACGCCTCCGCAGCGCTTTATTGTCGCCTTTTTAATGTTTTTTATCGTCATCATCGTCAGTGTCTTTTGCCTGTTAGTAACTGGAAAGATTGCCCTTACCTTGTGAATGTCATCTAGCCCTCGATAAACCACACCGCCCGTGTCTTCACGGGCGGTTTTTTTGTTTGATATCTATCCGGTTGAAATGGTCTTTTGATGGTACGTGGCCTCTCCGTCAGTCTTCTTTCTCGTTCTCTAACTCCGTGTCCGCAAAAAGGGCCATCGAGGCCACTTGGTCCCCTTCCCGCATTTGCATGATGTGCACGCCTCGGGCAACACGGCTGTAACGGGAAATATTCTTTGCCCTTGTGCGCAGTACTGTGCCTTCTTGAGAGATGATGTTCACAAGGTCGCGATCCTGATGGACGACACGTGCGGAGGCCACATAGCCGATCTCATTAAGTGACTTTTTGTCTAATGTCAGGATCCCTTTGGTTGCCCGGCTCCTGGTCGGATACTCTTTTAAAGGCGTGCGTTTGCCGTATCCTTTTTGGCTGATGACCAAGAGATCTCCGTTGGGTTCAACGATGTCCATGCCGATAACTTTATCTCCGGGGCGGAGCCGAATACCAATTACGCCCATGGCCGGCCGATTCATGGGACGGACTTCTTCTTCCCGGAAACGAAGGGTGTAGCCCTTTTGGGTGATGATCACGATTTCGTCTTTTCCGGTCGAAAGATGGACCCACCCTAATGTGTCAGCATCTTTTAAGGTGATGGCGATCAAACCGGAGGGACGTACGGACTCGAATTCAGAGAGGTCCACCCTCTTTACCATCCCTTGACTGGTGATCATGATGCAGTATTTCGCCTCTTCGAAGTCCGATATAGGGACGATGGCTGTGATCTTTTCCCCGGGGTTGATATTGAGTACGTTGACGATGGGAAGCCCGCTGCTGGTGCGGCCGGCGGCGGGAATTTGGTAAGCTTTTGAAGAGTAGACTTTCCCTTTATCAGAAAAATACAGCACAGTATCGAGGGTTCGGGCGGGGATCATAGCCATTACCTCGTCCTCTTCCCGCGTGGCATGACCTTTGACGCCAATCCCGCCGCGTTTCTGAGCCCGGAATGTTCGGGCCATCACCCGTTTGATATATCCGCGATCCGTGATGCTGATTAAGATCGGTTTGTCAGGGACAAGGTCCTCTTCTTCGATGTCCTGTTCAGCATCCGGAGCGATCTCTGTTCGCCGCTCATCCCCGTATTTTTCCACCAGGTCATCAAGGTCTTCCTCAATGATTTGAAGTTGTTGGTCCTGGTCAGCGAGCAGCCCTTTCAGATAAGAGATCTCTTCTAAGAGCTCTTGATGTTCGTCTTCTATCTTTTGGCGTTCTAACGCAGCCAGGCGACGTAGCTGCATATCAAGGATGGCCCCTGCTTGTTCTTCTGTGAGCTCAAATTGGACGATCAGAGTCTCTTTGGCTGAGTTCGCGTCTTGCGCGTTGCGGATGATTTCAATCACCTCGTCCAAATTGGCCAGGGCGATCAGTAAGCCTTCCAGGATATGAGCCCGGGATTCCGCCTTGGCAAGTTCGTGCTGTGTGCGGCGTTGGATGACCTCCAGGCGGTGATCGATGTAGATTTTTAAGGCTTGTTTGAGGGAGAGGAGACGAGGTTCCTCATCGATCAAAGCCAGCATCTGGGCTCCAAACGTGGATTGCAGGGCAGAGTATTTATAGAGCTGGAAGAGTACTTTCCGGGGTTGGGCTGTCCGTTTGAGTTCGATGACAATCCTCATCCCACTGCGGTCGGATTCATCCCTTAAATCTGAGATTGCTGTGATTTTATCTTCGCGAACCAGGCTGGCGATGCGTTCGATAAGGGTGGTTTTTTTCAATTGGTAGGGGATTTCCGTGATCACAATCCGGAAGCGACCGCCATCCGGCATCTCTTCAATGTGCGCTTTACCCCGGAGCACAATGCGGCCCCGCCCTGTGACGTACGCCTGGCGGATGCCATCGTCGCCCACGATGGTCCCACCTGTGGGAAAGTCCGGGCCGGGGATGAATGTCAACAGGTCTTCAATGGTCACATTTTGGATGTTTTGATAATGGCTGATCAGGTACTTGATCCCCGCGACCAATTCATTCAAGTTGTGGGGAGGGATGTTGGTGGCCATCCCCACCGCGATGCCGGCAGCTCCGTTGAGGAGCAGGTTGGGCAGCCGGGAGGGGAGGGTGACCGGCTCCTGAAGTGATCCGTCGAAGTTGTCACTAAAATCAACGGTATCTTTTTTGATGTCAGTGAGCATCTCCTCGGAAATCGAGGCCATCCGGGCTTCTGTGTAACGCATGGCCGCCGGTTCGTCACCATCAATCGACCCGAAGTTTCCTTGACCATCCACCATGGGGTAGCGCATGGAAAAGTCCTGGGCCATGCGCACCATGGCATCGTACACGGCGCTGTCGCCGTGCGGGTGATATTTCCCCAGGACCTCCCCGACGATGCGGGCGGATTTCTTATACGAACTGCTGGCGTCTATACCCATGTCATGCATGGCGTATAAAATCCGCCTGTGGACAGGCTTAAGGCCGTCCCTGGCGTCAGGTAAAGCGCGCGCCACGATCACACTCATGGCGTAATCGAGATACGACGAGCGCATCTCCTGGTCAATATTGATAGGTTCTATCGATCCGATATCCATAAATGGAAATCCTTTATCATTAAAAGAAGTGTGCTTTTCGATGACGCACACCTATCTAATTATACCATCTTGGATGGCTGTTTTAGCCTCAAAAAGGGGGGTCGGCGGGCTGGCTCAGGGACTTATCAGAGATAAAAAAACTCCCCCGTTTGGGGGAGTTTTAATGATTTTGGATTGGAAATCTTATTTTTCCATCAGATACTCATGGATGGCGGCAGCAGCGGTTCTTCCTGCCCCCATGGCTTTGATCACTGTGGCGGATCCCGTCACCACATCTCCACCGGCGAAGACGCCTTCCTTGCTGGTTTCCATGGTCTCTTCTTCCACATTGAACGTTCCCCATTCGCTGGTTTCCAGATCAGGGGTGGTATCAGCGATAAATTCCCGGGGCATCGTGCCCAGGGCGACGATGACGGTGTCCGCTTCTACGATATGCTCTGAGTCTTCGATGGGGATCGGGCGTCGCCTCCCCGAGTCGTCGGGTTCGCCTAATTCCATACGGATGCATTCGATTTCTTTCACAACACCTTTCTCATCCCCGATGAATCGAATTGGGTTCGTGAGGAGGTTGAATTCAACCCCTTCTTCTTCCGCGTGGTGGATCTCTTCTTCGCGGGCGGGCATTTGTTCCCGAGATCGGCGGTAAATGATGCTCACGTCCGATTTCCCTTTACCGACGCGGAGCGCAGAGCGCGCGGAGTCCATGGCCACATTTCCAGCGCCGATGACAGCGACTTTCTCACCCACTTTGACCGGGGTGACATACTCATCTTTGTAGGCTTTCATGAGGTTGACCCGGGTCAGGAATTCATTTGCGGAGTACACGCCGTTCAGGTTTTCTCCGGGGATGCCAAGGAACATGGGCAGGCCGGCGCCTGTGCCGATAAAAACGGCATCGAAGCCATCCTCTTCCATGAGCTGGTCGATGGTTTTGGTCTTGCCGATCAGCATGTTGAGCTTGATCTCAGCACCAAGGTTTTTCACGGTTTCGATTTCCTCATGGACGATTTTCTTGGGAAGGCGGAATTCAGGAATGCCGTATACCAATACCCCGCCGAGTTCGTGAAGGGCCTCAAAAATCGTCACCTGGTGCCCTTTTTGAAGCAGTTCATATGCCACGGTGATGCCCGCGGGCCCGGACCCGACAACAGCCACTTTTTTCCCTGTGGCAGGATCGGTCTCGGGGAGTTTCACCTCTCCGTGCTCCCGCTCATAATCTGCAGCGAAACGTTCCAAGCGCCCAATAGCCACCGGTTCATCGACTTTCCCCATCAGGCAGACTTCTTCGCATTGTTCTTCCTGGGGGCAGACGCGGCCGCATACAGCAGGGAGGGTGTTGGTCTCCTTGATTTTCCGGGCCGCTGCCACAAACTCGCCTTCAGAAATAAGTTCGATGAATGCCGGGATGTCAACAGCTACCGGGCAACCCTCTATACAGGGATGATTTGTGCAATGCAGACACCGCTGGGCTTCTTTTTGTGCCAACTCCGCGGTGAATCCCAGGGCGACTTCTTGGAAGTCGCGAATTCGTTCCTCCGCTGGACGCGTAGGCATGGGTTGGCGCGGGGGCCGTTCCACCTTCTTCCGTCGTTGTTTACTTCGGCTCCGTGTTCGTCGTTTGCGATCTCGACTGCTTGTAGCCATTAAGCTTTCTCCTGTTCCAATTTGTCAATTTCTTCCGTTAACTTACATTCTTGGTCTTTATAATACTGGTGCCGCGCAATTTGTTCATCAAAATCCACGAGGTGGGCGTCGAACTCAGGCCCATCCACACACGCGAACTTGGTTTCATCGCCGACTGTGACCCGGCATCCCCCACACATCCCCGTGCCGTCAATCATGATCGAGTTCAAACTGGCTATGGTTTTTATCTCGTAAGGACGCGTGACCTCTGCGACAGCTTTCATCATCAGCGTGGGCCCGATAGCGACCACGAAATCAATCTCGCGACCTTCTTCCAACATGTTCTTGAGCACGGTGGACCCGAAGCCTTCAATGCCGTAGCTGCCGTCGTCCGTCGTCACGATCAACTCGTCGCTGAATTCTTTCAGTTCTTCCTCCAGGATCACCAATTCTTTGGTGCGGGCGCCGATGATGGTGATCACCTCATTGCCTTCTTCTTTCATCGCTTTCACAATGGGGTAAAGGACCGCGGTCCCCACTCCACCTCCCACACAGACGACCGTGCCGTAATTGTGGATGTCAGTTGGTTTTCCCAGGGGACCCAACACATCCAGAAGGTTATCCCCTGGCCCCATCCCACACAATTGATGGGTGCTGTAACCTGCATCCTGTATGATGAGATCAATCGTCCCTGCTTCAGGGTCCGAATCCACGATGGTGAGGGGGACGCGTTCTCCCTCTTCGCAGGCCCTGATCACGACAAATTGACCGGGTTTTCTGGATTCTGCAACCGCGGGTGCTTGCACAGAGAACCGGGTGATATTGGGAGCGAGCTTTTTTTTCGAAACGACTTTGTACATGTCTACTTCTCCTCAAACATTCGTAACCTGGGAGAGCTTATGCTTGTTTATGATCTTTGATTTACCCGAAAAGGTCAGCTTCCTTTATGATTGAGATGTCCCAGGAAGTATGATTCCAATCTTTCTGTGATATATCACAAGTATATCATGGGTTAAAATCTATTGTAAATGTGTGGAATGAGATGAATGATAGTTATGCAAAGGATAAAAATAACATTAACGTCATAGTGCCCAATGCATACTTCGATAATCTTTTCGTTGCGGCCTGCTGTGTTCCTTTTCCGTCTAGGGATGAATATTCTGTCCCTCTCCTGGGAGAGGGATCTGATGGGGAACAGCATTACCTTCGCAGACCACCACTGAGCAAGGGGGCTTGAATGCTCCCTTGACTTTTGGTAATCACGGTCATATACTTACTTACCGATCGTTCAGTAAGCAAAATGAGGGTGGGATGTTTGGATGCCGCCGGGAAGTTAATTAATGTTCACATGAATGAGAGCATGGAGATCATCCTTCTCAAACTCCCCGGATAAAAGCTAACAGGGGGGGAAGATAAAATGAAAATATTCAGGGAAATAGATCTGAAGAGCCGAAAAACCCAAATCATTATTGGGGGAATTATTCTTTTCTTCCTTGTCATTCTGGGTTTTTGGTTCGTCAGACGGCGTAATCAGCGACAAGAAGTTCGAGAGCAATATGAGACAGTGAGGGTGGAAAGAGGGGATTTGGTTTCTATCATCGGAGCAACAGGTACTGTACGGGCGCGTCAAGGGGCTGTGCTGGTCTGGAAAACGTCAGGCACCGTGGAGAGCGTCAGCGTTGCTCTTGGCGATTTGGTCTCGGAGGGAAAGGAGCTGTCTGTGCTGGAGCAAAAGTCTTTGCCCCAGAATATCATCTCTTCCCAGGCGGAACTGGTGAATGCCAAACAGTCTTTAGAAGATGTTCGGGATTCTGGATTGCAGTATGCCAGAGCGCTGCAGGCTGTCGAGGAAGCAGAGCGCGCGTTGGAAGATGCCAGGGACCCCTTCTTGATCCAGGCTAAAGCGGAGAAGGATGTCGCTGATGCCCGGAAAGCCTTGGATGACGCGGAGCGTCAGCTGTATTATGCTGAGAACCCGGCAGATCAAAATTCGATCAATCAAGCCCAGGCGGAGCTGATATTGGCGGAAGATGTTTTGGAGGATGCCCAGGAGGCTTTTGATAAGGTGAAGAATAAGCCCAAGGACAACACCCAAAGGGCCCTGGCGCAGAAAGAGCTCTCGGAAGCTCAAAGGGCTTATAATCTGGCTTACTGGAATTATCAGGCTATGAAAGGGACCTCCAATGAGGTTGACCAGGCTGTAGCCCGGGCAAATGTGGGTATGGCCCAAGCGCAGTTAAAGGAAGCCGAAAAAGAATGGGAGCGGGTAAAAGATGGTCTCAGCCCCGGGACCATCTCTCTGCGAGAAGCCCAGTATGCTGATGCCCAACGGGAGCTGCAGGAATTGCAGGCGGGTGGGGGCACAGACCCGGATGCGATCGCCGCAGCGGAGGCGCGGGTGGCCGCAGCCCAATCCGCTTTGGAATTGGCAAAGATCACGGCGCCTTTTGAGGGAACGGTTACCCAGATTGATGTTATACCCGGGGATGTCGTCACCCAGGGGACCATCGCTTTCCGGGTGGATGACTTATCCCGCATGTATGCCGATATTCTGGTATCCGAAGTCGATGTGAATAAAGTCAAAGCGGGCCAAGACGTGACTCTCACGTTTGATGCTGTCTTGGCAAAAGAATATCATGGCAAGGTCGTTCAGGTAGCTCTGGCGGGGAGCGAAATCCAGGGGGTGGTCAATTTTAAAGTCACGGTTGCTTTGACGGATGCGGATGCGGATGTACTGCCGGGGATGACCACAGCGGCGAATATCGTGGTAAGTGAATTGGATGATGTCTTGCTGGTTCCCAACCGGGCTGTGCGTGTCAACGAGGGAAGGCGTGTTGTGTATGTCTTGCGTGGAGATCAAATACAGTCGGTCGAAATAGAGTTAGGCGCTTCTTCTGAAACTGAGAGCGAAGTCATCTCCGGGGATCTCAGGCGGGGCGATGAAGTTATCCTTAATCCACCTCTAGATTTTGGTTCTCAGAGCGGCCCCCCTCCTTTCGTGGGGCAAGATTGATGATGAGCAAAGAGAACAACCTGATTGTTGATGCTCGAAATTTGACCAAAGTTTACACCATGGGGGAAGTAAAGGTTCATGCCTTGCGCGGTTTATCCGTAAAAATCAAACCGGGGGAAGTCGTGGGGGTGATGGGGCCTTCCGGCTCGGGTAAATCCACGTTGATGAACATTCTGGGATGTCTTGATCGGCCCACATCCGGGGAATATTATCTGGAAGGGGAGAGCGTTTCGGAGATGACTGATAACCAGCTGGCGGACATCCGGAACCGGAAAGTAGGTTTTGTATTTCAGACCTTCAATTTGCTCCCCAGAGCCACCGCTCTGGCAAATGTCGTCTTGCCCCTCCGGTATTCTGACAACCAAGAAGATCACCAGGATTTAGCCAAACAGGCTCTCGAGAATGTCGGTTTGGGGGACCGCATTTATCACCGCCCTAATGAACTCTCTGGTGGTCAGCAGCAGCGCGTGGCAATTGCCCGGGCATTGGTCAATGATCCAGCCATGGTTATGGCAGATGAACCCACCGGCAACCTGGATACCAAAACAGGTGATGAGGTCATGGAACTGCTATTAACGTTAAATGACGAATTGGGCACGACACTCCTCATCGTCTCCCATGACCCAGAGATCGTTAACCAGACAGAACGTATTGTGTCTATTCTGGATGGGAAGATAGAAGAAAGGGGGAAAGCATGAGCCTTTGGCAGGCCATTTTAGAAGCCTTGGAAAGTTTGCTGTCCAATAAGTTGAGATCCGCTTTGACCATTTTGGGCATCGTCATCGGGGTGGCAGCGGTGATTGCCATGCTGGGAATCGGAGCGGGGGCTGAAGAAACGATCACCGGGGAGATCCAGGGCGTGGGCACGAACTTGCTCTTTGTCATCCAGGGGGGGAGCAGTGATGTCAGAAATCCAAAGCCCCTTACCCTGGGGGACGCAGATGCGATTGCCGACTCTTTTGCCGCGCCCTCTGTGGCCGGTGTCAGCTCTGCGCTCCGGGGGAGTGTGGAGGTTTCCAAAGCAGGAGAGACAGTCCGGACCAGTGTGCTGGGAGTGACCGCAAATTACAATGAGATCGGGAACGTGGCTGTCCGGGAAGGGGAGTTCATAAATGAAAATCATATCTTGGGTCGGTCCTCCGTGATCTTGTTGGGGACGGATGTCGCGGAGGATCTTTTTGGGACAAGGAGCGGTTTGGTCGGGGAAATCGTGCGCGTGGAGGGTCAAAATTTCCGGGTGATTGGGATATTGGAAGAAAAAGGGGGTTCGGCTTTTTCTAACCAGGATGATCAGGTTCTCGTTCCCCTTACTACAGCTCAGATCCGACTCATGCGCAGGTCCAATCGGGACCAGGTCGATGTTCTTTACGTCCAAACCCAAAACGCGGAGGTCATTCCCCGTGCTAAACTAGAGATTTCCCAAATTTTACGCAAGCGGCACCGCACTGAACTCGGTGAAGACGATTTCACCATCATCAGTCAGCAGGATATAATCAGTGTGGCTTCTTCGATCACAAATGTATTGACCATTTTTTTGGGCGGGATTGCAGCCATTTCCCTGCTTGTGGGCGGAATCGGGATTATGAACATCATGTTAGTCTCCGTCGTGGAGCGCACCCGGGAGATCGGTTTACGAAAGGCGTTGGGGGCGACGAAACTTGACATCTTATTTCAATTTTTGGCGGAATCTTTACTCCTCAGCCTGGTGGGTGGGGTGGTCGGCATAGGGTTTGGGTGGTTGATTTCTTCCGTGGTGGGACGCATAGCGGCTGCCAATGATGTGAGTATTAACCCTGTGATCAGTTTGCAGTCTATATTATTGGCCACGATATTCTCCATTGCCGTGGGCTTGTTTTTCGGCATTTATCCTGCCAACCGGGCTGCCAGTTTACAGCCGGTTGAGGCCCTCCGCTATGAGTGAGCCGGGGACTTGAAAGGAGGGATGGGTGATGGGACGTTTTAAGCGCCGGACTTACACGAGTTTGGGAGAATTCTGGCACGACTTTCAGTATCTTCTTTCCCGCCGGTCCACAATCAAAAAAGCTATGTCAGGGGACCTGATCTCCGAGGCGTTCCGAGAGCGTTTGATGAACACGGTCACAGAAGTGAACGATTGCCGCTACTGCCGGTCGTTTCATTCCTCACAGGCGGCTTTGGCGGGGGTCTCCGCAGAAGAACTGGAAGATATCACTGCAGGTCAAATTTCTGAAAATACCCCGGCAGATGAAATTCCCGCTCTGATGTATGCCCGGCACTGGGCGGAGAAGAATGCCCAGCCGAACAGAGATCAGATCCAGGAGCTCAGGGAATATTATCCAGAGCCTGTCGTTGAGGCCATCCATGTCATTTTGTATATGATCCGATCTGGAAACCTGTTGGGTAATACCTTTGATTATTTGCTTTATAAAATATCCTTTGGGCAGTGGGGGACATCATCAAGAGATGAACCTGAATTATAATGAGAGCGATAATCAACGGAGGTCAAGTCAATCATGTCATCTGTGGATTTTTTGGTCGTCCTGATCACTGTTCCTGACGTAATAGTCGCAGAGAGGTTATCAAACAAATTGATGGAGACAAAGGCAGCTGCTTGTGTCAATATCCTTTCTGACGTGAGATCAATCTTCTCCTGGCAGGGAGGTCTCTCCACCGAAGATGAGCTCCTGTTGATTGTGAAAACGAGAGCCTCGTTTTTCGAAGATAGAATCGTACCACTTGTTGAAGAACATCACCCCTATGAGGTCCCGGAAATTATAGCGCTTCCCATCCTAAAGGGATCGAAATCTTATCTGACATGGATGGAAGCTGAGACAGGTTGAATGGGTATTACCCTTGCAGACCACAGGTGGGAAACCTAAAATTCGTTTAATCACTTTCCGTAGAGATCCGTTTCCGATAACTCGTGGTATGATTATGGAGGTATTTTTGTGAGTATGAAAGTACGTGATTGTGATAGTCCCGGACATTTTCAATCCACGAGGTGGCTTCGTGGGATGTGAATTTCCCCCGCAGAAATCCATGCAAGGGCATGGCGATTGAGCTTTACTTGATAGATGATGTAAGGAGTGAGTATGGAAAAGAAATTGCAGGAACTTAAACGGAGGCTTGCTGAGGTTTCAGATCTACAGCATGCGGCAGCGATGCTATCCTGGGATCAACAAACGTATATGCCCCCCGGAGGAGCGGAAGCGCGTGGTAATCAGTTGGGGACGCTGAGCAGCATCGCTCACCAGAAATTTGTATCTGATGAGATGGGCCAGTTGTTGGAGGATTTGGAGTCCTATGCGGATGAACTTGATCCCGACTCAGATGAAGCCCGGCTCATTCAAGTTGTCCAAAGGAATTTTGACAAACAGACTAAAGTCCCTTCTGAGTTTGTCGCTGAGTTTTCACGGGTGAGATCTCGGGCTCATGGTGCCTGGGAAGAAGCGCGTGAGAATGATGATTTCGCTCATTTCCAGCCCCATCTGGAAAAGATTGTGGAAATGTGCCGCGAGTATGCTGATTTCTTTGCCCCTTACGATCATGTCTATGACCCTCTATTGGACCGTTATGAACCGGGGATGAAAACCGAAAGTGTCCAGAAAATATTTTCAGAGCTGCGCCCCCAGCAGGTGGAGCTGATCGAAGCCATCCGTGAACGTGATCAGGTAGATGATAGTTTCTTGCATCAACGGTTTGACGAAAAAAAGCAGTGGGATTTTGGCGAGAAGGTGATCACGAAGTTTGGATATGATTGGAAGCGCGGTCGACAGGACAAAGCCACTCATCCCTTCACAACTCACTTCGGCGTGGGCGATGTGCGGATTACCACACGTATAGACCCGGAATTCTTGAATTCGGGCTTATTCAGTACGTTGCATGAAGGAGGGCACGCCATTTATGAACAGGGCGTTTCTCCGGACTTAGAACGAACGACGTTGGCTCAAGGAGCTTCACTGGCGATCCATGAATCTCAGTCCCGCATGTACGAAAACCTCCTGGGGCGGTCCTACCCCTTCTGGCGTTATTTCTATCCCCAGCTGCAGGAAGTCTTTCCCTCCCAGCTCGGGAATGTTGATCTTGATACGTTTTACAAAGGGATCAACAAAGTGGAACCTTCGCTGATTCGTGTGGAAGCGGATGAAGCCACCTATAATTTGCACATCATGCTGCGTCTGGAATTAGAAATTTCCCTGATGGAAAGGGAACTTGAGGTAGCTGACTTACCGGAAGCCTGGAACGCGCGGATGGAGGACTATCTGGGTTTGACACCTCCGGACGATACCAAAGGTGTTTTACAGGATATCCACTGGTCAAGCGGCCTTTTAGGATATTTTTCTACGTATTCCCTGGGCAACCTGGTCTCCGTTCAACTCTGGGATGCGATCAATGACGAGATCCCGAATTTGACGGAAGAGATCAGGGAGGGTGATTTTTCTTCTTTGCTTGCCTGGTTGAGAGAAAATATTCACCAGCATGGAAAAAAATTCAAGCCTCAAGAATTAGTCAAGCGGGCTGCTGGTTCTGAGATCGATCCTGCACCTTACATCAGATATCTCAAGGGGAAGTTTGGAGAGATTTATCAACTTTAATTATGCTATTTCCCAGTCAAGCGATGTTTCATAGAATGATCTTTTCTTCACAAAAAAGGAGACTTTGTGGCCCAGGTTCTATTTATCGATGATGATACGGATGCATTGGAAACGTATAAGAAAGCGGTTGCTTTGAGAGATCATGAAGCCGTTGTCGCTTCCGATGGTAATCAGGCCTGGGAAAAATTATCTCAATTTGATATCAGGTTAATTATCGTTGACCTAAATCTCCCTGATATATCCGGTGTGGAATTAATTGAGAGATTATCCCATGAAGAAACTACAAAATCCATCCCTGTCGTAGTTCTCTCGGCTTTGCCTGAAAAAGAGTTGATCAATCAGGTCACGGATGCTGGAGCACGGATGTTCTTAAGCAAACCCGTTCCTTTACATAAGCTGTTGACGGTGATTGAAAAATATGTCTCACCCTGATCTGGATCCCCACCGCGGCCAGCCAAGGCCGGGGATGGTGTTCGGCGGCGGTTTAACCATAGGTTTGGTTTTGAGTGCTCTTTTCCTGGTCAGCGGCTGCGGGGTACTTCCGCCAAAAATTGAAATTCCGACATTGATGCCTGAAGAGGAGATTCCGACGGCGATCGCTCTTACGGCTCAAGCTCTTCTTGACTCTACCCCTTTTCCCACCCAGCCGCCGGTTGGTTCTTCCAACCTCAATTCTCCCACTCCGGATGCTGAATTGAATCCTGTGGTTTCTGTTGAGGAGGTAGACAAAACCCCTGCGGCTCAGTTGTCGCCCACACCCATCCTGATCACGCCTAGCCCTACCGCGACATACGCTTTGGAGGATCTCTCTCCCCCGGTTTTGCCCGGGTCGCTCCCTTACAGTGAAATTCAAATCCTGAATCCAGGTCCCCTTTCGAAAGTCACGTCTCCAATCTACCTCCATGCCTACCTTTATCCGGGCACAGATGGTCGAGTGCAGGTCGCTTTGTATGGGGAGGATGGGCGCTTGCTGAAAAAGCATAGATTGCGTTATGACGCCGATGCAGGTCGAAGGATCTACCTTGCCAGATATCTGGATTTTGAGATTCCAGGGGTGGCGGAAACAGCGCGATTGGAGATCACTACGAGGGATGATTATGGAAGAATGATCGCTCTGGCGAGCTCGGATGTCATCCTGCTCTCCGTGGGGAATAAGGACATCAATCCCCCGATGGATCTATATGAAAAGATCGTCATTGAGGAACCTATCCCCGATATCCTGATTCAAGGGGGGAAGATTGTAGTCAAAGGATTTACCCGTTTTGTGGATCGTGATACGCTGCGTGTGGAAGTGATCAATTATCGGGGAGAAGTGGTGGGGTCGAAAGATGTGGGGATCTCTGAGAAGGAATTGGACCTTGGCTACCATTTTTACGCGGGAGAAGTTCCCTACCAGGTTGGCTCCGCTACCTGGGTCCGGATACAGGTGTCTGCCCTGGATGATGATCTCACAGGCATCTTGCACACATCGAGTGTGCGGGTTTTGATCAGCCCCTGATTTCCCATTTTTCTCAAGCTTAAAAAACTTTTTCCACGCTGCTGAGGATGCGCTCCTGTTTTGAAATGCCGGGGTGGTCAGAGGCTGGGGAGGCGGTCCCGGAGGTATTTCATGCTGTCGCGAACATCTTGGGTGCGCAGGAGAAGGGCACTTGCCAGGTAGACGAAAAATCCCAGGAGGATTCCTCCTCCAGCCAGGACCCATGCTCCGGCACCTTTGAAGAGATCTGACCAAACCCAGAGCGCGAGGCCCATGACCAAACTGGCAGCCAGCCCCTTAATTATCCCGGATAAATCTGCCTTGTTGAACAACCCTTTCAACTGCTTTCTCATCAAAACCAGAAGCCCCACCATTTCAATGCTTGTGGCCACTGTGTTCGCCAGGGCCAAGCCTCCGTGCGGCATCCAGCCCCACTGCTCGAAAAGGTAGGCAAAAAAGATGCTCAAAAGCACGTTCAAGGTCATGGCTACGCTGCCGACAATGACCGGGGTCTTCGTGTTATGCAGGGCGTAAAACGCCCTGGAAAGGATTTCCACCATGGAGTGGCTGACCAGACCCAACGCATACCACAACAGCGCCCAGGCGACCAAACTTGTGGAATAAGAGGTGAATTCTCCTCTCTCATATATTAAGGTGATGATCGGGTTACGGAGGAGAATGAGTCCGACAGTTGCCGGAAAGGTTAGCAGCAATGTACCCCTTAAACTGGTTGCCAGCGAGCGACGCATTTCATCCCTGCGGTATTCTGCGACCTGAGTGGAGAAGGTCGGCAGGGCTGCGGTAGCGATGGACTGGGCGATGGCTGCCTGCGGCATGAGCATCAAGGTAAAGGCGTAGCTGATTGCGACCACACTCCCTACCGGCTGTTTGGAAGCCAGGTTGATATTTACCCAGAAGTTGAGCTGTACCACCGCGACGCCGATCAGCCTGGGACCAAGCAAACGAGCTACCTCTCGTACCGGTTGTAATCTCAATCCCAGAGAGGGTGTGTATTCGCCGTTGAGTTTGAGGAGAGCAGGGATTTGGAGCAGGAGGTGGAACCCGGCCCCGATCACCACCCCCCAGGCTAATCCATAGATCTCCAGGGATGGGGAAAGGGCGATCACGCCAAAGATCATCCCGATCTGGTACATGGCCGGGGTGAGGGCGGGGATGAAAAAGATCTGTCTGGCGTTAAGGATGCTCATCACGATGCCGCTCAAACCAAAAAGGACCACAGATGGAAGCATCATCCGGGTGAGTCTGATGGCCATCATTTCCTGCTCGGGATTGGTTGCAAAGCCGGGGGCGATCAGGTAACGCACGATTTGGGGAGCAAAGATCCCCGCGATCACACTGAGGATGATTAAAATCAGGAATGCCAGATTCAGGATGGCTGAAGCCAGCTTCCAGGCCTGTTTCTCTCCTTCCTGTGCCAGGAGGCTTGAGAAGGTGGGGATGAAAGCGGATCCCAAAGCCCCGCCTGCCACGAGGAGAAACAGCGTCTCTGAGACCCGGTTGGCAGCCGTAAAGGCCTCCATGGCGGGAGAGGTGCCGAAGGCGTCAGCGACGAGGATTTGTCTGGCGAGGCCGGTGAATTGGCTGAGGACAAAAGCCAAGGTTACCACACCTGCAGCACGAGCAATTTGCCTGTTCGCGGAGATAGGGGGAGAATTAGGTTTATCTGAACTCATGTCAAAAAATTATATCATTGATCATTCCATCATTGGGAGATACTCTTGGGGTACCTCACCGCTGATTTCGCTCCCCGTTGAGCGCCATTTCAGTTTCCTATCCTGAAACGGGGATTCTTTTTTGGAAAATGGGTTGTGTCCTCCGCTTGTGAAGCGATATTAGGCCCTTTTTCCCTCTTAGGTTTCATTAATACCTATGTGCTATAATCGCCATGACCTGAAATATTTGTCTACCTGGACTCCTTTTCGTGGGGTCTGCCCAAGTCGAGCAAGGTGAGTATATGCTACAGAAAGTCATTCGATTTCTGGGGGGAAATCCGCACAAGAAACGGTTAGAAGAATTTGCGGAAGTTGTCGATCAGATCAACGAATTGGAAGCTGATTTTGAATCTTACTCCCGTGAGGAATTGCGTCAGAAAACGGATCAATTCCGATTACGTTTAGCTCAAGGGGAGACACTGGACGATATCCTTCCGGAAGCGTTTGCCAATGTGCGGGAGGCGAGTAAAAGGACCATCGGTCAGCGCCATTATGACGTGCAGTTAATCGGTGGGATTTCCATGCACAAAGAAGATGTGGCAGAGATGAAGACAGGCGAAGGAAAAACCTTGGCTGCCACGCTGCCTCTGTACCTCAACGCCCTGGCTTTGAACACGGAATGGGTGGAAAAAGCCCGAAAACGTTGGGGGGAAGATCCCCAAAAATGGTCCTTTGATCCCCTGGGAGGAACGCCCGTGGGCCGGGGAGTACATCTGGTGACCGTGAACGATTACCTGGCCCGGCGTGATGCGCGTTGGATGGGCCCTATCTATGATTTACTGGGCATGCGTGTGGGCGTATTGCAGATGGCAGCCCGAACAGAGCACGGGAAAAAAGCATTCCTGGTTGATCTGGAAAAAAAGTCCACCCACGAAGACCGGCACCAGTTGGATATGGTCTCGCGCCGGGAGACTTACAAAGCGGATATCATCTACGGCACAAATAATGAATTCGGGTTTGATTTCCTGCGCGATAATATGGCCATGAAATTGGAAGACCGCGTCCAGCGGGGGCACTATTACGCCATCATTGACGAGGTCGATAACGTATTGATTGATGAGGCCCGGACACCGTTGATCATCTCCGGCCCTTCCCATGATGATCCGGAGTGGTACCGTCGTATGGCCCGAGTGGTGAAAAAACTCAACCCGGAGGACTATGAGATCAACATCCGGGATCGGAATATCACCCTCACACCTATTGGGGAAACCCATGTAGAAGAGATCCTGGGGCGATCTTTGGGAAATCCAGAGCGTCCGGAGGACATCACGCCGGAACAAGCCCGGCTTCTGGGATATCTGGAGCAGGCTTTGCGCGCAGAATACATCTTTAAACGAAATAAAGACTATCTTGTTCAGGCGGGAAAGGTGGTCATCATTGATGAATTCACGGGGCGCTTGATGCCCGGTCGACGCTGGTCGGATGGTTTGCACCAGGCGGTGGAGGCTAAAGAGGGCGTCAAGGTCCAGAGTGAAAACGTGACCTACGCCACAATCACCATTCAGAATTATTTCCGCATGTATGAGAAACTCTCCGGGATGACGGGGACGGCGGTCACAGAAGCGGAAGAATTCAACGAGATCTACGATCTGGATCCGATCGCGATCCCCACTAACCTGGATTACATCGCTTCCTGGACGGATGCGCCGCTGATCACCCTGCAGGCCAAGGAAGAGGATACCGGTTATGTCTACACATATTACGCGGACAAAAACGATCCTGATAAAGAACCCATCTATTGGAAACGGAAAGACTATTCTGACCTCATTTATCTGACGGAGGAAGCGAAGCTGCGGTCGATCGCGGAGGAAATCCTCCGATTGCATGTCATGGGCCGCCCTATGCTCGTCGGGACCACCTCCGTGGAGAATTCGGAAAGGTTGTCCAACCGCTTGGATGGCCCTTCCATCCGCATGCTGGCCTACACATTGATGATCCGCGAGACCTGGTTTCAGGAGAATAACCGCAGGCCAGATGGGCGCAGGATCCCACAATTGGGGGCCTTGAACACTCCATTTGACGATCTCCGGACGTCGGATTTAAGGCGTTTGGTGAAGGAACTTGACCTTGATTTATCTTTGAACATCAAATCCCCTCAGAATATCCAACTTCTGCTGCACGTGCTGGGGTTGAAGGAGGGAGATCGGGAACGCCTGGAAAATGTCCTCAAACGGGGAATCGATCATAATGTCCTCAACGCCCGCAAACACACAGAAGAAAGTCAGATCATTGCGGGTGCAGGCGCCTTTGGCGCGGTCACCATCGCGACCAGCATGGCCGGCCGCGGGGTGGACATCAAACTTGGGGGTGAATTAGCGGAAGAGATTATCTCTGATGTGGTGCGCGTGCTTCGCCGGGCGGATTATGAGGACCCCTATGAGATGAACTTCCGGGAGCAAGAGGAGATTCTCCGCGAGATGCCCACTGAGGAATTTGGGATCTATGAATCGGAGGTCAATTACTTCTTACAGCACATGGAGGATAAGGACCAGGTCAAAGAGTTAGGTGGACTGCACGTTATCGGTTCAGAGCGCCATGAAGCGCGGCGAATTGACAACCAGCTTCGGGGACGGGCTGCCCGACAGGGTGATCCCGGCTCCTCCCGTTTTTATCTCTCTCTGGAGGACGAACTCATGCAGCGCTTTGGGGGACAGCAAATGGAAAATCTTCTCAACCGCCTCCAGGTTGACGAATCATTGCCCATTGAAAACCCCCTGGTGGATCGGGTCGTGGAACAATCACAGGCCCGTGTGGAAGGCGCAAATTTTGATGTAAGGAAACACCTCCTGGAATATGACGATGTTCTCAATCAACAGCGTGAGAAAATTTATGATCAGCGGGAGCGGATCTTCAGGAAAAAGGATCTCAGTGAAGATGTCACAGAAATGTTAGAAACGGAAGTCCGTCAACGTGTGCCAGCTGGATTGATGGAGGACGGAAAGCCCACGAATGAAGATCAAATCTGGCGGCTCTTCGGTTGGCTTTCACAAACCCAACCTACCATGAA
>Ga0207797_1000037_pt1 | contig 79925 bp, 61 predicted proteins | sample PRCRCaboRojoPR_6_FD_187275 | JGI IMG/M metagenome (GOLD analysis project Ga0207797, IMG submission 187275) | Marine sediment microbial community from Cabo Rojo, Puerto Rico - PR CR 10% Liquid 1 (SPAdes) | ecosystem: Environmental > Aquatic > Marine > Coastal > Sediment | place: Cabo Rojo, Puerto...
CCTGGGGGTGGTTGGGGCCCGGTGGCTCCCCCGGTCTTCAAAACCGGTGGCGGGTTGCACAGCGCAAGCCGCGGTGGGTTCGACTCCCATCCACTCCCGTCAGCTACACTCCCGTGAATGAGCCCTTGGTTGGATTTGATAAGGCCGGCTGGGTGCCCAGCCGGCCTTGTCGATTCCCGTAGCTACTAATGAACTGTCTCGACAAACGACACGTGTCATTCCGACGACCGTAGGGAGGAGGAATCTCGTCTCCAAGAGCTGACCTTCTCCGGGGGCGACAGATCCTCTCTCCAGTGGGTGAGATCCCTCACTACATTCGGGATGACGACAGCGGAAGGTTCTCTCCATCCTGAGCGGCGCCCGTTTGGACGTCTACGCCAGGCGCCGTGGTTCACTCAAGATGCCTTTGTATCTTACGCTGGCCGAACCTCCGCTACTCGCGCCCTCAGCCGCTCCACCCGCCTCTCCGCCCCGTCATCATCCGGGAACCTGCTCAGCCGCCGCTTGTTGAACGCCAGCTCTGTCGCCAGTCGGTAGTACCGCCCCAGCTGGTACCAGCGTTCCAAATCGCCGCCGAGAAGCGCCTGCCACCGCTCGGTCAGCCGCGCCGCGTAGGACGACACCACCTGGTACTCCTCCTGGCTCAGCGTGCCGCGCTCGACTTCATCCTCCAGCCACCGATCGATCCACCGCTGTTCACGCGCCGAGCTCCATATCAGAACAACGAGGAGTAGGGCTACACCTCCCCAGTCGGAGGCGAAAGCGATCAGACAGGGCCAGCCCAGCTCACCACCCAGCGTGACGCTCGCATTATGGGTGGCGTGAGCCGCCATCGCGGCCAGCAGGCCTGTCAGTGGCGCGGCCAGCTTCGCCAACCCGTTCGATGTCGAGCGCCCCCACGCCAACCCAAGCCCGAGCAGGCCGGTGAACATAGCGTGATTCAGCCCGAACAGAAAGGCACGGAAAAGCGCCAGCACTGCGAACTCATCGAGCCCCGACTCGATCAAGCTCCCACCGAAGTAGAGCGAGTTCTCCACCGCGGCGAATCCAAATCCCACTAGCCCGCCGTAGACAATGCCGTCGATAGGGCTGTCAATCTCACCGCTGAAGAAGAGAAAGAGAAGCACGAGCGCCGCGCCCTTAAACAGCTCTTCAGCCACCGGCGCGACGACGACTGCTCCCACGAGGCTCGCCGCTGCCGGTCGAACCACCATTGAAATGGGTATGTTCAGCGCCAGCTCGACGATCAGGGAGAAGATGATGGCCGGCACCGCCCCCCATAGGAACGCGGCGACGAGCAAGCCCAGCGGTTCCTTCTCATAGCGGTCGAACCACCAGAGCACCAGGGCATAGATGACCATCGGCACGAAGCCGACAACGACGGCGAGTACGAAACCAACCAGTGCGGTCACCGAGAATCTCCTTCTTCAGAATCACGCCGGCTCCGTCGGACATCCCAGCTGTCGCCCACCTGACTGTACGTCAGCCAGAACCGCCGTCCATCGACAGCGCGAACGCGGAATCGAAAGCCGCGGATCGTCCGCTCCTGCCGCTCCACCTCCCCTACCTCCAGACGCTCCCCTCCAAAGGAGAAGGAACGAGGTCGCTCAGGATAGCGGGTACCGGCGTAACACGTGACCTCCGTTTCCATCAACGACGGCCTCTTCGTTCTTCAGGGAGCCCCAAGGGCATTCAGCACCCGAGGCTTAGTCGCCATCCCGCTGACGCTGGTCTCAATCAGAGATCGAGCGACCGGAGATACTCTGTCAGCTCCTCACGCATGTCGTCGCGCCGCAGGCTCACCTCGATGCACGCCTTGAGCTGGCGCAGCGGATCCCCGGCCGCCATCCATATGCCCTCGATCGGATGCACCACGACCGACGAGCGTTGCGCCAACTCATCTACGGCATCCGCCAGCCAGAGTTCGCCCCCCTTCCCCGTCTCCAGTGTATCCAGCACGTCGAAAAGCTCGTAAGAGAAGATGTAGTGACCAATCTGGACGAGATTAGAAGGAGCAGTCCCCGGCGCTGGCTTCTCGACGATGCGGGTCATTTCGTTCTCCGAGCCAGGTTTCAGTTCGATACATCCGTAGAGATGGGTCTCCTCGTCCGGCACTTCCTGAACGGCGCCCACGGCCGCTGCATCGACCTCGTCGAAGGTATGCCGCATCTGCTGCGGTATCGGCACGTCCCCCATGACGATGTCGTCCCCGAACATGTAGTAGAACGGCTCGCCGGGATTGAGCCAATGGCGGGCAGCCAGCGCCGGCGTAGCATTGCCGTAGGGCAAGTCCTCCGGCTGGCGCACCAGGACGATATCCGCCATGGCGTTGACCCGTCGCACATCTTCCAGGAGATCGGTCTTGCCAGACGCCTTCAGGTGCGCCTGCAAGTCCGGATTCGGCGAGAAGTGGTCCTGGACAATGGCCCCCGTTTCCCGCACGACGACGATGATCTCGGTGATGCCAGCCGCTACCAGCGATTCGACGTGATACTGAATCAGCGGCTTCCCCGCGATGGGGATCATCTCCTTGGGAATCGCCTTCGAGGCCGGCAGAAACCGGGTGCCGTATCCTGCGATGGTGATGATGCCTTTCATAGAGGTTGACTCCTTGATTAAGGACTGCGTACTACGCGTTGCGTCCGCGATTCACAAAGCCGGGTTGCGCGTGTGCCACTCCGTCGCCTGCTCGTACGCGTGCGCCACCCGGAGCGCGACTCCCTCCCCGAAGGCCGGTCCCATTACCTGCATACCGATGGGCAACCCTTGTTCGTCGAAGCCGCAGGGCAGGCTCAGGCCGCAGGTGCCCGCCAGGTTCATCGAGAGCGTGAAGACGTCCGAGAGGTACATCTGCAGCGGATCCTCCGTCCTCTCGCCGATGCGGAAAGCCGTCGTCGGGCTCGTCGGTCCGACGAGGACATCCACCTCGTCAAAGGCAGCGTCAAAATCGGCCTTGATCAGCGTGCGCACCTTCTGTGCCTTCAGGTAGTAGGCGTCGTAGTAGCCTGCCGAGAGGGCATACGTGCCCAGCATAATTCGCCGCTTCACCTCCGACCCAAAGCCCTCGCCGCGTGTGCGCCGGTACATATCCTCCAAGCTCTCGCTCTCCGACCGCACACCGTAGCGGACACCATCGTAGCGAGCCAGGTTCGCGCTGGCCTCCGCCGGGGCGATCAAGTAATAGACGGGCAGGGCGTAGTCCGTATGCGGCAGGCTCACCATCTGCACCTCGGCCCCCAGGTCCGCCAGCGTCTCCACCGCGGCTCGCACCGCCCTCTCCACCGCCGGCTGAAGCCCATCGGTGAAGTACTCCTCCGGCACGCCCACTCGGACGTTCCTCACATCGCCCGTCAGGGCCGTGGTGTAGTCGGGCACCGGTAGGTCCATCGAGGTTCCGTCACGCGGATCGTGTCCGGCTACGGCGCCGAGCATGATCGCCGCATCCCTCACATCCTTCGCCAGCACCCCGACCTGGTCCAGCGAGGACGCAAAGGCGATCAGCCCATACCGGCTGACCCGGCCGTACGTGGGCTTCAGTCCCACCACGCCGCAGAGGCTGGCCGGCTGGCGGACGCTACCTCCCGTATCGCTGCCCAGCGCCGCCAGACACTCACCGGCGGCCACAGCAGCCGCACTCCCCCCGCTCGATCCCCCCGGAACGCGACTCAGATCCCACGGGTTCCGGGTCGTGAAGTAAGCGGAGTTCTCCGTGGACGACCCCATGGCGAACTCATCAGTGTTCGTCTTCCCGGGGATGACGGCGCCAGCTTCCTTAAGGCGCGTCACCACCGTGGCGTCGTAGGGCGGGACAAACCCCTCGAGGATACGAGAGCCGGCGGTCGTCACCATCTCCTTCGTGCAGAGCACATCCTTAACCGCCAGCGGGATGCCCAGAAGATCCCCTGCAGAACCCTCTGCCCGCGCCTGATCCGCCGCCTGAGCCGCCTCCAACGCTCGCTCCGGTCTCAACGTCAGGTAAGCCTTTACCTCACCGTCCACAGCTGCGATGCGGTTCAGCACCGCTTCCGTCAACGCCTCCGCCGTCAGCTCTCCATCGGCCAGTCGCTGGCTGGCTTCGTGAATCGTCAGCTGCTCCGGTCTGTCGGGATTCATCACGCCTGCTCCAGAACCGGGGGCACCTTGAAACAGCCGTCCTCCGTGTCCGGCGCGTTCTTCAGTGCCTCTTCCCGCTCAATACAAGACTCTACCTCATCAGCCCGCGTCACACTCCGGAGCGGGAGCACCGTAGCGGTGGGAGGAATCTGTTCCGTCTCCAGGTCCTGCAACCGCTCGAAGTGCTCCAAGATCGCCGAAAGCTGCGCCTGATACGTGGCAATCTCCTCATCAGCCAGGCTCAGCTTGGCCAGATCAGCGACGTGCTCAACGGTCTCTCGGCTTAACTCCAACGGTCACCTCCAAAGCGATTATACACCAACCAAATGACCATACAACGGCAACCTCGCCCCCTCACGTCCCGTCCTTACCTCTGGCCGCTCACCGTCTCTTTCAGGCCCGACCAGACGTCCGCCACCCCCATTTTGAACAGTCGGGGCCAGTTGAACGCCCAGATGTCGAAGGGAAGATCTAGTTCACTCTTCTCGCACACCGTTGAGGTGTTCGCTTGGTCGATCTCCGGCTTGAGAGCCTGCAGTTCCTGCTCCAGCTCCTCGGGCGTGCAGCGCTCCATCAGTTCATCGATCCGGGCCATCAGCGAGACCGCTCGATCGATCCGATTCTCCGTCTCTGCAGCGACCTCCGGCTCCGCCAGTCCGAAACGAGCCTTGAGAGCATTGAGCCGCCGCCCCGCCTCATACGTGACTGCCGCGATGTCGTCTCGGCTCATCCAACGGGTCTCGTAGTTCAAGATGTGCTTCCAGGTCGGCGCGAGAAGCGCCTGGCGGTGCTCTTCCAGCGTCCGGTAGCGAATGTCGTAGCCGTACGCATCCGGCTTTTCATAGAAGAGACTGCCCGGATCCACAAACGGGGCCAGGGGTCCGACAAAGGGGATGAAGCGCCCATCGTCGAATCGGTTCAAGAGGCCTTCACAGTAATCCACGCCGTCGAGAACCGACTGCTTCGTCTGCTTCGGCAAACCCGTCATGAAGAACAGATCAAAGCGCCGGCACCCGACGTCGAGACAGATCTCGATCGTCTCCTCGATCTCCGCGTTGGAGAAATCCTTGTGGATCGCACGCCGCACCACCGGGTCATGCGACTCCGGCGAGAACTCGATGACGAAGTTCGGCAGCGCGTCGGCCAGCTCCTCGGCGAAAGATCGACTCATCGGCTTGAAGATCTCCAGCATCGCCTGCCCGGGATACCCTTTGATGGCCCGCAGGAAGCGGCGGGCGTGATCCATACCCGCCTGTCGGATGTCGCCCAGGATGAAGGCCGGGCCCCGGCTAATCTCGTGCATCCGGAAGAGGTCCTCCGCCAGCCGCTCCGGCGAGCGGTAGGCTGGCGCATCCCGCTCAGAAATCAACCGAGAGGCATAGGCCGAACCTCCGCAATAAGCGCAGTTGTGCTTGCAGCCCCGCACCGTCAGCGCCGCCATCACCGGATAATCCATCCAATGATCGAAAGGGACGTGATTCAGGAAATCGGCGCTGCGCACCACCGAACGCACCATCTGTCGATAGTCCATCTCCAGATGATCCAACGTCGGCGGTACGTATGACTGGGGATTGACGTGGACGCCGCCAGCAGCATCCTGCCAGGTCAGGTTCGGGATGCTGTCCAGCACCTGGGGGTCCCCGTATCGCGGGTTGGGGGCTGCCAGCAGGTGCTCCATCAGTTGTCGCAGTGGCTCCTCTGTCGAATCACCGCGCAGGACGTAGTCTACCTGGGGGTACCGCACCAACTCGTCGTGGAAGTAGCTCGAGGAGTATCCGCCGAAGATCACCGGGGCCTGGGGATGATAGGTTCGTACCAACTCAGCAATCGCCAGCGAGCCGTGGGCGTGCGGCAGCCAGTGTAAGTCGACGCCGAAAACGCTCGCATTGCTTCGAGCGATGAAACGCTCCGGGTCGAACCGCTCCGAGCGCACCATGCTCGCCGCCAGATTGGCGATGCGCGTGCGGATGCCCGCCTTCTCCAGGTAGGCGGCCATGGTGGAGAAGCCAACCGGGTACATATCGAAAATCGGCTCCGAGGGGACCAGGTCGCTGGTCGGACCCCAGAGCGTGGGGCGCTCCCGGAAGTCGTAAACGGTAGGCGCATGCAGAAAAATCAGATCCGTTGACGGCATAATGGTAGGACTCCAAATCTAGGCAGCTCACCTCCCCGGCCCTGCCGTCGGTCTCTGTCCTGTAGGGCTTGCAGATTAACCCAACCGACGCGAGGAAGCAAGTGGTGTGTGAAACCGCTTGAAAGAAGCCGAGTGAGATTGTAGCACGTACCACCGGTCGAGACAAGCGGCGCCAACGGGCAGGCCACGGATTGGTGCTCGGCATCGCCGAGTTGCCACGCCAGCGGACCCGTTGTATACTTGACGCCATCGAAGAGACCCCGAGCTAGGATTCCTGTCTACTATGGCACACGGAGCCAGGACAGCGATAGAGAATCAGAAACGATGTCGAAGCACCTTCAACCGGACCACCCGAGGTCACGCTCCCTTATTAGTCAACCATCCTCTCCATCCACGTCGGCACCCGCCTGGATACCGAGGAGACGATGTGAGTAGGCATCTAGGAGACGGGATCGGGGCGATGCTTAAGGAACTCAAAGAGGAGACGCTTCGCAAACTACGCCCGGAGAGCGCCTATCGCGCTCGCCTCCTGTATACCCTGGGTCTCCTGGTATCCCTAACTGGGCTGATCGTCACTGCCGCTCAACTCCTCTTCTGGGTCCATCCGAGATTCCCACCGCCGCCAAGGAACGATCTTATCGTCGACGCTACAGCGATCATAGCCGGTGCCGTGACTCTATGGTTGGTCTACTCGAGTCGCCTCCAGCCCGCTGCTTGGACGGTGATCGGCCTGTTACTGTTGGCCTCAACGATCCAGTTCTTTATCGAGGGGCGACCGGTTACAGACATCGCCGGGAGAAGTGGCCTCCTGGTGACGATTGCGCTCGCCTTCGTTCTACTGGAACGCCGAGGAGCATGGACGGTCCTGACCGTGTCGGTAGTCATCTTCGTCTCCATGCACGCTCTCTGGTGGGGCGGCTATCTGCCGCCGCCGGTCTCCCGAGATCGCTTCACCCAGCTTACCTTCTCCGTTGTCGTCTGGACGACGAGCACCACGATCATGGCGGCCTTGGTCTACTCCGCCATAAGGACTCTGCGTGACTGGGCCCGCGACCTGCGCGAGAGGGTGAAGGAGCTAACTCTCCTCCATGAGACCAGCAAGACCATAACCCGCCTGCTGGACATGGACACTGTGTTGGAAGTCGCGGTCCAGAGCCTTCACCAGAGGTTCGGCTATCACAGCGTCGCCATCCTCTCACTGGACGACAGGCAAGAAACCCTCCACTTGAGAGCTCTCGTCGGTCGATTGGCGGATCTGGTGCCGCGTGACCACAGCCAGACCCTGGATGAGGGTCTTCTAGGCTGGACGGCTCGCCATGCGGAAACGGTCTTGGTGAATGACGTCGAGACCGACCCTCGCTACGTCAGTCACTACCCTCAACAGATCGACACTCAGTCGGAGCTCTGCGTGCCGATCCGCATAGGGGAGAACGTCATGGGCGTGCTCGACGTCCAGAGCGATCAACCGAACGCTTTCAATGAAAGCGACGTGAGGGTGCTGGAGACTCTGGCCGGTCAGATCGCCGGCGCTATGGAGAACGCCCGCCTCTACCAGGCCGAACGCGATGCCCATCAGCAAGTGCATGAGCTGGCTACCTACCTGCAAAGCTCCCACGAGGAAGAGCGGACCCACATTGCTCGCGAGATCCTCGACGAGTTCGGCCAGCTCATGACGGCTCTACAGTTGGATTTGTCGCGGCTGACCAATGAGTTGCCTGACGACCAGCCCGGCCTCACGGAGAAGGTCAGCAGTATGTCCGCCGTTATCGACCAGTCCCTGCAAGTTGTGCGGCGTCTTTCCAGCCAACTTCGCCCCGGCGTCCTGGATCATTTCGGCCTGGCGGCAGCCGTCAGGTGGCAGGCGGAAGCTTTCTCCGAGGAAAACGATATCACCCAACGCCTCCATCTCCACGGGGAGACGGACACGTTGGATCGGGAGCTATCTACCGCCCTCTTCCGCATCCTGCAGGAGGCGCTGAGCAACGTAGAAGCGCATGCCGAGGCGACCGAAGTGCGTATTGACCTGCACGTTGACCCGGAACGGGCCGCGCTGGTGGTGGCGGATAACGGCCGCGGGATCAAGCCGGAGGAGACAACGGGCTCGGCATCGCTGGGACTCGCCGGCATGCGCCAGCGGGCCGAGGCGCTGGGAGGACACGTAGATATCGAGGGTCTTCCCGAGCAAGGTACTAAAGTCACTGCATTCATCCCGCGCCGCAGCTCGGCACCGCATTCCTGAGCGGAGAAGATTCGCTCTTCGTCCACCTGTCTCCAGGCAGTTCTCCACGGAATCGCGACTCCGCACCGCGCACCGGCTCCCGAATCCCCTCTCTCACCCGCTCGCAGCCCTCATCGAGACCGAGCCCTGTCCCCTCCGCTCTTACCATCTCATCCATCAGCGTACACCCTCACCGCCGTTCACTGGTAGCCCGGCGGCCCTGTGTTATAATGATATGTTGTGTGAAATGGCCCGTTTAGCAAGAAATTACTAATCTAATGCTGACCGACTACCGCGTTCGACAACGAGACCACCTGCTGGAAATCAGCCGCGCCCTGACGGCGCAGCTCGACCTCGACGAACTTCTAGAGATGGTTTTGGAGGCGGCCACGGAGATGCTCTCCGGACAGGCCAGTCTCATCGCCCTTCGAGAACCGGACGAGGGCGGTTTCGACATCCGGGCAAGTTACGGGCTCCCGGAGGCACTGGTTCCCTACTTCGAGCCTCTCCTATCCGACATCCCGGACTACGCCGATCCGAGCCGGTTCCACATCCCCGGGCTTGCGGAGAAGCTGGGCGAGATTGTAACCCACCTGGGCCTTCAACTGCAACAGGTTGTCGCCCTGCCCATGTCCATCGGGGACGATCTGATCGGCGTTCTCTACGTCTTTCGCGCTTATGGAAGCAGCTTCACCTCCAACGACCGACGTGTTCTCGCCAGCTTCGCCGATCAGGCGGCTATCGCCGTCTACAACGCCCAGCTCTACGAACGGGTTTCCCAGGAGAAGCGCCGGCTCGATGCCATCCTTGAATACAGCGCCGACGGCGTGCTGATTCTCGACTCGGCGCAGCGCATCCAGGTCTTCAACCGCGCCCTGTCCCGGCTCACCGGCTGGCAGGCTCAGGCCGCCCTGGGACGGCATCATGATGAGGTGATTCGCTGGGCCCACCTGGAGACGGATCGAGACCTATCCGACGCTGTTGCCGGGGGGTGGCCTCTGCCGTCAGCTCGTCCGCTTTACGTGGAAGGAGACCTGCGCCGCAAGAACGGCGGGACGGTCAGCGTGGGCATCATCTACGCCCCTCTCTTCGGTCAGGACCGGCGCCTGGTCAACGTCATCGCCAATGTGCGGGATATCACCCGCTTCCGCGAGGCCGACGAGATCAAATCCACTTTCGTCTCCGTCATCTCCCACGAACTCAAGACGCCCGTTGCCCTCATTCAGGGATACGCTGAGACGCTGCTGCGGAAGGACGCCCGTTGGGATCCTCAGACGCGACAGGAGAGCCTGGAGGTAATCCTCGAGGAGTCCGACCGCCTCCACCACCTGATCGACAACCTCCTTGACGCCTCACGCTTGGAAGCAGGCAAGCTGCCCCTGGAGAGAGAGCCGACGGCCCTTGACGCTCTGGCGGAGCGCGTGGCTGAGCGGTTTCGTACCCAGACCGATCGTCACAACATCGAGGTGGCCTTCCCTGAGGAGTTCCCTCCAATCGAAGGGGATCCTACACGGTTGGAGCAGGTCATCAATAATCTGCTCTCCAATGCGATCAAATACTCGCCCGAGGGCGGCCGCATCGAGATTGCCGGGCGCTCCACCGGCGATGAAGTGATCGTGACGGTCACAGATCAAGGCGTCGGCATCCCGTTTGAGGAACAACCGCACATCTTCGAGAGTTTCTTCCGCGGCTCACGGGAGTACCAACAGCAGACGGCCGGCGCTGGCCTTGGCCTATATCTGGCCAAGGCCATTGTGGAGGCCCACGGGGGGCGAATCTGGGTGGACAGCGATCCGGGAGAAGGTGCTGCCTTCTCCTTCGCCCTTCCACGCTGACCCTCGTGAGAGACTGCCGAAGCCCGCGTGACGAGACGGTGCAGCGAGAAGGTTGCTTCACCTAATACCAACAGAAAGAACGAAAGCGACTTCCGAGACGTCGGAAGTATGCTCTACTGGCAAAAAGACAAACTAGACAAGGAAAGGAACCTCATATGCCTCAACAGCGATTAGCCCGAGTAACGTGCCCCGCCTGCAACCAGCCCTTCCAGGCACCCGTACAGCAGGTTTTCGACACGGGGCAAGATCCCAGCGCCAAACAACGCGTGCTCAACGGCGTCACGAATGTCGCCCGCTGCCCGCACTGCGGCACGCGGGGGGCGCTCAATATGCCGTTTCTCTACCACGACCCGGAGAAGGAGCTGGCCCTCGTCTACATGCCTATGGAGGCTGGCGGTGATCGCGAGCAGCGCGAGCAGGTCATTGGCCGCCTTACACGCGAGGTCATGGACCAACTGCCTTCGGAGGAGCGTAAGGCCTACCTGCTCCAACCCGAGGTCTTCCTTACTCTGGACAACCTAACCAAACGGATTCTCAAGGAAGAGGGCGTCACCGAGGAGATGCTCGAACAGCAGCAGGAGAAGGCAGAGCTTCTTCAGCGCATGATCGAGGCAGCCTCCGACGAAGCGCTGGAGGCCATGATCAAGGAGAACGACGACAAGATCGACGAAGTCTTCTTCTACATGCTGACTCACAATCTTGAGCTGGTTCAGGGTGCAGGCCAGGAAGCGGCTGCTCAGAGGTTGCGCAACGTGCGCGAAAAGCTGCTCGACCTGAGCAGTGAGGGCCGGGCGATTGAGGCGCGCAACGAGTTGCTCAACGCCCTGCGCGAGGAGCCAAACCGCGACAAACTGCTGGAGCTCCTCATCGAGGCGCCCGACCGGGAGACGCGTGAGCTGCTTATTGCCTCTGGCCGCCCCATGCTCGATTACCTCTTCTTCCAGAACCTCACGTCGGAAATCGAGGCTGCAGCGGACGAAGAGGAAAGGGAGCGCCTCACCGACCTCCGCCGGGAGATTCTCGACACCCGGGATCAACTGGACGAGGAGGCTCAGGCTCTCTATGAGTCCCGCGCTGCCCTCCTTCGCGATATACTCACCGCCGACGACCCGAAGGAGATGGCCCGCCGCCGCATCAATGAGATCGACGAGGCCTTCCTCAACATCCTCGGGGCGAACCTCCAGGAGGCCCACAGGCAGGAGGACGAGGAAGCCCTCGAAGCCCTGCGCGAGGTCTGGAACGCCGTCACGGGACTGATGGAGGAAGCCATGCCTCCGGAGCTGCGTCTCATAAACCGCCTTATGGCCGCCGAAGACGAGGAAGAGATCGAGCGCTTGCTGCGTGAGAGCCGTAACCTGGTCACGCAGCGCATGGTCCAGTTCGTCGAGGAGACCGAGGCCGAGGCGCGAGAGGAGGGAGACCTCGAGACGGCCGAACAGATGGCCCTCGTTTCCGAGAAGATGAGCCAGGTGCTGGCAGAGGATATGCTGGCCTAGGAGCTGCCTTGGCGAGAAGAAAACCCTTCGCAGTTGCCAACTGGAAGATGGCGATGACCATTGATGCGAGTCGACGTTTCTTGCGGGCTTTCCGCGAGGGCCTTTCTGGTGCAGCCGAGAAGGTTGACGTCGTCCTCTGCCCCCCGTACACAGCCCTCTATCCCGTTGCCGAGGCGCTCACCGGCTCGGCTATCCAGCTGGGCGCCCAGAACCTGTCGAGGGCCGCGGGGAAGGCCCATACCGGAGAGATCTCAGCGGAACTCCTGGCCGACGTCGGGTGCCAATGGGTGCTAGTAGGCCACTGGGAGATCCGTCGCAGACTCGCTGAGACCGATTCCGACGTCAATGCGAAGATGCTCGCCGCCCTCGAGGCAGGACTGCGTCCCATCCTCCTGGTCGGCGAGGGCGCTGACAAGCGGGGAGAGCCGGAGCAGGCCCTCGCAGACCGCTTGCCGATCCTGTTCGATGGCATCGAGGCTGGCGAGGTGGCTCAGATGGCCGCTGTCTATGAACCGGAATGGACTATCGGGGTGGATCAACCAGCCTCTCCGGAGTACGTGGCCGCCGGCTGCGCTGCACTGCGGCGCTGGATCGCTCAAGCTTACGACGACACGACAGCAGGGGAGTTGCGCATCATCTACGGTGGCAGCGTCAGCCCGGAATACGCCGACGCCCTGCTCGCCTCGCCCGAAGTTGACGGATTGGGTGCGGGACGGAAAGGCCGCGATCCTGCGGCCTTCGCCGACATCGTCCGCCTTATCGCCGAAGCGAAGGGGGCCCAGCTAACCCCGTCCTACGCGCCGTGAGGCTCGTGGTGCCGGCCGACAGAGCCTTACCAGCGGCCGTGCAAGCCTCGCGGCCAGAACAGTAGGAGACCAGAACGAATCGCATCGAAACGCCGGCACGTCAAACTGAGCAAATTCCTGGCCCTCATCCTCCGCCATCAACCGGAGCGCTTTGGGCTAAAGCTGGATGAGGAGGGGTGGGCCTCCCTCTCGGACGTGATGGAAGTCCTTCACGATCTCCCCAACTTCCGTTGGGCCGGGCGCTCCGAGGTCACACACATCGTCCGCCAGGGAACGGGGGATGGCAAGAAACGGTTTGAGCTCGACGATGACCGCATCCGAGCCCTCTACGGCCATTCCTTCCACCGTCGCATCGAGTACGAACCCATAGAGCCGCCCCCACGCCTTTATCACGGTACGTCGCCGGAAGCCGTCGAAGCGATCGACCGTGACGGGCTCAAACCTATGGGACGCCAATACGTTCACCTCTCACCTGACCGCAAGACCGCGGTCCAGGTTGGCGCCCGCCACGCGAGCCATCCTGTTGTGCTCACCGTCCATGCTCGGGAAGCTCACGCTGCCGGGGTCGCGTTCTACCATCCGGAGGAGGGTGTCTACCTGGCGGAGCCCATTCCCCCCAGCTTCCTAAAGACCGATACGTGAACCTGCCTGCTCAAGACTCCGAACTGGACGATGGCAACTTCAGCCGCTTTCCAGCACCGCCCAATCAGTAGGTCGCCCGTCGGAGCACAAACGCCACAGCCGGATTCGAAGGTCCGCCGCGAGCCTAATCAAACGGCCACTTCCCCTGTGCCTCCAGCGGCTCCTTGAGGTTGTGATCCAACAGCAGCTGCCTTATCTCCTCCCGGGACCGCCGCCGACCAATCTCACCCTCCAGGTTCGCCAGCCGCAGGAGCAACCGGGCGGCGACCATCGCGCTCTCGCGCAGTTCCACTTCGTCCACCTTGTCGAGGGTGTCGGCTCTCGTATGGCCGAATCCCCGTCCTCGGCTCGGGGGGCGTTCGGCGCCCATAAACGCGGTCGGCACACCCCGCATCAGATAAGGAAAGTGATCAGAGGCCGTGTTCACCCTGATGCTGAGATTCAAGGGATAGCCCATCTCCCGCGCGAAGTTGGAGAAGAGAGGAGACAGCTCCTCCATGCCCTGGAGGGCCAGTCCCCGATTGCTCCCCAACGCAGCGCCATCGAGGTTGAGCATGAAATCGACAGCAGCCACCTCGGCGTCGCTCATGCTCTCTACGTAGCGAGTGGAGCCCAACACCCCCAGCTCCTCGGCGGCATAGGTCTCGAAGCGGAGCGTTCGCCGCAACTTCCCGGCTAGCGGGGCGAAGATACGGGCCAGCTCCATCACCAGTGCGGTACCCGAGGCATCATCCACTGCTCCCTGGCTGATGTCGTGCCCGTCATAGTGCGCCCCAATAACGACGACCTGGTTCTCCCCCCGACCGTCATTCCCAATCCCCGGCACCTCACCAAGCACGTGGCTGAACTCCCCTGGCTTGGTCTGGTTCTCGATATGCATCTCCAACTCGACGCCGTCATTGTCCCGCAGAAGCCGTCGAATCACGAAGCCATCCTCGTGGCTCAGTCCCACCGCTGGAATTTCGGCCAGGGCCCCGGCCCGGAGACTACCGGTGGGCGCCAGCATCCCAGGGAGGTGATTCACGAACAGGAAACCGACGGCACCGCTGGCCACAGCACGGCCGTATTTCTCGCGGCGGTGGATGCGTCGGCCGCCCCGGGGGCTATCGCTGCTCACCATGACGACCTTGCCCCGAATCTCATCTTGGCGCGCGGCGAAGGCCTCTTTCGTCCCCATCCCTAGGTCGAGAACCGCGGCTCGCAATCCGCCCGCAGCCGTGCTCGGCGAGTAGACGAGGGAAAGAGCCGAGCTAAGGGCTCTTTCTGATGGGTGCACCACCCTGAGGGTCGCCTCGCCCCGAGACCACGAGAGGTAGTCGAACGTTGCCAAGCGCACATTCCTAAGGCCGTACGCCTCGAACGTCCCCTTTATGAAGGCTCTTGCCTGACGCTCGCTCTGTGTCCCGGAGAAGCGGCTGCCAAAATCGCACAACCGCTCGACATTGGCGTAGAGCTCCGACGACGTCCAGGCTTCGCCGATAATTCGCTTCTCGAGTTTGCCAGATTTCACCGTTGAGTCCTCCTGATGCTTGCCATCATCCCGAAACAAATCCGTTCTCGTCTACGCAGCCGCTCCAGAGCGTCTACTGCTCCTTCTCAAAGTAGTCCTCCGGATACGGTGCCACCAACGCTGCATCGTCCCGGACGGCCATGCCGAGCACAGCCTTGCCGGGATAGTAATAGATGCCGTGCGAACGCCCGACGACGAAGCCGTCGTACTCGGCCCGCAGCACGCCGTCTTCCACCGGCCGTCCCCATACGTCCCGTATCTCGGCCACCGGATCGCCCTCGCTGATCAGGTCTCCCGGCTGGACGAGGTGGAGCACCACACAGGCCTCCTCCACCCGCGGCGTGCCCCGTCTCCGCACAGGGAAGCGGGGTTCGACCACCGTAATCCCCTCGATCCGCTCCTCTTCTCCGTCCAACATGCCGGCCCAGCGCATGACGTTCCGCGTGCCTGCGGCGGAGGCAGCCACGATGGCTGGATCGGGCATTTCCCCGGAGCCGAGCTCCACCGTGAAAGACGGAATACGGCCCACCAGCAGGGCCGAACCCGACGTTGAGCGATGCAGCTTCTTCTCGATGTACTTCTCTGGGGGGAACTCGTTGATGACCGTGTGCCCATAAGCCTGAAGCATCTCGTCCAGCGTCGCCGCCAGCTCCTCAGCGTCAGCCTTCTGACGATCCGCATCGTCGTCCTCCCGATACAGCACCCGGTCGCGGAAAGCAAACGAGATGGAACCCGTCCACGCGTTGTGATAGTCAATCAGATAGTCTGCGCTTGCCGTGATCGTCTCGAACAATCGCTCATACGCCCGCTCCAGGGACGATGGAGGCTTCTCGTCAGGATCCGGGGTGCTCTTGGGCTTTCCGTCAGGCCAGAGGCGATTGGGATCGTCGGGGGCGTGATACGGTTCGCGCGTACTGGTGCGCAGACCCGCTGGGTTCAGACCGGGAATCGCTACGATCGTGCCCCGCATACGGTCCACCAGTCCCTGTGTGATTAGCCGGTAGAGCACGTACGGTCCGGCCTGCTCGGGGCCGTGGATGCCAGCCGTCAGCCAGAGGCATGGGCCGTCCTCTTCTCCCTGAGCTATGACGACGGGCAAGAATTCGGTGTGCCCCGTCGGATGAGTGAGCGCTTCCCAGCGCCCGTATTGAATCGTGCCGGGGACAGCTCGCGCCGTCCCGACAGTAATCTCCTTCGACATAGTTCCTCCTGCTACTCTCTCGTCTATCCAGTGAAGACACGGTCGGACGCGCTCGGTCAGCGTCCTCCGGTGCAGCGCGACTTGCCCTTTCCGCAAACTCCTGGCGGCACCCTTTCGCCGACCCTCCCGCACCTAGGGCGCGGGAGACGCCAGAACACAGAGTCCAGGCGAGGAAACCTCGACCCATCAGGCTGACAGATTCGGGCCAGATACTCGGCGGGGCATCAGAGCGTATGGCAAGCGACGTAGTGTCCGTCTCTCACCTCTTGCCAGGCAGGCTCCTCCGTGAAGCATCTACCGTCCGCCACAGGGCAGCGAGTGCTGAAGTTGCATCCGCTCGGCGGGTCGGCGGGGTCCGGCACGTCGCCCTCCAGGACCATCCGTTGGCGCTGTCGCTCCACGTCCGGATCCGGCACGGGCACGGCGGAAAGCAGCGCCTTCGTATACGGGTGTGCCGGTTGGTCATACAGCTCATCTTTCTCCGCTAGCTCGACAATCCTGCCCAGGTACATGACAGCGACGCGGTCGCAGATGTGACGCACCATGCTCAGGTCATGAGCGATGAACAGGTAAGTTAACCCCAGATCCTCCTGCAACTCCTCTAACAGGTTGACCACCTGTGCCTGGATTGAGACGTCCAGCGCAGAGATCGGCTCGTCACAGACAATGAACTCGGGTCTGGAAGCCAGCGCTCGCGCGATCCCAATTCGCTGCCGCTGCCCGCCGGAGAACTCGTGAGGGTACCGATTGATGAACCGTGGGTTCAAGCGCACGATGCGCAGCAGTTCCTGCACCCGTTCGACCCGCGCCTTTCCTGGGGCCATATTATGAGCACGCAGAGGCTCGCCGATGATGCGGGAGATCGTCATCCGCGGATTCAAGGAGGCGTAGGGGTCCTGGAAGATCATCTGCATGCGACGCCGCATCTGCCGCAGTTCCTCCGGCCGGAGTGTGGTGAGATCGACCCCGTCGTACACCACGCGTCCCTCGGTGGGCGCATACAGCCGGAGGAGCGTGCGGCCGGCCGTGGTCTTGCCGCAGCCGCTCTCGCCCACCAAGCCCAGCGTCTCGCCGCGGTAGATGTCGAAAGAGATCCCGTCCACGGCGTGGATCGCGCCAACCTGCCGTTGAAAGACGATTCCTCGAGTGATAGGAAAGTGCTTCTTCAGATTCTCCACCCGGACCAGCGCCCCATTCTCACTCATCGTTCCCTCCCCGTCTTCACGTTCACCCAGCAGGCAGCTGTATGGCCGGGCCCGACGTCCATCAAGCCCGGATTCTCCTCGCGGCAGTGTTCCACTGCGTACGTACAGCGAGGCGTGAAGGGGCAGCCCGGGGGAAGGCCCAGCAAGTCAGGAGGGAACCCCGGAATCGTGGCGAGTTTCTCGTCCTTCGTCCGGTCCACCCGCGGCAGCGATTCCAACAGGGCCAGCGTGTAGGGATGGCAGGGATCCTTGTAGATATCATCCACGCTGCCCCGCTCGACGATGAACCCGGCATACATCACGTTGACAGTTTCCGCCAGGCCAGCAATCACGCCCAGGTCGTGGGTGATCCAGATCACCGCCATTCCGAACCGCTCTCGAAGGGCCTTGACCAGGTCGACGATCTGAGCCTGGATCGTCACGTCCAGGGCCGTGGTCGGTTCGTCCGCGATCAGGATGCTCGGGTTGCAGGCTAGGGCCATCGCGATCATCGCCCGCTGCCGCATGCCGCCCGAGAACTGGTGCGGGTAGTCTCCGCAGCGGCCCTCGGCCTGTGGAATGCCCACCAGCTCCAACAACTCGATCGTCCGACTCTGAGCTTTCTCCTTCGGCATGCCCAGATGGACCATCAAGGCCTCGCGGATCTGACGCCCCACCGTCAGAACAGGGTTGAGCGACGTCATTGGATCCTGAAACACCATGGCGATCTCCGCACCGCGGATCGCCTCCATCTGCTTCTCAGAAAGCCTCAGCAGATCGCGCCCGTCGAAGAGCACCTCCCCGTCCGCGATCTTGCCCGGAGGCTCGGGGATCAGTCCCATCACCGAGAGGACGCTCACACTCTTGCCGCAGCCGCTCTCTCCCACGATGCCCACCGTCTCACCTCGTTCGACGGCGTAAGATATGCCGTTCACCGCATGGACCACGCCGTCCTGCGTGTAGAAGCGAGTGCAAAGGTCTCTGATCTCGAGCAATGGCTGCTCCACGGTCGCCTCCTACTCAGACTGGGCCAGGGCCCGCGGATCCAGGGCATCCCGCAGCCCGTCTCCGACGAAGTTGATCGCCAGCACCGTCAGCACGATCAGTATCCCCGGGAAGAACCACATCCAGGGCTCAGTGCTCAGGTGGCTGTAGGCCTGATCCAGCATGTTCCCCCAGGTTGCCGTCGGCGGCTGGACCCCCATGCCGAGGAAACTGACGTACGCCTCGCTGATGATTGCGCCAGCCACCCCCAGCGTCGCCGCCACCACGATGGGTGCTATGGAGTTGGGAAGGATGTGCTCGAGGATGATGGTGCGGTCTCGTGAGCCGATCGCCCGAGCGGCGGTCACGAACTCCTGCTCCTTGATGGAGAGAAAGTTGGCGCGGACGATGCGAGCGAGGTACATCCAGCTCGTCATCCCGATCACCCCGATGATCACCACGACGCTCCCGCTGAACGTTCGGCCCAGCGTCTTGAACGTCGGGATCTTCCCTCCCAGGAACTTGGCTAGCAGGATCAGCAGGAAGAGGCGCGGGATGTTGAGCATAGCCTCTGTGAAGCGCATCAGGACGGCGTCGATCGCGCCCCCGTAGTATCCGGAGAGCGCCCCCACCAGCGTCCCCACCGTCAGGGCCACCCCGACGGCCAAGACGCCGATCAGTACCGAGATCTGGCCGCCGTAGATAGTGCGGGCCAGGATGTCCCGCCCCGTGCCGTCCGTTCCAAAAGGGTGAGCTGCCGATGGGGGAGCCAGACGGACGGATAGATCCGTCCGATTGGCGTAGTCCTCCGAATAGATCAGAGGCCCTAGGGTAACGTACAATATGATGGCGACAAGGAGTCCTACGCCGACCATGGCCATCTTGTGTCGGCGGAATCGCCGCCACGCCAGCTGTCCAGGCGTCAAGGGCGGCCGCTCGACCTGCTCCTCCATCGCCTCCCACGCGATCTTCCTCGTCGTCGCAGTCATCGTACACCTCTCAATCGTATCGAATGCGCGGATCTAGGTAAGTGTACGCCACGTCCGTGATGATCTGGAAGATGACCACCAGCGTGGAGATGATCAGCAGAATCCCCATCAGGACCGGCACGTCCGTATCCTTTGCCGCATCCCAGAAGAGCCGTCCCATTCCCGGCCACGCGAAGATCGATTCTGTCACTACCGCGCCGCTCACCAGCAGCGGCAGGTCCAACCCCACCAGCGTGACCAGGGGCAGCGAGGCATTCTTCAGAGCGTGCTCCAGAACCACCATCCTCTTCGGCAGTCCCTTGGCGTGAGCCGTCCGGATGTAGTCCTGGTTGATCACCTCCAGCATCTGCGAACGCACGAAGCGGCTGTAATTCGCGATGCTCATGATCGAGATAGTCGCCACCGGGAGCGCCATGTGCCACAGGACCTGTCCCACTGTCTTCCCTTTCGCCAGATCATACATACCCACGGTCGGGAAGTGAGGAAGCCCCCACCGCTTGAAGTTCACCGCGAACAGGTACATCAGGAGCAGGGCCAGCCAGAAGATGGGCATGGAATAACCCACGAATGAGAACGTCGTGAACACGTAGTCCAAGACCGAGTACTGCCGCAGCGCCGAATACATGCCGATGGCAAGAGAGAAGATCAAGATCACCGCTTCGGCGGTCAGCATCAAGAGCAGCGTGTTGCCCAGCCGCTCCCGGATGATCTCCAGCACCGGTCGACCTTCCATGAACGATGTGCCGAAGTCACCCCTGAGCACCCCTCGTCGTGTGCCCCGCTGATCCGCCACACCGTCTCCATCCACGTCGACCTGCATCCAGTCGTTGCCCACCAGCCAGATCACGTACTGGACCATGACCGGCTTGTCCAACCCCAACCTCCGCCGCAGCCGAGCTCGATCCTCCGACCGGATTCGTCTTCGGCCCCCGAAGGAGGCCAGCGGATCCCCCATCGTATTGGCAAGAACGAAGAGCACCACGCTTATGATGAACAACTGCGGAATCGCCTGCAGCAAGCGTCGCACAACGTAGCGTGTCATGCCATCCTCCCATCCCTGCGAGGCCCAATGCCTCGAGGAAGATTTAGCAGGGAGGGGAAACCCTCTCCCCTCCCCTGCTTCATGCAGTCCTACTCAGAGACGTCCCATTCGAAGCAGTTCCAGAACGGATCTGCTCCGGAGATCTTGATGTTCTGGGTGCGCATGTTGCGGGTCCACAGGTCGTTGTCGTGCCACACGCCCAGCCAGTACACATTGTCCGTCAGAATCCGCCCGATGTCGTGGAACAGCTCGATGCGGCGGTTCGGATCGACCTCCACCGCCTGCGCGCGGACCATCTCATCCAGTTCCTCGTCGCAGATGCCGTACCAGTTGTTCCCTTCCGGTTCATCCTCCGTCGGAATCTCGGAACAGAGCCACTGATCCTCGTTCGGATCCGGGAAGTCGGGGCTGTCTGACCATTGGGCGATGTCAAACTGGCCCGTCGCAATCGGTCCGCCCTCTCCATAGGAGTTCCAGAAGACGTCGTAGGACGCGTTCTGAATCTCAATCCCGATACCCACGTCCTGCAGGTACTGTTGGGCGATCACCTGGGTCTGCTCCCGCACCTCACGACCCTGCGTGGTGGCGTAGGTCAAAACCAGCTCCACGCCGTCCTTGTCCCGGGTCCCGTTGTCGTTGGAATCGACCCACCCGGCCTCGTCCAGAAGTTGATTGGCCATATCCGGATCATACTTGTACAGGTTAGCGTCCGGGTAGTCGTATGGGGTCTCCTCCCACTTCGTGCTGGGCGGGTAGGTCTTGCCGTAGAGCAGTTCCTCGCAGATGGCATCGAAGTCCACAGCGTAGGCGATCGCCTGCCGAACTTCGACGTCCTGTAGAGCCGGGTGGCCCGCGTCGGCCGCGTTCTCCTCCGTGTTCAGATTGAAGAACCAGCTCTCATTATACCCGGAGAGCACCGTCGTCAGCTCCACGTCTTCCATCTCCTCGATGACGGGAACGTCCGCGTACGAGAGGAAGATGCCGATGTCGGTGTCACCGTTCTCGATGGCCGCCATCTGAGCTTCCGCATCCGGCACGATCAGGATGTGGATCTCGTCCAGCACCGGCCGTCCGCGCCAGTAGTTGTCATTCGCCTCGTAGATGATGTGGCTGGCCGATTGCCACTCCCTGACCCTGAAGGCGCCGTTGACGACCTCGGGGGTCCGGTTCCATGCCGCGTTATCGAGCGTTCCCTCCTCCTCAAACACCGGTCTCAGGACGTGTTCCGGCATGACAAACTGGAAGATCGTCGTCGCCCAAGGCGCGAAGGGCTCCGTGAAGTTGAGGACCAGGGTGTGATCATCCGACGCCTCAACGCTCTCCACGTACTCATCGTAGGGCCACGTGCTCTGCACCGTGTTCGCCGGGTCGAGGATCATCTCGTATGTGAAGATGAAGTCGTCGGCCGTCACCGGCTCCCCATCGGACCACTGCGCTTCCTCTCTCAGCGGAACGGTGATGGTCGTGCCGTCTTCAGATATGAGGCCGTTGTCGGCGGTGGGGAACTCCGCTGCCATCTCTAGCGAGGGCTCCAGGTTGTCGTCGAAGTACCAGAGGCCGGGGTTGAAGATGTCGATGGCCAAACCGGCGAACCACATTCCGGAGTACATCGTGTTCAAGCTGTCTGGCTCCTCGAAGAAGGTCATCGTGACGATCTTCGGTTCCGCCGCGGGTTCCTCCGTCGGTTCTTCTGTCGGCTCCTCCGCGGGTTCTTCCGTTGGTTCCTCAGCCGGCGCCTCGGTCGGCTCCTCCACCGGTTCCTCGGCGACGGGGGTCTCGGCTGGCCCGCAGGCCGTTAACACGAATGCAGCCACGACGGCCATGCTCAGCAAGGCGTAGAACCAGGTGCGTCTCATCTCATCTCCCTCCTAGGTTAGCGCTTCAGCTAAATGAGCCCGTTCCACATCGCTCACACAAGCCCGTTCCGAAAGGCTCACGTGTCAGCCTCGGGCATGAGGCTCACACAGTCGCTGCTTCCCTGCTTCGAGGTAGGGACCATGGATCAGGAGTTAGGCATCACCTCCTTTCATCCCCGCGAAGTCAACCGGCAAGAGTCTCCAGTCTCGCCTTCGACACCACCCGTTTCTGTCCCCACGATAGGGACAGCGTCTTCACCGCTCGATCTAGGCTTGCCCAGCAAATCCGGGCTTATATACGTCAGGCTGCCCGCTCTCGTGATCTTAGGAAATACACCAGCTGCCGACCGGCCGCCCGGATATGCTCTCGCACCCGCTGTTCTGTTTCCGCGGAGTCTCCGCGCGCCAAAGCTACAACGATTGCCTCATGCTCTCGACAGTCCGCCCTGTCACGGCCGGAGAGAGAGGATTGAGCCACCTCGGGGAAGGTGCTCCATAGCATAGTGGGAAACGCCTCCCACATCTGTGTGAGGGTCCGGACCAGGTAGGGCCGCCTGCTAGCTGCGAAGACCGTCTCATGGAACTGCCGGTTCAGACTGCGGTAGACGTCCAACTCATCAGGAGCCATATGGTCTTCCATCCGCTCCAATAAGCCTCTCAACTCCGCCACCGTCTCCGGCTCTATCCGACCGGCGGCAGCGGCCGCCGCCCTCCCTTCTAGGAAGGCGCGGTGGGCATAAAGGTCAACAACGTCCTCGGGCGAGAATCGAACCACGCGCATACCGCGATAGGGGACGTGCTCGACCAACCCTTGGGCCGCCAGTTCCTTCAGCGCCTCGCGGATCGGCATCTGGCTTACGCCCAACTCGTCGGCCAGATGCTGCTGGCGCAACCACGTGCCGGCGTCGAACTTGCCGCTGAGGATCGCGTCGCGCAGCCGTTCCTCCACCCAGTCCCGGAGCTGCTGTGGGGATTCAGAATTGGCTTGCTCGAACATCACGCCCCTGGAATTGGTGTTGGAGATGACATCTTAGATATAATATCTAAGATGACCCCAGTATACGCTAGGATCTTCGCGTTGTCAAGGGTCAACCGGCCCAGAGGATGGAGAAGCGCCAGAACACGGTGACCAAGAAGAGAAGGACCCCAGCAGCCTCTCAAGGTTGCTGGGGTCCGAAGTTCCTCAGAAAAGGGATCGCGATCAATGACAGGCGACCAGGTGCCCCTTCTCACCATCTACTGAGCGCAGTGATGGGGACCGCAGTGAGCAGCTGTCCTTCGCTTCCGGGCAGCGGGGATGGAAGCGGCAGCCCGAAGGCGGGTTGATAGGACTCGGAATCTCTCCTTTCGGCATCGGGGCATCTCTCCGCGCGTGCGGATCCGGCACCGGCACTGCCGCCAGTAGCGATTTTGTATAGGGATGCTGCGGATTGCCGTAGACCTGCTCCAGGTCGCCTATTTCACAGATCTGCCCCAGGTACATCACCGCGATCCGGTCGCATACGTATTTGGCCGTGGCCAGGTCATGAGTGATGAAGAGATACGTCAGATCGAAGTCCTCTTTCAGCTGCATCATCAAGTCCAGCAGCACGGCGCGGACCGACACGTCGGCCATAGCGATCGGCTCGTCCGCCACGACGAAATCGGGCCGCAGCACGAGTGCACGCGCCAGCACGATTCTCTGCCGCTGACCACCGCTGACCTGGTGGGGGTACTTATCATAGAACTGAGCAGGCGGCTTCAGCTCCACCCGTTCCATCATCTCCATCACCCGCTTCCGCTTCTCGCCGCCGCGAGCCACGTCGAAGATCTCCAGACTGTGCCCGATGGCATCGCCGATCTTCATGCGCGGGTTCAAGGAAGCCGACGGATCCTGGAAGATCAGCTGCATACGCTGGCGCAGACGGCGCATCTCTTCCCGACTCAACCCACATAGATCCATGCCGTCGAAAAGGACCTCTCCGTCGGTGGCTTCCAGCAACCGGAGAATCAGACGGCCCGTGGTCGTCTTGCCACTGCCGCTTTCGCCGGCTAGACCGAACACCTCGCCCCGTCTTATCCCGAAGCTGACGCCGTCCACGGCATGGACGAACTGATTTTGCCCCGTAACCAAGCGCTCAATGAAGCTCTTCTGCACCGGGAAGTACTTCTTCAGACCTTCTACTTCAATAAGATTATCAGGCATCTCTGGCATCATACCCTCTCAAGAGCTGAGCGATCGCGAAAAGAGCATACAAGCAGCAGGCTGCACGCCTCAACTGTTCCTCGATCCTCATCCTCATCGACCGTCCGTGTACAACCAACAGGCAACCCACCGCCCGGGTTCTGCCGCCTCAAACGGTGGCTCCTCCTCCCGGCATCGATCCATCACATGAGGACATCGGGGATGGAAACGACAGCCCGAAGGCGGTGCAAGCAGATTCGGCGGTGAGCCCCGCATGATCTCCAGTTCATCGCCTTCCAACTTGATGTTGGGCACCGACGCGAGCAGACCCTGGGTGTAGGGATGCAGCGGATCATCGAAGAGAGGATGGACATCGGAAAGCTCCATCATCTTCGCCGCGTACATCACCGCCACACGATCCGACACCTCGGCGATCACCCCGATGTTGTGTGTGATCATCAGAATGGTCAGGTTGAGCTGCTGCTGCAGATCCCGCAGGAGGTCGAGGAACTGGGCCTCCACGATCACGTCGAGGGACGTTGTCGCCTCGTCGGCAATGATCAGATCGGCCTTGAGCGCCAGCGCCAGCCCAATCATGACCCGCTGGCGCATACCGCCGCTCAGTTGATGCGGATAGTCGTTCAGCCGCTCAGCCTTGATCCCCAGGCGGTCGAAGAGCACCTCTGCCTCATGCCGCGCTTCCTCCTCACTCACCTGGGGTTCGTGCGATCGAATCGTCTCCACCACGTGATCGCTCACCCGCTGCAGAGGATCCAGGCACGTCATAGGATCCTGGAAGACCATGGAGATGCGCGCACCGCGCAGCGCGCGCATCGACTCATTGCTGAGCTCCATCAGATCCTGCCCGTCGAAGATGATCTGACCGCCAGCCATCTCACCCGGCGACGGCGGAAGACGGAGAAGCCCTCTGCCCAGCGTCGACTTTCCGCAGCCGGACTCACCCACCAGCCCCATAATCTCGCCGCGCCGGATCGTAAGGGTCACGTCGTCCACTGCCCGCACCGTGCCCAGGCGGGTGGGATAGTCTACGCATAGATTCTTGACTTCTGCCAATACTTCGCTCATGATTCCGTCAACCTCGGATTAAGTATCTCACTCAGCCCCTCGCCAAACATGCTGAAGCCCAATGCCACCAGCGCGATAGCCAGTCCGGAGAAGGTCACGGGCCACCAACGGCCGCCGACCAGCTCGGAGCGTCCCCGGTAGATGTCGTAGCCCCAGTCCGGCTTGGAGGGATCGACGCCCAGGCCAATGAAAGCCAGCCCGGCCTCGGTGATGATGGCGTCCGCCACGTTCATCGAGAAGACGACCACGATGGAGGGAATGACGTTAGGGAAGATGTAGCGCCAGAGGATGGTCCGGTTTCGAGCCCCAAGACTCCGCGCCGCCTCCACGTACATCTCCTCCTTGATCGAGAGCACCTGACCTCGAACCAGTCGGAAGAACGTCGGGATGTAGATAACAGCAATGGCAATGGAGATATTCAGGATGCCGCTGCCCAGCAGAGCTGCCAGCGCAATCGCCAGTATCAGCCCTGGGAAAGAGTAGATGCTGTCCATCACGAGGGAGATCGTCCGGTCCATCCAACCACCCACGAAACCCGATATCAGACCCAGCGTGACGCCCACCACCAGCGACGTCGTCGCCGAGAGGAACGCCACCTGCAGCACGATCTGCGCCCCGTAAATGATGCGGCTGAAGATATCTCGTCCCAGCTGATCCGTCCCGAAGATATGCTGGGCGTTGGGAGGCTCAAAGGGGTCAGCCACCGATTTCTCTGGATCGTAGGGCGACAGGTTGGGGGTCAGGAACGATGCGATAGTCATCGCCACGATGGAGAGGACGATCAAACCTCCAATCACGGTCATGTACCATTCGGCACCGTACCATAGGCGCCCTCGCCAGAGACGCGCCAGCAGACCAGGTTGTTCTTCCATCTCAGCAAATGCCATAAAACGTTCTCCGTTCTACCGTGAATTCGAACGCGACCGGGGCGTCGAGGTCCCCAAGTCACCTATGACTCTACTTCCGTTCCACCACCGTCACAACGTCGAAATCCGCCGACACCTCCGCCGCACCAGACTCACCCTGGCTGACCAGGAGCCCCACCCTCTTCGGGGCGGCGTCTGTGTAGTAACAGCGGCCGACTTCCGTCCACCCCATGTGCGTGGGCATGTCAGTCTCGCCCGCCTCGCTGAGGTGATAGTAACCCACGTATGAGTTGCCGGCTCTGCGCAGCATGAGACAGACGGTATCTTCGTCAATGGAGGCACCTTGATAGCGGCCTCCCGCCGCCAGGCCATCGAGGTAGACTCCGTCACCCAGACAAGCCGGGTCATCCTCCTCCTCGCACGTACCCCGGCCCAGAGAGATGATCGTACCATCGTCCAACTCCACGAAGACCCCGGCACTCTGGAAGGCCTCGTCGGGGTCGAACGTCACCTTGGTCAGAATATCGAAGTGCGTTGCCGGCGCTCTGTGCGTCAGCACGTTCTTGACGCGCTGCAGGTCACCTCCTGGCGCCCGGGTGGACCCCGCTGGGGCAGTGATGCGCAGCTTGCCGGGCGATGTCTCCAGGGACCAAAGCCTGCCATCCTCACGCAGCCAGGCCCAGTCAGCGCTCAGATCATCCTCGAATGCCTGGGTGAGTCGGTTCGGCTCCTCCGAGAGCCAGGCAGGGTCATAGTGACAGGCGGGCCAACAGCGTTTGGTATAGTACGTTAGTTCGTTGGGTATCCTGGGCGTCGGGTAAGGCCCGGGTATCAGAGGTGTCACCGTAGCGTTAGCCAGCGCTGGGGCCGGTGCCGACGGAACGCGAGCGACGGCATATCCCATCAACAGCAACCAGCACACCAACAAGATGACGACGTGTACGCGTTTCATATCTCCCTCCCTGGGACTAATACCTCACGCGTGGGTCGATGCGGGCGTAGATGATGTCCACCAATAGGCTTACCATAGCAATGATCAACGCGAAGAAGACAACCGTGCCTTGGATCGCCGGGAAGTCGCGATCGATGACCCTCTCCACCAGGAAGAGCCCCATCCCAGGCCAGTTGAACGTCGTCTCCGTCAACACCGCTCCGGCCATCAGTAGGGCAAACTGCATCCCAAACATGGTGAGGATCGGTATGAAGGCGTTGAGCAATGCGTGTTTGTAGACCACAGCCCTTTCGCGAATGCCTCGCGCCCGAGCCGCGGCCACGAAATCCTGCTGCAGCACGTCGAGCATGTTGGCCCGGGTCAGCCGGGTGAAGTTGCCCGATAGATAGAGGCCCAGTGTCAGCGAGGGCAGCACCAGATGTTTCAGCGCATCCCAAAGACTCTCCCACTGCCCGGTCACCAGACAGTTCAGGATGTAGAAGTTAGAGAAGAAATCGACTACCGATACGACCTTCTGTCCAAAAGGACTGGTCAGTCGCTCAGTCAGCGCAAAGACCTCCGTCATCGTCTCCGGGCGGAGTTGCGTCGAGACACGGTCCGCTACCGGCAGCCATCCCAGCCTGACGCCGAAGATCAACTGGAACATCAGACCCAGCCAGAAGATCGGAATGGCATAAGCGACGATGCTGTAGATACGCAAACCATAGTCAGCAGCACTGCGCCGTTTCTGCGCCGCCAGGGCGCCGGTCGCCACCCCGACAACGCTGGCCACCAGCATGCCGAAGATGCCTAACTCAAGCGTGGCAGGGAACTTCAGCGTCAAGTCGGCTGAAATCGGTCTTCCGCGCAGAGTAATCGACTTGCCCAGGTCGAACCGCGTCACCAAGCCCCAGAGATAGCTGAAGAACTGGCTGTCGAAGGGGTTGACGGCGATGTCGAAGCTCTCAGCCGGGCCCCAACCTTCCACGCCACCTTTGGACAGCGTCACGCGTCTCCAATCCCCCTCCACGCCAGCAGGCAGCTCTGCCCCCTCCACCTCCTTGAAGTGAAACTCCACCCGGCGCAGCCACTTCAGCTTCTCCTCAGCGATCCAGGCAGGCTCCTCAGCCTCGATGGTCACCCGCACCCAGTCCTCGTTCCCCTCCTGGAACCGGTCCGTGATGGGCAGCTTCTCCGCCTCCGTCACCAGCATCACCGGTGCGCTGGAGCTGTCGTGCTCCTCATAAAGCACCACCACCGGCTCCTGCACCGTAGCACGGGTGCCCTGGAAGTTGAAGAGAATCGGCCGATCGATACCAAGATCGTGACGAATCTGGTTCTTGTACTCCTCCGGCACCCCGGGGCGCATCGTTGCTTCCACCGGGTCACCCGGCATCACCCGCAGCAGGATGAAAACGAAGACCAGCAGAATCAGCACCATCGGAATCGTCAGCAGGAAGCGTGTAATAACGTATGCACGCAATGATTTCATACTTTCACTCCATCATCCAGATAGCGACACAAACCGTATTCTCGACAAATCCGCCCGTCGTGGAGAGAGAGGACCAGCAGTGTGGGCAAGGGAGCGCCGATTCGCCTAGGAACAATGACTATGAAGGATAAGAGGGGCCTGGAGGGCTTGCCGCCAGGCCCCTCTGCTCAGCTCAACCTAGAATGGACCTGCCTACTCCTTCGTGAGCGTGAAGTAATGCATGAACATCGTCGGATCCAGCATGACGCCCTCCACACCCGGCTGAGTCACAGCTAGCAGCTGACCCTGACTGAAGGGAATCGTGGGTGCCTCTGTCGTCCACAGTTCCTGGATCTCAGCGTAGAGCTCCATGCGCGTATCCGGATCCGTCTCTGTCTGGGCCTCCAGCAGGAGATTGTCCATCTCCTCGTTGCTGTAGAAGATGCCCAGATCCTCGGAGGCGTCGCTGTGAGCGAAGGACCAGAGGTAGTTATCCGGGTCCAGGTAGTCCGGATACCAGCCCAGCAGGAACGTGGGCATGGTGCCCGGGCCGAAGTAGTCGGTGTAGGTAGCCCACTCAGCAGACTGCAAGTTGACCTCGATCACACCGGTCTCCTCCAGCGCCTGCTTCATAGCCGACGCTACATCACCCTCTGTGGGACCATAGTGGCTCGGCGTCCACCAGAAGTCCATCACCAGCGGGTTCCCCTCGTCGAAGCCCGCCTCGGCCAGCAGCGCCCGGGCCTGCTCCAAATCCCGCTCGGGGAAGGCGTCGATGTGGCCCTCCATACCCATGGGCACCATGCTGTACAGGTTGGTATGCGTACCCTGGTAAACCACCTGTGATATCTGGTCGCGGTCGACGGCCAGCGAGATCGCCTCGCGCACCGTTGCGTTGTCAAAGGGCGGCGTCGTGGCGTTGAAGCAGATGTAGCGGATATAGGCGCCCGGGCCCTGGACCAAGTTGTAATCCGGATTGTCCTCGAAGTCGCTGTAGTCAGACGGCGTCAATGTCTTCCACGCCATATCGATGTCCCCAGCCTCGAGAGCCAGGCGCATCGCCGTCGAATCGGCGAAGTAGCGCACGATGACGTGCGGATAGGCTGGCGCATCGTAGTAGTCCGGATTGGCCACCAGATCCAGCTCGACGTCGCGCTCCCAGTCGTTGATCAGGTATGGGCCGATGCCGCCGCAGGTGCTGTCGATGTCGAAGTCGTCCTCAGGATAGCACTCAGGGCTGATGATGGCCCACGGCATGGTCGCCACCACCAGCGGGAAGAACCCGACAGGGTTCTGGAGCGTCACCCGCACGGTGTACTCATCGACCGCTTCAATGTTGTCCACGAAGGACGTCACCAGCCAGCTGGGGTCGCCCTGCAGCCGCTGCACGCGGTTGATCGACCAGACCACCGCATCGGCGTTGAACGGCTCGCCGTCGGGGAACGACAGTCCCTCGCGCAGCTTGAACGTGTACTCCAGGCCGTCGTCGCTGACCTCATAGGACTCGGCCAGACCCGGCTCCAGCTCCGTCGTGCCCGGGATGTAGTGCAGCAGCGTGTCCATCGTGTTGTGATGGACCTCCCAGGTGTGGAAGTCATAGGAGTTGGCGGGATCGAGGTCGGTCACGGAGTCGGTGGTGCCGATGATCAGAGGATCGACATCCTCCGGCGCCATAGCCTCTTCCGTCGGCTCTTCCTCTTCTGCCGGTGCCTCTCCCTCGATGCCCAGGCTGGCTCCGGTGTCGATCTCGCCGTCGATGATGCCCTGGCGGACCTCATCCAGCTCGTCCTTCAGTTCCTGGGGTACCTCATCCTCGAACTCGTTGAACGGTGCAATCTGCACGCCCTCGTTTGCCAGCGTACCGACGAAGTTCGAGCCGCCCTGGAAGTTGTCGTTGTAGGCCTGCTGCAAGGCGGTGAACACAGCTACGTCCATGTTCTTCATCACGCTGGTCAGGGTGACGTCGCAGTACTCGGGGGCGCTCACACACCAATCCGTGTCGACACCGACGAGCATCGTGCCCGGGTTCGCCTGGATGGCGGCGGCGGTGCCGAGACCCACGGGGCCGGCGACCGGCATGATGATGTCGGCGCCCTCTGCGATCAGGTCCTCACCCACGCGGCGCCCGTCCTCCGTCGACTCGAAGTTACCGACGAAGAGATCGGTACCCAACACTTGGACGTCCGTGCCGTTCTGCTCGTTATAGTACTCCACGCCGGCCGCGTAAGCATCCATGAAGATGGTCACCGTCGGAATCTCCAGACCGCCGAAGGTGCCCACGGCGCCCGTCTCCGTCATGCCCGCCGCCACGTAGCCGGCGAGGAACGCCGCTTGATCCGTCGAGAACAACAGACCCTGCAGGTTGTCTATTCGCGGGTTATCTTCCTCATTCCAGAAGCCAGGCCCCCAGCCGAAGTCGACGATCGCGAACTTCGTATCGGGATTCTCCGAGGCGAAGGTGTAGGTGTCCGCCGCCAGCAGGAAGCCGACGGTGACGATCACGTTGTAGTCCTGCTCGAGGAACTGAGTGATGTTGGGCGCGTAGTCCGTCTGTTGCTGGGACTCCAGGTAGTCGACGGTGACGCCCAGCTCCTCCGCTGCCATCTCCATCCCGGCCCAGGAGGTGGCATTGAAAGACGCGTCGTCAATGCCGCCGACGTCCGTCACCATCCCGGCCTGAAAGCCTTCTTCCTCCGCGGGGGGCTCCGTCGGGGCCTCCGTGGGCTCTTCCGCGGGAGGTTCCGTAGGCGCTTCCGTGGGGGCCTCGGTCGCCTGAGGGCCACAGCCAACCAACATGCCAAGCACGGTTATAAGGCTTAGCATAGTCACTAGGAACTTACGCATGACAATTCTCCTCCTTATGTTCGAATTGCATTCTTCGATCGAGCGGCTCCTTCGATCAACCAGGGTTTAGATTTGGAGTATCTCTATACGTTCACCCTCCTTTGGCCACTCAGATGACTCTCCAGCAACACTCCCGCGGGCATCCCAGGACCCCCTGGGCTCTCGGGCAGTCAACGACGTCCCACGGGAGCAATGGCGCGAGTGCTCTCGGATACTTGTGCAGGAAGCGGTACTTGAGCGAGCTTCTTGGGCCGCCCAGAGGTCGCTTATCGGTTTATTATAGCCAAATCATAGAAGAGGGCAAGCTTACTCGGCACGCGCAGCCGTTTGCGCTTCGCCCCCTCCAGCTCGTCGTCTCGGTAGTTGCCTCATCTCACACCCCAGAAGAGACCCTCGAAAATCGGTTCGAGGATTCTTGACACGATCGGCTTTTTCCGTATACTATCCTCCATTGACGTTTCGGACTGAAGGATGCCCATTGTAGCAACGCCGTGCCCGAGCAAGGAGGCAGACGTGCCCTCAACTCAAGATTCGCAGATCCCCGTCCTCGAGCTGCGTGGCATCACGAAGGCCTTCCCCGGCGTTCTAGCGAATGACCAGATAGACCTGACACTCCAGAAAGGCGAGATCCACGCCCTTCTGGGAGAGAACGGGGCTGGTAAGACCACGCTGATGAACGTCCTCTACGGCCTCTACGCCCAGGACGAGGGCGATATCTTCATCCGCGGCGAGCGGGTGGGGATCCAGGACCCCAACGACGCCATCGCCCGCGGCATCGGCATGGTGCACCAACACTTTATGCTCGTCCCCGTCCTCACCGTCACCGAGAACGTCATGCTCGGCGTCGAACCTACCCGGAACCGCATCTTTCTCGACCGGGCTACGGCGGCCCAGCGGGTCCGCGAGATATCCAAGCAGTACGGCCTCGAGGTCGATCCGAACGCCTACATCAAGAACCTCTCCGTCGGTGTCCAGCAGCGCGTCGAGATCATCAAGCTCCTCTATCGGGAGGCGGATATCCTGATCCTGGATGAGCCAACCGCCGTCCTCACCCCCCAGGAGGTCGAGGACCTCTTCGAGATCATCCAGTCTCTGGTGGACCAGGGCAAGAGCGTCATCTTTATCACCCACAAGTTGAATGAGGTCATGGAGATCGCCGACCGCATCACCGTCCTCCGCAACGGACGCGTCGTGGGTACCACGACACCCGAGAAAACGGATCAGAACGAGCTAGCGGCGATGATGGTGGGCCGGGACGTCGTCCTGCGGGTGGAGAAGGAGGCCGCGGAGCCCGCCGAAACGGTGCTCCAGGTAGATGACCTGAGAGTTACGGACGACCGCGGAAACGCCGCCGTCCGGGACGTCTCCTTCGAGGTCAGAGCTGGCGAGGTGCTGGGGGTGGCCGGCGTGCAGGGGAACGGACAGACCGAGCTGGTCGAGGCCCTCACGGGCCTGCGCGCCGTTGAGGGCGGACGCGTGCAGATCTCGGGCAAGGACGTGACCAACGCATCACCGCGCCGCGTTCTGGAGCAAGGCGTGGCCCACGTCCCGGAGGACCGTCAGAGGGACGGCCTGGTCCTCAGCTTCCCGGTTGCCAACAACCTGGTCCTCAACACTTACTACGTGGAACCCTTCGCCCGCTTCGTGGTTCTCAATCAGGATAGGATCCTCTCCGAGGCGGAGGAACGCGTCCGTGAGTTCGACGTGCGCACGCCGAGCGTCCTCACGCCCGTCTCCAACCTCTCCGGCGGCAACCAACAGAAGGTGATCGTCGCCCGGGAGTTCTCCCGTCCCATCAAGCTCCTCATCGCCTCTCAGCCCACCCGTGGCCTGGACGTCGGTTCCATCGAGTACATCCACGGGCGGATCATCGAGAAACGAGACGAAGGAACCGCGGTGCTTCTGGTCTCTCCGGAGCTAGATGAGATCATGAGTCTCTCCGACCGCATCGCCGTGATGTACGAGGGAGAGATCGTCGACGTCCTGCCCGCCGAGGAGGCGACGAGAGAGCAGATCGGCCTGCTGATGGCGGGCGTCACCGAAGATGAAAAGGAGGCCCCGGGTGCAACAGTCGCCTGACGGATTACGAGTTGGCCTGGTCACCGATGTAGGCCGGATCGACGACGGTACCTTCAACCAGTACGCCTACGAAGGACTGATGCGCGCCGCCGAGGAGCACGGCCTTGAGCCCGAGGTGATCGAAACCGACCTCCCTGAGGAGTATGAGGAGAATCTGGAGCACTTGGTCGAGGACGGCTGTAACTTCGTCGTCACCATCGGCTCCAGGGCAGGACAGCAGGTTGAGCGGATCGCCACACGTCATCCCGACGTCCACTTCGTCGTCGTTGATCACGAGCCGCCGGAGGCGAGCAAGAACGTCACCGGCCTAGTCTTCGCCGAGGATCAGGCCGCCTTCCTAGCCGGCGCCCTGGCTGGATTGGTCACCGAGCGCGACACGGTGGGCTTCGTCGGCGGCCAGGACGTGCCGCCCGTGCGCAAGTTCCACCGGGGCTTCGAGCACGGACTAGCGGAGACGAATCGGCGCGCCGAGATTCTGGACACCGACACCGGTTCCTTTACCGACACCGAGGCCGGTGAGGAGGCCGGGCGGGAGTTGGTCGCCCACGGCGCCGACGTCGTCTTCGCCGCCGCCGGGCAGAGCGGCGCCGGGGTTATTCGCGCCGCCGCCCAAGAAGGGGCCTGGGTCATCGGTGTGGATCAGGATCAGTGGATCACCACGTTCGAGGAGGGAGACGCACCCGGCTCAGAGCGGCTCCTCACCAGCGCCGTCAAACGGGTTGATGCAGCGGTCTACGACGCCCTCACTCGCGCCGTCGAGAGCAGACTCCAGAGCGGCGTGCTCCGCTTCAACCTGAGCAACGACGGCGTTGGCCTGGCTCCTTATCACGAAGCTGACGTTGACGTCTCATCGGAGGTCAAGGGCAGGATCAAAGAGATCGCGGATGGTTTGCGGTCCGGCGAGATTCAGACCTACGTCGGTCCCCAAGGAGAGGATCTGCGGGAGAGTCTCATCACCCGTCTCACCGCCTGGAACTGGCGCGCCGTCCTGATGCCGTTTCTGGCTGTCTTCAGCGCTCTGATCATCGGGGCCGTCTTCATCGCCGCCTTCGATCCCATCGTCTGGGAAGCTTTTGGCGAGGGCCTCGGGGCGGGTCTGAGCACTGCGTGGCAGTCTATCGCCCGGGCCTACTCGGCCCTCTTCGCCGGCGCCTTCGGCAGCCCGGCGGACATCATCGAGGGGATCCGCATCTACGCCCAGACCGGCGATTCGGCTCAGTTAATTAGAGCGGTCCGCCCCCTCACCGAGAGCATCCGTATCAGCTCCCCCTTCATCTTCGCTGGCCTGGCGGTGGCCCTCGGCTTCCGCTGCGGCCTGTTTAACATCGGCGCTGAGGGGCAGTACTTCATCGGAGGGTTAGCCACCGTCTTCGTGGGCTACGCCGTCACGGGCCTACCTTGGGTCGTTCACCTCCCTCTGGCAATCCTCGCCGGCGTCCTGGGTGGCGCCATTTGGGGCGGCATTCCGGGGTTCCTCAAAGCCCAGACCGGGGCCCACGAGGTGATCACTACGATCATGCTCAATTTCATCGCTATTCGGCTGGCCGACTTTATGCTTCAGGTTGGTGGGCCGATGGCCGCGCCCGGCTTCAGACCCGTCAGCCCTGATATCGAGCCGAGTGCGTACCTTCCTCAGTTCTTCCCGGACAACCCCTCGGTCAACGTCAACACCGGCTTCTTCCTGGCGCTCGCCGTGGCCGCTCTCGTCTACTGGCTGCTCTTCAAGACCACCATCGGCTTTGAGATCCGCACCGTTGGTGCCAGCCCCCGGGCCGCCCGCACGGCCGGCATAAGCGTCACCAAGAACTTCATCCTCGCGATGGCCCTGAGCGGAGGGTTGGCTGGGCTTGCCAGCGTCCACGATATCCTGGGCGTGATCCACTTCATGCCGAATGCTTTCTCCGCGGGTTACGGCTTCGACGCCATTGCTCTCGCCCTGCTCGGCCGCAGCCATCCGGTGGGCGTGGTGCTGGCATCGCTCCTTTTTGGTTTCCTGGAAGCCGGCGCGCAGCGCATGCAGGCCCCTCCGGCCAGCGTGCCTATCGACATCATCTCCATCGTGCAGGCACTCGTCATCCTCTTCATCGCCGCGCCGGAGGTCATCCGCCTCATCTACCGCATCCGCGCCCCGGAGGAGGAAGGCGGTGCCGTCTTCACGCGAGGCTGGGGCCAAACCTAGCTATGATTCTGGAAACAGAGCTCCTAGCGGGTCCGCGATCCGCGCCCCTCCAGTCGGCGCTGCCTTCCGAAGCCGCGCCGCCGGATAATGTAGGTCGGATTTGCTATCCGACTGCCCGACGCGCTGCCACTCGAAAACGTAGGAGGCTGTTGTGACCGCCATATCAGAACGCGCCGAGACCCAAGAGGGCATGTCCCAAAGCCGATCCGTCACCTACGGTATCCTCTTCCTCGCCACTGGGCTGCTCATATTCCTTCTCTTCGCCCGGTCCACCGCTGCCGACCAGATCAGCACCTTCGACCTGACGCCCCGGGGGGAGACCACGGCCATCCCCGTCCCTCCGCTCCAGCTCCCCTCGCGGATCACGCTCTATGTCTTCGCGGCGATCTGCGCCTTCGTGGGAGGATGGCAGCTGGCCCGCGGGTTCGGGCGCGCCAACTGGGCGCTCACCGGCGTCGCCGTCGTCTTCGTCATGGCCTTCCTCACTTGGGCGGCTCGAGGCGGCTCCCTCAGCCTGGTCAGCCTCCTGCGCAGCTCGCTCCTGCGCGCCGTCCCCATCGCCCTGGCGGCCCTCTCGGGCGTCCTATGCGAGCGGAGCGCCGTGATCAACATCGCCATCGAGGGAATGATGCTCGTCGGGGCCTTCACCGCGACGCTCATGGGGAGTGTCGGACAGAATGTCTTGGAGTGGCCTTTCGCGCTGTCCCAGGGCCTGGGGCTCCTCAGCGCCGTCGGGCTCGGCGCCCTTCTTGGGCTCCTCCTCGCCGTTCTGTCCGTTCGCTTCAAGGTAGACCAGATCATCTCGGGCACTGCCATCAATATCCTGGGAACCGGCGTGACCAGCTTCCTCAGCGCCCGCATCCTTTCCGAGTTCACCTTCTTGAACAACCCGGGTATCCTGCCTCCCGTGCCCATCCCGTTGCTCTCCCGGATCCCCGTCATCGGGCCTGTCTTCTTCGCTCAGAACTTGCTCGTCTACGTGCTCTTCATCCTCTTGATCGTGGTCCACGTGGTCCTTTGGCACACTGTCTGGGGCCTGCGCACCCGGTCGGTCGGGGAGCACCCGCGGGCGGCCGATACCCTGGGGATCGACGTCTTCCGCAACCGGTACATCAACGTCACCGCGGGAGGCATGGTGGCCGGGCTAGCCGGCGCCTTCCTCATCCTCGGCTCCGTGGGCCGCTTCGACGAGCTGATGACGGCCGGCAAGGGCTTCATCGGCCTGGCGGCCATGATCTTCGGCAACTGGACCCCCTTTGGCGCCTTCGGAGCCGCCACCATCTTCGGCTTCGCCGACGCGCTCCAGACCCGTCTGGCCATTCTGGAGGTCGCCATCCCGTCCCAGTTCCTGCTGATGACCCCATACTTGGTCACCATCATCGTCCTCGCCGGCGTTGTGGGCGAGGCAGAACCGCCCGCCGCCGATGGAGAACCCTACGAAAAGGAATGAGGCTACCTGACCCGACCGTTGATCAGCCCTTCCGGAAAGCAAAACCCCGACGATGTCGGGGTTTTGCCTTACCTGCTAACTGTTCAATCCGTAGTCTCAGCTGGCCCATCCTAGTCAGGCGCAAATAGGCGAGGGTCGGTCGGTGCCTGACCCGGCTCGATGACGAAGTAATCGCCCCAGGCGTAGTACCGCAGAGGAGAGATCAGCCGCTGAGCCTGATCGGCGATGTCGGCGTAACCGGGCCCGAGATACCAGAGCGCCGCTCCTCGCACCTTGGGATACGCTCCGTACAGCCGCGAGGCCCAGGCGATATCCTCCATGGCCTCCTCGACTGGCGGAACCTTCGTCGATTCCCAACCCCACTCGGTGATCAGCACCGTAGGTCTCTCAATGCCCAGCTCATCACAGACACGGAACAAGGCTTGGAATCGTCCCACCAGCGACGGATACTGGTTGGCAATGTCGTCGACGCTGTAGCTGTACTCATGGAGCGCTACAGCGATGCGATCTGGATGCTGGGCCGCCAGGGAGAGAAACGCCTTTATGCCCGGTGTTCTCCAGTGCTCCGGCTCGGGTTCCCCGGAGCTCCAACCGAAGGCCGCGAACCGATATCCATCGCGCAGCGCCAGCTCCGCCAACCGGTGAGAGCAGCGGCCCAGCCAATCGGCCCGCTCCTTGTCCGGTTCGTTCATCACCTCGATCCACGTCCTCTTGTCGAACTCCGGCGGGAGCGCCTCCAGGATGCGTGCCCAATGCTCCTCAGCGGCGGCTTCGGGCGGGAGGTCGTAGTTCGGAAGCTCCAGGTCCCCCCCTGACATCCGGAACACGGTAACGTGGTTGGGACTTGCCCTCAGGGCCTCGGCACACACCCCGTAGGCATCGGCCGACTTGATCACGGCCGGCACGCCGGCATCTGCCAGCCCCGTCAGATAGTCACCCAACCCGCGTGCATTGCCGCCCGGCCCCAGGTGGAAGCCGATCTTCACGTGCGCTAAGTCCTTTCCTTCAGCCTGCAGCTGCTGGCGCACGGCGTCGAAATCGACGGGCGTCGGGGTTGGCGTCGGGGTCGGCGTGGGCGGTTTGGTAGGGGTCGTTGGTTTCGTCGACGTCGGCGTCGAAGTTTCTTCCACCGATGCAGCCGTTCTGTTAGGCAGCGTCGGCGTGCCCGTCGGCAACGGGCCCGACGCGGCGGGGGGCGCAGAAGAGGGCGTGACCGCAGACCGCGCGACGAGAGGCAAAGCGAACCACTCTCCATCGGAAGCAGTCCCAGAACCCTGCGGCAACGCGTGGGGTGAACCGCTCGGGGTCTCGCTGCCCCGGGGCGCAGACGGTGCCTTAGGGGACCAAGGTGAGTAGAAGACCGCCACTCCCACGGCAGCCACCACCGCCACCGCGACTCCCATCAGAAGATACTTGACCACGGGACTCCTCGACCGGGATCCCGCCAGCCCGCTCCAGCCCTTCATCGTCCGCACCCTTTCTTTCCACGAATCACGCGGACGCGGCAGCCTCCCCGTGATTCTCTCAACAGCTCCGCCCTGTCGCCCTGATCAGCATAGCATCCCGTCCGCCTGAACATCTGTGACATAGAACCGCCCCGGGACGGGACACCAACCAGGAGTTAGTTAAAGAGATCCTGAATCCACTGCAGGATGCTCTGCTGGAATGGTTGCCAGAGGCGGCGCAGACCGAAGACCCGCTTCAATACGGCTGGAGGCATCTCCCACCATCCCACTGCCCAGCCAACCATCGTCAGCAGGAACAGGATGACGGCGACCTTGCCGACGATCACCAGAAACTGGAGGGCCAAGCGGAAGTTCTCCAGCAAGAGCACCACCACAAACCCGACACCGATCCCAGCCAGTACGTAGTAAGGTAAAAAATCCATTCTCTCTCAATCTAGACTCGTGTCCATGTGACTATCCTCACAGAACAACCAGCGATGAGCATTGTACCATAAGCGAATCAGGTGGGAAGCGGGCCGACTCCAGGGGAGGTCAGCCTCAACACCCCTCGCAATCACACGCTTCATATCTCCAGATAGGAGGCTTCTGAGTAGTCTCGTGGCCCGTTTGTATCAGTCATATCCGTCAATCCCAAGGGACTCAGGGACGCCTTCGGGGCCGCGTGTCACCCACGTCCTCAGCGGTTCCCATCCTCGTCACTGCGCCGTTCCCATTCCCGCACCATCTTCTGCAGCGACCTTGCCTCCGTATGCGGCGGCAGTTCCACGACGCGGACCGGCTTCTCCATCGCGAAGGCCATACCGAGATCGAAGAGAGACCCCTTACTCTTGCCGTCCCAGACCACGAAGACGGCGTCGGCTGCCCGGATGGCGGCCCGGTTGTCGCGGCAGATCCGGTAGCCCGTCGCGTCCACCTGGTCCGTATCCCGGGGCGGCCAGTGGACTTCCCATCCCTCGTCCTCAAGACGGCGCACCAGATCCGCCGTCTCGCTCATATCATGCCCGCGGACCGGGCAGATCAGATACGCCCTCTTCCGCTCCATACAACGAACCTTCCTTTCTCTCGTTACGCAACCTCTCTGGGTGACGTCTCACGCTCCCCCCATTCGGTCGTCCGAGTACGCTAAGCGGACGAGCAACGAACGGTCATCATTGTAGTCGCGACCCACCCCAGGTCAAGCGTGATCGCCAGATTTCGTGCGTCCCAAGCTCTCTTCTCGCTTCGACGCCTAGAGCCGAACCCCTGGCGTCATCTCCATTACTTCGGCGCTCTCAGGGATTCAGGTCTGACGGCGACAAAGGTTCCCTTCGCCGCCCCGCCGTTCCATGCCGGTTAACAGCGGGAGATCCCGACTTCTCGCCCCATCGCTGATTCACTTTGTCGCTGACCCGCTCTATCGCTCAGCCGCCATCCAAACTCCAACCTTCTCCAACCCAATTCAAACCCAACTCCCACCCAGCACGTCAGTTAACCCGCCAGCGGCCGGTTATAATACGGGCTATCCTTTGACCTTGCCATTGAAGGAAAGGCGGATTGGCGTGATCCCAGTCTCGGCCGAAGATCGGCTGCGGCGGGGACCAGCGAGGATTGACCCAGCCCGACAACGAGCTCGTGTTCGGCCGTGTCCCCCGTGACACCCGAGCAGTATGGAAGGTCGATGCTCGGATAGTGTTGAGTGCGTGCTGGGGGATAGGCTGATGAAGTTGCATGTGTGGACGGTGGCAGTAGTGGCGCTGCTCGTCGCGGGGGCTGCGTGCACGACTCAGGCAGCGACGGACGGGAACGGATGCAGGCTGGTAAGCTTTACCGGGAGCGTGGATGAGTTGAATGACGACGGCTCCTTTGTCATCGACGGCCAAACGGTGATGACCGACGACGAGACCGACTTTGATCCTGGGAGGGACGCTGTGGTGGAAGGCGCGACGGTGGAGGTGGACGCAAGCCGCCGGGATGATGGTGCTCTCGTCGCCATCGAGATTGAGGTGATCGACGATACCGACGACGACGAGGACAATGATGGTTACAAGAGGAGCACGACGTCCGCTGGCATAGCTGCTTAGTACAGGCAACGTGACGGTCGTCCTCCAGTGAGGCGGTGAATTGGCCGAGAAGACCTACTTACCCACCCACTGGAGGACGCAAAAGCAGACAACTAGGAACATCAATGTCGCAGCAGCAGACCAGTCCCCGGTAGGTGCAGAGCCGATGCGAGCAGCCGCTACCTAGTGGATGCCGGTATCGATCACGATGTTTACCCGCACAGTCTCACCGCTGATCACCTGAATGGTCTTAGGCAGTCCGGCGGCGCTGATCGGCCCGATGCGCTTGATATCCACTACGTAGGTGCCGGGCGGCAGCTCCTCGCGGTACGTGCCTTCGTGGTCGATCTCCGCACGCCGAATCACCTCTTCTCCACCCGGTCCATAGATTAAGATCACCCGACCCTCATAGAGATCCGGCCACGGTGTCGGCGTGGACGCTCCTTCTTCCTCCGCCGGAGAGATTGGTCGGATGACGACTTGGCCGGTAACGACGCCGTGCTCGGGCGTCGAATCTGCGCAGGATGTCAGAAACATGCTCAACGTGCAGACCGCCGCCAGCAGGAGAAGCGGAGCCTTCCCGCCTGCCCGCGGCGTGCTCTTTCTTCTTCCCATGGACTCCTCTACATATCTAGGTGCCCCCTCGATTGACGGCGGATGAAGGACCGCTGCACGCGGGGCACGACGCTCTCCGCCAATCCTATATAGTATACCGATGCGTCCAGCGCGGGTCAAAGAGACGAGAGCGACGGCGGGCTCGAGACAGAGCACTTCCGATACTGTACCTGTCCTACGCCTTCCATCAGCGCTGGCGCGCCCACGGCCTCTGACGTCCGAGAGGGTCTTCTTCAGCAAACGTACAGCACACAGAGAAGCCGTTCGACCAGGCTCCTCTCCCTGTCACCGCATCAGCGTTGCGCATCCGGCGAACCGCGGATACAATGGCCTCCTCGGTGCGAAAGAGAGGCTTTCTCGCAGCAGAGCAAGCAGCGACGCGTTATGCATCAGCTATCAAGGAGCAAACCATGCGCACTCTGATTCGCGATACGACCGTCATCGCCCTGGACGAGGAGAACCGCATCCTGAGGAAGGCAGAGATAGCCTTGGACGGCGGCACCATCCTGGCAGTCGGTCAGGCGCCGGATGACTTCAAACCGGACGAGATCATCGACGGAGGTAACCACGTCGCGTTACCCGGCTTCTTCAACGCCCACTGCCACGCCGCCATGACCTTGGAGCGCGGCTGGGCTGAAGACCTGCCTTTTGACCGCTGGCTCAACGAGAAGATCTGGCCCGCCGAATCGGCCCTGGAGGAGGAGGACGTCTACTGGGGCGCCGCCCTGGCATGCTGCGAGATGATCCGTGCCGGCGTCGTCGCCTTCGCCGATCACTACTTCTGGATGAACCAAGTCGCTCGCGCCGTCGAAGAGAGCGGCATGAAGGCCCACCTGGCCTGGGCCCAGTTCGGAACCGGAGAGGACCAAGAGGTGGGCGGCGTCAGCTTTGAAGATACGATCCGCTTCGTGCGCGATTGGCACGGAGCCGCCCGCGGACGCATCCGCTGCGCCATGGGCCCTCACTCGCCGTATATGTGCCCTCCGGACTTCCTGCGGGAGGTCGTGGAGACCGCTCGCGACCTGGACGTCGGCATTCACATCCATGTAGCCGAGTCTCAAGAGCAGGTCGACAACTCCCTGGAAGCCCACGGCAAAACCCCCGTCGGACACCTAAATGCTCTAGGCGTGCTCGACGTCCCCACTATCGCAGCCCACTGTATCGTGGTGAATGATGATGACCTGCAGATCCTGGCCGACAAGGGGGTACACGTCGCCCACGCGCCCAAGACCTACCTCAAGCTGGCCATGGGTGTGGCGCCGCTGCCCGCCTTCCTGGAGAACGAGATTGACGTCGCCCTCGGCACCGACGGCCCAGCCTCGAACAACGACCTCAACATCCTCGGGGTGCTTCGCGTCACAGGGCTCTATCATAAGAACGCGTTGAGGAGGCCCGAGGCGCTGCCGCGGATAACACTGCTGCGCCTGGCAACGCAGGCGGGGGCCGCCGCGATGGGATTCGAGGGGAGCGGCGTCCTGGCGCCGGGCCACTCCGCTGACCTAATCCTGCTCGATACCAGCGCGCCTCACTGGTTCCCGCGCCACGATCTGGCAGCCGGCGTGGTCTACGCCGCCCATCCGTCCGACGTGACCCACGTGTTCGTCGACGGGGAGATGATTCTAAAAGACGGTGAGCTGACCAGGTTGGACGAGGAGCGCATCCGGTACGAAGCCGAGCGGCGCGCCTTCCGGATGGTCGGAACGCCTATGGAGCAGATGCGGGCCTACAAGGGGTAATAGCGTCGGGCAGCAATCGCGTCGCTATGGAACCTCGTTATCGGAAACGAGGCCGTTAATCTCGTCCTCCCAGCACTCGCACGCCTCCCGGGTCTCGGCTCCGCGCGTCATCGTGCCCTCGTAGTCCATGCGGCCGTCGTGCGCCGTCCAGCCCGAGAGCACCATGGGGCGGGCCCCGCTGCCCGCAGGGATCCACTCACCGTTGTAACGACGGGCGATGTGGAGGTGAGTGGCCTGGGAAGCCCCGCCCTCGCAGGACGGGTGACCGATGCGCGCCCCCCGTTCCAAATACGTGCCCACTTCAACCCGTCCCTCAGAGTAGACGTGCAGATAGAGCAGAACCCAACCAGTCTGCTCGAAGCCGTCGCCGTCCAGGTCAACGATCACTTCTCCGTTTTCGCTGCGCAGCACCAGACCCGGCGCCGCCGCCGTCACCCAGGCCTCCGACGGCGCACAACCGATCATCTCATCCGCTGGCACGAAGTCGAGCGCCGCCAGGCCGCTGCCCGGGCCCCAGCCCCCGTGCGGCCCACCCGTGAAGTACCAGGTCTCGCCGGCCTCCCAGGGCAGGAGCATCTCCGGCTGCTTCAGAGCTTCGGGAACGAGAGGCTCCACTGTGTAGGCAAAGGGATTGCCAAAGAGGCTTCGGTACGTCGCCGCGAAGCCGTCCCGACCAACCATGTTGATCCATTCATCCCAGCCTGCGGCCAGCTCTGCCAGGCAGTTCTGGACGCCCACGGTGCCCGCGTTCAGCTCCGGGGCAGCGCCGACGCGCACGCCATTCGTTAGGTGAACAGTCCGGCGGTCGCCGAGTTTCCAACCGTAGTAGCCCTCATTCAGCCGCGCCGCTCCCCAGCTGAGTTGATGGAACAACCCTTCCTGGTAGCCCTCCACGTGCCCCAAGGGATAGACGAGCGTGTTACCACTGGGCTGGAGGCGCGTGACCCAGCCCGATTGCATCTCCAGCAAGGTGAGCAAGACGCGGGGTCCAACACTGAAGCGCTGCGATACCAGTTGAACGATCTCCGCGCCGCTCCGGAGATCTCCCTCCACCTTCTCCGTGTAGGAATCCAGGTACCCGCCCTCACTCGAAACGAACTGCTCCACATCAAAACCGATGGTGGCCGGCCCATAGACCAACTCGCTGTCTGGCACGAGTTTGAGGGCTGGCCCCGTCTGGGTTGCCTCTGTAGGAATGCGCAGCTCCTGACCGGCCCCGATGCTGTCAGCGCTGGGCAGATTATTGGCTGCCACAATCTCGTCCACCGTGCACCCGTAGACAGAGGCTATGAGACTGAGGGTCTCACCGGGCTTAACGGTGTACGTCTCCACTGCGGGGCCGCTGCCGTACCCCTCGGGAGTTGGATCTGGCGTCGGCGTCGCGCTGTACGTCCCGGGATAAGCCTGAGTCGGCGTTGGGACCACAGTCGGCGTGCGGCCGGTGTCAGTCGTGGTCGCGCTAGAATCCGCGGGTTTCCCGGAACTGGAGCTCTCGGTCGGCTCCGGTTCGGACGCGGGGCTCGGCGGCGTCGGCCGCGGCCGATAGCACGCGGTCAGCAGAAGACACGTGACCGCCAGCAGAAGCAAGAGCCGTTCCGCGCGCCGCATCATAACCAGTTCTCCCTCATCCTAGAAACCGCCCGCACCGCCACAGCTCTATATCTCATACACTACCCGTCCATCAAAGACTGTCATCGCTACCTCCACCTCGTGGATGTCCATGGGATCGATGGTGAAGATATCCCGTTCTAGAACCACGCAGTCGGCCAGCTTCCCCGGCGTGATACTGCCCATGACTTTCTCCTGACCACTGACCAGAGCCGGCCCCATAGTGAAGCCCCACACCGCCTCGGCAACCGTCAGCCGCTGATCAGGATACCAGCCCCGTTCCGGTTCGCCGTTTCGCTGCTGTCGCGTGACGGCCGCGTGGATACCCCAGAGTGGATTCGGGTCGGCTACCGGTGCGTCAGACCCGAAGGCCAGCCGCACCCCAGCGTCGAGCATATCCCGAAATGGATAGGAGTATCGGGCTCGCGACCCGAGGGACGTCTCGCTCAGCGGGATGTCGTCGGTGACGTGAATCGGCTGCACCGAGGCCACAACGTCCAAACGGGCCAAACGCTCCACGTCCGCCGGGCGCATGACCTGTGCATGCTCGATGCGGTGGGGAACCTCCGCGCCGTTCTTGGATGCGTGCTTCTCAAAGACGCCAATCAACTCGCGGTTGGTACGATCACCTATAGCGTGAACCGCAACGGCTAAGCCTGCCTGATCCGCCTTTCGCACAGCCTCCGCGATCTCCTCCATAGGCGTCAGCGGCATACCGGCGTCGTCTGTGTCCGCGTAGGGTTCCAGCATCCACGCGGTGCGCGCCCCCTGGCTGCCGTCCGCGAAGAGCTTCACGTGACCGATCCGCAGATAGTCATCTCCAAAACCGGGACGCATCCCCAGAGCAATGGCTTCATCCAGGCGCTCTCCCGGGATTCCCATCCACAGCCGCAGGTGGAGATCCCCCATCTCTTGCAGCCGCTGATAAGCGTGGAAGGCCGGCGGCCCGTCCGCCCCGCCCATGATGCGATGGTCATGCACACCGGTCAGACCGAGACGATGCAGATCACCAAAGCCCTCTCGCATCGCTGCCACAGCCCGCTCCTCGGGTGGTCCGGGAATCACGTCCTGGACCAGATTGATCGCCAGCTCGCGAAGCACACCCGTCGGCCTGCCCGACTCGTCCCGGTCAATGCGCCCCTGGGATGGATCCGGCGTATCGGCGTCAATGCCGGCCTTTCGCAGAGCCTGCGTGTTGGCTACGGCCAGGTGGAGATCGCTTCGCCAGACCAGAACGGGGTGATTGGGCGCTGCCTCGTCCAGATCATCCCGGGAAGGCATCCTCGCATAAGGCCACCGCGTCTCATTCCAACCCTGACCCAGAATCCATTCGTCGTCCGGCCTCTCCTGGGCCGCCGTTGCCACGCGATCTCGCAGGTCTTCCAAGGAGCTTACGTCGACGAGGGAAAGACGCTGTCGGCTCAGCGCCCAGCCGTAGTAGTGAAAATGAGCGTCGATCAACCCAGGCAACACCAGCCGCCCTGCGAGATCCACCTGGCGGGTGTTCGGCCCGGCCAACGCCCGCACCTCCGCATCCTGCCCCACAGCCAGGAAACGGCCCCGGCCCATGGCGACCGCCGTCATATTAGACGTCGGCGGCGATGAGCTCGGTCCATCTGACTGCGTGTGCAGCTTCCCGTTGTAGAGAACCAGGTCGGGATGGATGCTGCTATGCTCAGGAGGTCGGTCGCTGCCTAGTCGATCCTCAGCCATGGAATACCTCCAATGAAGATGAAAACACACTCAATGATAATCAGGGCCTCCGGATAGGCTTCGCTGCCAGCCCAAGGAAGTCACCCTCGGCCATTCCGAGACGATGCATCTCCTTCAACGGACGCCATGAGCTCGACTAACGCCACCAGAGCCTCGATAAGACGCTCGATACGTTCCGGGTCCCCGCGATAAGGCCTTGGCAGAGTCGCGTCCTCTCGACGCTCGACAACGCGGAGGAGGGGATGGAGCTCAAGCTGAGCAGCGGGTACCTCTAACCGCTGCGAGGCGAACTGCGTTACCGTCTCTTGATCGTCCTTACCCCGCCCGGTGAACGTCTCATCGACCTCGACACGATCCGGGAAAGCCCTGTCGCGTCCGAAGCCGCAGGCCTCCAGCTGTCGGACGATGTCGCTCCTCTGTTCAGGGCAGCTTTGGCCCTCCATCGTGCCCAGGGCGATGCCAAACGATCGGTCCGGCGCACTGCCGTGGATGTCGAACACAAATCGCACCTCGTGCTCCACCGTCATACGACTCATAAGTCGTTTGTAGGGCACGTCCCTATACCAGTTGGGGTCCGTGGGAGAGCGCCTCCGGGCGTAGAGGGCATAGGCACCGGTAAGATGGGCCACCAGACACGCCATAGCCGCTGTGAACTCCTCCTCTTCCTTGGGTTTGCCACGGCGGATGTGGATGGCACTATGCGGTGCAGAGAGAAGAACAGGCGTAGAGCCCAACAGCGACCCAATACGAGGCTCTCCATCGGTCGGAGGTTCCCGATAGCGGACGTCGTCCTCGAGCGCCACCAGGCGCTCCAGCAAGTCTGGCAAAGAGGAGGCCCCCTAGCGAGAGAGTTCGCTCAAGAAGCTCATAAAGAGGATACTGGTCTCAATCCCCCGGTAGAAGTTAGGCAGATGGAATTTCTCGTTGGGGGAATGGAGCCGATCATCGGGGAGACCGAAACCCATCAGAATAGTCTGTATACCCAGGATGCTCCGGAAGTCCGCCACGACAGGTATTGAGCCTCCGCGACGGACGAAGAGCGGCTCCTTGCCAAAAGCCTCCTCATACGCCTTAGAAGCGGCCTCCATCATCGGACTCTCCCGGTCGACGACCACCGGCTCAGCGCCGTGCAGAGCGCTTACCTCTACAGCGACGGCCTGCGGCGCCAGTGCTTTGATCTGGTCACCGACGAGGGCAGCGATCCGGTCCGGGTTCTGATCTGGGACCAGCCGCATAGAGATCTTGGCGAACGCCTTGCTCGGGAGCACCGTCTTGGCGCCCGGCTCGATGTAGCCGCCCCAGATACCGTTCACGTCTAGCGTCGGACGGATCATCGTCCGTTCCATAATCGTATAGTCGGGCTCACCCCAATCCCTCACTACGCCGGCCTCTTGAAGCCACTCCTCCCGGTCGAAGGGTACACCAGCCAGTTGATCGCGTTCCTCGTCGGAAAGCTCCCGCACGTTGTCATAGAAACCGGGAACAGTGATGCGGCCATTTTCGTCCTGGAGTTGGCCGATGATGGTGCACAACGCGTTGATCGGGTTGAGAACAGCGCCGCCGTAGAGCCCAGAATGGAGATCGTGGTCTGGTCCTGTGACCTCCACCTCTAGATACGCCAGGCCCCGGAGCCCATAGACAATGGAGGGCTTCTCTCTCCCCAGGAAGCCGGTGTCAGAAATCACCGCCACGTCAGCGTCCAGGAGTCCCTGGTGCTCACGGATGAATGTCTCCAGGCTGGGGCTCCCGCACTCCTCTTCACCCTCGAAGATGCACTTGACGTTGACCGGCAGCTCCCCTCGGCTCTGCAGGACTGCCTCGACAGCCTTCACGTGCGTGTAGAGCTGTCCCTTATCGTCCGAGGCACCGCGAGCGAAGATATCGTTGCCCCGAATCGTTGGCTCAAACGGTGGGGTCTCCCAGAGGTCGACGGGATCCGGCGGCTGAACGTCGTAGTGACCGTACACGAGCACGGTGGGCGCTTCGGAGCCCGCCTCCGTCCAGGCCCCATAGACGACGGGATGCCCGGAGGTCGGCATCACCTCAGCTTCGGAGAAACCCGCCTCCGACAGCTTATCTCGTAGCCAGGCCGCCGCTCTCTCGATGTCCGGTACATGCTTTTCTTGCGTGCTCACGCTGGGAATGCGCAAGAAGGCCTTCAACTCTTCCCGGAATGCGTCCCGATGCGACCTCGCGTAGTCCAAAGCTTCCACTTCTCACCTCGCTCAACGAAAGGGAGCTACGGTGCTCCCCATGGTCTTACAGCTAGCATAGCTTACTGACCGCCTGATTATACACCACCGGGGCACGAAGGGAAAGCTTTGCCCGGCCAGATCAGATTCGGTTGGGTGCGCTCGAGTCCTGACTCAGTGAGCGGCGGGAGCCCTCGGCTCCTGACAGAGAAAGCCGCGTCGCAGGCAGCAGAGGAGAGCAGATCGTGGGAGAGAGATCAGAGAGGAATCGTCTGCCTACTGCGGCCCCGACTGGCACAGTCAGAGCGAGCACGCGGGTCAGCAGCACTCGGTTTCGTAGACCACGACTATCGCTCAGCGGTTCTCCAGGCGGAAGCCGTGACCGCGCACCGTGACAATGTAGTCGTGATCAGGATCCATGGCGCTGATGCGCTCGCGCAGGCGATGTATCAGGGCGTCAATCGCCTGTTCAGTGACACCATAAGACTCCTCCTCCGACCAGACCGCCGCCACAATAGCGTCTCGTGAGACGACTTCCCCCTCGTTGTCCAAGAGAACCTTAAGCAACCGATACTGAGCCGGAGAGAGCGGCGGCACCAATTCCTGGCCACCGACGAAGACACGCTTGGCAGGGCGGTCAATGCGTAAGCCTTTGTGAGGGCCGGCCAGCTCCAAAGGAACCGTGGCGTCAGCACCCACGAAGCCGAGTTTGACGCAGAGGGCGATCTGAATCTCGTCCCCGTCCTTTAAGCGGTATGGCTCACCTCGCACCCTCTGACCGTTGACGTACGTGCCATTCTTGCTCCCCAAATCGTGGAGTATGTAGCTCCCGTCGGATCGCTCTATCTCGGCGTGCTGACGGGAGACCTGGCGCTTGGGGAGCACCACATCGCACTCACTTGACCGTCCAATCAGCGTATGATCTTCATCCAAGACCCAACGTTCACCCTCTAGGTCTCCCTCGTGCGCGATGAGCATAGGCCTGTCCTGCTGCGTCATAATGCCTCCTTGACAGAATACTTGTTCTCATCTATCATCACAGGTGGAGAAGGAGAAGAGAGGACAAGTTCTTGGCTCGACTGCTCAAACCGAATACCGTCCTGCGGGGACGCTATGAAGTCGTGTCTGTCGTTGGTCAGGGCGGGATGGGCGCCGTGTACTGCGCCGAGGACCTCCGCCTGGAGGGGCGAATCTGCGCGGTCAAAGAGGTGCGTCCCGACCCTGACGCGTCTCCTGCTGCTCTTGCTCAGTCGCGCGAGCAGTTTCATCGTGAAGCAACCACCCTTGCTCGACTGGACCACCCCAATCTCCCTAAGGTCTCGGACACGTTCCACGAAGACGGGCGCGAGTATCTGGTCATGGACTTCGTCCAGGGTAAGGATCTGCGCCAGGCGATGGAGGAGAAGCGCAAGGAAGGGGCGTTCCTCGACGAGCGGAGAGTGCTCCAGTGGACGCATCAGCTTTGTGATGCACTGAGCTACCTCCACAGTCGCAACCCTCCCGTCCTCCACCGAGACATCAAGCCATCGAACATCAAACTGACGCCGACGGGACTGATCAAATTGGTCGACTTCGGTCTGGTGAAGCTTCTCGCCACCGACCAATCCCGTACAGTGACGGTGCTCCAGGGTCGGGGGACAGCGGCCTACACACCGCTGGAGCAGTACGGTGGAGATACCGGGCACACGGACGTTCGTTCCGACATCTACTCTCTCGGTGCAACCCTGTATCATCTACTGACAAATCGACCTCCCCCCGACGCGAAACAGCGCTTCCTCAACCCGGATATCCTCTCGCCACCGAGCGAATTCAATCCGCATATCTCTCCGTCTCTGGAACACGCGATTCTCGCCGCCACTGCCATGCATCCCAGCGAACGCCCGCAAACCATATCGGAGTTCCGAGAGATGCTTCAGACCGGATCCTTGATCTGGTCCTGGGCCACGGTGGAGGGCACCCCCTCCCTCCTCTCCCTGATCGTCGACTCGACAGATTGGGAACGTGCCCTTAGGGAGAATCGCGACCTGCTGCTCCTGGTCATCGGGCTGCTGACGCTTTCCCTAATCGTAACGCTGCTGTAAGGATCAGAGGCTTCTGGTCCATCTCCGTTGATCACGAAGCCAGGCAAGGAGAAGAGCCCCAGAGCTTCCTATCAGCGCTGCACCTCCCGCCACCCAGACTTCTCCCCGTCCGTCGAACAGCCCGAGGTACGAGAGGCTCAGGGCGTAGAGCATATAGATCGCCAATCCCCCAGTGACGCACCACAAAGCCACGCGCAGTGCTCTCGTCACCGTCCTATCTCCAAGACGCATCGCGTAGTAGCTCGAGCCCCCAATGATGACTGTCCCGATCAGAGCAACCAGAAAATCCCAGACCTGAATGTCCCGCCTCGACGGCGGTTCTGGCTGGTTCAAGCTCACGTCACTCGTCGGCGAGGCTGTCGGGAAGAGAGTCGCTGTGGCGTCAGCAGGAGGCGTCGCCGTCGGCGTTGCAGTCGGCGTAGGTGTCGGCGTCGGAGTAGGCGTTGGCGAGGGAGTCGGCGTCACAATCGTGGCTGCACCGCTTTCCTGGATCGTGATCTGCAAAGCGACCTTCCTGGGAACCGGGTCAGCCTGGACAGAGATATCGAGACGCCCGGTGCGGTCCAACGTCATCGCAGCCTCAGCGACCCCGTCTCGCGTCGTCGACAGTATGGATTGCTCCAGACCCTCCTGGGGGTAGTTGAAGACGAACTGAACCGGTGTGCCATCAGGCACGACGTGTCCATTATGATCGACAATTTCGCCAGTGCGAAGCCTCAGCTGATCCCCTTTCTCCAGCCTGGTCTCCGGGGATGGTTGAGCCTCCCCCGTTGCTTCCGCAGTAGGCTGTCCTTCACCCGTTGGAGCTGCCGTGGGCTCCTCTTCGGAGGGCGCCGGTGTGCCTTCCTCGCCAGCCGGTTCAATCACGGAGTAGGTGAGAGGGATCGTCTGTTCAGGATCAGGCGACGTCTGAGCGCGCAGATTGTAGTTGATCCCCCCTATGCTGACCGGGGGATCGCCGTGAGGCGCGTACTCACCGAACAGAGCGCGCACCGAGGCCTTAACGAAAGGCATCAGATGGCCATAAGCGGCGTAGTAGGCCCTGAGCTTGCTGATTTCCGTAGCATCCAGACAATACGGGACATCGTATGCCATCACGACTACGTGAGGATCTTGTAGGGCATCGGCGCGCTCTGCAAGGAATCGCTTCACCACGTCGGCCTCAGGAGGGCCATCATCGGCGTTTAGCATACCGAAGATAACCCAGTCGGCATCCGGCAGGGCTTCAGCGATCGTGAGCGGTGCCGGGGTAGCTGTCGCCCTCGCGACTGTCGACGTGACAGGCTCACTCGTCGCAGCGACTGCCGTTGGCGACGGAGGCGGCGCCACGGGCGCGTTCAAATAGGTCTCAAGCTGGCTGAACGTGAAGCTGTTGATTAGCTCAGGCGAAACCTGGCCGGTCGCGTCCGGCCCGTAGAATTGGATGATCGTCTCCTCTAGAGCCTGCGGACCCAGGTAGGGCGCAGGGTCACACATTGCACACGGCCGACCCTCTCTGGCATCGGTGAAAATCACAATGCGGTCGTCCCGAGTAGGGGGAGGGGGGACGAGATCAGGAGAAGGCGGCGAGAGAAGCGTAACAGCATCACGGGCGACTGCCGACACAGCCTCGATATCCGGCTCTATCCTTTCGGCGACCGTCTCTGCGTCCGGCACGACACCATCACGACTGAACGCTCCCCCGTAGAGCGAAAGCTTGAGTTTAAGAATGCGAGTGACTGCCTCATCTACTTGCTTCTGGAACGAAGGCTCGCTCTCATATTTCTCGCGGAAGAACGTGATGGTGGACTTGATGTTGGCAAGCTGGTCTTCCCAACTACCGTCGAGGCTGAATTGTGAGAGATAGAGAAGGTCATTCCCGGCCAGAAAGGCATCCTGGGCAATGCGTCGCCCGTTGAAGGCTTGCTCACCAGGGGCATAGAAGCGACGAAGAGCACGGAGGCCGAGCTCATCGGAGATCGTCACGCCCCCACTCTCACGCCAGGCCAACATTTCGGGAAGGCCTAGAAGCTGCTGCAAGATGTTGCTGTCGACGCTGATGGGAAGGGTGGTGATGAAGCGCCCGCCCCCAAGACCCTGGAAGCGTATGTGGGAAACCATTATCCCTTCAGGACGCGCGTCTGGTGATTGAGCTTGAGCAACAGCGAAGAAAGGCGCCAGATCAACTTGCTTCAACTTCTCCAGGGTGCGCTGCACAGTCGAGATCTCTTCGTCAAGAGAGCGGTCCGACGATCCCAAGCCGGGGAAGTGCTTTGTCACGACGGCCACGCGGCCCCTGGCGCCCTCGTGGACGCCGCTGATATAGGCTTGTCCCATTTCGCCGACCCAGAAGGGCTCCCCGCCGAAGCTCCTCACCCCCAGGTCCCCACTGCTGGCCGATCGCGGGCTCTCCAGAACGTCCAGGGAGGGCCCCAGGACCATGTTGAAGCCCAACGCCCGCATTTCCCGGCCCACGATTTGCCCCGCTGTGAAAGTATGGCTGATATCCCACGTCGCCCCGAGTGCCATCTGTGATGGCAATGGTGTGGTGCCACTGATGATGCTCGAATACGGCGAGCCATTCCCCTCCTGCTCGGTTGCCACCAGGAGGGGGATGAAAGGCGCGGGAATGGTGTCGGTGGAAGGACGGGTAGCCTGCCAGGCTGTCTCTTGAAGCTGTGCCACTAACGCAGCCACTTGCCTGGGTGTATTGCCCCTGTTGTCGATATTCCCATTCTCCTCAGAGAGCACCACCCCACCCACGTGGTAGTCGCTGATCAGCTCAGTAATAGCAGCATCTTCGGGTGCCTCCGGGCCGAAAAACGTCACCATGAAGAGCTGCCCTACCTTCGCCTCGGTCGACATACGGTTCATAAGACGCGCGACATCATCTTCCTGAGCGCGAACCTCTGGAACAGGTGTGCAACTCAGGATTATGGCAGCAGCAACGACCAGCGCGGCGAACCTTCGTAAGACAGCGTTCATACAGCTATTGACTCTTCTCCTCGCCCTCCGACCCGTCCGTCTCCTCCCATCCGATGATCCAGATGCAGAGTCCAGCCAAGCCCACGGTGGCCGCGATCAGCGCCGCCCACTGCCTCGGGAGGAGGTCGACATCCCGGGCAGACCAGACCAGAATCGCAACCATACCGATGGCCAGCACAAACCATGCAGCTAGACGAGGGTGCTCATCAAGAAACCGTTTCACAGAAGACATACATCTCCCTCTTACAAAGGTCTGGCGACGCGGTCAGCACGAAGTTCCTTGACCGGTATCTCGTCTCGGTCATCAAGACCGGCTTGCTGAGCTATCTCCCGCCACGCGCCGGGCAGATCAGCGACTGTGCGCAACTCGTATCCAAAGGACTCACAGAAGGGCAGCAACTCCGAGAGGCGCGACGGCGGCAAGAGAAGGAGGGCTACCTCGGCTTGGAGCTCGACTGCCCCTTTCTCCATCTCGCTTAGCAGGCCTCTTCCCACTCGTTCGCGCTCGTTAGCCGGCCAGATAAGCAGGTCCGTAACGCAAGCCACCAGATTCTCCACTTGCCAACCGATCAGCCCAAGCAAAACGTCATTTCGTTCAGCGAGGAGAAACCCGACATCGCCCAAGCGTTCAATCACTTTGCGGGGCCTAATCTCGACACGTCCGTGCAGCGCTCGATTGACAAAAGAGGCCACGCGCCCCGCGTCGTCCACCTGCACTCGCCGCACGATCACCGCCTGCCTATCCATCAGCGCTGTCCTTCATCGCATACTGAGAAGCCCACTGCTTCATACACTTGACTCTAGGTATTATACCGTCCAGAACGTTCATGTCCAAGGGAACCATCAGCAGCGGGCTCATCGCCCTCCACCACGCGGCGCCACGCCGCCACCACCTGCTCCCGTGTCTCAGAGAGTTCGCCGGAGTTGTCGATAACGATGTTGGCGCGAGCAACTCGCTCACGCTGAGGTCTCTGAGCCTTCACGCGCTGCCAAGCTTCAGCTCTCGTCAGGTCACGCTCCGCCACGATCCGCTCCACCTGCTGCTCTGGTCGGGAGGTTGTAACCCATACACTGTCGCATTGATCGGCAAGCCCTGATTCGATCAGCTTGATTGCCTCGATGACCACCACGTCTGTTCGCGTGCCGGCGATACGGCGGGCAATCGCCTCCAGTGTAGCTGGATGAACGATCGCCTCCAACCGGGCCAGAGCCTCCTTGTTAGCGAAGACGAGGTCGCCCAAACGCTTCCTGTCGATCGTGCCATCAGGGCTCAGAATCTGAGGGCCAAACGCCTCGACGATCGCGGCATGGACGTCGGTTCCCGGGCGCATCGTCTGGTGAGCGACCTTGTCCGCGTCAATGGTTACAGCTCCGAGATCGCCCAGCATACCGGCCACAGTCGACTTCCCCGTTGCGACATTGCCCGTCAGGCCAATCAGCAGCGGCCCATCCTGCCCGACGCCAATCACACTAGCTCAGCCCACTTGGCCATCGAGTCGTTCAGCTCCCGTTCGACTGCACCGTACTCGGCACCCAATTCGCGCACGCGGGCAACGTCCTGCGCCTCGCTGGCGGCGGCCAGCTGGAGCTCAAGATCGGCTTGGCGCGCCTCCAGGTCGTGTATCCTGCTTTCGAGATCGGCCTGCAGCTGGGCCCGTCGCTCGCTTTCGCGCTTTGCTGCTCTGCGCTGCTTCCGCTCACGCTGTCGTGCCCATTCAGCAGCCCTCTCCGGGCTCTCGCGAGTCTGGTGACGATCCCGATCCTGTCGACGATGCTCCCTCCATTCATCGTACGCTTCACGGCCCCTGAAGGTCTTCAGCCTCTGCCCTTCGACGGCCCAGATGGAACTGGCAAGCCGCTGAATCAGATACCTATCGTGCGAGACCATGAGTACGGTGCCGTCGAAAGCAGCCAGAACCTCCTCCAGCACCTCTTGAGTAGGAATGTCGAGATGATTGGTCGGCTCGTCAAGAATCAGGACATTTGCCCCTCTCAGGACGAGTACGGCGAGCGCCACCCGGGCTTGTTCCCCTCCCGAGAGAGAGCCAACCCGCTTGAAGACCGCGTCACCGGAGAACCGATAGCGGCCCAGTAGATTGCGAGCCTCGCTGATCCTGAGCCTTCCAGCATCGACCACAGTATCCAGGACCGTCTTATCAGGATCGAGATCGGCGTGTCCCTGGGCGAAGTATCCCACCTCCACCCTTGCTCCTATGCGCACGCTGCCGTCCAGTGGCGGAATCCGTCCCAGAATAGTCCGCAGCAGAGAGGTCTTCCCGCAGCCATTCGGGCCCAGCAGCGCCACTCGCTGCCCTCGCCAAAGCTCGAGTTCGTCCACGTGCAGGAGAGGCTCCGACGGCTCGTATCCCACGGTCAGATCGTAGAGGCCGAGCACCAGATCTCCGCTCCGAGACGCTTCACCGAGTGACAGGCTTATCGGTTGATAGTCTCGTGGGTCTTCGATCCGTTCCATCCTGTCGAGACGCTTCTGACGGCCTTTCGCCTCCGTACTCCGCTGCCCGGCAATATTGCGTCGAATGAACTCCTCGGTCTTGGCGATGACCTCCTGTTGTCGCTCGTAGAGGAGCCGCTGACGCGCTATCCGTTCGGCCTTCTGCTCCACGTAGTCACTGTAGCCCCCGCTGTACTGCTCCAGGCGTCCCCAAGCCAGCTCCCAGACCTGCTCGACGCTGGCGTCCAAGAACGCGCGATCGTGAGCCACGATCATGACGGCGCCCTTCCAGGAAGCAAGATAGTCCTCCAACCACTCCACCCCTGCCAAGTCGAGATGGTTAGTTGGCTCATCCAGCAGCAGCAAATCCGGCTCTTGGAGTAGAAGCCGAGCCAGCAGAGCGCGTGTCTTCTGCCCACCGCTCATCTGCCCCATGGGACGTCGGAAGTCGGGCTCAGCGAAGCCCAGTCCGTCGAGCACCTGTTCGATACGATACTCGTAGGCGTAACCGCCAGCTCTCTCAAAGGCCTCCAGCATCCGGCCGTATTTCTTCAGCGCCTCATCTCGCCTAGAGGCGTCTGCCATGGCAGCTTCCAGACGTTCAAGCTCAGCCGACTGTGCCAAGAGCTGGGAGAAAACATCGAGCATCGATTCCCACAGCGTGCTCTCGTCGTCAAAGAACGGATCAGCCTGCTGAGGAAGGTAGGCGAGACTCGCCCTGCGCGCGCGGTGGATTGCTCCACCAGACGGGACCTCTCGCCCAGCAATCAGACGCAGCAGCGTCGTCTTGCCCGAGCCGTTTGGTCCCACCAACGCTATCTTGGCTCCGCGAGGTATGGTAAACGAGATGCCCGAGAAGACATCCTGGGCACCGTAGGATTTTGCGACGCTACTGGCGGATACTAGAGACATATAGAGATAAAGGCCTTGGTCGTATGAAAACTCGCGGTCCTACTAAAAGAGGATGGACCCATCCGTCGATTCAAGTCCCAACTCGCCATCTGAGATTCTAGCACACCGATAGACATCGTCAAGCCCCGCCCATGGGCGGGGCTTGTCTCAATGAGTCTTCAGTGTATCCTCTAGAGAGAGCGGCGCTTATCCTGGATGCACATCCTCAGCCGATGCGCGTCCGGAGGCGTTAACGATCGAGCTTCCTGAGAGCCGCAGCCACATCCTCCAGAAGCTCATCCTGCCGCAGGACCCCTTTCTGTACCAGGGCCTCGACCCGATGTGTGAGGCGTTGACGCTCCTCTTCGTTCAGTTCCTTGGCCGTGACGACGATGACGGGAATGGACCGCGTCTGCCGGTCGGACTTGATGGACTCCAGTACAGTGAAACCGTCCACCCGGGGCATCAGAAGGTCTAGGATGACGATGTGGGGATGCAGTTCTCGTATCAGCTTGATAGCTTCCTCACCGCCCTCTGCCTCCACCACCTGATACCCATCCTGACTTTCGATCATCCGTCGCAGTAGATTCCGATCCTCCGCATAGTCGTCCGCTACCAAGACCTTATGGCTGCCCGGATCGCTGTTCAGGCGGTCCAGCGCCGTCACCAGATCCTCCTCCATGATGGGCTTGACCAGATAGTCGGCTGCCCCGAGGCTCATCCCCCGCTCCTCCTGACTGACGATGCTGCAGATAATGACGGGTATGTCACTGGTGTCCGGATCGCTCTTCAACTCCCGAATCACCTCCCAGCCGTCCTTCTCTGGCATCATCACGTCAAGGGTAATCGCATGTGGTTCCAGCCGCTTCACCACATCCATGACCCGGCTCGAATCCGTCAATCCGAAGACCCGATAGCCGCGCAGATGGAGGTAGCGCCGATAGAGATTGATCACGCCTGTATCATCATCAACGCACAGAATGAGCCGACCCGACCCGTCCTCCGGTACCCTTTCAGGAGGCAACAGTATCTCCTCATCAATGGATTCCTCGACCTCTTCGGCCTGGGACGGTGGTCCCTCAATCGGCAGCGCGAAGTAGAAGGTCGTCCCCTCACCCACCTCGCTGTCCACCCATATTCGACCGCCGTGAAGCTGAACGAAGGAATGGCTGATGGTCAGGCCCAGGCCTGTGCCGCCGTGCTCACGAGTCGTTGAAGCATCGACCTGCGTGAAGGGCTCGAAGATCCCCTCTACCTTCTCTTCGGCTATGCCCGGTCCGGTGTCCATGACGGATACGCACACCTCGCTGCCATCGGCCTCCGCCCTGACACGGATGGACCCTTCAGCCGTGAACTTCGCTGCATTTGCCACTAGATTGAGAAGAATCTGGCGAACGCGGCGTTCATCGGCGGTGATGAGGGGCAGATCATCGGGAACCGATTGTTGCAGCTTGACTGGCTTATCCTTTACGAGCGCAATTGCCGTGGACATCACCCCGTCGATAATCTCCTTCAAGTCCACCCTCTCGAAATCGAGCTCCATTTTCCCCGCCTCGATCTTCGATACATCGAGAATGTCGTTGATGAGACCCAGCAAGTGCTGACCACTGTTGTGAATAGCTTCCAGATCCTCCTGCTGGCGCTCAGTGATCGGCCCATCGATCCCTTTGAGCACAACCCGAGAGAAGCCAATAATCGAATTAAGGGGTGTACGGAGCTCGTGCGACATGTTGGCCAGGAATTGACTCTTGAGCCGATCTACCTCCCGGAGTCGTTCCGCCGTCTCCACTGCCTCCTCGTATAGCTTTGCGCTCTCCAACGCGATGGCAGTCTGGCTGGCCACGGCCGTGAGCAGTTCGAGATCATGCTCGTCGTACGAAGTCTCCGTCGAGTAGCTCTGGACAGCCATCACGCCGAGAACCTCACCGCCGACCAGCAGCGGGACGCCCAACCATGAGCTGGCCGGCTCGCCGATCAATCCGACGCCGTAGTCAGCGAGTCGGTCCATCAGATTCTCCTCAATCAGAATCGGCTCGCCCGTGCGCACGACGTAGCCGGAAAGACCCTCATCAACGGGTAGGACCGTGACCTCCTGATCGGCTCGCGCACTCGTCGCATTAAAGCGTATCACGATTTTCGCTTGTTCACGGTCATACAGACCAACGAAGAAGTTTCTGGCCTCAATCAACTGCGATGCGCCTCGGTACGACTCCTCCAGCACCTGGTCTACCCGGAGCTGAGCGGCGAGCGCCTGCCCAAGATCGCTCAAGATCGACTGCTCTCGGGCTCGAGTACGGGCCTCCTCGAAGAGACGAGCACTCTCCAATGCCTGACCGGCCTCTTCAAGCACGGCCTGGGCCAAGACGCGTTCCTCACGGCTCGGCGGTCGATCAGGTCTTTCCAGATCGAACTCCCCGACTGTTTCACCGCGGATCTGAATGGGGAGGTTCAGCTGAGGATCCGTCTTGGGAGTCACAGCCTGCCCCGGCATCACGTCTATGCCGTCGTAGACGTAGCTCCATTCATCCCTCCCCCTCAGAAGCTTCTGCCACCCATCACGACTCTGTTGCCGCAACAAGAGACCAACCTCTCGCACTCGGGCGCTAGCCTCCTCGAGCAGTCTCGCATTCTCAATGGCGAGGGCTAGCTGATCCGCCATCGTCTGCAAGACTTCCACGTCCTCCCCCGTGAAAGCCGCGGCCTCAGTAGACTGGACATCCAAGACACCAATGACCTCACCATGCACCTCGAGAGGCAGAGCCATCTCGGAGCGGGTCTCGGGCAAGTCGGGGTTATCGAAGAAGACGGCGTCTATTCCTACGTCCAAGGCGATTCGGGGCTCTGCCGCATCGGCAACGTAACCCACGATGCCGACCTCACCCACCTTCAGCTTATGCTGTCTGGTGAGCATTCGCTTTCCTCCGTCGGACGACGCAGCTCGGAGCACCGCGTAATCCTGGGCCTCATCCAGCAAGAAGATGCCGGCGTGGTAGAAACCAAATCGATCGGAGATAAGATCCACGGTCTTGTCGAGCAGTTGCTTGACGTCTCGGATAGCCGAAGCCTCCCTGGCAACATAGGCGGAGGTCTCCAACTGCATCGTCCTCTCCCGAAGGTCACGCGTCCGGGCCGCCACCTTGCCCTCCAACCCTCGATACAGGTCCCGGAGCTCCCCCGTCATTCGGTCGAAAGCATCGACCAGGGCCCCCACCTCCACGCTCGTTGGCCGGGGCAGTGAGACGTCCCAGTTACCACCACCTATCTCCCGAGCAATTGAAGCGATCTCCTGGATGGGATTCGTCAGACGGCGAGCCATCAACAGACCCACCACTGCCACAGCGGCCAACACAACTGCGCCCAGCGGCAGAAGCCGTGTCAAGACCATAGAGCGGGTCGAACGTCCCAGATCTGTCTCAAGCGAAGCAAGCGCCTCCAACACGGACCGGGCCTCGACGACGTTGGCCAGACTCCATCCCGTGGCCTGAAGGGGCGCATACGCCACATACAACTCTCGCCCACCGACCACCAGAGTCTCGAAACCCCGCGCACCCTCCCTCATCTCCTCCAGGATCGGTGCAAAGGCAGTTTCGCTGCTGCTCAGGTCAGCTCCCACCTGCTTGAGGTCAGCATTCTGCCCAAGAATATCTCGAAACCCTTGCGGCGGAAGTGCGATAGCTCGACCTTGACCGTCGATGAGGAAACCGTAACCGCTACCGAGCAGTCGTGTCTTCTCGACGCTGGCGGCCATGTCCTCTAATGTGACGTCTACACCGACGACGCCCACAAATTCACCGTTCGCGTACACCGGAGCCGCAGCCGTGACCATCAGGCCCTTGCCGGTAGCATCGGCGTACACCGGCGACCAGGTCACCTCTCGATCAGGATTCTTCTCGGGACCGGCGCCGACGTACCAGGGACGTTCAGTCACCTGAAAATCTGGGGAGACCACATTGCCGAGACCGATATTGGGGTAGTACTGGGTTGTCTCGTGCTCAGTGCCCAGGTATATGGCCACCGTGTTGGGATCCTCCTCGTACGTAGGAGCGAACACGAAGTCGAGGTAGGCGCCCAACTCCAGGACGGTGCGTGTCTCCTCGTCAACCTCGACGAAACGAGGTACGAAAGCACTGCTCATATCCTCTTCGCCGTTCATATACTGACCGTCGGAGGCGAAGAACATGTGATCCTCAGCTTGCCAGTAGCTACCGTCGGCAAAACTGTCGCGGGCTTCGAAGATGCGCCCGGCGTACCGAGCCACCTTCTGAGCGTCCCGCTCGACGCTGGTCAGAACCAGATCGTTCTTCTGAACGTCCCCGAGAGTCACCTGACGCAGGTACTCCTTCGCCTGGGATCGGAGGGCTCCAGCGCTGGTCTGGCGAGCACGCCTTCCGATACGCTGCACAGAGCTCACGCCCAGGTACCCGACCGCGACGACGGCCATAGTCGTCAATCCAAGCAAGAGAATGAGAATCCTCGACCGAATGCTGGGCCGTCTCGAGGTCTGCTGCCTGCGCTCGCCTACGCGCGTATGAACCTTTGAAGAAGCCAAAGGCTATCCCTCCTCCCCATTGGAAGATCGGCTTGCGTCTGGCGACGATGCCGTGCGGCCGTTGCCTAATGAGCCTCTCATCTCGACACTGGTCAGATTTGCATCGAGGGCACGGCCCAGCTCGCGCACAGTCGTCTTGAGAATCGTCTCTGGATCAAGCGAGGCCCGCAGTCTACTGGTGATCTCAGCAACCAGCCGCTCCCGAGCAGCACGGCTCTGTGTTTCTTGATAGAGCCGCGCGCTCTCCAGAGAGACCGCCATCTGTTCGACGAGCGATTCCAGCGCCTCCACCTCGTCATCGGTCCAGGGCCCCGCCTCTCTGGGTTTGTGGGTGTCCACTACACCGATCACTGTGCCGGCCACCTTGATCGGTACAGCCAGAGGGTATCCTACGGGCGTGCCATCTTCCGCACCGCCGTTCGATGGTCGTCTCTCCATTGGAACAATGGTCCTTCCTGCCCGTACGGCCTTCTCCATCTCAGGCCGCCAAACGGCCTCAGCCGGGATCACACCTCGTTCATCACTACGATAGCCCAGCTTGGGCCGCGCCCGGAGCAGTTCAGCCCACGCCTCTCGGCTCAATTCCGCCGACGCACGCCGAGCAGCTCTTAGGGATTCCTCAGCCTCGGCGAAGAGGTAAGCATTATCGAGCGCCACAGCTACCTGGTCGGCCATCGTCTGCAGCACGGTGACGGTGTCCTCATCGAAGGCGGCAGGTGCAGCGCTCTGAATCGTGATGGCTCCGAAGATGCGTCCCCGCGACTTCAGAGGAAGGGCCGCCTCCGAGCGAGTCTCTGGCAGATGTGGGTTATCAAAATGGACGGCCTCATCGCCCACATCTAGAGCGATGCGTGCCTCGCGGCGAGCCACGCACTGGCCGATCATACTCTCTCCACCCACCAGAAGTCGGTGCTCCTCGGCCAGCATCTGTGCTCCTGCTTCTCCGGTGCCAGCGCGAAGTTCAGCCCACTCTCCCAGCTCATCAAGGAGGAAGAGACCCACGTAGTAGAAACCAAAACGATCGTACACCAGCTCGACCACCGTCTGAATGAGCTCATCGGCGTCTAGCACGGTTGAGGCAGCGTGTCCTACCTCAGCCGATGCCTCCAAGTACGCCGAGCGGGTCTGCAGCGCCTGGGTTCGCTCTGCCACGCGCTGCTCTAGTTGGCCAATGAGACCGCGCAGCCTCCCGGTCATCGTGTTAAAGGCTGCAGCCAGTGTCCCGATCTCGTCCCGCCGCTCAACTTGAGCGGTGCGATGCAGATCTCCAGCAGCAATATCCGAGGCCACCTGCGCTAGATCACTCAGAGGATCACCAATGCCCCGGGCGATAGAAAGCGAGATTCCGGCGGCCGCCACCACAGCGATCACGGCAATACCTCCGTTCAGCAGCGCCGTCCGGTTTACCGACTGCAGAGCTTCAGCCCGGCTCTGCTCGGCAAGCAGTGCGACCTCGAGATCCGGCAGCCACCGATAGACGCCAATCACCGAGGTGCCCTGGTAGTTCAAATACTCGTCCACCCCTTCTTCCTCTCGCTCAAGGGCTGCTCGCACCCCGTCTGTTTGCACTTTCGTCCCCACTTCGCTGAAGCGAGAATCAGTCAGCAAGTTGTGATTCCGGCCGACCAGGTACGTCTCCCCCGTCTCACCCAGGCTGGATTGCTCCCGCAGGCGCATGAGTCTGTCCAAAGATGAAGCATCTACGCGGCCGGCCAAGACGCCCAGGAGTCGACCATACTCACCGAGGACCGGACGGGAGGCAAAGAGAACCACCTGCTCTAGGGAATCATCGTAGACAGGCGGTGCAATAAACGAACCCACAGTGCCCCTCTTGAAGAACGTCTTGTCTGCCAGGACCCGTCCCTCCATGGCAGGATCGGTGGCGATTAGCACCTCGCCATGCCGATCGATGAAGAAGACCACTTCAAATGCTTGTGCTTGCTCTAGCCACCGTTGGAAGTTGTACTCCAGGAAACCATAGGCATCTTGATACTCCTGGGATTCGGGAGGGGCGTCAAGAAGCGCCGACACGATGTTGGCCATCTCGGGCTCGACAAAGCGATGCTCGGGGGCCTGCTGCAGAGAACCTGCCAAGGTGGCCTTAACATCCGAGATCCATGCATCAATCTCAATCTCGCGCAGCGATGTGACGAGTTCCAGACGGTCGATTGCCTGCTCGCGGCCGTTCTGAAAGCCTATTACGATGGATCCAGCGCTGATAGCAACGGCGGTCAGTAGAACCGTCGCGATGGAGACAACCAGCAGCCGGGCGCGAATCGACGTAACCCGCCGGTAGGCAAGAATCGTCCGCCAGATGACCACTGCAGCCAGGACCGCGCTTGCGCTAGGCAGGACAATCCGCAGGAGCGGAAACTGCCGGAAGTCAAGACGAGGAAGAGGCTCAAACCGATGAATCAGAACAAACGAGAGACCGAAGAGTCCCACAAGGATGAGCCAGCTCAGCCATCTCTGGGGGAGCAAGGCGGCCCCAGCGAAGAGCATAAACAGCACCCCGCTCAGTGCCAGGTAGGGCGTGGCGTGAGATAATGCCAACTCACTCGTTCCATAGACGAGGGCAAGAGCGAGTAGGACAACGTATGCAGCGGCATTGACTCGGCCCCTCCGTACCAAGACGAAGGCCAGGAAGGCCAACAGGAGCCCCAGAACGGCGGCTCCGCCTGCGACTGCCACTTGCCATGCCCCTGTCTGTAGGTAAACGGTTAGGTAAAGCCCCAGAGGAACCAGGCTGACCACGGCAAAGACGAGGATGAATCGCCTGCAGGCAGCAAGTCGATCGGCCGAGTTTGCACTCCTCCCGGTACGACGGCCGGCTGTGCCAGATATCTTCAGCGCCCCGCTCCCACGTTGCTTGGGCATACTAGTCTCCGTTCTCGTGTGGACGAGGTGGCCTAGGGGATATTGTCTGGTGAACGCGCAGCATCGGGTTCATTCGCCTTCTGTCTCCACTTCTCCGTCTCCGTCCAGCAGACGTACCGTCACCCCAGGCAGACCCATCGCCTCCCTGATCCCCTCGGCGGCCGATCTCAACACAGTACTCACATCCAGGGATTCTCGGATCTGGGCGGTCACCTCACTGACCATCCGTTCTCGAGCGGCCCTGCGCTGAGTATCTCGATAGAGCCGAGCACTCTCCAGCGCCACGCCCAGCTGCCGGCTCAACGACTCCAACAGAGCAACTTCCTCCGCCGTCCATGCATCAGATTGAGGCGTGGTTGGCTTGTGAGCGTCCAGAACACCGATGACGTGCCCGCGAACCTCAATAGGCACAATCAGCGTCTCGCAGGAATCTGACATCCCAGACTGACCGCCGCGCCTCGAGGCTAAGACCGACTTACCCTCTCGGACTGCCGTCATCATGTCTTCGCGCCATGCTGCCTCCTGGGTCAGCACGCCTTCCGGATCGTAGCGAGCTCCCAGTCGGCGGTCACCACCAAGCAAGCGCTGCCAAGCCTGATGGCTGAACTCTCCATAAGCTCGACGCTCCGCTTCCAGCGCCTCCTGTGCTTGCTGGAAGAGACGCGCGTTGCTGATCGCGATAGCGACCTGGTCCGCCAGTGTCTGGAGCACCTCCACATCCTCATCGGTGAAAGCTCCCGGTTCCGAGCTCTGCACGTCTAGAACGCCAACGATCTCACCGCGAGCCTCTAGCGGAAGAGCCATCTCTGATCGTGTCTGGGGCAGGTCCGGATTGTCGAAGAAGACGGCATCAGCGCCGACGTCAAGAGCGATGCGCGGCTCACCGGCGTCACTCACGTATCCCACAATACCCTCTTTCCCGACGCGCAGCCTATGGTTTCTTGTCAGCATTGTCTGGCCCCCCTCTGACGAGGCGGCACGCAGGACCGCGTGACTTCTCGTCTCGTCTAGTAGGAAGATGCCAGCATGGTAGAAACCAAAGCGCTCGGAGATCAGATCCACCGTCTCGTCCAGGAGCTGTTTCACGTCGCGAATAGCAGCCGCCTCCCGGGCAATCCGCGCAGCGGTCCGCAGCTGAGCGCTCCGCTCCTCTAGAGCAAGGTTCGCCTCCTCCAGTCGTTCCGCTGCCTCCGTCAGCTCCTCAGTCCGCTCTTCTACTTTCAACTCCAGTTCCTCTGTCAACTGGTGCAGAGGATTGAGCAGTTGTTTGCTGATAATACCGTAGCCCAGCACCCCGACACTAAGCGTCACTGTTATCGAGAGCACGGGCGCCGGGACGAAAGGACGCAGGATACCGCCCAGCAGGAAGCCGCTTAGTAGAATCAGCACGCTGAAAGCTAGGAAGCTCGATTGAGCTTCTCGACGATCACGCCAGAAGAGAACGAAAGACCAGATGAAATAGGGAACCGGCAGAAGAGGGGCGACAAATCCAGCGCCAACCACGTCGTAGGTGCCGACACCGCTGGGGGCCAGCTGCGGATTGACCAGGAATTGGTGGCTGAAAGTGGGAATGGCAAGCCCGACGAGTGCCAGGAGGCCCAACCCGGCCAGCAAGTCAGCGCGACGGGTGGGACGATCAACGTAGCGAACGGCGAAGGTGGGCAGAATGACGCCCATTGCGTTCAGCGCAACGGCAGCGAGCTCGAGCCAGAAGGTCGGGTTTCCGACTTGTAGCCACAAGAGAACCCGCAGTACGACAGCCGAGACAGCCCAGACCGCCTCCAAGGTCACGAAGGCAGCAAACAAACGGTTGAGCGTGCGGCCGGGACCGGTACCGAGAACCGTCATAGCCAGCGCCAGCGCACTGACGGCAGCGAACGCATAGGCGCCAATCTCAATCCAGAAGAGCAAAGGCATAAGCTACTCCTCCCCTCGCCGTCGGTCCTCAGGCTGGGGAGATCCTCCATTCCCACGCCCAGTCTTCTCCACATCGAACGGCGCCTGAATCGGTCCTAGCTGGACACTCAGGGCAGTCAGGCCCAGGGTCTCGCCGATATCGTGAGCTGCTGTGTTCAACACTGTCTCTAGGTCCAGGGATTCGTGCATCCGAGCTGTAGCCCTCGCAGAAAGCTCCTCGCGTCGAGCCCGACGCTGGGCCTCCTCTAGCCTCCATGCCCGCATAAGCGCCATGGCAGCCTGCCCCCTCATCAGGTCGAAGAGATGCATCGATCGCTGGGAGAACGTTGTTGGTTTGCTGTGGAGGACGAGAACATGTCCCACGGTTCTCCCGTCGGTCTGGAGAGGTACGTTCACGCATGCTCCGACATCCATACTCTCTAGAACCGCCCGAACACCGTCCGGCAGGCGTTCATCATCCGCCACGTCGGTGACCGCCCAGAACTGCTCCATTAGACCAAGCGGAAGCGGCGCTTGGGAGAGCGGCAGCTCTACACCGGGACGTAGCTCGCACTGTCGGTTCTCTCCCTCGAACTCTATGCTTAAGCGTCTCTTGGCTCGATCCTCAGTGCCCAGGAAACGGAGAGAAGCAGTCTGCCCAGGAGAGGATTGTTCAAAGGACGCAATCAAGCAACCATCCGCCTCCGTTTCGCTCACCGACTCAAGGATAACCCCAACAACCTCCTCCACAGTTGTGGCACCGCTGAGGCGCCGGTTGAGCCGGTAGAACGGGCTGGTGACCTCCAAGTATGTCACCTCATCCGACATCTGTCTGGCGCTCTGGAGAGCCATGGCAAGCTCATCTGCCACACATTCGAGGACACGCACCTCATCATCGTCGAAAGCATCTCTCGATCCGGCCTGGATATCCATCACACCCAAAAGGAAGCCACCAGCCTTCAACGGCAGGGCCAGCTCCGACATCGTTCCCCCCAAACCCGGATGGGGTCGATAGACGTCATCGGTACCCACATCAGGCGCGACGTAGACCTTCCGATGCTTGGCGACCCAGCCAACAATACCGGCGTCCGCGATCTTGAGCTGCAGACCATTAGCCTCCAACTGTCCGCCTAGAGCACCCGTAGCGGCACGCAGGGTCAGTGCCTCGCCGCTCTTGTCGAAGAGGAAGATGCTGACCAGGTAGCAGTCGACGTAGTCCGGGACCAGCTCTACCACACGCCGCAGCACGCGATCTATGTCCAGCCGCGATGCAGCTATCCGACCCACCTCCACCACCAGCTCCAGTTGCCGAGCACGTTCTTTGAGCTCCTGCCTCTGCGCTTCTGACTGTGCGCGCCAGTTCGCCAGGCTTATGTGAAGCTTTCGAGCTTTGTCTCGTGCCGTCGAAAGGTGGGGGATCAGACGGTTCTGAACGACAACCAACACGCCTCCAAGGAGAAGGAGTGTTCCAGCGCCGGTCCACCAATCCGATTGCCCTCTGGAGACAGCACGCTGCTCAAGAGGCGTGAACCGACCCCTTGAGATCGCCCAGGCGGAAAGAGCTTCAGTCACAGATGACGTGACCAGGAGGGCGAAGCCGGTCATTCCTCCGAAGAGGACGATCGCAAGGACCGACGGTGCAAGAAGAAGAATCAGCGCACTGCCTCCGTGTCCAAACTGAACCAACTCCAGGAGGGCGACGGCGTAGATAGAAATCAGGAACGAGGCTACTCGAACTGTGTAGGGCATCCTCTTCCGCGTGGCAACCAGGAGCAGGGATGAATAAGCAAGCACGTAGAGAGCCAAAAGGACGGAATCCCCACCGACATAGGCCCGATAGCCTCTGGTGCCAACGACAAAGAGACCGACGATGAGCCACGCGTAAAGCGAGAGCTGCAGCAGTTCCTGACGCCACGTCGAAGACAGGTCTGGCACTGCCCCAAGATCAGGTGTCTCTGTCTTCTCTCCTTGAACCTCAGCCTGCGCCTCTTTGGCGGGCGGCGGCGAGACATCAGCCGCTGCCGGTGGTGTCTCTTCCAGCGACCAAGGGACGCCTGCCTCTTCAAGGGCGCTAACCCTCTCTCCTGGTCTCGGCTGGCCTATCCTTTCTCGCGTCACGTCAGCATCGCCAGATGCCTTTGGATCTGGGGAGGGAACGTCGGAGAATAGATCCTCCAGAGAACGGCTCAGCTGATCCTCGTTCATTGGCCGTTACTCCCGGCCGAAAACGCTGACACGAGCTTCAACCTGGATGGTGGACGTTCTTCTGCGGGTGCCCCCTCGCTACGGGCAGTGCTCTTCTTCCCCTGCTGGTCTGCCGACGCGGATCGGCGATTATGCCCGTCAGAAGTGAACAGTCTCTCAGTCAGGTCGGGTCTATCGTTCCTTTCCCGAGCCAGGTTGACCGCTATCTCTTGAGCCAAAGCTCGATACTGCTTTGCCGCTCTGGTTCCGGGCGCGTACGCTGTGATCGGCTTGGCGTGGGCTGGGCTCTCGCGCAATTTCGTATCCACCTGTATGAAGGTGTCAAACATAGCCTCCGGAAAACGATCCCGAAGGTATTTGAGAATCATGGGGTGGACGCGATTCCGCATATCGTACATGGTGACCAAGAGACGGTATCTGAGACCAGGATTCGTCTTCCGACGTGCTAGGCGCACCATCTCCAGCATACGAATCAGAGACTGAACGGCATAGTGCTCGCACTGGAGCGGGATGACGAGGAGGTCCGCAGCGGTCAGAGCGTTGATTGTCACCGTCCCAAACACTGGGGGACAGTCCATGATCACGACGTCATAGAGTTGACGGCGCACGCTTTCAATATCCCTCTGCAGTCGGTACTCATAACCCGGGTGGTCATACAGCATCTTGTCGATGATCACAAGATCGTCGTTCGCCGGCGCCAGGTCCAGTCCGAACACCTTTGTCTCCAGACTGACGGAGGCAAGCGAATCCTGATTCAGCAGCACGTCACTCACCGTCCGCCGCAGATCCGCCGGCTTGAATCCCAAGGAGGACGTCAGATGAGCCTGGGGGTCCAAATCCACCAACAGCACGAACTTCCCTTGTTCTGCCAGGCTCCCTCCCAGAGAGAGACAGGTCGTGGTTTTCGCCACGCCCCCCTTCACATTACCCACCGCAATGACCTTCATCTTCCGCCCTCCCCTCGCCCCTGCGTCACGTCGACCCCCGAGAGCCCACCGTTGTCCGGCTCCAGAGGGAGACTAAACGTAAACGTGGTCCCCTCCCCCACCCTGCTCTCTACCCAGATCTCTCCACCGTGCATCTCGACGAATTCCTTGCTCAAGGCCAACCCCAGACCCGCCCCATTTGGACGGCGTCCATTCCCCAGGTTGCCCTGCTCAAACCGTTCGAAGACACGCTGTTGATCCTTCGGAGAGATCCCTTCTCCCGTATCGCTGACGCTCACAAGCACGTGATGGTTTCTGGGCCAAGCACGCACCGTGATGTCGCCCTGCTCGGTGAACTTAGCCGCATTGGTCAGGAGTTTCAGCAGAACCTGACGGATCCGCCTCACATCGGCCGTTATCGACGGCAGGTCGTCGATATTCTGGTGCAGCGTGATGTCCTTATCACGGACCAGTGCATTCGTGGTTGCCATCACACCGTCAATGACATCTGGGAGATCGAACTCCTGCAAATCCAATTCTACCATACCGGCGTCGATCTGCGAGACATCTAGCAGATCGTTAATCAACCCCAGCAGATGCTGGCTGTTGGCATGGATGATACGGAGATCCTGACGCTGCTTATCGTTGATTGGACCGTCAAGTCCCTTAAGAATGAGACGAGAGAATCCAATGATGTTTGTCAGAGGCTCACGGAGTTCGTGGCTCATATGGGCGAGGAATCGAGAACGGAACGCCTCGGTCTCTCGCAAGCGCCTCGCCGTCTCTTTTTCCTTCTCATAGATCCGCGCATTCTCGAGAGCGATCGTCACTTGATTCGCCACGTTCTGTAGAACAGAGACAGCGTCTTGGTCAAGACCCTCCGTCCCGGTGTCCAGAATATCGAGCACGCCGATGATCTGCTCCCCCATCTTCAAGGGAAGCGCCGCCTCCATCCGTATGTAGGAAGACGCAAAGACCTCCTCAGCGTGCTCCGGCTCCCAGGATGTCAGCGAGGCTTCCCCAGTGAGCATCGCCGTGCGTATCGCCCGACCGACAAGACCAGAAACCTGGTTCCGTCTCTCCTTAGGAGAATCAGCCCGGTCAGAGCCGCTCTCCAGAGATACCGGGCGAGCCTTGGTGGATTCCACAACATTGCCCCCTCCAGTCCCTTCCCGAAGGAGCAAACACTGCTCTCGAGCAGCGTCATCCTGGTTCAACAGGTATACACCCACATAGGAATAGCCGAACCGGTCATGTATGAGCCGCACGACCCGCTTCAGCAACTCGGTCGGATCCAAGATCGATGTGGCCGCCTGACTCACCTCGACCGTAGCAGCGAGTTGGATAGCCCGGCGCTGGATCTTGTAATTCGCCTCCTGAAGCATAGCGGTACGTTGGGCCACTTTGGCTTCCAGGTCGTCGTATAGACTCTTCAACTCGGATACCATGCGGTTGAAGACATAAGCCAGGATGCCGATCTCATCGCGCGAAGTGACCGGGACTCGCTGGGACAGATCTCCCTCTGCAATACTGAGGGCCGATTCAGTCAGTCGGACCACCGGACGCGTTATCTGCCGTGTAACGACCGCCGCGATGACTGCCGTGGCTAGGGCTACGAGCAAAGAAGCTCCTACGATAGCGGCCGTGACGTGATCGGTGACCGCAAAAGCGGCTTCCTGGGGCTGTTCCGCCGCCAGAGCTACCCCTAGATCCGGGACCCAACGATAGACTCCGATTACCGGGATTCCAGCATAGTTCTCATAGAGGCCCTGCCGCTGCTCGCCTGATAAAGCAGCTTCAATCCCGATGCTGTCTATCTGCTCCCGCTGGGGAAGGGCATTCCCCCGAGGATCGACCAGATAGACCTCTCCTCCATCGCCAACCTCTTCCGGGATGCGAAGCTGAGTGGAAAGGGCCTCAGGGTCAAGCCAGGCCGCCAACACCCCCATCGGTTTGCCGTGTGAGGAGACGAGTTGCTGTGTCACGAGGATGCCCTGTTCAGCAGTTGGGTCGAGCGAGGTGATATGGACACCGCTCCCCGATTCGAAGCGAGTGGTCACATCTTCCGGCAGCGCGCTTACAGTACTGGTGGACGCCAATACCCGCCCCTGGGGGTCGAGGAGAGCCAGACGGCGGAATGCATCATCGCGCTCCAGGACGGCCTCCATCTGGTGCCGCAGGGCTTCACGGGCTGTGGCGGCACGACCCGGATCAGAAGCAAGCGCGGCGGCATCCTCTCTTGTAGAGGTGGTCGAGGCCAGAATCCTTAGACTCTGAAGACGGCTGCCGGTCCAGTCACGAACGCGGCTCTCCATCAGCGCCGCTACAGATGACAGCTTGGCAGTGACTTCGCGCTGGATGTCAAGGCGCTCGCGGCGGGTGGCATACCAACTGAGGGTACTCAAAGGCACAATGGCCAGAACAAGGAAAGCGGTTAAGAGCGTTCTGCCCAACCCGCCCCGCATACCTGTTGTTGGGACTCGAGGTTCGCCTGTCTGTTCGGACGAAGCCATCATCTTTCGCAATCACTCGCTGTCTGGTGATTATCGAACCTCCCAAACAGACTCTCCTTGTAGTATCCTGTGAATTTGATTGGGAAAGCGGTCTGGGTCAAGAGGTTTGCCGATGAAGCCGTCGAAGCCGGCCTCTTCAGCACGCCGCATGTTCTCAACCGAAGCATCGGCCGTGACAGCGACGATAAGCGTTTCTTCAAAGCGAGGATGATTACGTAGCGTATCCAGAGCCTCGTAGCCGTCGGCCTCCGGCAAGAAGATGTCCATCAGAATCAAGTCGACCTGGGATAAGGATTCCGCGAACTCCAACACCTGCCAACCGGATGCCTTCCACTCGCACTCCTTAACCCCCAGATAGGCCAGTAGACGCGTGATGAGCACGAAATTCTGGAAGTTGTCCTCAACAACGACGACAGTCGCATCTTCAGGCCGTATTGTCATCCGATACCTACCCTTCAGCTCTCCGGAGGGCTCTCTCAACTTGCCGGGGCAGCCGATCGATGTCGATAGGCTTCGGGATATAACCACTACAGCCCGCTGCTAATGTACGTTCCCGGTCCCCCTTCATAACATTCGCCGTGACGGCCAGCACCGGGACCTCCTCCAATGCCGACATGCCCTGGAAGTGCTCGGCTAGGGTGTAGCCATCCATCTCTGGGAGGCTTATGTCGAGTAGAATCAAGTCTGGATCGGTCTGCGCAGCGGCCTCCAAGCCAGAAACACCGTCAACAGCCTCAAAGACGGTGTACCCCTCGGCCTCAAGAACCCGCCTCACGAGCAGTCGGTTTTCGGGGTTGTCCTCAATGTAGAGGATGCGTCTGTCACTCATCGGGTTCTCCCTCGGGACTCAGGTTGGCCTCAAAGACAACGCTCGACTGGGCGCTTCAATCTCATTATAGCAACACGGCATAGCCATGGCAATGCCTTCACTATTACAAATGCGTTACAGCGTCTCCAGATACGGCCTCATGATGAAAGACGCTTGTTGGCCCCGACATAGGGAGGCAGCATCGAGATCCACGTCCACCTCGAACTGACAGTAGCTATAAAAATATAGCACGAGATGCCATTGATTTACATAGGAGGTTGGTACTATCGCTGGGCACACAGCGCCGTATTCCTCTAGTCGCGCCCAGCAAGAGGCTGGATGGGAGTTTTCTCCCTGGAGGAAGCTGTGATACAATAACGTTGGAGCCGTAAAGACTGGCAAAGACCCCGAGTCGGAATGATCCTCTACACAAGCGTGGTGACCGCCGGGGTAGCCATCGATTGGGAACGAGAGTTGCTGGTTCTTGGTGGTGCTTCGATGTATGAACTCTAGACGTTGGTTCCTGTACGCGCTGCGCTGCGCGGACGAGACGCTGTACACAGGGGTGACCACAGATCTTCTGCGCCGCCTGGAGGAGCACAACAGCGGCCGTGGAGCGCGCTACACCTCTGGGAGACGCCCAGTCCGCCTCGTCGGAGCTTGGCCGTTCGAGAATCAAAGCGCGGCACAGAAAGCAGAGGCCCAGTTTCGACGACTGCCGCGCCGGCAGAAACTCCAACATATCGCTCGCAAGCTTTCTGTTGCCGGATCAGCTTTCTATCGAGACGACGCAATCGACGAACACTTGGCTCCGATCCGTTTTTGTCCTCGCTGTGGGCACCTTCTGAAGCCAGTTCAACTCCCCGACGACGATCGGATGCGACGGATTTGTTCCGTCTGTGGGCGTATCGACTACCGGAATGCCAAGCCTTGTGCCGGCGTCCTGGTGGTTCGAGATGAACAGCTGCTCCTCGTCAGGCGGGCTGTCGAACCCTATCGAAGCTGCTGGGACATTCCCGGCGGATTCTTGGAGGTTGACGAGCTTCCTAACGAGGGAGCTATGCGCGAGGTAGAGGAGGAAACGGGACTTGAGGTAGCACTGACGGAGCTTTTTGGCTTCTATGCCGGGCACTACAGCTACGACCACGAAGGAATCCGTTGCCTCAACATCTATTTCCTGGGTGAGGTCACGGGAGGGAACGAGCAACCCGGCGATGACGCTGCCGATCTGGCCTGGTTCGGCCCCGAAGAGCTGCCGGAAGCGATAGCCTTCAAGCACGCACATCGAGTCCTCGATGACTGGGCCGCGTGGATGAGAGGCGATAAGACCCATTCAGACATCTCGCACGCTGCTCCCGAAACGTCCACGTAGCAGTTCAGCTCCCCGCGGAGAAGCGCCGCGCTGCACTGAGCAGCTAGATCCGCCTAACTCTGGAAGCTTAGTCTACGCGAAAGCTCGTGTGCAAAAAAACCAGACTTCTATACCGAGATTAGAGAAGGAGACCCAACCCATGCGCGTGCTTTGGACAAGCCCTCACTGTCGACCGGATTGGCTCGACCGGCTAGGTCAGGAGTCGCAAGGCGGGCAGACCGTAGTGATGAACAAGCTGCCGCACGCTCTCAGCCGCGTCGACCCCGACATCCGAATCGATATCTACACCCGGTTCCAGGACGACGATCCTCGCACCGATAGGCCGGTCAAGCAGCTCGATGATGATCCGTGCGTCAGGCTGATCCGCCTTCCCTGCGGACCCACAGACCGGTACATCCCCAAGGAGGTGCTCTATGGCGAGCCCATCACCGAGTTCGTCAGAGAGATCGTCAGCTTTGCCGAGCGGGAGGGCTCGCGCTACGACCTGGTGCACGGGCACTATGCCGACGGATGGGAGGCTGCGACGATGCTGAAGGCCCGTTGGTCACATCATCCGCCTGCCATCCTTACTACCCATTCGCTGGGGAAGCGGAAGCGCGAGGACGGTCTCAAGCGCGGGGAGGGGGCCGCCGCGGAGCTCGATGCCAGGTATAACTTCCCGGTGCGGATCGCCTCGGAAGAACGTTCACTGGTCATTGCGGATCGCATTCTCCCCCTCTCCACCCCGGAGGCCGAGTACCTTTTTGACCACTATGAGGCCGTGCCTCCGGGCGACCCTCGTGTGACCGTAGTCCCGAACGGCATTGATCCTGCGCAGTTCCCTCCAGCCCCTCCCGGAGCCAGAGACCGCGTTAGGCGGCACCTGGACATCGATGACGATGAATTCCTGATCATCATTCCATCCCGCGTTGATCCCCGCAAGGGGCAAGGCGCTATGCTCCGGGCGCTGATTCAGGCTCGCCCGGAACTGGAACGGTATCCATACCGCCTTCTACTTCTGGCGTGGCCGGAATCGACCACCGAGTATGCCAATCAGTTGAAAGGGCTGATGGCCGAACATGACTTGGAGCATCGCGTGCTCACACACCCTCCGGTCCCCCATCATCAGATGCCCGACTTCTTTGCAGCGGCCGATTCCGTCGTGCTCCCATCGCAGGAGTACTTCTCCATTGTTATGCTGGAGGCAATGCTCCTGGAGTGCCCTCTCGTGGCGAGTATCCACGGTGGATCGCGCGACGTCATTGAAGACGGAGCGAACGGCCTCCTGGTTGATCATAACAACATCGAGCAGCTAGCTGAGGCCACTCTGAAGATGGTGAGAATGGACGAGGCCGCACGTCGTGAGATGGGAGATCGAGCTCGCCAGACCATTCTGCAGACGTACACATGGGATAAGGTCGCTCATCGTCTGCTGTCGATCTACCGGGAGACATAGAGCCCAGGTGTCTCCTCGTTTGACCACCCAAGCTCCATGTGCTACCATGCGCGCAGTTATTGGGCTCAGGGTCCCTCTTGGAAAAGATTGAGGAGGCGTCCCTAGCCGAAAGTATGCTTGATCTGGGAATCGTTATCGTCAGCTACAATACCCGCGACCTGCTTCGCGAGTGCCTCCGCACGGTGTACACCAGTCGGGGATCATTCACCTTCGAGGTCTGTGTGGTGGACAACGCGTCCGCCGACGGCAGCGCCGAGATGGTGGCTGGGGAGTTTCCGCAGGCGATGCTCATCGCCAACGAGGAGAACCTGGGCTATCCGGCAGCGAACAACCAGGGGTTGAGAGCCTTTGGCTTTCCACAGTCGGAGAACGGCAAGTCTGAAACAGAACCCCCTCGCTTTGCCCTGTTGCTAAATTCCGACACAGAGCTCCCGGCGAACGCCCTGGCGGAGATGCTGAGCTTCATGGACAGGCGACGGGAGGCCGGGGCTGCGGGCCCCAAGCTGGTACGTCGCGATGGGTCGCTGGATCTGGCCTGTCGACGGTCTTTTCCCACGCCGGAGGTCTCTTTCTACAGGATGACCGGGCTGTCGCGTCTCTTTCCCAACAGTCCCCGCTTTGGGCAGTACAATCTCACCTACCTCGACCCCGATCAACTCACCGAGGTTGATTCCGTAGTCGGCGCGTTCATGCTCATACGTAGAGAGACAATCCAGCAGGTCGGGCTGCTGGATGAGACGTTCTTCATGTACGGCGAGGACCTAGACTGGGCTTATCGGATCAAGGACGCAGGCTGGAAGATCTACTACAACCCGGCTGTGACGGTGCTTCACGTGAAGAAGGCTTCCACGCGTCAGAATCCGCGGGCTCAGATAGAGTTCTATCGTGCTATGGGTATCTTCTACCGGAAGCACTTCGCCGCGCAGACGTCGTGGTGGCTCCATATGCTGATTGTCAGTGCTGTATCGGCACGCATGAAGCTGGAACGCCTCCGAGTGGCGCTCCCCGTCCTCGCGAGCCAGCGGGAAGGCAAATCGTGAGATCTCAATCGAGAGCTCGCACCGTCTTCGCCGTCACGCTGGCCCTCACAGACATGGTGATGGCTACGCTGGCGTTCTACCTGGCCTATTTGATGCGCCGCTGGATCCCGTGGCCCGAGCAGGCACAGAATATGGGACAGCTCAGCGACTACACCAGCCTGATTGTGACCCACGTCCTGTCTATCGTCACCGTCTTCGGATTCTCCAGGCTATATCATCTAACCCGTGCCACGTCTCGTATCGACGAGTTCTACTCGGTGTTCAAGTCCACGTCGGTCGGAACCATGGTCGGTGTAGCCCTGTCCTCACTGCTGTTCAAGAATACCTCGCTGGCGATGGACTACTCGCGCGGGATGGTCTTCTATGGTTGGGGCCTCACCATCGTCCTGATCACGCTTGGCCGCTTGATCCATGCCCACGTTCGCTCGCGACTCCGAGGACGGGGATGGGGATGCGACCGAGTGCTGATCGTTGGGACCGGCGATGTGGGGCGGATGGTCCACCAGAAAATCCAGTCGAACCCGGGTATGGGCTATGAGGTAGCGGGCTTCGTGACGGCCAACTCGTCGGACGGCGAGGCCCCGCTGGGTGCAGAGATCCTGGGCAGTGCAGCGGAGTTAGCTCCGCTGATCGAGCAGCACGACGTCGACGAAGTGATCATCGCCCTGCCCGAGGCCACGCATCAAGACATCTTGATGCTGCTTTCAGAATGCGAACGAGGGCAGGTCACCATCAAGGTCTTCCCCGACGTTTTTCAGATCATGGCCAGTCCGGTCGGGATCGGTGACCTGGGGGGCTTACCCCTGGTGACGGTGCGCGACATCGCTCTTCGTGGTTGGCGACGTGTCGCCAAACGATTGATGGACATCGTCGGCGCATCCATTGGCCTGATCATCCTCTCTCCCGTGATGATGATGGTCGCTATACTGATCAAGCTGGATTCACGCGGACCGGTCTTCTACGTCCAGGAACGGATGGGCCTGGACGCTAAGCCCTTCAGTATGCTTAAGTTCCGCTCGATGCGTCAGAACGCTGAGGCAAATGGTCCCGGTTGGACAGTGGAGGATGATCCTCGCATCACCCGGCTGGGACGCATCTTGCGCCGCATCAACGTCGACGAGCTTCCCCAACTGATCAACGTGCTGCTGGGGCAGATGAGCCTGGTCGGTCCCCGACCTGAGCGTCCCATCTACGTCAACCAATTCCGCCGCTCCATCCCACGGTATATGGACCGTCACTGGGAGAAAGCGGGATTGACAGGGTGGGCCCAGGTCAACGGTCTGCGCGGGGACACCTCCATATCGGAGAGAACCAAGTACGATCTCTGGTATATTGAGAACTGGTCGCTGCTGCTCGACGTAAAGATTCTGATCCGCACCGTCTTCAACGTTTTCGAGCTGCCGAACGCCTATTGACCCTCACCAGGCTGAAGGTATACGATCGCCGCTCGATCGGAGCGACTTCGCCGCTTCGCGGTCGAGACCGATGAACCAAACCACCGTCCCGCAGCGATTGAGCTAGAGGATCTGACTTAAGAACTCCTTCGTCCGTTCCTCCTCAGGTGCAGAGAACAGCTTCTCGGGCGTCGTCACCTCCACCAGCGAGCCTTTGTCCAGTAGCGCGATCCGGTCCGCCGCCGCCCTGACGAATCCCATCTCGTGAGAGACCACGACCATCGTCATCCCCTCTTCCGCCAGATCGAGCATCACGTCCAACACGCCCTTGATCATCTCGGGGTCGAGAGCCGATGTGGGCTCATCAAAAAGCATAATCTTCGGATCCATGGCCAGTGCACGGGCAATGGCCACGCGCTGCTGCTGACCGCCGGAGAGTTGAGAGGGATGCGAATCCCACTTCTCGCCAATACCTACCTTCTGCAACTGATCGTGAGCGACCTCCTCGGCCTCCTTCTGGCTCCGTTTCCGCACCACGCGTTGAGCCAGCACGATATTCTCTAGAGCCGTCAGATGGGGAAAGAGATTGAAGAGCTGAAACACCATACCAATCTCCTCTCTCACCTTGTTGATGTTCTTCGTCTCGGTGATGGAGTGTCCGTCGACTAGAATCCGTCCTCGGTCGATCGTCTCCAGTTTGTTAATGCAGCGCAGCAGCGTCGACTTCCCACCGCCCGACGGCCCGATGATGACCACCACCTCACCGGGGTAGACGTCTAGGCTGACGTCGACGACCGCCTTGACGTGACCGAAGGATTTGTACACGTTCTCTATCTTGATGATCGGCTCGCTATTCAATGGCGGCCTTCCTTTCAACAATCCGCACGACGAGAGAGAGGAAGAGCGTCATAATGAGATAGAGAAGCGCCACCGAGTTGAAACCCTCAAACGCGCGGTAGGTTCGCGAGACGTACAATCTCCCGGTTTGCAGAAGATCTTCGAGAGCGATTACGGAGATCAGAGAGGAATCCTTGAGCATCGAAATCAGGTTGTTCCCCAGAGGCGGCAGGACGCGTCGAATCGCCTGCGGTAGGACGACGTGGCGCATGGCCTCCAGGTAGTTCATGCCCAGGGAACGGGCGGCTTCCATCTGCCCCCTCTCGATCGACTCGATACCCCCTCTGTACACCTCGGCCATGTAGGCCGCATAACAGCTCGCTAGCCCCAGGACGGCTGCAGGAACGCCCTGAAGGTCGACCTGACCCCCGGTCCCCTCTCGCACGCGGGGCGTCACCACGAAGCCCATGTAGAGAATAATGACCAGGAGAGGAACGCCGCGCATCACCTCCACGTAGAGCGTCGAAGCAGCGTATAGGACGGGATTGTCCGACACGCGCATCAGGCCGAGGATCAAGCCGAGTATCAGGCCAATGACGTAGGAAATGAGGGTGACTTGCAGAGTGAGCCTCACGCCGTTTATGATGAAAGCCAAAGCATCGAGGTACTCCTCTGACGTGAGGACGGACCAGCCGACGTAGATTCCGACGATTGCCAGGATGACGGCCCACCAGGGCACGCTCTCCCAGCGCATGTCGAAGGGCAAGAGCCTTCCATCTCTCGCCTGTCGTGCTTCTGTGGTCATACGTACTCCTTATTGGGAATTGCCCATCGTACTATTGGTGCGGGGGCATGGGTGGGCCCCACTCATGCCCCCGCGCATCAGTCTACTCCGTGCCGAAGTACTGATCGTAGATCTCGTCGTACTGGCCGCTCTCCTGGACGGCCGCCAGGCCCTGGTTGATCGCCTCCAGCAGATCCTGACGCTCCGGATGCACGGCTACCCCGTACTGCTCGTCCGTGTAGACTCCCGGCAGGACCTTCAGCTCCATCTCCGGATTCTCCTTCAGGATGTCTACCGCCGTCGGTCCATCCGCCACCGCGGCGTCCACGTCGCCATTCGCCAGCGCCTGGAAAGCCAGCGTGTTCTCATCGTAGCGCACCACCTCGGCCTCGGTCTCGTCCGTCAGCCAGATGTCGCCCGTCGTGCCCAACTGCACGCCGACCCGCTTACCC
>Ga0207797_1000038_pt1 | contig 77138 bp, 72 predicted proteins | sample PRCRCaboRojoPR_6_FD_187275 | JGI IMG/M metagenome (GOLD analysis project Ga0207797, IMG submission 187275) | Marine sediment microbial community from Cabo Rojo, Puerto Rico - PR CR 10% Liquid 1 (SPAdes) | ecosystem: Environmental > Aquatic > Marine > Coastal > Sediment | place: Cabo Rojo, Puerto...
CCTCACCGAGGAATGGGGCCTGGAGAAGGACCGCATCTGGGCCACCGTCTTCAAGGACGAGCTCGGCGAGCTCGAGACCGACGACGAGGCGAAGGGGTACTGGCTCTCCGAGACCGAGATCGAACCCGATCAGATCCTCTATGAGGGCCGCAAGGAGAACTTCTGGCAGATGGCCGACACCGGCCCCTGCGGCCCCTGCAGCGAGATCCACTACGACCGCGGGCCCGATGCCTGTGACTGTGACGATCCAGAGCACGCCTGCCGCGTCAACGGTGACTGCGGTCGCTACGTCGAGATCTGGAACCTCGTCTTCATCCAGTACAACCAGGACGACGAGGGGAACCTCCACCCCCTGCCGGACCAGCACATAGACACCGGCGCCGGCTTCGAGCGCCTCCTCGCCATCCTCCAGGGCGTCGATTCCAACTACCAGACCGACCTCTTCACGCCCCTCATCGGCAGGGTGCAGGAGATGGTCGGCCACACCGACGCCCAGGTCCAGGAGAACATCGTCGCCTACCGCGTCATCGCCGACCACGCCCGCGCCGTCACCTTCCTCATCGGCGACGGTGTCCTCCCCGGCAGCGACGGCCGCTCCTACGTCCTCCGCATGATCCTCCGCCGCGCCGTCCGTTTCGGCCGTGAATTGGGCCTCACCGAGCCCTTCATGGTCCGGGTCGCCGACGCCGTCATCGAGACCATGGGCGAGCACTTCCCGGAGTTGATCAACCGCCGCCCCTTCATCCACAACATCATCCAGCAGGAGGAGGAGCGCTTCCTCCACACCCTCGACCAGGGCCTCGACCGGCTCCACGAGATGCTGGACCAGCTCCGCGCCCGGGACGAAACCGAGCTTCCCGGGGATCAGGCCTTCAAGCTCTACGACACCTTCGGCCTCCCCCTGGAGATCACCCGCGACGTCGCCGAGGAGCAGGGCTTCACCATTGACCAGGCCGGCTACCAGACCGCCCTGGAGGAGCAGCGCCGCCGAGCCCGCCAGGCCGGCGCCTTCCAGATGCACGACGAGGAGACCCTCGCCCGCTACCAGCGCGTCCTCCTCGACCTCCAGGACGGCGGTCGGCTCCCGGAGGACGGCGTGGACGTTGACCCCTACGGCCCCCTGGAGATCGAGACCGAGCTCCTGGCCGTCCTGCAGGACGGCCGCCCCGTCGATCGGGTGGGGGAGGGGGATCAGGTCGAGCTCGTCCTGCCCCGCACCTCCTTCTACGTCGAGGCCGGCGGCCAGGTTTCCGACACCGGAACGATAGCGGCCGGAGCCCCGGAGGATCACGGGGCGGCCTGGCAGGTCGAGGTCACCGACGTCCGCGAGCCCGTCCTCGGCCTCGTCCTCCACGTCGGCCGGGTGGAAAAAGGCACGCCGCGGGTCGGGGATCCCGCCGTCGCCGCCGTCGATCGGGAGCGCCGCATGGATATCGCCCGCAACCACACCGCCACCCACCTTCTCCAGCAGGCGCTCCGCCGCGTCCTCGGCGACCACGTCCAGCAGGCCGGCTCCCTCGTGGCGCCCGACCGGCTCCGCTTCGACTTCACCCATCCCACCATGCTCTCCCGCGGCCAGCTCGACGAGATCACCCGGCTGGTCAACGAGGCGGTCCTCGCCAACTACGACGTGGACAGCTCCGAGCAGTCCTACCGCCGGGCCATCGAGGAGGGCGTCATCGCTCTCTTTGGCGAGAAGTACGGGGAGACCGTCCGCGTCCTGCGTGTCGGCCCGCCGGACGAGCCCTTCAGCCGCGAGCTCTGCGGCGGCACCCACGTTACCGAGACCGGCGCCATCGGCGCCTTCCACGTGGTGTCCCAGGAGAGCGTCGGCGCCGGCGTGCGGCGCATCGAGGCGGTCACCGGCCGCGGCGCCGTCGCCTACGTCCAGGAGCAGCTCGACCGTCTGGAGCGCGTCGCGTCTACCCTCGGCGTCCCTCCCAGCGACGTGGAGCAGCGGCTCGACCGCGTCCTCGATGACCTGGACGAGGCCCGCACGGAGATCCACCGGCTGGAGCAGCGGCTCGCCCGCCAGGAGTTCAAGTCCCTCCTAGACGACGTCGAGCGCGTCAACGGCGTCCCCATGGTCGCCGCCCGCGTCGAGGCTCCCACCATGGACGCCCTCCGGGAGATGACCGACTGGTTCCGCGATCGCCTCGATTCCGGCGTCTTCATCCTCGGCACCGTCATGGACGGCCGTCCCGCCCTGGTCGCCTCCGTCACGCCCGACGTGGTGGAGCAGGGGGCCGACGCCGTGGGTATCGTCCGGCATTTGGGGCGCATCGTCGGTGGCGGCGGCGGCGGCCGCTCCACCATGGCCCAGGCCGGCGGCAGCGACCCCGGCAAGCTCGACGAGGCCCTCTCTCGCGCCTCCCAGATCCTCAGAGAGCAGTTGGAGGGATAACCGACCTTGAACGCTCCCACCGACCCACGAGGTTTCACCACAGTACCCGCGGAGCCAGCCGACTCTCCGGGCTCGTGCCGCCAGCCGTGGCGCTCCCAATCTGTACAAACCTCGGGGGTCTTCTCCGCGGCATGATCAGACAACACGCTCCCTCCCGCGCGCCGCACCACGACGGCCTCGCCGTCGTTGAGCTGCGTCCCTACGACGACATGGCCTCCCTGCGTCGTCGTCTCGAATCCGTGGAGAAGGACCGCGTTGCCCTGCTCCTCCCCTGGGACCTGCGCCTTCTCTCCCGCCAGCTCGACTTCAACCTCCTGCAGCGGGAGGCCTCTCGGCATCAGCTGCAGGTGGCCATCGTCTCCCCCGACCCCGATCGGCGGCAGTTGGCCCGTGGGAGCGGCTTCCCCACGTTTGCCAGCGCCGAAGCAGCTGCCGCGGCGGATCGTTGGAAGGGCGCCGGCCCGCGGGCGTCCGAGCCTCCCCCCACCTATTGGTGGGAGGAAGAGGAAGACCTCAGCCCGCAGCCGAACCGCCCGGCGCCGACCTGGTTCGACTGGCTCAAGGACGGCGTCCGCTTCGGCGCCTTTCTCCTCGCCATCCTCGTCCTCGCCGCCAGCGCCTACGCCGTCGTTCCCACCGCCGAGATCACCGTCGTGCCCGCCGGCGAGATGCTGGCCGTCAGCGTGCCCGTTTCCGTGGATCCGGGGGTCGAATCCGTCACCTACACCGCCGACGGTCTAGGCGGCATCATTCCCTCGCGGCGCATCGGTCTGGAGATCGAGGGCCGCGCCGAGGTGGAGACGACCCAGACGGCCACCGTCGCCTCCGGCCGCGCCCGGGGCGAGGTGCTCTTCACCAGCCGTCTGGCCCAGGATTACGTCGTCCCGTCCGGGACCGTGGTCCGCACCTCCTCGACCAGCTACCCCATCCGCTTCCGCACCACGGCGGACGTCGTGGTGCCGGCCGACGGCCAGGCGGAGGCGCCCATCGAGGCCCTCGATGACCGCACCGGCAACGTCGGGGCCTATCAGATCAACCGCGTGGAGGGCGTCGCCGCCTCCGCCGTGCGCGTCATCAATCCCCAGCCGACCACGGGCGCGGAGGGTAAGGAGGTCCCCGTCGTCGTCCAGGAGGATTACGACCGCGTCCGCGAGCAGCTGACCCACGATCTGTTGGACAGGGCCTACGGCGAGCTGCACGCGCTCTTGGAGCCGGGCGAGTTCCTTCCCTATCAGTCCCTGACGGTCGAGGCCGTGCCCAAGAAGGCCTACTCCCACTTCATCGGCGAGGAGGCGGAGTCCGTCGGGCTCAATATGCGTCTCCTCGTCAGCGGCCAGGCCGTCAGCTCCCAGGCCGCCCGCGACGTCGCCCGGCGGGTCCTCGTCAACCGGCTGCCGTCCGGCTACCGCCTGGTGGATGCCGCCTTCCAGGTCGGGGAGCTGGTAGAGGAGGACGGACCGGGTCTGTTCACCTTCTACGTCACTGGCCGCGGATACGCTGCTGCCGCCATCGGGGAAGAGACCATCGTCGCGGCGGTGCGCGGGAAGCGGATCCCGGAGGCCCGGGCCCATCTGGAGGAGACCTTCCCTCTCGCCCAGCCGCCCCAGTTCACGACCTGGCCCTCCTGGCCGGACTGGCTGGCCTGGCTCGAGCGGGTGCCGCCTATTCCTCTCCGCATCGACGTCTTCGTCACGCCGGAGATCCAGGAGGTCGAGGAGGTCACGGCGCTGCCGCCGGGTCGGTTCGTTGCTGCCGGGTCAGCGCACTGCCCGCAGCGGGCCGGGCCGCTGCGACCCTCGTTCTCTCTCCGTGGCAGTCTGATCAGGGGATAGCTGTGCGCATCCTCGGCCTGGACGTGGGAGAGCGCCACACCGGGGTCGCCATTAGCGATCCCACAGCCACCATCGCCCGTCCCCTGGAGACCATCGATCATACGTCACGGAAGGAGATGGTCTCCGCCGTCGCCGCTCTGGTGGATGAGCACGGGGCCGAACTCGTCGTGGTGGGCCGGCCGCTCAGCCTCGATGGGAGCGTGGGCCCCCAGGCCGAGCGCGTCGATCGCTACACCGAGGCGCTCGCCGACGCGCTGGAAGACGTGGAGGTCGTCTGCTGGGACGAGCGCTTTTCCACCGCTGCGGCCGATGAGATCCTTCTGAAGACCCGCAAGGAGAAGGCCAGGCGGCGGGCGCGTTCCAGCGGCGAGATCGACGCCATCGCTGCAGCCGTCATCCTCCAGAGCTACCTGGACAGCCAATGAAGGGCGAACCCCATCTCCGTCCTCTGGCTTAGTGAAAAAGCATCGTTTCAGTTGGGAGAGTTGACTTGGACAGAATAGGCCGTTTCGTCGCCTTTTCCGTAGCCTTTATCGCCGTCTTTGGTGCCTTCGGCGGCTTGATTTGGAACGTGGGCCACGTCGTATTCGATGTGGGACCCGCCTCCATCACGCTATGCGAGCTTTCCTCGCCCGATGACGTGGTGATCAGTGCCTACCTGGAGGCGCACGCCGACCAGCTCCAGACTGCCGCCGGCAGCGATGGTACGCCGGTCACCTTCGTCGTCAGCCCCGGCGAGACCGCGGGCGAGATCGCCAACCGGCTCGAGCGGCAGGAGCTCGTCTCCGACGCCGAGCTCTTCCGGCGCTACGTGCAGCACAAGGGGCTCGACGCCGGCATCGAGGCAGGAGAGTTCACGCTCCGCCAGACGATGACCATCCCGGAGATCGCCCGGGCCCTGCAGGAGGCGCGGCGGCCCGAACAGATCGTCACCATTCGCGAGGGGCTCCGGCTGGAGCAGGTCGCTGCAGAGGTCGCGGAGCAGACCACCGTCGACGAGGAAGCGTTCCTTGAGCTGGCGACCAGCGGATGGCGCGATCGGCCCTACGCGTCGGACCTCCTTCCCATCGTCCCGGCCGACGCGACTCTGGAGGGATTCCTCTATCCCGATACCTACCGCCTGCCCGAGGAGGCCGTGGCCGACGACATGCTGGAGCGTATGCTGAGGACCTTCGACGAGCGTGTCACCCGCGGGATCGAGATGGCCGCCTCTCAACGCGGCCTCGACATCTATCAGTTGGTCACCCTGGCCTCCATCGTGGAACGGGAGGCCGTTGTCGCTGAGGAGCGTCCCGTCATCGCCGGTGTCTACCTCAACCGTCTGGAGTCCGGCTGGACCCTCGACGCCGACCCCACTGTTCAGTATGGTATGGGGGAGGCGGGGGATTGGTGGCCGGACCTCTATGTCAGCGACCTGGCTTTCGCTTCTCCCTACAATACCTATCAAAACGCCGGCCTCCCCCCCGGCCCCATCTGCAGCCCGGGGTTGGCCTCCATCAAGGCCGCCGCGCAGCCGGCCGATACCGACTACTTTTTCTTCATGGCTGACTGCACCAAGGACGACGGCAGCCACCTTTTCTCGGAAACCGAGGCCGAGCACTACGCCAACTACGAACGCTGCGGTGGACAGGCGCCGTAGCAGCCACCTATGGGCGGGCAGACACGTGTGAGGCGTCCCCGAAGCACCTCCTTCATCCGCTGCTGCCTGGCTCTCGGACTGCTTGTTTTCATCTCAACCTCCTGCCCAGGCATCTCGCGCCCAGGCGTCTCGCGCCCAGGCGTCTCGCGCCCAGGCGTCTCGCGCCCAGGCGCCGTGCGCCCGACGGTCAAGATCGGCCTGGTGGCGCCTTTCGAAGGGCGCTACCGGTACGTGGGGTACGACGCCATCTACGCCGTCCGCCTGGCGCTCCGGGAGGTGAATCAACGCGGCGGCGTGTCCGGATACGGCGTCACCCTGGTGGCCTACGACGACCGGGGGGAGCCGGCGATGGCGGCAGAACAGGTCCGCAAGCTGGCCGTCGATCCCGACGTGTTGGGCGCCCTGGGCCACTTCCGCGATCCGACGACGACCGCTGCCCTGAGCGCCTATGGGCAGGCCGGGCTGCCCCTCGTCATGCCGACCACCTGCGGCACTGGCCCCAGCACGGTGACGGCCCGCGGCCTTGCACCTCCGGTCGACCGTCTGGCCTCCGCTCTCCTCGACCGAGCTGAAGGCCTCGCTGGGGGCGGAGATATCGTCCTCGTAGCCGAGGGGAGCCCGGCCGCTGGGGTAGGCCCGACCGGCGGCGAGAGCTCATTGGCAGGCGCGCTGCAAGCCGCTGCCCGGTCGCGGGGCTTGGAGCTTGCCGTGGTGCCGCCCGACGCCGAGGGAGCCGCGCAATCCGTTCTCGATCGCGATCCTGCGGTCCTGCTCTCGGACCTCGATCCGGTAACGGCCGGCGAGGTAGTCGCGTCCCTTCGGCAGGCCGGTTGGACGGGAGATTTGGTCGGCGGGCCCGCCCTGGGCGTGTCCGACTTCACGGCCGTGGCCGGTGCGGCCGCCGCGGGGGCGACGTTCGTAACGCCGTGGCCGTTCCCGCAGGACCTGCCCGGCGGGGATGCGTTCGTCGAGGCCTATGGAGAGGTGTCGAACGGCGTGAAGCCGGGGCCTCTGGCCCTGCCTGCCTACGAGGCTGCCTTGCTGCTCCTGGGCGCAGTGGAGCGGGCGGCGGCAGAAGGCCCACCCACGCGCGAGAGCGTCTCGGCTGTCCTCTCGACGATCCAGCGGGAGGACCTGCTCCGGCCCCTGTCGTTCGACCGGGAACCGGGCCCTCAGACGAAGCTCTACTGGTACCGCATCGGGTCGGACGGCGTGCCCGATCCGCTGTCGTAGAGGCAGCCCTACGGGGGATAGCTGCCACCGTTTCTGACGGCGGCCGGCCTACGCAGGCGAACCAGAGGGAGTAACGAATCAGAATCGTCGACGATCTGGAGAAGAAAGGGGGATCACCATGGAGTACCGTCAACTAGGCTCATCAGGGGTGCGCGTCTCTGCCGTTGGGATCGGTACCAATCGGTTTGGAACCGATAAGGTGCCGCTCTCGGAGGTCGAGAATATCGTAGATGCTGCCCTCGAACACGGGATCAACCACATCGACACCGCCGACGTTTACGTCGACGGGCGCTCCGAGGAGGTGCTGGGCGCCGCCCTCGGGGGCCGCTGGGAGCAGGTCTTTCTGGCCAGCAAGTTCTCCATGCGGGCCGGCCCGGGGCCGAACGACCGCGGCGCCTCCCGTTACCACATGGTAAACGCGGTGGAGGGCAGCCTCCGCCGCCTCCAGACCGACCACATCGACCTCTACTACGTCCATGCCTGGGATCCCACCACACCGATCGAGGAGACGCTGCGCGGGCTGGACGATCTCGTGGGCGCCGGCAAGATCCGCTACGTCGGCGTCTCGTCGTTCGCCTCCTGGCAGCTCGCCCGGGCTCATCTCCTCGCCGACGTCCGCGGCTGGGCTCCCATCGCGGTCATCCAGTCTCACTACCACATGCTGGAGAGGGGCGTCGAGGACGAGGTCCTGCCCTGCTGCCGCGCCCTGGGTGTGGGGTTCGTGCCCTACTTCCCCCTGGCGGGAGGATTCCTCACCGGGAAGTACAAGCGGGACGAGCCGGCCCCTTCCGGTTCCCGCGGCGAGACCAGCGACTACGTGCAGGAGTATATGACGGATGAGAACTACGACAAGATCGAGAAGCTCGAAGCGTGGGCCGCCGAGCGTGACCGCGCCCTCAATGAGCTGGCTCTTGCCTGGTTGCTGGCGCAGCCGCCCGTCTGCTCCGTCATCTCCGGCGTCACTCGCGTGGATCACCTGATCAGCAACGCCAACGCGGCAGGCTGGGACCTCTCCGACGAGGACCTGGAGGCCGTGGCAAGCGTGCTGGAAGCGTGACGCTCGGAGACACCGTGGTTCGCTGTCGACAGACGCGTTCGTTCCGGGGTACCTGAGGCATGCCGTGAGACAGGAACGCGACGGGAGACACCGCCCGATGGAGATTCTGCTCCTCGCTCCCTACTGCGGGGGGAGCCATCGTGCCTGGGCCGAGGGGTACGCCGCCCACAGCCGCCATCGCGTGACGCTGGTCTCCTTGCCCGCCCGCTTCTGGAAGTGGCGCATGCAGGGTGGGGCGGTCACGCTGGCGGAGCACGTTCGCGACCTCGATTCCCGCCCCGACCTGATCCTGGCAACCGACATGGTCAACCTCCCCGCCTTCCTCGCGCTGACTCGAGACTCCTTGGCGGACGTTCCCGCGGTCCTCTACTGCCACGAGAATCAGCTGACATACCCGCTTCCGCCCGGCGAGAAGAGAGACCTGACCTACGGGATGATCAACTGGCTCTCGATGCTGGCGGCCGACCGCGTCTTCTTCAACTCGAGCTACCACCTGGAGGACTGGTTCCAGGCGCTGCCGAACATGTTGAAACACTTCCCGGATTGCTCCCATCTCCATCGGGTCGAGGAGGTGCGAGCCAAGGCGTCGGTGCTCCCCGTAGGGTGCGACCTGCAGCGCCTGGATGCTGTGCCAGAGCCGGAGGCGTCCGGCGGGCCGCCGCTGATTCTCTGGAACCAGCGGTGGGAGTACGATAAGAACCCGGAGACGTTCTTCTCTGCTCTGGATGCGCTGGTCGAGAGCGGCATAGGGTTTCGTGTAGCGATTGCCGGGCGCAGTCATCGACAGTCAGCGCCGGAGTTCGAAGCCGCGGCGGCGCGGCTCGGTGATCGCGTGGTCCACTTCGGTCACGCTGAGGCAGGGGAGTACGAGAGGCTGCTCCGGGGCGCGGGTATCGTTGTCAGCACGGCGATTCACGAGTTCTTCGGAGTCGCCGTCGTGGAAGCGATCTACGCTGGTTGCTTCCCGGTGCTGCCGCGGCGGCTTTCGTATCCAGAGCTGATTCCCGAAACGCTCCACGAACGGTGTCTCTACGACAGCTTCGCTGGTTTGGTGGAGCGGCTCGGTGCAGCCCTTGAAAGGCCTCAGTCTCTGGACCCGGTGACTGCGCAACTTCGTGTAGTGATTAGGAGATATGACTGGCAACGGTTGGCGCCGGTCTACGACAACCGATGGGGCAAGCGTTGTCTGGCAGGCAAGGCTCCAGGCGAGGTTAGCGGGTGAGCTTGTCTGGCAGGAACACTCGGAGTGAGGCTGTTCGGACCGCTTGCCATCGAGGCAACTATCGACCGGTGACCAGCGCCGGAAAGGCGCGAGGCTGGAGCCTGCATCGTGTGGCGAAGCGTCCGCCTCTCGGGCCGCTGCATAATCCCGGAGCGAGGCTGTGCCGCGAGGGGGCGGCCGGTGCGGTGAATGAGGGCAGGTTGGTCCGCGACTTGCCGGAATGGACAGGTTGGGTACAATTAGATCGAATCCAGGGCCATAGTGGGGTCCACAGAGCCGATTTCCCTACAGACTTCTCATCCCTGGGTCAGCTGCTTGAAGAAACTACACATACCATCGCCGATGCAAGGTTACAGCGACTGCAGACAACCACACGTCAGCGCCAACGATCGGATGTCGAAGTAAAGGGAACCCATGGGTGTTGTTGACGAGGTGAAGGACCGCCTGGATATTGTCGAGGTGGTCTCTTCCTACCTCCAGCTCGAGAAGTCCGGCCGAAACCACAAGGCCCTTTGTCCTTTTCACAGTGAGAAGACGCCTTCGTTTGTCGTCTTCCCTGAGAGCCAGCGCTGGTACTGCTTCGGGGCCTGCAACGAGGGTGGGGACGTCTTCAACTTCGTGATGAAGATCGAGGGTTGGGACTTCCGCACCGCACTGGAGGAGCTGGCGGCCCAGGCGGGGGTGGATCTGCAGCCTCAGACACCCCAGCAGGAGAAGGCAGCCGAGGAGGCGGATCGTCTCCGAGATCTGCTGGCCACGGCCGCTCGATATTACCATCACATCCTCGTCAACTCACCGGAGGCCGAGGCCGCCCGGGGATACGTGGAACGACGTGCTCTCACCGACGAGACCCTCGCTGCCTTCCAGGTCGGCTACAGTCTGCCGGGTTGGAATAGGTCACGCGACTACTTGACTGAGCAAGGATACAGCGTGGATGATCTCCTGAAGGCTGGACTGGCCGTGGAGCGCGACGGCGGAGGTACCTACGACCGGTTCCGCGAGCGGCTGATGATCCCCATACGGGATGCACGCGGCCGGGTGATCGGTTTTGGCGCCAGAACGCTGGATCCCGATGGCGTGCCGAAGTACCTCAATTCCCCCAAGACCGCCCTGTTTGACAAGAGCAAGACGCTCTTTGGGCTCGACCTGGCGCGGCGAGCGATTCGCCGGGAAGATCGGGTGATCATCGCTGAGGGATACATGGACGTCATGCAGGCTCATCAGGCCGACTATGGGAACGTCGTTGCGCAGATGGGTACGTCGCTGACAGAAGCCCAGCTCAGACAGCTGCAGCATTACACGAAGCGGATTGTCCTGGCTCTCGACCCCGACGCGGCTGGCGTCCAGGCCACCCTTCGCGGCGTCGACGTGGCCAGGGAAGCATTGGACAAGGAGTGGCAGCCGGTCTTCAACCCGCGAGGGCTCGTTGGCTACGAGGGTCGGGTCAACGCCGAGATACGCGTCTTGCAGCTACCCGGCGGTCAGGATCCCGACGACGTGATCAGAAACGATGCTGATCAATGGTCGCGGTTGGTGGAAGAAGCGGTTCCCGTCGTGGAGTTTTATCTACAGCTCCTCACCGAGGACGTCAACCTGGACGATACAAAGACGAAAGTCCGTATCGTGGACGAGCTGCTGCCGGTCCTCCAGGCTGTGACGAATCCTGTAGAGCGTGAGGACTACGTCCAGAAGATCGCACGCACCCTTCGCATCAGCGAGGACGCCGTCCTGGACCGTGCCGGGGAGCTGGAGCGAGAAAGCGTCGAACGTTATCGCCGACCTGATGGAGGGGCGAAAGGCGCTGAGGCTCACAAGCTGCCGATCCGGGACCAGTCCAACGCTGTCTTAGAGCGGCACTGCATGTCGATGCTGCTTTGTCGGCCCAGCTTGCTCTCTCAGGTGAACGGCGCGTTGAGAACCCGAGACATCGACCCTGTCCGAGCCGAGGACTTCGAGCAGATGAGTCTCCGAGCCATTTTCGAGGCATGGAGAGACCTTCTACGCACCAGACCGGCTGTCTCAGCGGAAGCTCTGAGGGAATCGGTGCCGGTCGATATCCAAGAGGAACTTGACGGGTTGATGCCTCCTGATGATGCGGAGCTTGCTGATGAGCAACTGGTGCGAGATGTCGTCGTTACTCTGCTCCGTCTGCGGCAGCGCCGTCTCAAGGCGTTTGTCCAGGACCTTAGACTACTGATGCTCGAAGCTTATGAAGATGGTGACGCACGTGGAAAGCAGTACGACAAAGCGCATCTCGCGCACGCACAGAAGCTTCTGCAAACGCAGAAGGCGCTGGCACAATCATGGGAGTTGGCCTAATCAGACTTGAAGCAGAGACATGGGTGACGAGGTGACGATGACTGATGAAGCACGATCGGTGCCGGTCGAAGAAGAGGAGATTCTGGCTCAGCTGCGGGCTGCCTACGACTCCATAGAGGGCAGAGCGACGGACGACGACGCTTCGGTTTTGGTTGAGGTAGCCATCGACGAGGACGAAGACACAGCCCTCGACGATGCCGATGAACCGACGTCAGAAGAACTCGAGGAGATCGAGCAGCAGGCTGACGACATCGTCAAAGACACCCTGATCAAGTCCACCGATGACCCGGTGCGTATGTACCTGCTCGAGATCGGGCAGGTGTCACTCCTGGAACACCGACAGGAGGTATGGCTTTCTCTGCAGCGCACAGCTGGAACCCACCTCCAGGGCCTGAGAGCGCGCCTGGAGGAGGATGAGAAAGAAGGAGCAACAGCGCAAAGGATCTTCGGTGAGCTGGTCAGTGAGCTCTGCAGTGCCTGGGATAACGTCGCACAGCGATGTAATCAGCTCGATATCTCGCGACCCGACTTTGCCGCTTTAGTGGATGAGGCAGCCACGCTTCAAGCGTACATCTTGCCCGCTCGCGCTTCGTATATTCATTCGTTCCTAGAAAAACATGGCTGGACAAGCTCAAAAGACGCAGATCGGACGGCCTTGGCTGATCGGCTCTTCGATGTGGTGCGGGCGCTCTATATGGTCCCGAGGCCCGTCCTTAGTCAGATCCTTGAGAGCTGGAAGGTGGAAGGATCTCTTCCCCCGGTAGAAGAGCTTCGCGGCCTGATTTCAGAAGGTGATCTTCGGGCCCGTTGGGAATGTGTTGCAGCCCGCGCAACCGACGCCCAACAGCTGATGGCGCAGGCGAATCTCCGGCTGGTCGTCAGTGTAGCCAAGAACTACACCGGACGCGGGATCTCTTTCCTGGACCTGATCCAGGAGGGCAACATCGGCCTGATGCGGGCCATTCGGAAGTTTGATCACACGAAGGGCTTCAAGTTCTCCACGTATGCCACCTGGTGGATCCGGCAAGCAATCAGCCGAGCCATCGCCGATCAGGCGCGGACGATAAGAATACCTGTTCATATGGTGGAGAAGATCAACCGCCTGATTCGGCTCAAGCGGCGCTTGGTACAAGAGCTGGGGCGAGAACCGACGGCTAAAGAGTTGGCGCTGGAATCTGATCTGTTGACCTCCGAGGAGAAGGGAAGCATTCGCTCAGCGCTCAGCGACGAGGTGCCCTTGGCGCCCACACTTAAGCATAAGCTGAATGCCGCCGCGGAAGAGGTGCGGCGGATTCTGCGGATCTCCATGGAGCCCATGTCCCTGGAGATGCCTGTGGGAACGGACGACGACGGCGTCCTCGGCGAGTTCATCGAAGATGAGAGCATTCAGGGGCCGGCCGATGCTGCCTACGACCAGCTTCTAAAGGAGCGTGTGCGCTCCTCCCTGGAGGTCTTGAGCGAGCGTGAACGCGCGGTGCTCGAGATGCGGTTTGGATTGCAGGACGGCAGGACGCACACGTTGGAGGAGGTCGGGCAGGCATTTGACGTCACGCGAGAGCGCGTGCGGCAGATCGAATCGAAAGCGCTGCGGAAGCTCCGCTATCCCGGTCGTGGTCGGAAACTGCGAGATTTCCTGGCCTAGGCACCTTAACAACCGTCCGGTCCCCGAGTTGAAGCAACGCTCACTGCCGCACGCTCACCTCATCCACGGGCAAGCCGACAGCCCTAGACGACGCCGCGACAGACCACCACCTTGAAAGCCTGTCACAAGAGCCCCTTCTCACCCCACCACAGGAGCCTTTCCTCCGGCTGCACGGTTGCCCTTTATTTCTGACTGTCACGGACATCTCATAACCGAGAGGAGGTACAGATGAAACCCTTCCGCAAGCATGTCGCTATCGCCATCGACGGGGGCGGCATCAAAGGCGTGATGGTCACTCGCGCGCTGGAGATCCTGGAGGACGAGCTCGGAAAGCCGTGTCACCAGATCTTCCGGCTGGCGGCAGGAACGTCCACCGGTTCCATTATCTCGGCTGGCATTGGAGCCGGACTCAGCGGCGCGGAGATGCATGAGCTGTACACCAAGCTGGGCGATACCATCTTCGAGGAGACGTGGCGATCCCGGCTCTGGCCACTGACCCGCTACCGCTACCCCCACGGGCCGCTGGAGGAGGCGCTGAAGCAGTACATCGGCGAGTTGAAGATGGGCGACTTCTGGTCGTCCGATCCGCCAACCGATGTGGTCATCACAGCGTTCGATCTGATGACCTATGAGACTCATTTCATCAAGCCTTTCAAAGAGGACTACCAGGACTGGCCGGTAACCAAGGCCGTCCTAGCCTCGTCCTCGGTCCCCACCTACTTCCCGGTCGTTGCGAAACAGTACGTGGATGGAGGCGTTGGCTCCTACAGCAATCCCTGCTACGTCGCTGCCTACGAAGCGTGCGTCGTCCTGAAGGATGCCTGGGGATGGGAGCCTTCCGAGACAACACTCATCAGCCTGGGGACGGGGCGCGATCCAAAGGGGCTGGAGCCCGGCCAAGTCATGAAGATGCGAGCTTGGCAGTGGCTCGGCCCGATCCTGGGTGCGTTCCTCCAGTCAGCCGATGATCAGCAAGTGCATCTGGTGGACACATTCTTCGATGAACTCGATTTCCGGCGCTTCCAACTGGATCTCGAGGAGCACATCGGGATGGACGACCCGGCCATGATCCCCAAGCTAACCGACTACGGAGATGAGCTGGGCCGGATGATCCTGAACGATGAGACGGATGAAGCTATGCAGATCAGGGCAACCAGGCCGCCAGCATGAACCAGAAGCCCGAGGGGCAGCGGCCCCTCGGGCTTTTTTCGGACAGGAGACAGGACGGAATAAGAGTCCTCGATCCCTGATCGTGACACCTCGTCTTCTGTTGGCGTTCCAAGGGGCTCCGCCGATGCTCTTGGCGGGGTGGGGCGCCTGTTTGCCCTGTCTCGAGGACATGCTACAATCAACGCCGAGACATTGGCGGCTACGTGCTAGTCCGCGAATAGCCCGCATTACCGTGCGGGCTATTTTGGTAGCGGGGATTGAGAGATAGAGAGCAGTGAGACTGAGCGCGATTGTAGAGAAGCTGCCAGGAGTGGTGACGCGGCTCGGAGCCGATGCGACCATTGGTGGTATTTGTGCCGACTCCCGCCGTGCAGAACCGGGTGACCTATTCGTTGCCATTCCGGGTACGGAAGTTGATGGACACCGTTTCATCGGAGAGGCCGTGAGCGCCGGTGCGGTGGCCGTAGTCGGGGAGCGAGTCCCAGAGCGCATCCACGGGTGCCCGGGAGACGGCTTCAGCTACGTCCAGGTCAAGGACGCCCGCAAGGCCTGGGGTTGGTGCTCTGCGGCGTGGGAGGGCTTCCCCTCCCGAGACCTGACGCTCATTGGTGTCACCGGGACCGATGGAAAGACGACCACCGTGAGCCTGATTCAAGCCGTGTTGGAAGCGGGGGGAGTCACAGCAGGGCTCGTCAGCACGGTGAAGGCCCGTCTCCCTTCAGCGGAGTCAATGGAAGGAGATTGGACAGAGGTGGAGACCGGGCTCCATACCACGACGCCAGGCCCTGATGCTATCCAGGACTACCTGGCTCAGATGGTCGGGGGAGGAGCGACCCACGCTGTCCTGGAAGTGACATCCCACGGGCTGGCACAGCAGCGCATCGCGGGTTGTGACTTCGACGTGGCGGTCATCACCAACATCACCCATGAGCACCTGGACTATCACGGGTCTCTGGAGGCGTATCAGCAGGCTAAGGCGAGCCTGTTTGCGGGACTGTCGGGCTCATTTCGTAAGCCCGGGGTACCGAAGCTTTCGATCCTGAATCGTGACGATGATTCCTTTCGCTACTTGAGACAGTACGAGGCGGATCGTCAGATCACCTATTCTATGAAGCAGGCCGCTGACGTGACCGCCCGGGACATTCGATTCGACGAAGACCGGACTCGATTCCACCTGTGCACCACCGAAGGCCGCACGGCTGTCGAGACACCTCTGGTGGGAGCGTATAACGTGGCCAATATCCTGGCTGCGGCATCCGCGGGCGTAGGTCTTGGCGTCCCCTTGGAGGCGGTCGCTCGGGGGATTACTGCTGTCTCAGGGGTTCCAGGAAGGATGGAGCGCATTGACGAAGGGCAGCGCTTCCTCGCCATCGTCGATTTCGCCCACACGCCCAACGCCCTGAGAGAGGCGTTGACAGCGGCGCGTCAGATGGCTGAGGACCACCGTCTGATCGTCGTCTTCGGCAGCGCGGGGTTGCGGGATCGCGAAAAGCGGCGTCTGATGGGGCAGATCGCAGGAGACCTGGCCGATACTGTCATCCTGACGGCAGAGGATCCCCGTACAGAGTCCCTGAGGACTATTATGGAGGAGAGTGCTGGCGCAGCTGAGACTCGAGGTAAACGCCGGGGCGTTGACCTGTTCCTGATCCCCGACCGCGGTCGGGCGATTCTGCGAGCGTGCCAGATAGCTCGCTCGGGGGATGTGGTGATCGCCTGCGGCAAAGGGCATGAGCAAAGCATGTGCTTCGGGAGAACCGAGTACCCATGGGATGAGCGGACCGCCATGCGGTTGGCGCTGAACGGCGAGACACTGGATACCCTGCCGACAGCCAGGGCCAGCAAGCGACGGTAGGAACCGGAGACGGGAGGCGACGTGCCACACATGGAGACTGCCAATGGAGAGCTGTTCTACACGAAGAAGAGAGGCCCGGACAGCGGCCCTGCCCTGGTGCTGATCCACGGCGCCGGAGGGTCGCGTCTCCACTGGCCAGCGGGACTGCGCCGTATGGAGGGGACGACTGTCTATACGCTGGACCTGCCGGGTCACGGACGATCCGATGGGCCCGGTCGCGAGACTATCGACGGGTACGTCTCCGTCCTGCTGGCTTTCCTCGACGCGATTGGCGTCGTTTCAGCCGTCATCGTTGGCCACTCGATGGGCGGTGCCATCGCTCAGAAACTGGCACTCACAGAGCAGGGGCGGGTCTCTGCTCTCGTCCTGGTGGGGACGGGCGCCCGGCTTCGGGTGGATCCGGCGATCCTGACAGGCGTCGAGGACGACTTCGAACACGTCGTCGATCTGATCACCGACTATGCTTGGGCCCCGGATGCCGATCCCTCGCTCAAGGAACTGGGGCGAGAGGCACTGCAGGAAACGGGTGCCGATGTCCTGCGCAGCGACTTCCTGGCCTGCGACCGGTTCGACGTGATGGATCGTCTGCAGGAGATCGAGGTGCCGACGTTGGTGATCGGCGGGTCAGCCGACAAGCTGACCCCCATCAAGTACAACCGTTTCTTAAGCGAGCAGATACCGGGTGCTCAGCTGGTGACCGTCGAGGGTGCTGGTCACATGGTGATGCTGGAACGACCAGAAGACACCGTTGACGCCGTCAGGGAGTTCATCTTCTCGACGGCCTAGCTGTCGAAGAAGGGTCGCGCCACCCTCAGGCAGACGCGTCCTCTATGACCGCGACCCTCTCCCGCCAGGAGAGGGCTGCGCGGTTAACCTTGCCTCTTACGCGACGAACAGGTTCAGGAATTCGTCATTGCTCTTGGTGCTGCGGAGCACCTGGAGCAGCTCCTCCATGGCCTGAGCCTTCGTGTAGCCGGATGACTGCGAGTCCAGGAAGCGCTGGCGCATCATCCATACCTTCTGCCGCGTCTGATCGCCCAAGAGAAGCTCTTCACGCCTCGTGCCCGAGCGCTCGATGTCAAAGGCGGGGAAGATGCGACGCTCCTGGAGTCTGCGGCTCAGGTGGAGCTCCATGTTGCCCGTGCCCTTGAATTCCTCGTAGATCATGTCATCCATCCGGCTGCCGGTATCGATCAGACAAGTAGCCACGATGGTCAGGCTGCCGCCGTCCTCGATATTGCGCGCTGCGCCGAAGAAATGCTTCGGCGGATAGAGCGCTGCCGGATCGAGACCACCGGAGAGCGTACGGCCGCTGGGCTGGACGACAAGGTTGTAGGCGCGGGATAGGCGCGTGATGCTGTCCAGGAGGATGGCGACGTCGTTCCCCTCCTCGACGAGACGCTTCGCGCGCGCCAACGCGGTCTCGGCCACCTGTGCGTGGTTGCGGGCATGCTCGTCGAACGTTGAGCTGATCACTTCGACATCCTGCCCCACCGAACGCGCCATGTCGGTGACCTCCTCCGGACGCTCTCCAATGAGAGCCACCATGAGGCGGACCTCCGGATGGCTGTTGGTGATCCCGTTGGCGATGTGTTTCAACACCGTCGTCTTGCCCGCTTTCGGTGGCGACACGATCAAGCCGCGCTGACCCTTCCCGACGGGCGCGATCATACTGAGGAGCCGGGTGGTGGGATTACCGCGCGGTATCTCCAGCATAAACCGCTCGTTGGGAAAGATGGGCGTCAGCGACTCGAAGCGCGGACGATGCTTTGCTGCTTCGGGATCACCGCCGTTCACAGCCTCCACGCGTAGAAGACTGTAGTACCTCTCGTTCTCCTTCGGCGGCCGTATCTGACCGAGGACCAGATCCCCGGTTCGCAGCCCGAAGCGGTGGATCTGAGACGACGAGACATAGATATCGTTTGAGCTCGGCTTATACTCATCCGGTCGAAGATATCCTTTGCTCTCATCGATGACGTCGAGCACGCCGCCTCCGAAGATGAGACCTTCCTGTTCAGTCTTGGCCTGGAGTAAGCGCATGATCAGGTCGCCCTTGTTGAGGCCACTGTAGCCGGAGACGTCCCATTCTCTGGCCAAATCGCGCAGATCATCCACGGTCCTCTCTTGGAGGTTGACTATGTTCACTTGATCGTTCACTCTACTTTCTCCTGTCGTTACTTGTTGTTGCGTCTAGAGATAGAGCCCGCTATAGCCTCTACCTTGCTGTCTCTCACTCCCGCTGCCCTCGTACGACCTGGGCGTGGATCGCCCGCTGCCCGATGGAGAGGGATGAGTCTTCAATGATTAGTAGGAATCCATCCGCAAGTACGTTGTAGATCTGATGGCCGAGACGTCTCGTCATCAATCGTCGTACCTGGCGATGAACGCTTCTGCTTTCTCAACCAGTTTTCGATTACCAATGAACAGCGGAGTACGCTGGTGCAAGCCCTCAGGTTTGAGGTCGAGGATTCTACTTCGACCGTCTGACGCCTTACCACCGGCTTGTTCGGCGATGAAGGCCAGTGGGTTCGCTTCGTAGATCAGCCGCAGCTTGCCATCCGGATACCTAGAATCGGCAGGGTAGTAGAAGATGCCACCCTCCAGCAGGTTGCGGTGGAAGTCGGCCACCAGAGCGCCGATGTAGCGTTCCGAGAGCGGATCTCGACTGTCTTCCTCGTCCATCCCCTGGAGCCATCGGGTGAACTTCCGAATCCCTTTAGAACGATACTGGTCGTACCCGTGATTGGCACTGTGATACCTCGCTCTGTCCGGGATTTGCAAGTCCGGGTGAGAGAGGAGGAACTCCCCCAGGCTGGGATCGAGTGTAAAGCCATGGACGCCCTGACCGGTCGTGTAGACCATCATCGTACTCGAACCGTAGATGACGTAGCCAGCGGCCGCCATGTTGCGACCTCTCTGCAAGCAGTCCTCTACCGTGCCCGGGCCCTCCTCGCTCTGACGACGGTAGATCGCGAAGACAGTCCCGATGGTCCCGTTGACGTCGATGTTGGATGACCCGTCCAGCGGGTCGAAGACGAGCACGTACTTCCCCGTCGGGTAGCCGTCAGGGATGTGAACCACGTTTCGTCGTTCCTCCGAGGCCATCACAGCCAACCTTCCAGTGAAGGAGTTCATGCGGATAATGACCTCGTCAGCGAAGACATCCAGCTTCATCTGTTCCTCACCCTGGACGTTCATCTCACCCGCTGAGCCCAGGATTTCGACCAGCCCGGCGCGGGTTGTCTCCCGCGCAATGATCTTCCCTGCCAGGGCGATGTCGTAGAGCAAGCTTGAGAACACACCCGTCGCTTCCGGGAACTCTCGCTCCTGCTCGATGATATGACGCTCTATGGTGATAATCTGATCGTCCATAGCTCTCCTCCGAACACTAGCTAGAAGGATTCGCGGCTAGTCCAGGTACCAGACCCAGCGTGCGCCGCGCATCTCGCGTATGATGTCCGTCGTCGAAAGGATACCCAGAGGCTTCTCGTCGTCACCGGTGACGAGAAGACGGTGGATATCGCTCTCCAGGAGCTTCTTCGCCGCCTCTTTCACGGTAGCTTGCTCCGGGACACTGATGACTGAGGAGGTCATGACGTCACGCGCCTCAATGGCCGTCAGGTCTTCGCCGTAGTGAGCGATCGTATCCATATGGGAGACGACACCCACCGGCGGAGCGCCCTCACGTTCAGCTACCATGATGGCATGGATCTCCGTGTCGGCCATCACTCGAATCACTTCCTGAAGCGGCGTCTCCGGCTTGCAGAAGATGACGCCCTTATGATAGATGTCGCGGACTGAACGCTTTCTTTCCATAGGTTCTTCTAGCTCCTTCTCCAAGGCCTCTCTTCGTCCTTCGGTTCAGCGTGCAAACCAGACGACGAAGGCGTGCGCGATGACCGCAGCGAATAGAATCGTGTCCAACCGGTCGAGCACACCGCCGTGACCGGGAAGCAGGTTGCTGGTGTTGTCCGCGCCGGCTTCCCTCTTCACCATCGAAATGGCCAGATCGCCCATCGGGGCCAGAGCGGCAATGAGGCCGCTCAGAATGAGAGCTCGAGACCACGTTACTGTGGTCTCCGGCCCCGCCTTAGGGTTCCAGATCAGACCCAGGAGTGCTCCCATCAATCCACTCAGCAGAACAGCGCCGATGTACCCCTCCAACGTCTTTCCGGAGCTCAGCCTTGGCGCCAGCCTCCGTCTTCCCCAGATTGACCCGACGAAGTAGGCAACGGCATCAGCGAAGAACGTGACAGGGACGACTATGAACGTCCACCAGAGCCCGTCATCTGGCAGCCCTCGCAACCTTATCAGATAGGAGCCGCAGAGCCCCACGTACAGTCCGGTGGCTATCGCCCCGGCCCACTCTCGCACCGTCGAGTGACCGAAGCGGAGCACCTGCCAGCTGAGCGAGAGAAGCAGCATGGCGGCAATCCCGCGGGTCAGGAGCTGCCGCTCTGGATACTGCCCATCCAGCAAGCAGAGCCACACAACACCGATCCCGAAGAGATGGACTGCGCGGACTCCAGAACGTGCAATCAGACGGGAAAACTCGATCTGAGCGACCGTTGCCAGAACCGCAACCAGGGCAAAGAATGGCAGCCCGCCCAGGTACATCAGCCAGGCAACGATCGGAATCAGGACAATGGCGGTGAGCAGACGGGTAGTTAGCACGGGCCGGCGTACATAGGAGCGATCTAACGGCGCACGAACGGCGAACCTGGGACCGACGGGCTACTCAGAAGACTTGCCAGGGACTAGACCAAAACGACGTTCGCGCTGGTTGAAATCCTTCAGGGCTGCGTAGAGCTCATCCTTGTCGAAATCGGGCCACAAGGTGGGGGTTGTGTAGAACTCTGCGTAGGCTGCCTGCCATATCAGAAAGTTGCTGAGACGCATCTCGCCGCTGGTGCGGATGATCAGGTCGGGATCGGGCTGCCCTGCCGTGTACAGGTGGCTGCTCACGGATGCCCCGTCCACCTCCTCGGGGGATGCGCCTTCGGCGATCAAAGCGCGTATCGCGTCCACGATCTCCGCGCGACCGCCGTAGTTGAACGCCACGTTAAGAATCAGGCGGCTGTTGTCCTTCGTCAGCTCAATGGCTTCCTCAATCTGTCGCTCGAGTTCTGCAGGGATCCGTTCCAGACGACCCAGGTGGCGGAGCTGCACGCCCTGTCTATGGAGCTTCGGAACCTCTTCTTTGATCACGTGTCTCAGTATCGAGAGAAGCCCCTGCACCTCTTCCTCTGGCCGCCCCCAATTCTCCGTCGAGAAGGCATAGATCGTCAGAATGCCAATGCCAAACTCGACGGCCGCGCGAAGCACTCGGCGAAGATTTTCGGTCCCTTCCCGATGACCAGCTACCCGAGGCAAGCCTCGTCGGCGAGCCCATCGCCCGTTCCCGTCCATGATGATCCCGACGTGCTCCGGGACGCGCTCCAATGGAGGATATCGGTTTGAGTTCTCTGGATGGAAGGACATCGTCTCAACAGATTAGGAGAGATCCGCTGGGCTGCGTCGGATGGTAGCGACCAGGGCCGCTAACGATGCGCTAGGGATTTCAGACATCAGCTTTCCATGATCTCCTGCTGCTTCCGGGAACTGATCTTCTCCATCTGCTCTGCGTAACGGTCTGTCAGCTCTTGCAGCTTCTCTTTGCCCCGGTAGAAGTCATCCTCCGAGATCAGCTTCTCCCTCTCAAACTCGCGGAGGTCCTCCAGCGCATCGCGTCTTATGTTGCGCAAGGCCACTTTTCCTTCCTCAACGCGCTGACGAACCATCTTGGCGAGTTCCTTCCTTCGCTCCTCGGTTAGGCGCGGAATCGGGAGCCGGATAATCCTGCCGTCGTTCGATGGCGTCAATCCCACGTCCGACTTCAGGATTGCTCTTTCGATCTCCTCCAGTGACTGAGGATCGTAGGGCCGCACGACCAGCAAGCTCGGTTCTGGTGCCGATATCACAGCCAGTTGATTGAGTGGCGTCGCCTGGCCGTAGTAATCGACCATGACCCGTTCTAGCAAAGCCGGAGAGGCGCGTCCTGTACGAATTGTTCGTAGGTTCGCCTTCAAGGCCTCAGTAGCGGAGCGCATGCGCTTCTCTGTTTCTTTCAGGTGTTCTCGATACATAGTTACCGTGAGATGAGCGTCCCTATTGATTCTCCCAGTACGGCCTGCTCCAGACTGTGTGGCTGCCACAGATTGAGCACCACAATCGGAAGATCATTCTCCATACAGAGTGATATCGCCGTGGCATCCATCACGCCTACACGCATCTCAAGAGCCTGCATATAGTCGAGTCTATCGAAGCGCTCTGCGTCTGGATTATCGCGGGGATCTTCGCTGTAGACCCCGTCTACCTTCGTAGCCTTGATCAGCAGGTCGGCGTTTATCTCCATAGATCGGAGAGCAGCAGCTGTGTCAGTCGTGAAGTACGGGTTTCCCGTGCCGCCGCCGATGATGACGATGCGGCCCTTCTCCAGATGCCGGATAGCTCGCAGCCGTATGTACGGCTCTGCGATAGCTCTCATCTCTATCGCCGTCTGGACACGAATCGTGGTGCCCATACGTTCCAGGGCATCTGCCAGGGCGAGGGCGTTCATCACCGTGGCCAGCATACCCATGTGATCGGCCGTCGCGCGGTCCATACCGTGAGCAAGGCCGTCACGACCGCGCCAGATATTGCCGGCTCCGAGGACGATAGCGACCTCAGCCTCCAGAGCATGTACGGCCTGTACCTTAGCCGCGACCTCCTCTGCCATGTGAGGATTGATGCCGAACCCCCCTGGCTCGGCCAGAGATTCGCCACCCAGCTTAAGTAGAACTCGCTTGTATTTCGCTACAGCCATGCCATCTTACCTTGGGTGAAGCATCCACTGCCAAAATCCGGCCCTGGCACTGGATGCTCACCGTATGGTTATTCTCCTACCTCGTACCGAGAGAAACGCCCAATGACGACGTTCTCACCGAAGGCCGTAATCGACTCATTGAGCAGATCCTGAATGCTCTTGTCCTCGTTCTTGACAAAAGGTTGCTCCATCAGGCAGGTCTGCTCGAAGAACTTGTCCATCCGACCATCAACGATGCGGTCGACGATGTCCTCCGGCTTTCCTTGCTCCAGAGCTTGCTTTCGATAGATAGCCTCTTCGCTCTCGATCACGTCTTCGGGCACCTCGTCACGAGTAACGTATTCTGGCGCAGCGAAAGCGATGTGGAGAGCCAAGTTGTGCGCCAGGAGCTCGAAGTCATCGGTGCGAGCAACGAAATCGGTCTCGCAGTTCAGCTCCAGAAGCACGCCGACCTGGCTGCCGTGGTGGATGTATGCCTCTATAATGCCCTCGGATGCGGCACTCTCGCTCTTCTTGGCCGCCTCGGACATGCCCTTCTCGCGGAGATAGGCAACAGCTTCCTCAAAATCACCATCGGTGGCTTCCAATGCTTCGCGGCAGTCGAGAACACCAGCACTGGTTGCATCCCGAAGTTCCTTGATCATAGATGTCGTAATTTCCAAGTTTTCCTCTCCTCGTCAGGTCTACAATGTCTACCGGGTTTCAGTGGTCATCTGTGGCAGCGATGAGCTTATTCAGACTCTTCGACGGCCTCACCCTCTTCTTCTTGTTCCTCTCCCTCTTGAGCTGACAGCTCCTTGAGTCGAGCCAGAGTGGCAGCGCTGAGATACTTCTCGTCCTCCAACTCCAGCTCCTCAACCTCGGGCATCTCTTCCTCTGCCTCGTAGGCCTTTCTCTGCGCGATTCCTCGCAAGACAGCATTGGCTATCTCGGCAGTGATCAATCTGATGGCTCGAATAGCGTCATCGTTGGCCGGGATTACGTAGTCGATAGGGTCCGGATTGCAGTTCGTATCCACCATCGCGATAATGGGAATGCCGAGCTTGTCTGCCTCGGCGACGGCCGTGGCTTCGCGTTGGATATCGACCACGAAGAGGAGTTCCGGAAGCTCTCGCATCTCCTTGATGCCGCCGAACCGCTGGTTCAGCTTGTCGATCTCTCGCTCCTTCTCCAGAGCCTCCTTCTTGGTGAGAAGATCGAAATCACCTCGTTCGCGTCGAGCTTCTAGATTGTGCAAGTAGTCAATTCGCTGCCTGATCGTCTGCCAGTTGGTCAGTGTGCCGCCCAACCATCGCAGGTTCACATACGGCATGCCGCAGCGATCCGCTTCACGCTTGATCGTAGCCTGCGCCTGACGCTTCGTGCCCACGAAGAGCAACTCGCCACCAGCGGCAACGGTATCCTGGATTAACTCCGAGATCTCGTCGAGGGCCTCAAGCGTCTGCTGCAGGTCGATGATGTGCACCCCTTTACGCTCAGTGAAGATGTACTTGTCCATCTTCGGATGCCAGCGCCGGGTGCGATGTCCAAAGTGCACGCCCGTTTCCAGGAGTGCCTTCATAGAAATGTCAGCCATTGTAGGGGAAACCTCCTTATTGACCGTTTTCTTCCTCCGCCTCCGTCATTCCTTTGAGAGACCAAGGTGGCTGGCCCTGGCACGGTCTCGCTGGTCGGGAGGCGTGTGTAGTTAGATTATCCAAACCTGAGAGATTATACCAACAAAGCGGGATTTCGGCAAGCGCTCCGAGCTTACTCCAGAGAAGCTGGCACACTGAAGCGGTAACCGACGCCGCGGACTGTGTGAAGGTATTGGGGGGAACCGGTATCTTCCTCGATCGCCTCGCGCACCCAGTGGATATGCACGTCCAGCGTTCGCGTGTCATCCACGAAATCCGTCTCCCACACTCGTTTCATGAGAAACTCCCGGGTTAGGACCTCGCCCGGGTGACGCATGAAGAGTTCGAGAAGATGGGCCTGCTTGGGCGTGAGATGGTGCTCACGATCTCCCTTGGCAATCGAACGGCGCTTTATGTTGAGCGTCAACTCACCTCTCCGCAGCACCTCTCCATCAGGCACCGGCAGCAGCCACGAGACCCGATTGATCAGCTTCTGAGACGAGAAAGGGTAACGGAGGTAAGCGCGCGCGTTCACATGATCGGGTGTCGGATTGCCCTCGTGCAATAGCAGCACAGGACTCTCAATTCCTTCCTCTTCCAACGTACTGCAGAAGCGACGGCGGCTGAAGCGGAGGGAGGGGGCGTCGAGAACGATAACGGCGGGACCATCTTCTCTGATTCTTGCCAGAGCCTCGCGCCGCGTGCGTGCGGTGCAAAGCTCGTACTCAGCGTCGAGTATCGGCGCCAGGCGCTCTCCCGCAGGCTTTCGCCCCTCGACAAGCAACACTGTATGTGACGACGTCACTGGATTGGGATTCCTCCGTAAACGCTCGTGAGCTGATCTGCCACTGCAAGTCCCTGCTTGGCCCCAAAGGACCGAGACGAGTCGTTGCCCTGCTCGGAGCTTTGCTGTCCCGTACTAGGCCCGCGGCGAAGATCTAGCCGGCCAGGTCTCTCATCTCGGTCGACCCGCCCACTCAGGTTCCCACACCACGAGAGGTCTCTCTATTATACTCTATCGCTTGCAGCGTGCAAATCGGTGGGGATGCAATCGGGCCGTCTTCGACCATCTCGCGGCATTCGGCGCGGTTCGATATTGGAGAGCCCAGGGGGTCACTGCGTTCTAGGGAAGAACTGAGGGCGGGGGGGTAGACAGCCTGATGAGAGTGGATGACCTCTTGGCCCATCGGATGAGAAGGCGTGCTCCAGACAGCGGTCGACGCGTCGCTTCCTCAGTCGGCCTTCTCTCCCGGGCGTATGTAGCGCACCTCGACGTACTCCTCAACTTCCCTCTTGATCTCCTCTTTCATAATGTTCCCCGAGACGTGCATAATCGTGTCGCTAAAATCGTCATCGATGCCCATGCTGGCAAGACAGGGGAAGTGGTGATGGAGCAGCCCTGCGAGCCGCTCTGCGTCCTGGGCGGGAACGCCCACGAGCTCCTGGGCCACGTGTCGAGCACAGCCGCAGACGGCGTCGCGAGAGACCTCAATCTTGGCCAGGTCGCGCGTGTCAGGATCAACGGTGATGTAAAAACTCGGACGGCCGAAGTGCCGAGCAAACTCTGCGATCAGCGGGTCATCGTATTCGGCACGGTGTGCTCTGACGTTGTAATGACTCTCGGTCAGCGAGCAGAGCGGCTTTGGCGTCACACATGCGACATCCATCTCTTCCAGCCAGCCACGTAGCTGACGTGCAAGGCCGCGGGGTAACCATTCTTCGCGATCCACAGCCGCGACCACGGCCTGCGCGCCGGTCATTCGTACGATCTCCGGGAGCAACTCGGCTACGCCTTTATCCTCCCCAAAGGCCAGGATCAGATCTGCCTCAGGAAGCGAGTCCGGCAGGTGGTCCTCAGGATAATCTATCACCGGAGGATAGAACGCCGGTGCGCGCCACACGTGCAGCTCCCAGTGCTCCGGTGCGTGGGCGCGGATGTTGTCTACGTGCCGTCGTCCGTAGTCGCCGGTGATCACGGCGAGGATTTTCAGCATACCTTCTCCACTTCTTGTCGTTCCCAAGCAGGGCCGCCAGGGGCCTGCGCCAGAATCTCACGAAACCCGACCCATGCTAAGCATCTGTCTCTTGCCGTCGCCTGCCATAACGCCCTCGATGGCTGATTACTCGTCTAGCAGACGTTTCTCACCCTCCAGCTCTCGAATATGCGTCACGTCCTGCACAATCTCCAGGGTGCCGCGGTACTCGTCCTGGTCATCGCGAACTGCGAAGTAGCGAATATGGATGAAATGCTTTTTGCCGTCCCCGAGCGCCATCTGGATCCAGAACTCCGCCACGTCGCGCCGGCCGGCACGGAAATCGGTCAGAATCTCCTCGACGCGGTCGACGCTGTCAGGCGGGTGGCACTTCTGAACCTTGCGTCCAATCACTGCTGGTGAACGAGGGAATATGCGCTCGCCAGACTGGGTGAAGAATCGGACTTCGTCGTTCTCGTCCACATAGCTGATCTCAATTGGCAGATGGTTCAGAAGTAGATTGACTACCTCCGGCGTGAGGGTCCCCGTATCCAGGTGCAGCAAGCCTTCCGATGCTCGCGGCTGCGTTTCCTCTTCCAAGGCCCAGACCGTCTCCAAGGCGGTCTCCTCGGGAGGCCACTGGTCGCCCGGTGTCACGTAGGCGTAGCCGATGTCGGCACTCTGTACGCGGATCTCCCACCATTCGTCTCCACTCAGCTTCTCCATAGCGGTGGGGTAGAGGATATTCTCCTCCTTGTAGAACATCTCCCGGATCTCATCCGCCATAGGATCGAAGATCTCGTCCACACGCGCCTTCCAATCCTGTCCCTCACGGTCGGCTCCTGCTTCCAGCAGGTTAGCAAGCTCCTTCCATCCGGATCGGATCTCATCGTGGATGCCCCACATGACGCTGGACGGCCCCGTGAATCCGTGTTTCTCCAGGTATGGGAACAGGATGTTCTCCTTCCGCAGGTAGTGCTTCTCGTACTCCCGCAGGTCGCGAAGGAGATCACGGGCCTGAGCGAGCTGCTCTTCGGTGGGCTCCGCTTCCAGTCTTTCCAGCGCCTGGTCGAGCTCATCCAGTAGTCGGCCGGCGGCAGCGTTCTCGGCCAGAAAGGTGTAGACGGGATGCCCAGGCAGGCTCTCAGGGTTCGCCTCCGCCTCCAGAGACTCCTGGAAAACCGCCACGTGAACGTCGCACAGCCGCTGGATTTCGGTCTCCGGCATGCCTTCTTCGATCAGTTCTTGCTCGATCTCCGCGATATCCATCGCTCCCACATCTTCCAGCAACGCAGCGAACTGATCTTTGACCTCTTCTACACTCTTGCCTTCGTGTAGCTCACGAATGACCTGCTTAAGGGCGTCTTTCCTTTTCGCATAGATGTCCTGACGATCGTCCATTTCGTCCCCCAGTTGTCACGTACAAGGTCCAACAAGCCGCTGACCAGGGACGTACATCCCCGGCGAACAGATCCGTCCTCTAGCGGCCCATCCGCGCAACCGCCACCAGGTTGGGGCTGTTCTCCACATCGAAGGAAGCCCCTTCCATATTCCCATAGCATGCGACCTCGTCAAAGGCCGCTGCTTCCAGTGCATCGGTCAGTTCCCGCTGCGTCAACGGCCAGAGGCGCGTCGAGGTGACCCGTTCGTGCCAGTCTTCCATGCCGTGGCGATGCAGCGTCATCACGTTGAAGGTCAACAGCCCGTCGGGCTCGAAGTCGTAGAACCTAACGAATAACCACTCGGATTCGTCCTTCCGGTAGCTCTGAGGACCCATCCATCGATCGTGTTCCGCCAGGACAGCGTCGAAGTTGCGATTCTGAATGAGCGCCCGTCCTCTAGCGCTGAGACATCGGCCGAAGTCCTCCAGGGTGTTCTGCAGCTCGCGGGCTGTCAGCACGTGAGGCAGTGAGTTGCCCAGGCAAAGGAGAGCGTCGAACGACCTCTGTCCCGTGCCTTCTACGAGCGTCGGGGCGAGTTCCCCAAATCCAGCCACCTCGAATTGGACGGCGACACCGGCCTGCTCTGCATTTGCGCGGGATTGCTCGATCATCGCTCCGCTGACGTCGGTCCCGACGACGTCAAACCCATGAGCCGCCAGAGCAATGGCGTGCATCCCCGTACCGCACGCGACGTCCAGCACACGACGGGCGTCCATAGCCCGAAGCTGTTCCAGAATGAACGGCATCTCTGCCGCCAGACGCCCTTCCCAGTCCACGAAACGGTCATAGTCGGTGCTGAACTCATCGTACATCGGGACCTTCTCGGTTCCCGGGCTCTCAGTGGATGAGGCTGTCGGCATGCTTCACTCCCCTTTGGTCGACCTCCCTACGTCCTTCCGCTGTGAGTCTACACCACCAGAAGTGCCATGTCCCGGGCGAAGAGCCCTAGGCGATCCCCATCTCGAACAGGGGTCTCCAGTCCCTTCCCCTCGGCCTTCTGATACTCAAGCCAGGGCGCCATCGAGTTCTGAGTGGCGAGGATCGAACCGTTCAGGAAGACGTGACAGACCTCTTCCTGATCGATGCCAACTCGCTCCAGCACGCTTCTGACGGTTTCACCAGAGCGGCGTTCCAGCTCGAGAACGCTTTCCCCGCTGCCGCTGGAGCTCGAGGCATATTGACGGAGCTGACCATAAACGTGGATCTCTATCACAATTGGTTCTCCTCTGCCCTGTCGCCTGTCCGCTCGGAGAAGATGGCTTCAGCCAATCGAACCATCGGCGACCCGGTTACAGCACCGGCCCAGGGGATGTCTCCCCTGGGCTGCGCAACCATCATCCGGTCCTTCGGAGCGCCCGACCTATCCGTGAATCAGTTGCGGAAGGCATCGGGTGCAGACCCAGAGGCTCTCGCCCGCCTTGCGGCAGGGGAGAAGCACACGGCTCTCCTCTCCGGCCTCACAGACGTGACACCTCTGCTCGATGTAGACCTCGGCGCGCTCCTTCATCTTCTCCTCGGCGGCCTGCTCATCGAAGGCCGGTGCCTCTCGCACCTCAATGGTGAGGGCGCCGGTCGGGCAGACACCAATGCAGAAACCCGCGCCGTCACACAGTTCCTCTTTCACCACCTCGGCTTTGCCATCCACCATCTCGATGGCACCTTCCGCGCACGGGGCCACGCAAGCGCCGCAGCCGTCGCAGAGTTCCCGGTCGATTCGTACAATCTGTCGCTGCATACCTTCTCGCTACCCCTAAACGGCTTCTACGCGTTCGACCTCAGGGATTTGCTGCCGCAGTGTGCGCTCAATTCCCATCTTCAGGGTCATCGTGGACATCGGGCAGCCACCACAGGCTCCCGTCAGTCGCACCGATACGACGCCCTCGTCGCTCACATCGACCAACTCCACTCCGCCTCCGTCGGCCTGGAGGGCCGGTCGGATCTTGTCAAGGGTCTCCTCAACTTGTTCTTTCAGCGTGTTCTGTTTCTCAGCCATATCAGCTCACTTGCTCCTCTTTACTTGATAACTACTGCTCTGTTCCTGTTTCAGCCGCCGCGCCCCAGACGATCTCGTAGCCACATCTGACGGCGCCCTGCGGACAGACACTCTCGCATTCCGTGCAGTACGTACAGTCGGCCGGACGCGCTATGACGGGTCCCGATGGCGTCATCTCCACAGCATTCGTGGGACATCGTTCCACACATAGACCGCACCGGTTGCACAGGTCCTGATCAATTTCCGGTAGTACCCAGTTCAACATCACAGCAAACCACCTTCCTTGCTCCTAAGTATTCTACCAGAGGAAGGAAAGCGAGTCTGTGACAAAAGTCGCATTCTGGGCCGTTTCCACCGCTGTACTGTCCGCTTGGCGGCCTGCTCCTGCCCGGGGGTCGGGATGGGCCGAGGCAAGCCAGGAGCTAGAGATCGCGGCGGCTGAAGCTGTGGACGGCGAGGGCCAGGGCAGCGGCGGCGTAGAGCACGGCGTAGACGACCATGGCCGCACTGGGCACGGAGACGACGCCGGTGAACGGCGTCGGCGGGGCGGCCTCCATCAGCGCCGTCTGCATCTCGTAGGAGGCGCGCTTCCACAGTGCCTCGCTGGGCATGAGAAGGCTAGATAGAATGCCGATGACAACAGTGGTCTCGTTGCCCAGGAAGGCGCCTATCTGCTCGATCCAGCCTCCGATGAAAGCGATCCCGTAAGCGGCGAAAGCCAGAACCCCGTTGGCCAGCGTCGAGAGCCGCGTGCCCCCCAGCAGGGTGACGCTGAGAATCAGAAGCTGATTGAGCCAGAGAAGAGCGAAGCCCCGAGAAGCATTCGGTACGCTGTAGTCCAGGATCAGTCGGCTCAACCCCATAACGCCCCCGGCCATAATGACAAGGTAGAGAGTCACCATCGTCACGAAGCCCAACCACTTGCCGACCAGAATCTGACGGCGGCGTATCGGTTTTGCGGCCAGCACGTGGATCGTGCCGCTGTCAATTTCGCCGGAGATGGTGTCGACAGAGGTGAGGACAGTCAGGGCCAGGGTGAGGAAGTTGACGACGTACAGCCCGCTAAGGGTCATGAAGTTGTACATCGGCATCGAGATCACGCGCTGCAGATGCTGTCGCTGTCTGCTCATGTCTTCTTTCACAGAGTAGATGCCAAACCCGTAGACAGCCAAGAAGACGACGCTGAGCGTAACGGCTGCCAGGAGGATCCGTCGTCTCCCAGCCTCCTGGAAGGTGAGCCGGGCGATCACCAGAACTGGAGAGCGTCTCACGATGTGCCCTCCCAGTTCGTATTCGTTCTCAGCTTTGGGGACTCCTCCTCCGACAGCCGGACAATGGTCTCCTCGGCGCCCATAATCCGTATGAAGAGATCCTCCAGGGAGAGCGTCTGCGGTCGGATGGCGTAGACGTCGGCGCCGTGCTCCACCAGGTAGCGGTTAATGTCGGGGAGATCACCCTCGTCCACCGGGGCCAGGGTGACGTGCTCGTCATCGATGCGAACGCTCCCGCTCCACCGTTCGAGGCCCTCAAGCGTGGCGCGCCAGCGCGCGACCGACACGTGGTCCGGCCGCCGCAGCCGGATGTCGACACTCAGCTCACCGTCCACCAGGGATGAGAGTGAGCCCGTGCGCACAACGTGACCTTCCTTGATGAAGGCCACGCGGTCACAGGTGACCTCTACCTCGCTAAGGAGATGGGAGTTGAGGAACACGGCGGCGCCCCGGTTCCGTAGATCCCGGATGATGTCGCGAACCAGCCGACGTCCAACGGGGTCGAGCCCGGAGGTGGGCTCGTCCAGAAGGACCAGATCGGGTTCATTGAGCAGCGCTTGTGCCAGTCCGATACGCTGAAGCATCCCTTTGGAGAAGGCCTGCAGCTTCTTCTCGGCATGCTGCCCCAGTCCCACCAGCTCGAGCAGTCGGGGCACGCGTTTCACGGCCACGTCCCGGGGCACCCGATATAGGTCCGCGTGCAGATGGAGGAACTCCCGCGCCTTCAGCCACTGGTGGAAACGGAAATGCTCGGGGAGGAACCCGACCCGGCTGCGTGCCCGGGGATCGCCCAGCGGAGCACCAAAGAGGTACCCTTCGCCGGCGGTTGGCGCGATCAAGCCGAGCATCATCTTGACCGCCGTCGTCTTGCCGGCACCGTTCGGTCCCAGAAAGCCGAAGACCTCGCCTCGTTCGACCGTCAGGTTGAGATCAGCGACGGCTGTCTTGTCGCCGAAGCTCTTCGCGAGATGGCGGGTTTCGATGGCCGGAAGGGTACTCATACCATCGATTATATCAGTCATCAACGCTCAATGGCAAGTGTCCACGGCTTCATCGTTTTCGGGTTAGCGCAGGTGACCGGCACTTAGATCGGGACATCGCCAAGCCGACATGATGCCTAGCAGGGCCGATACTAGGTCTTCAGGGCGCTCTCCCAAGTGCCGGTCACCTTAGAGACGAGAATGATAGAACCCTGGCAAGTGCCTCCATCAGCTGGCGAGGATGGAGGAGACTGACGCCCGGTCGCGCTCAGGAGGGCCGGACGTCAGTCGCGTAGGTGGATGGCCGGCTGCGCTTCAGTCCAGGGAGCCCGCCAACTCCAGTGCCTCGGAGTACTCCCCTTTGCCAGCGACGGCGTAGATCACATCGCCCTTGACCCAGGTGAGGAGATACTCCGGGGTAGGGCGGTAGGAAGACTCGGAATGGATCAGCGTGGCCTCGACGCCGTCCAGGGGCAGGGTGTCGTGGGTGAGATTCACGTGGTGGGGGAACGGGAGGACGAGCGTGGTCGTCCAGTCGATCTTCTGGCTGAGATGGGCGGCCTCAGACGCGGGTGTCCCCAGCAACTCCAGATAGACGCGGCCTAGCTCCCTAACGCTCAGGCCGTCGGGCACAGACACCGTGGGGCTTGCCATCTGCAGTAGGGTGACACATCCTCGTTCGTAGTCCCTCTTCTCGCAGGTGCCATAGTAGCTGGTCAGCATACCCGAGAAATCCGCCTCCAGAGTCTTGCCGTCCAATTCCGGTGGAAGCTCAATCTCACCATAGCCCAACTCGGCAAACAAAGTCCTGAGCTGCGGCAAGTCGATATCCACGGCTAGATGCATGGGCCCTATCCACTCGTGACGCGTCGCCTCCTCAGCGACCGGCAATCGGACGGCGAACTCAGCGCGCTTGTGGGCATCCGCCTCGTTGACTTCCTCCGGCCGGCTCTCTGCTCCAACTGCCAGCGTGTCGCCGAACATGCGCTCGATCTCGGGGGCCAGGGCCTCCAGCGTCTCTCCCTTGGGAAGAGCCTCAGTGTCGACCGGGGTGAAGACGATTCTCTGCACCCGGAAGACTGCGAGCAACTCCCCGGCCATCGTGCGGAGCGGGGCCACCGTGACGGTCAGAACGATGAGCAGCACCAGCGCTGCAACTGCCCAGGCGGTACGGTAAGCTCTAGAGAACGGATTTCGGATCATGCGTTCCTCCTTCTTCGTCTGCTCATAAGCACTGAACTGACGGCGGACGTCCTCTGACGTCACCGCCCGCTGCTCCAGTGCTGGCTCCAGCTCAGAAAGCAGCGCGTGGACAGAATCCCCGCGTTCTCGAATGGCTGAGGCCTTCTCCGCGCACTGGCTGCACGTTGAGAGGTGTCCTTCCACCCGGGCGTGTCTCTCCGGCGTCAGGGCGCCATCGTACAGGGCCCGCAGCGTTCCTTCACTAACATGCTTCATAGCACGTCCTCCAGTGCTCGGTAGCGTCGCTCGAAGTCCTTCTCGGCTCGCGCCAGCATCGTGCCGACGGAATTGGAGGCGACGCCCAACACATCGGCAATCTCCGCGTAGCTGTGGCCGGTATGACGCAGAATCAGGATCTGAGCCTTGCGCACCTTCATGTGAGAGAGCACGTGCCGCACCCGGTCCCGGATCTCGCGGCGTTCCACCTCCTCAGCGGGATCGACTGGCTCGGCTCTCTGGAGCCTGAGAGCCCCCGCTGCCTCCTCATACCGCTTGCGCCTGCGGTCGGCTCGGATGGCGTTGAGGCCCAGGTTCGTAGCCACCCGGCAAAGCCAAGCGCCGAGGCTGGAGGGATCGCTCCGATCCTGAGGTGGCTTGGTATGCAGGCGCCAGAAGGTCTCCAGGGCCAGGTCTTGTGCCTCCTCCCAATCACCAACCAGGTAGTAGAGGGTCTCGCAGACGGAGGACCAATGCGTATGTAGGGCACATTCCAAGACGCGATCATCTCCCGATGACGACGGCGTCGACCAGTTTCGTAATCTCTCGACTAGCGGTATGGACATGTTGAGCTCGCCCCTCATACCATAGACACCGCTCGGGCCCGGAATGTGACACGAATTCAGGGAGTGATCCTACAGGCATTGTAGCACGCAGCTGCCGTGCGACCAAGCGTCACACGGGGGGAAGCGTTCTGGGACAGATTCCGAGGGTGGAGGGGGTTCGCCTGTCGTGGGACGTCTAGGGTTCCACTGGCTCGCGAGTCCATTCGCGCTGAGTCACGTCTTTTCGCCCTCGACCGCGGTGGCAGACGTCCTTCAACCAACATCGGAACCTGCGCCAGGCCGGTGTCAGGCGTTGCCGCAGCGAGTCCGAGTCCAGCCCCATACGAAGCCTCAGCCACGCCAGGATCGTCAGAACGAGAGAGAGGGCCACGAGCGCCGTACCAGGCAGCCAGAGGACATTCAGACCCGCACCACGCAGTGCGACGCCGCGGACGATGACCAGGTAATGCTGCACCGATGAGACGTAGGAGATGATCTCCATCACGGGCGGCATGTTGCCCGCCGGGACCAGAAACCCGGAGAACGCCACTTCCAGCATGGCCAGCGCGAAGACGAAAAGCATAGCCTGCTGCTGGGTGCGGGAGACCAGGGAGATCAGCGTGCCCCAACCGATCTGAACCAGCACGAAGGGTACTGTAAGGAGCGTCAGGAGCGGCAAGGAGCCTCTCATCGGGATGTCAAACCAGAGGGCGATGACACCCATCATCATCAGGAAATCGACAATGCCAATGGCCAACGTTGGCAGAGCTTTTCCCACCATGAGATCGAGTCGACCCAACGGGGTCACGCGAAGCTGCTCCAGCGTCCCCATCTCGCGCTCGCGGGCGATGCTCTGCGCCGCCACCACCAGAGCGACCTGGAAGACAATCATACCCAGCATCGCCGTGATGGCGTGCGGCTGATCCTCCATCGCCGCGTTGAAGCGGGCGACGAAGCGGAGATCAACGGGGCCCTTACTCGTGCGAGGATCGGCTGAAGCCAGGTCCCGCGCGATCTGGGCTGCCACGTCCTCGACCGTGCCCAGCGCCACCGTTGACACGATGTGGTGTGATCCGTCAGCGATGACTTGAACGTCGGCAGTCCTTTTCGGATCGGCCAACGCCGCACCGTACTGAGGCGGAACGACGGCGATCGCTGCAACATCCCCGTTCCGCATCCAGTCGCGAGCTTCCTCGACGTCTCGGCCGTATCGCGCCACCCGCAGCTCGTCCGTCCGATCCAGCCTCGCGATCAACCCCCGGCTTGCCCGAGTTCGGTCCTGATCGATCACCGCAAGGGGAAGATTCTCCACCCCACCGCCGCTCAGACTGCCCATCAGCAGCAGTTCCAGCAGGGGACCTATGATCAAGAAGGCAAGCAGAAGCCTGTCGCGGCTCAGTTGCTGGACTTCCTTCACTGCCAGTCCGAAAATACGATGTAGATGATCCATCACCAGTGCCAGCCACTCTGGAGGCCTCGCGGCTTGCTCGCCCAAGGTTCGCGAGGCCATCACGTGATATCCTTCTTGAAAACCAAGGTGCCCAGCGCCGTCCACCCGACCGACAGGCCGAACAACATGAGGGAAGGCCGCCAAAGCTCCACGAGAGAGGCGCCCTTGAGGAACAAACCACGACAGATCGTGACGAAATGAGTGCTGGGCATGACGTAAGAGAAGATGGTGCTCAAGACGTCGGTGGTGTCGATGGGATCGGTCAGGCCAGACAGGAAGAACGCCGGTACGAAAAACACAAAGAGCGAGAGCACCGTGGCAGCCTGCTGGCTGCGAACCAGATTGCCGATCACTAGGGCCAGCCCGACGCTCGCCAACAGGAAATCGACCGTCAGCAGTAGAAAGACGATCGGGCTCCCGCGGAATGGCACGCCAAATAGGAGAGAGGCCGTGAGCCACACCGGTAGTAGACCAACGAGGGAGGCAGTGACATAGGCGATTAACTTGCCGCCGATATACTCCAGCCCGCGGACAGGTGTAGCGACAAGCGTCTCCAGTGTGCCCTTCTCTCGCTCACGGGCCAGCGCCAATGCGGCGGCAATTACCGGCAGAGAGAAGACGATCGGGATAAGCCCGGAGACCATGCTGTCCCGATCCGACGTCCGGGGCAGGTAGGCGGACTGAGGCTTGATCCGTATAGGGGGAGGCGGCACCAGATACTGTCTGCTCAGCTGGGCACCGAAGTCCGCGGCGTGTCCCAGGAGACTCCCCGTCGCTTGTCCGGCCACAAGCGTATCCACACCGTCCAGGATGACCTGAATCGATGACGTACCGCCATCCTTCACCCCATCTCCGAATCCTGGAGGGATTATCACGCCAGCATCGACGCTGCGACCTATGAGGGACGATTCGATCTCTTCATAGTCGGATACACGCCTGGTGGAGAAGTCAGCGTCACTGCTGAGGGTCCTGATGAAACGACGGGACAGAGCGGAGTGATCCTGGTCCCACACGGCCAGGTCGACTCGACTCGTTCCGCTGGTGAAGACCATCGAGAGGGCGATCAGGACAAAGGCAGGGGATAGGAAGACCATCCACAATGTGCGGGGTTCCCGCAGTATGTGCCGGTACTCTTTGACCAGGATACTTGTTAAGCGTTTAAGTGACATGCAGCCAAGATTATAGCGCTAAAGCAGCGGATCGTCAATAAACCGGCGTCGCTCGGGGTGATTCGATCGATCGTCTGATGGGTGATCGTAAGGTAAGCGTAAGAATACCGTCAAGCCTCAGGGGAGGGACTATGTTAGTATCATTGCAGAAGATTCTCTTCTTCTCCTCCTTTAGACAGAGCCGGGGCGTAAGCCCCGGCTCTTCTTATGTCTAGGGTGCGTGCCTCTCTCCGATTCAGGTGCGACGGCTCCCTCTAGAAGTCCTACTCGCCAGCGTCGTGGATGAAGCACGAGGGATCCTCGGCCAGGTAGTCTCCGGTGAGAGCCCATGATCGCCCTCGGCACCCACCGCAGACCCGCCGGTATTCGCAGTCGCCACACCGCTCCCGCAATCTGCTCTCACGGTTTCGCAGGTCCTCGAACACGGGAGAGGATTCCCAGATCGCCGTGAAGGGCTCGTCCCGGACGTTTCCGCAATTCACCTCGACGAAGGGACAAGGCCAGACGTCACCGTTGGGCCTAATGTAGTCGCCAGCGGCGGCTTGCGGGCCGTGTTGGGAATCCATTCAGGAGCTGTCGGCCGGTTTGACCGGGTCCCGTTGTCAGCGCCTGGACATGCCGGTCGCTCCGTCCCCCTCATTCTGGCGCTAAGGGGACGATGGTCGAGTCACTGCTGTCGACGATGTGCGCCTCGGCTTCACCTCGAGAGATCTCCTGGAGGGCGTTCTGGAGCGCTGGAACCTTATCCTGCGGCAGTTGAGCTGTCACTGTCACCTGCCCGGCGAAGGCCTCGTCGAGCACGTGACCTTGATGGTGGCGCACCAGCCTTCGAACCTGCTCGAAGAGACGATAGGGGATCGTTGTGCGGATGGTGTGCGTGGCCACCTTGGTGGCGCGCGGAAGGACGGCAAGAATCTCCCTCGTGGCGTCCCCATACGCCCGGACCAATCCGCCGGTGCCCAGCTTGGTACCGCCGAAGTAGCGCGTTACGACCACCGATACGTCCCCCAGGCTGCTGCCTTGGAGCACGGCAAGGACGGGCGGTCCAGCGGTGCCGGACGGCTCACCGTCGTCACTGCAGTGGCTCACCACCGACGCGCCGTGTCCGATGATGTAGGCGGGGACATTGTGAGTGGCGTCGTCGAACTCGTGCTCTATGCGATCGATGAAGGCTCGTGCTTCCTCCACGGTGAACGTGGGAGCAGCGGTGGCGATGAAGCGTGAGTTGAGGACCCGGATGCTGACGCGAACTTCTCGTGCGGGGATTAGTCGCCGTTTCACACTCTTCTCCAATGATCCTGGTCAACCAGACGCCTGGTCATCTTCCCTCGCTAACGGGCCCACGATCACACGGAGGGAGCTGATGAAAGGTCTGTCGCTCCCTCTGAGGCTGATTGGAGTTCGAGGGGACAGGCGACCTGATCGAGAGGCCAGGACGTGTTCCCTTGCCCAAGTCGGACGATAAGCCGGGTTCTGTGCTTTCGACCCCTTACGCGGTCGAAAACGGCGATCATCTATCTGGGACGATGGTTGCCCATCGTCTCTAGCGGCCTACCCGGGACTCGAGCGAAGCGGGCCGCTCCGCGTCCCCCATCTCCGGAGAGATGGAGGATCTCATCCCCATTGCTTGGCCTTGCTCCTGGTGGGGGTTGCCCGGCCGCCCGTGTCGCCACGGACGCCGGTGGTCTCTTACACCACCTTTTCACCATCACCGCGGTGTGGATCTTGCCGCTGGGCGGCTCGAACGATCACCACGGCTGTCTGCTTTTCTGTGGCCCTTTTCCGTCAGGTTGCCCCGACCTGGGATTACCCAGCACCACGCCCTTTGGAGCCCGGACTTTCCTCGTCCCGTGACCGGGACGCGACCGCCTGCCCGACTTGGGCATCTACCACCATGATAGCAGATCTTCACTCGCTGTCAACGAAAGCATGTCTCACAGTTGACCATGGTACGTCGAGGGTGCGCCGTTGGGGGAGGGAAGCGCGTCAGACGCTGAATGAGAGCTGGGAGACGGAACCTCCCACCCGGTGAGAGAAAGATGCCACGGGCGGCTGGGCGGGGAATCCCAGCAAGTGAGTAGTGCAGCGACAGTCGCTGGCGCCAAAACCAGAGGCCGGTACCCAGGCTCCGTCGAGTTGGGACAGAGCCTCTGCCCACCTGCATTCCCGCCTATCCGAGCCTACAGCGTACCAGACGGACACAAGGTCAGCACGAGAACGGAGGTAATCGACGTGCCAATGCTGGGTCTTCGACTCCCGGCGATGACGCCCGATCCGGGCTGCCAGTCCGCCGGGCCCGCGGGCGCTGCCGGCATAGGCGTACCATCCGGCCGGGAACTCGACTACGCCCAGCTTCCCAATGGAGATCAGAGCACGTCGAGATAGGTGGAGGATCAGGACGTAGGTGCCCGGCTGGTCAACGAGCATCTGTCCTGTGCTGCCATATTAGGCCGGCGGCCCACGCCGCAATACAACCGACTGTTAAGAGGAGTCCCCCCAGCATATCGATCGCCCGGACGACGTGCATTCTATCGATGCGGTAGATCTCCCGCCCTTCGTAGTCCTCCGGCAGGATCAGAGCCGACAAGCCGCCGAGCAGCAGAGCCACGGCCAGCGTTGCCAGCAAGATCACGAACCATCTAGACATCGGACTACTCCGAGGGTGGGGGAACGGGAAGATCGTCGACTTTCGTACCGGTCCACTTCTCCCCCTCCTCGATGAGCATTACCGGAATGTCGTCACGGATGGGGTACTTCCGGTCGCAGTCCGGCTCCTGGCAGACGAGCCAACTGTCGTGCACCAGCTCCAGACGCCCAGGATCTTCTCCCGGCTTCCTGGTTTCGCCGCTGACGCAGTAGGGGCAGCGGAGAATGTCCAGCAGCTCCTCACTTACCACGATATCGATCTCCTTTGCTCACTATCGGAATGCGGTCAATAGTATAGCACAAGGCCAACGAGCGTCAATTTCACTAGGGGGACTATCAGGGTCTTATCATCTTCGGGCGTGGTCGCGAAACCTGTCCATGCGAAGGAGGATCTGGGCCGGCGTCGATGTTGCGCAAGTTTCGCTTCGCTGATATCATGGCCTGACCTCAAGGGCACGGCGTCGGCAGCGACGCTGGACAAATCGGTCGGTTTCGTGTATTATAACGCCCGCAAATCAGGCAGAGCGAGTAGGGCGGGAAGAAGAGGTATGTTTCAGAGGCAGCTCGGAATTGATCTTGGAACGGTTAACGTGCTGGTCCACGTCAACGGGCACGGCATCGTGTTACAAGAACCGTCCATCGTAGCCATCTCCCCCGAGGAGTACAAAATCATGGCGGTGGGAGAGGAGGCTAGCTCCATGATGGGCCGCGCGCCGGATTCCATCGAGGTGCTTCGCCCCATGCGAGATGGCGTGATCGCCGACTATCGCGTCACCCACCGCATGCTCCAGTACTTCATCCAGAAGGCTTGTGGTCGGTTCAACCTCTTCAAGCCCCGAGTGATGGTCAGCGTGCCCTACGGCGTGACGAGCGTAGAACGGCGAGCCGTGCGCGAGGCAGCACTGGATGCCGGCGCCAGCGAGGCGCATCTCATACCCGAACCCTTAGCTGGGGCCATAGGGGCTGGCTTACCCGTCGACACCCCGGCTGGGAGTATGGTGGTCAACCTGGGCGGCGGTACGAGCCAGGCGGCGGTCGTGTCGCTGAACGGCGTCGTGCGGGCCAATGCGGTTCGCGTGGGCGGCGTTCGTATGAATGAGGCGATTATGGCGTATGTCCGCCGCAAGTACAACCTGATGATCGGTGAGATGACGGCCGAGAAGGTCAAGATCCGCATCGGTGCCGCGCTTCCCCTGGAAGACGAGAAGACGATGGACGTTCAGGGCCGCGATCAGGTGGCCGGTCTCCCGCACCGCATCAGCATCACCTCGGAGGAGGTGGCGGAGGCCTTGTCTGAGCCTCTGTCGGCGGTGATCTCCATGATCAAGTCGATGTTGGAGCGAACGCCGCCCGAGCTCTCCTCGGATATCATCGACCGGGGGATGGCGCTGATTGGTGGTGGCGCGCTCTTGAGGCGTATGGACGAGTTGATCGCCCGAGAGACCGGCGTGGCCACCTACGTGGCCGATGCGCCTATGGCCTGTGTAGCTCTGGGAGCCGGGAAGGCACTGGCGCAGTACGAGATCATCAAGCGCACCGTCCCCGATATGTAGTCCTCGAGGGCACGTCCGACGTCAGACCAAGTGCGAAGGCCCCTGGGTGTCCCCGGGGCTTTTTTCTGCGCCTGTTCAACCTCCAGGCGTTTGGCCGACCCGGCTGACCACCGACTCCTCCACGAGTTCGCCCGCCCCAACGGACCCATCCCGCAGGACGACGGCCCGTCGCACGACTGCGTTGCGGTCGACACGGCAGCCGTGTTCAAGGTAGGCCTCCGGGCCAATGCGGCATCCCGACCCCACGCTGGCTCCGGCATCGATGCGCACCGGAGGAACGATGGTCACGTCAGCAGCGACCTCGCCCTCAAGGGCAGCACAGCCCGGTTCCCTTCGAAGAAACCGACGGTTGATCTCCACCAGGTCTCTCGGCCTTGTCAGCGTCATCCGGCTGCTCACCTGGCAGCCGCTTACCCGACCACCATCAGCGATGAAGAGGTTCAGTGCGTCGGCAAACTCCAGCTCCCCTCGATCTGATGGCTTCACCCGGTCTACATAGTCGAGAATACCCACCGACAGCGCGTAGAGGGATGGAACGCTCAGAGCACTCCCCTCATTCCCGTACGATGGCATCTCTGCTGGAGCCGGTTTCTCGATGATCCGGGTGACCAGACCCTCGTGAAGATCGGGGGTGGCACTGGCAGCGGTCTCCTCGCGAGACGCCTCTAAGAACGTCAGCGCGGCGTCCAGTTTCTGCTCGCGCCGGTGTTTGACCAAAGCCGCGACGTGGCCCTCAGGATACAGATTGTCACACGAAGCGAGGACGAAGTCGAGGACGTCCAGCTGACGGATCACTGGAGAGGCGCAGGCTACCGCGTGGGCCATGCCGAGACGCTGCTTCTGATACGCCAGTCGGATCCTGGCAGCCTGCGGCGGCTGCCTCAAGTAGTTGATGAGCTCGCGGTCATCAGGATGGACCACGACGACGGCACGGTCGACCCCACCCTCGACCAGCATCGTGAGGACGCGGCCCACCATCGGCGTCCCGGCTACGGGCATCATTGCCTTGGAGCGTCGGGTCGTCAACGGTCCAAGTCTGCTGCCGCGCCCAGCGGCCAGAATCACACCAAGCATCAGCGGCGACCGGTAACGACGAGACGTCTCGGCGCTCTGGGAAGCGAAGGCCCTGCGGATCGTGCCATCATGGGGTGTCTATCTTCCAGTAAGGCTTCTCCTGCTCCCACGTCTCCTTGAACTCACTGGGCGGCTCCACCAGGAGCGATTTGCAGGACGCCGTCACGGTGCCGTCCGAAAGTCGAATCTCGCCCGCCACCTTCGCTCCCACGCCGCTCACCTTCTCTACCCAGCCAACGGCTTCCAGGGGCGTTTCGGTGGGCGTAGGCCGGCGGAACCGAACGTTGAGCCGGAGAGTCGCCAGGAGTCGGTCGTCCCCTTCCTCCATCATCACGGCTCTCCCGGAGACCTCGTCAAGAATAGTGGATACGATTCCCCCGTGGACGATCCCCGGATACCCTTGATAGAGATCCGGCACCGTGAAGCTTGCCCGTAGCTCATCTGCCTCGCGATCTTCGTAGAACTGCAGCTTCAAGCCGACGGGATTACGTCGTCCACAGACAAAGCACATACGAGAGGTGGGTTGTTGCCGCATCCTGTTCTCTCCTTCTCCTCCGAGGCTTGCGTGACAAGGACCTCATGTGAAGTCTTTCATATACCGCTGCCATCGGTCGACGACCCTGGATTCAGGGCCCGGAGCGTCGAGGCGGAGCCCGAAGACGGTACCGAGCGAGCGCAGCGTCTCCTGGGCCGCTGCCACATCGCGACCGTCATCGGCGCTGTCCAGAATAGCGTCGGCCAGACGCTCCAGGTGGGTCAGAGCCAAAGGCGTGTTGAGATCGCTGTCCATCGCCTCCACGAAGGCGGAATGGTACGCCTCTCCGCCGAGGGGACTGCCATTGCCGCCGTCGGCTTCGGCGGCGGCTGTCAGCTTCCGCGACAGTCTGCCCGCCCGCTCCAGCTTCTCCTCGTCGTGGCTCCACTCCTGGCGGTAATGGTGAGAGCCGACGTAGAGCCTGAGTGCATCCGGGGTGCAGTCATCCAGCAGGTCATCGACCATGACCAGGTTGCCCAATGACTTGCTCATCTTGTCGCCCTCGTGGCAGACCATGGCGGTATGGACCCAGTAGCGGACGAAGGGCTCTTCATCTGTAGCGCCCTCGGCCTGAGCTATCTCGCTCTCGTGGTGAGGGAATTCGAGGTCAGCGCCGCCGCTGTGTACGTCGAGCGGAGTACCCAGAAAATGGACGGCCATGGTCGAGCACTCAATGTGCCAGCCGGGCCGCCCGGGTCCCCAGGGGCTGTCCCACGCCGGTTCGCCCGGGGCCTTAGCCTGCCAGAGGACGAAGTCGAGGGGATCGCGCTTGTTAGGGTCGTCCGGATCGTTCCCGCGCTCGTTGGCGATGGGGAGCATCTCGTCCCGGCTCAGGCGGCTCAGCTTCCCATAGGAGGGCCACGCGTCGAGGTCGAAGTAGACGCTGCCTCCCGACTCATAGGCCAAGTCAGCCTCGATAAGCCTCTGCACCACATCGATGATCTGAGGAATGACGTCGGTGGCGCGGGGAAAACGATCGGGCGGACGGACGTTCAGGTCGATCATGTCTTGGATGAAACGGGCTGTCCAACGATCACCCAGGTCCTTCCAGTTCTCGCCAACCTCCTCCGCCTTTCGCAAGATGTCATCGTCGACGTCGGTGACGTTCTGTACGTAGTCTATCTCTCGTCCCTTGAACTCCAGATAGCGGATGATGACGTCGAGGACCGTGTAGGTGAAAGCGTGGCCGAGATGGGTGGCATCATACGGCGTGATGCCGCACACGTAGACACTGACAGTCTCCCCTCCTGACGTGAACGGCTCGATCTCTCGCGATAAGGAATTGTACAGTTGCATAAATGGCTCCTGCGGACGGGACACAAATGTCCCATTCCCTTTATCAATCAGTACCCGGCTTGAACATCGACGCGGTTAGGGATCTCCTCGCCTGCCGCCGCTGCATTGAGAAGCTTCGCCAGGCTTTCCATACGGCGCATCTCGATCTCCTGGGTGCCCCCGGCGCCGGCTCGATGCGGGCTCATCACCACGTTGTCAAGCTCGTGGAATGCGTACGTTGCGGGTGGGGTGCTCGATCTGGACGCCTCGTCCTGGGGGTAGTTGTACCACACGTCAAGCCCAGCGGCGTGAAGACGACCGTCCCGAAGGGCTCTATACAGCGCCGCCTCGTCCACGATGGGACCACGGCCAACGTTGACCAGCACAGACCTGGGAGGAAGCAGGGACAGCTCTTCTCTGCCGACTAAGCCTTCCGTCTCCGTCGTGAGAGGCAGGGCTATGATAAGGACGTCAGCCTGCGGGAGGAGCTCCTCCATAGCGTCCGGGGGGTACACGTTTTCAGGGGGACGGACCGACGGGCTGCGTCGTGTAGCCATCACCTCCATCCCCAATCCGCGACAACCCTCGGCCACGCGCTGACCGACGGCCCCATAGCCGAGGATCAGGACCGTCTTGCCCCGCAGAACGATGACTGTGTTAGGCCGATAGCGGGGTGTCCAATCATCTTCACGCAGGGCCCGGTCACTGGGCAGGATGAGCTTGCTCGCCGCCAGCATAAGCGTAATCGCCATCTCGGCAGCGGCAACAGCGTTGTGGTGAAGGTTATGGACGGCGACGTCCGGGAAGTCGAGCATCACGTCCCTCGTCTCCTGCGGTAGGCCGGCGAAGGGAACGATCAGCTTTTGCAGGTCGGAGTTCGCGGTAATATGCTCGCGACTCGGCCGACCAGCCACCAGGATGTCACAGTGGAAAGCCCCCGCCGACTCAGGGCCGACGGTCAGCGTCACGTCCGGCCGCAGCCGGGTACGCAGGTGGGCTAGCACACCCGCATTGGGTTCACGCAGGAGGTGGACCGTGAGTGACATGGAGGCTAGGATGGCTCAGTCGACGCCAAGCGGAGGTTGGGACGCCATGAGCCAGCCTCAGCGCCGGCCGCGAAGCAGAGGCACGAAGAGAAGCAGGAGGCCGAGAAGGATCAGGAGCACCGGCCAGTAGTCACCCAGCAGCCCCAGCGCCCCGAAGAAGGAACCGAACACGGCGAAAAGCACCAGGCTGATGAGCAGCAGCCAGCCGCCGGCACGCATCGTCTCGGCGCCGTCGCCGCCGAGCAAGCCCGACAGGAAGATGCCCAGGCCCACGAAACCAGGAATCAGCGCCCAGACGTATGCCCAGCTGTCCCAGTCCCCTGTCACCGTCTGGTAGTAGAGGATGCCGCCGATGCCGCCAATGATGCAGGCCGGAACTGCCAGGGCTGGAACACCCACGGTCACTCCCACAACGAGCATCACGATGGCAAAGCCGATGATGATCCACGGCCAGGAGAACGTCAGCAGCACGCCGGGCAGCAGCTGTAGGGCCAGAACCAGAGCCCCGAGCAAGATCAGCAGCAGCCCCACCACCAGGTTCGACCTGCGTTTGCGGTCCATGGCTAATCCTCTTTGGTTGTCGGCAGCGTCTCGCCTTCCGCTGGCCGCGACGAGCGCTCTGGCGGCTCGCTGGCCGAAGCGGACCTCTGCTCCAAGCTGTTTACTAACCGCTGCAGTTCAGCATTGACCTTCCGGAGCGCTGAAACCAGCTGAGGGCGCGCCTCCTGCCATGTCTGCTCGCCCGCCTGGCGGAGCGAATCGGCGGTCCTCTCAGCTTCCGCCTGGAGCTTTCTCCCTTCAGGGGACTCCCTCGCCTCCCGGACCGCTCGATCGACCTCTCCCACCATCTTCTCCAGGCCATCCTGCATAGACCGGACGTGCTGCTGTGTCTCCTCGCTCTCCCACGCTGCACGGACAGCCCGGGATAGGCTCTCTCCCAGCGCCTCGAACTCTCGGCCGACCTCGCGCCAGGCCTCCTCCGGAGGCTCCTGGTAGGAAGCCTCTTCCCGATCCCCCTGTTCCTCAGCCATGCTCTGTCCCCTCCTAGCTGATCTCGACCCAGCCTGCCTGATTATCCGTTGACTACTTCAGATCCTCCAGACGACCTTCCCACTTCTCGCGAAGCTTGTTGTAGAGATCCTCGCTGATCTCCCCGTTCATCAGCCGGGTGTCTAGATTGTCCAGCATGCTCTGAATTTCGGCAGCTGTCTTGGGCGTTGACGGCTGGCTCCCGCTCTGTTGAGCCTGCTGGGATGCCGGCTGCTGGGAGGCGGGCTGCTGCATGCTCTGTGCCATCATCTGGGCCATTGCCGCCCCCATCCCGACGCCAGCGCCCAGCCCCACGCCGGTGCCTGCGGTGCCCTCAGACTGCTGAGCCGCGTCGCGCATGCCGCGCGCCGCCTGGAACTGCATATAGGCCTGCATATTGCCGATGGCGCCCATCGAGGCTCGCTCGTCGATCGCCTGGGCTGTCTCTTCCGTAGGCCCGATGTGCTCGGCATACACTGACGTCAGCGTCACGCCTCGAGCGGCGAAATCCTCGGCCGTCTTGGCCCGGACGCCGGCAACGATCTCCTCCGTCTTGGCGGCGATCTCAATGACAGTGTCTGTCGTCTCCCCAATAAGATCGGACAGCTTGGTCAGGATCATCGACCGGAAGAAATCCTTGATGTTCGAGGTGCGGTAGAGCCCCTGAGTCCCGACGATCTTGTTGACGAATAGTTGTGGATCGACCACCTGCAGCCCGTACGTGCCGCGTGCTCGGACCCGCGCCATGCCCAGCTCCGAGTCCTTGATGGTGATCGGCGTGGGGGTCCCCCACTTGAGATCCGTGAACTCCCGTAGACTGACGAAGTAGACCTCAGCCTTGAACGGTGTCTCGCCGGAGAAGGCCTTCTCCACCACATTCACCAGGAGTGGGATGTTGGCTGTGGTTATGGTGTGTCGACCAGGGCCGAATGTATCCAGCGCCTGTCCATCGCGGAAGAAGACCGCGGACTGACTCTCTCGCACGATGACCTGCGAGCCTGTGCGGAAGGTCCCGGACCCTCGTTCCGGGATTCGGTGAACGATTTCTGAGTTCGTCTCGTCGACGAACTCCACTATGTCGAAGATACGTGCCATCTCTATAGCCTCCTTGACGCGTGGGGTCTAGCCACCCTTCTGTCTCGTTTTCGAGTCGCCGTTTCGAACAGTGATTACAAGAGCTGCCTACGGGCCCTCCAGGATCAGATGCTCGCGCTGATCAAACGTAGCGTTTGCCTCGCGCACGATCTCCCGGATGACATCAATCGTCTCTTCCAGGCTTTCTCCTTCTGATATCGCTTTCCGCAGATGATCATTCGCCGTGTCCAGGCGCTCAGCGTACTCGACCAGGGCCGCATCGAAGTTGTAGAGCTGGCTTAGCTCTTCCTCTCTGATCTTCACGGGGTCGAACACCCCGGCGTAGCCGTAGCTGGCGAAGCGCATCCGGTCAGTGAAGTGCTTCAGCTGAGTGACAGCACTCTCCACGTCATCCACCAGATCCAGGCGACCATGTGCCAGCAGTTTCCTCTGGGCCTCGTCGAGGCGCCGCCTCTGTTCCTCCAGCTTCGTGACCAGAGTCTCCCGCAAGAGCTTGTCCGCCTGGCGCCGCTTCTGGCGCTCTTGGTAGCCGCTCCAGCCCGGGATGAAGTCGATCACCTTCTCAAGCGCGTTCCGCTCACCCTCTACCTTTTCGTAGATGTCCGCCATCGATCTATTCCTCCTTGTCTTCTCTGTTGGAAGCCGCCTATCCTCTATACGGACGTCTCCTCGGAAAGTTGCTCCCTTATGCTGCGTCTGCCGTTCAGCAAGGGCTTGGAGCCCCAACGGAAGTCCGAGTTCTGTCCTCTGTATCAGCTTTTCAAGCTAGTCGGACAAGAATATCTCGGCGTCACAGTACGGACACTTGACCACGCCCTTGCCGACCAGCTCCAGTTCCCCACCGCAGTTCGGACAACGGTTCTGATCCCGCATCTGGCTGGCCTCGCGAGAGTAGAGCATCCTCTCATCCCAATCCACGTAGCCGGTGAAGAGCCGTTTGTCGACCAAGTCGTAGATCCAGTCTTCGACCTGGTCGCGGCGCACGTCGAGCTCTATCGCTGCCTCCGAGATCGACACTTGTCCCTGTGTCCTTATCATACCCAGTAGCTTCTGTTCCTTCTGCGCCTCGGCCATCTCTGCGGCTTCACGCCGGCCCTGAACGAGAAGGAAGACACCGACGCCAACAGCAGGCGCGGCAAAGATGAAGGCAATGGCAGCTCCCAGGACCGCTCCCGAGAGGTTAAGGTTGCTCTCCGGGCTCAAACCGCTGGCCAGCAGCCAGGCCCCCGCTACGACACAGATCCCTATTCCGATGACGATCAGGATGATGCCGATCGATTTGCCAGTGTTCATGGGTGTCGTCTCCTACTTCGCCTTACAGATTCTTGCCGCGCTTCCCTAGCCAAACCCGCCACCGCCGCCGCCACCGCCGCCACCGCCGCCACCGCCGCCTCCGGAGAACCCACCGCTGCTCCCGGAGCTGCTGGGCTGGCTGGACAGCGTGCTGCCCGCCGAGCTGAGCATCGCACTCAGGCCGTCCGACATACTCTGCAGTCCACCTGAGAGGCTGTCGGACATACCCTGAAGCGAAGGTGCAGAGCCGCCCGCCTGGGCCGCTTTCCCAGTGCCCGCTGGACGGCTGCCTCCACGGTACGCAGGTCGGTGCATCGGCATGTACCAGACCGGGACGGGCACCCGCGTGTCCTCGATCTGGGAGAACTTTCGCACCCAGCTTCGATCCACACCCAGGGCGATGGCGTAGGGCAGGTAGCGATCGAACTGATCTGTAGCCTGGCTGAGGTCCGTGTAACGCTCAACGCTGTCCAGGTACCGCTTGAAAGCCTCCCAGCGGGCGGCCTGTTCCGCGCCCTTGCGGGTCTTCGATGGCATGAACTGACCGATAATGGCGACGCCGATCGCCGTGACACCGATGCCCACGAAGGGACAGAAGACCGTTGCGGCGTATTGTGCGAATAGAGCGATACTGGGTATGCCGCAGGCGAACGCGCCCACCAGCAGGGCGACTCCGATTCCGGCGTAGCGCTTCCGAAGTCTGCTCGGGCGTCCGGTGAAGTAGCCGCGCTTCACCGTCTGATCGTAGAGCTTCTTCTCAATCTCCGGGATCGCCGTGTAGAACTCATTGCGCAGGTCGGACATACGCCGCGTGCTGCGTCCCTCAAAGATCTCGTCGAGGAGCCGGCGCTCGTAGGCGAGCAAGTCGCCGGCCTCTTTGTCTGTTCGCCGGAACGTGAAGTCGAAGTTGTTCGCCTTGAAGAGACCCCGTTCCCGTTCCTCCTCAATCCGCAGGAACCCTCGACGAGCAAGATCGACGAGGGTGGCGATAATGTCCTCCATATCCGTCTTCTCGTCAACCACCGTACCTGCCACGCCGGGAGGATCATCGGAGGGCGGCTCTGATAGGTACTCGGCGGGAAGAGAGACTTGGGGATCGCGTCCCTGGAGATACCATAGCACCAGCATAGCGAGAGGCCCGCCAATGAGGAGCACGCCGCCCAGCATGACCAGTGCGACGTTAGCGACGTCTTGAGGTCCCTCCTGCCAGGCCGCACTACGATCATACGCTGCCTGCCAGTCAGGTTTGGACCCTTGCACGATGCCGTGGGGGAACTGGACTCGCACCTCAAATTCCTGCCCCGGGTCGATCGTCTCCTCCGCTTGGAAGGTAACCGTGCTGGTTCCTTCACCGCTTATCGAGGCCTCGGTTCTATAAGCCGCAACGGGTTCCGCCGAGGCGTCTTCAGGCAGCTGGACAGTCACAGTCGAATCGTAGACCGGGAAGTCTCGATCGGCGTAGACGGCCTTCCAGTACAGTTGATCGCCGTCCTCGTAGTACCGCAGTCCTCCCTGCACTGTATAGCGAAGGATGAAGGTGTGCGACGAGTTCGACGTGTAGGGGAAGTACCACTGGATGCGGAAGTCGCCGTCCTCGATCGACGTCTGATACGTGTAGTCACCTCCGCTTCCTCGCTGGTACTGTCGATCGCCCTCCCAGACACTGACGTCGGTTATGTCCTCCAGCCGGTCCATAGGGATGCTACGGTACCCAAAGTGGAAGCGACCGCTGGTGAAGCGTATTCTCTGGGTCTCCTCGACGATGAAGTTACCGTTCTCTAGAACTCTGATGTCGACGTCGAAGCGTTCCCAGTGGAGGGTTTGCGTTTGGGCGTGAGTCGTTCTGGTGAAAAGGAATCCCGCCACCAAAGCAAGGAGCAGGATCCAGCGGACCCGCCCGGTCAATCGTTTGTTCTCTGCCATTCAATCGCTCCTGAGTTCCGGTGTTTCAACTGAGGTCAGTAGGGGATGGTGCTGCTGCGCTGACTGGTTTCATTGAGGCTGCTATTATAACCCAGATCGAGAAAAAAAGCTACTACTCGGCCCTCTCCGCACGCCTTCATTTTCCAAGTCCAGCATAAGACCATCGGCTCGCGCCGATGGCCTGTGGGACTGCCTGCTCATCAGGAGCTACTTGGTACACACGGTTGCGTCAACAGGGGACTACCGATCTGGTGTGAGAAGAAACCTCACTCGTTCTTCATACGCTGCTCGACGTAGTCAACAGCTTGGCCCACGGTCTCGATCTGCTGCGCTTCCTCGTCGGAGATCGTCCCGCCGAACCTGTCCTCAAACTCCATGATCAGCTCGACTAGATCGAGCGAATCGGCACCCAAGTCCTCGCGGAAGCTCGCATCGCGCGTGACCTCTTCTGGTTTCACACCCAGCAAGTCGACGATGATGCTGCGGATCTCCTCTAATGTGTCTGCCATTGCGCTACCTCCTTTATTGTTCTCGATCAGTGTCTCTGTCGCTTTATTCTACTCGCAGTGCGTCATTTGTCAAACGCTTGTGTATGCGGTTGACAAGCCAACTCCCTGCGGGTATCATACCGACCATGATAACACGGAAGCATCCCCGAAGTTACGCCTGAACACGGTATGCATCAACAGCGTAAGTCAGAGCACATTCGCATCAACCTGGAGGAGGATGTCGGATTCGAGCACCTCTCGACCGGGTTTGAGCGGTATCACCTCGTCCACCAGGCCCTTCCCGGCATTGATCTCCAAGCTGTCGACACCTCCGTCCAGCTTCTCGGTAAGCGTCTCGAGGCGCCGCTCCTCATCTCCGCCATGACCGGAGGCACCCCGGAGGCTGAGGCCGTTAACCGTCGTCTGGCCGAAGCGGCACAAGCGGCAGGAATCGGTATGGGCGTTGGCTCACAACGTGCAGCCATTGAGGATCCGTCGCTGTCTGCCACATACCGTGTGCGCCACGTGGCGCCGGATATTCTCTTGTTCGCCAACCTGGGGGCCGTTCAGCTCAACTACGGGTACGGACTGCAGGAGTGTCGTCGGGCCGTGGAGATGATTGACGCTGACGCCCTGGTTCTCCACATCAACGCGCTGCAGGAAGCCCTACAGCCCGAGGGGGACACCCGCTTCAGCAACCTGCTGTCCAGAATTGAGGACGTTTGCCGGGCGCTGGAGGTCCCAGTGGTGGTGAAGGAAGTGGGGTCGGGTATGTCCGAGGAGGTCGCTCGCCAGCTGGCCGATGCCGGGGTCGCCGCTCTCGACGTGGCGGGGGCGGGAGGCAGCTCCTGGAGTCAGGTGGAGATGCACCGCGCGGCTACCGACCTTCAACGTCGGGTAGCCGCCGGGTTTTCGGATTGGGGCATTCCCACGGCGGAGAGCCTCCGTATGGCGCGACGGGGAGCGCCTGATCTGCCCGTCCTCGCCAGTGGAGGGATTCGCGATGGCATTCAAATGGCCAAGGCGATGGCTCTAGGCGCCGCGGCGTGCGGTGTTGCAGGGCCCTTCCTCAAGGCGGCCAGCGAGTCGACGTCGGCCGTGCTCGACTATTGTCACGTCCTGGTCGAGCAGCTGCGCGTGGCGATGTTCGCCAGCGGCGCCAGCGATGTCGCCGCGCTGCAGAAAGCGCAGCTCTTGACCCGCTGAGACGGAGCAGCGGGCCAGGGGTGAATCTACCAGATGGGCTGCCCGCATCAAGCCATGGGCAAGAACACAGGAGACGGAGTGAACGCAGCGGACACGCTTGAGACATTCATCGACCGCTATCTGCCGTCCATCGAGACTGAGATGCGGACCGTGGTACGAGCCCACGATGGCGGCTTCGGCCACCTCTTCGACCTGCTCCGCTACCACCTGGGATGGGTCGACGCTGCTTTTGAGCCCTGCGAGGCGCGGTCGGGTAAGCGCATCCGCCCCGTGCTCTGCCTGCTCGCCTGTGAAGGTTGCGGCGGCAGATGGGAGGATGCCCTCCCGGCAGCGGCCGCCATCGAGCTTCTCCACAACTTCACGCTCATCCACGATGACATCGAAGATCAGGATGAGAAACGCCGCGGCCGTCCCACTGTCTGGTCCATCTGGGGCCAGGCCCAGGGTATCAATGCCGGCGATACGATGTTCTCTGTCTCGCAGCTTGGCATGCTCCGGTTGGAGCAGCGTGGTGTCCCTCTGAAGATAGTCTTATCCGCTGCCCGCCTCTTTAATCAGACGTGCGTCAAGCTCACCCACGGACAGTACCTGGACATCGGCTTCGAGCATCGTGATCACGTCTCCGTCGACGACTATCTCACGATGGTCCAGGGGAAGACAGCGGCTCTCATTGCCGGTTCTTGTGAGATTGGCGCTCTGATAGCCGACGCACCTCCGCCGCAGCAAGAGGCTCTACGTGCCTTTGGCTACCACTCAGGCCTTGCCTTTCAGATGCTGGACGATATCCTCGGTGTCTGGGGGGACTCGAACGTGACCGGGAAGCCGGTGGGCGCCGACATCGCGCGCCGGAAGAAGACGCTGCCCCTCGTCCACGGCCTGAGGCGCAGCGGCGAAATGCGCTCGCTGATGACTCAGGAAGTCCTTTCGGCCGCTGACGTGCAGAGGGTTACCGAGCTTCTAGAGAGGACGGGCAGCAGGGCGTTTACGGAGCGCCTGGCGCGCCAGCATCACAAGCAGGCCCTGGCAGCCTTGGAGAGGGCGGATCCGAAGCCCGGGGCCGCCGAAGCGCTGCGCGGTCTGGCCGAGAAGCTCCTGAGACGTAACCGCTAGTCCTTGCGGGCCAGGAGAACGAACCGCCGGCTGTCCAGCGCCAATTCCGACCCATCCAGCCCGCCGTAGGCTGCTTCGACGGTAAGACCGGCCTGGCTCACCATGCGCGCCAGCTCCGCCGCGCTGTAGATCCGCATGGCGTGCTGGTGTTCTCGCCGTGCGCCGTCGGTGTCGATCAGTGTCACCGTCACCTCGTTCCGTCCGGTCAGCAAGTCGAGTTCGCGTTCCTCCAGCACTGTCACGCCGTCAGTGCCGGTGTGCCAGCCCCGGGATTCGAAGTTGCGCAGCAACCACGCCTGGTGGATAGTGTCCAGTAGGAAGAGCCCACCGGGCCTGAGCGCCTCACGGACTTGAGCAAGCACCTTCTGATCCTCCGCCTCTGTCTCCAGGTACCCGAAGGCCGAGAACATATTGATGACGGCGTCGAATCCCTCCTCGAAGGGGACGCGGCGCATATCTCTGTGTATCCAGCGTACCGAGACGCCGGCCTCGGCCGCATCCGCTCGAGCTTTTTCCAGGAAGACCTCGCTGAGATCCTGTCCCGTGACCTCGTAGCCCCTCTCTGCGAGGGCAACGGCGTGGCGCCCATGGCCGCAGCAGAGATCCAGGATGGTGCTCCCCGACGGCAGTCCCAACAGCTCGACGATCTGATCCGCCTCTCGTTCCGTCCGTTCTGCGGTCAGGCCGGGTTCGTATATGCGAAGATACTCCTCGTCGAAGAAGCTCGCGTACCACGTCTCGTCTACCACCGCATCCTCCTTTTAGAGCTGATCGAGCCGCGTCATCAGAAGGGGCACCAGCATCTCCTCCGCTGTTAGGCCGCCGTGATGGCCCCTGAGTGTGCCCTTATCGTCCTCCTTCTTCCTCCTCGTGAGGCGGGCGTTCTGCTTAGCGATGAGCACCTGGTCACCGAGGCGAGCCCGAAGCTCCGAGGGGACCGCATGGGCCGGCCCCCACAGTCCTGCCGCCAACGCACGGTCTGTGTCCAGGATGACAAACTCGCTTCCCAGGTGTTCCTCTGCGTAGGCCCTAAGGTGCTCTCTCTCACCGGGCCGGGCGTAGAGATAGGCGGCACGAGACTCGCCCGCGGGGGGCAGCAGCAGCGTCTCCCAGAGGCGGGGGTGGTCGGGGAGGTGTACAACGTGTTCCAACGGTGTGGCGATCTGGCCGTGGTCAGCGGTAATGACGAGGAGTGTACCTTCTCGCGCCGCCGCCGGCAGCCGATCGAGGAAATCCACCTCCAGCGAACGAGAGAGGTGGCGGAGCGCCGCGGTGGCATACTCGTTCTCGGGCCCGTAGACGTGACCAACGTTGTCAGCTCCGCCCCAGTAGACGTCGACGAAGAGAGGCTGATCAGAGTCCCTCTCAGCGAACGTGCGGCGCAGGTTGACCCACAGGTCGCTGAGGCCGACGTACCCACGCAGTTCCGTCATGCCGCGCAGGAAGATGTTGGTTAAGGTGCTGCCCATAAAGGAGAGGCGCGTATGGGCGACAGCGCCTATGCCCGCGTTGTCCAGAGTCCCTGCCAGGGTGGGCACCCGGATGAATGTCTCCGGGTCCCAGCCCCAATCCTCCAGCCTACCGCCTCCGCCGTAGGTCGCCGGGCCCATTTTCAGCATGTTCGCCAACACCCCCTGTCTCGGAAGGAGGAGCTTCGTCCCCAGAAACCCGTGTCCCAAGGGTGGGTGACCGGTCCAGATCGAGGAGAGCGCCGAGACCGTCGTCGATGGGAAGACGGAGGTGATAGGGATCAACCTCCCCCGCGAAACCAGGTCGCTGAAGAGAGACCGCTCGGTGTCCAGGTAACGCCTTAACTGGTAGTAGCCCACTGCATCGAGGATGATCAACAGGACGCAGCTCACGTCATCGGCAAGATCAGCCCAGAGGTCTTCGGGCAGAGTGCCGGACGCGTCCTCCATCCTAGCTCCGAGCAGCTGGGCCACGGTGGGGGCCAGATTGGCGATGGAGTAACCCTCGTAGTGAGGTAGGACGAAGTGCTCGGGCAGAGCAGAGGCCCGGCGCTGGCGCAGAAGCTGCTCGATTTGATCGCTAGTGGTCATGGTTGATCCTGTATGCGACGCTGAGTGAGGCCTCCCAGACACAGCCTGACGGTCGAAAGGGTCTGTGCTTCGTATAGTAAGACGACAGACAAGTGCTTCAGAAGCCTAACTCAGAGGCAGCACCCCGCGTGCGAGTCTAGTATTTGCGCGACACGTCCCGATAGGTGCCCGGCTGGCGGCACTGAAGAAGCTGTGTCTCGTCTCGTCGCTGCCGCATCCTGCTCAGATCGAGCGTCGCCACGGCATATCCCTCCGTGGGCTCGTCCGCACTGGCGTAGAACTGCCCGTAGGGATCGACGATGGCGCTTTGGCCGAAGAAGGTATACGAGGGTGTCTCGCCGACCCGATTGGCCGAGGCGACAAAGATGGCATTCTCCAGCGCTCGCGCCTTCAGGTAGGTGCGGTACTCCTCAGCGTTCGGTTCCTCCCAGTTAGCGAGGACAATCAGCAGCTCTGATCCGCGCATTGTCAGGCTGCGCGCTGTCTCGGGGAAGGCCAGGTCCCAGCCCACCATCATGCCGACGGTCAGTCCGTCCGAGCCTAAGGACGTTTCACACTCTCGAATTCGGTAGCCGGGGCGGAACAACATCTGTTCCTCTCCCCGGAGGTGGATCTTGTGATGCTGGTGAAGGACATCGCCGTCGGGTCCGACCATGATGGCGGTGTTGTAGAGCACACTCTCTACTTTCTCCTTTTTCGTCACCATTCCAAAGGCGATGTGGACGCCGAGCTCGCTGGCACGCTGAGCGATCAGATTGACGGTCGCTCCCGGGACGCGTTGGGCGACTTGCGGGAAACGTGGTCCCAGTTCGTACCCTGTCGTAATCAGCTCGGGGAAGACGATCAAGTCTACTGGCTGCTCGGTAGCGACCCGATCGATGAACTCGCGCATCTTGACCAGATTCTCTTCGACCTGACCAAGCTCAGGCTCCATCTGAACGGTTGCGACTGTGATTTCCTGGGTGGGCATAAATCCTCCTATCAGGTGGACGACATATCGTGTCTAGCGTATGGATGAGGCGCAGGGCCCCGCAGCTCCTCCAGGACGCTCTCTAGTTCTGGCGGGAGACCCGCTTCCAAGGTCACGTCCTGGCCGGTGGCGGGATGACGAAAGCGGAGTCGGTAAGCGTGGAGAAAATGGCGGTCCTCCAGCAGGTGGCGGTCCCCGGGCCCGTACACGGGATCTCCAACGATGGGATAACCCAACCAGGAGAGATGAACCCGTATCTGGTGCGTGCGACCCGTGTAGGGGTGGAGCTCCAGCAGGGTGTGCTCGGGGAAGCGCTCTGCAGTGTGATACCGGGTGCGGGCGTACTTGCCCTCAGCCAGGGGAGCCATCTTCTGTCGATCTCGGGGATGGCGTCCAATTGGAACCTCGACGATCCCCTCCGGCGGCTGGACGCGGCCCCGCACCAGCCCCAGGTACGTCTTCTCGACCTCCCGACTCCTGAACTGCTCCTGCAGAGCCGCCAGTGCCGTCTCCTCCTTGGCCACGACGAGCAGCCCGGAGGTCTCCTTGTCGAGCCGATGGACGATCCCTGCACGGCTCCGCCGGCCGACTTGAGCGATGGGAGGATGGTGGGCAAGCAGTGCATTCACCAACGTGCCGTCGGGATGTCCCGGAGCGGGGTGGACGACCATACCGGCGGGCTTGTTCACCCCGAGCAGATGCTCGTCCTCATAGACGATATCGAGGGGGATCGGTTCGGGTTGAACGGGGCGTTTGGGCTTCTCCGGTGGGAGGATGACCGTCACACGGTCCCCGGCCTCGACGCGGTAGGCTGGCTTGCGAGGGCGCCCCTCGACCGTCACCTGCTCCGCATCAATCAGCCGCTGGCCCCGAGTGCGGCTTAATCCGGGGACGTGGTCTCGGACCACTTTGTCGAGTCGTCTGTTCCCCTCTTCGACGATGAACGAGACAACGGCTTCTTCCCCTTCGGAGGTCGTCTCTGACTCAGTCATCCACAACCGCAGCCAACTCTCTACCGGCGTTCTCTTCCTCCCGTCCTTCCCAGAACATCAGAAGAGTCAGGATGGTGACGCCAGTGACGATGGAGGCATCGGCAAGGTTGAAGACAGGCCAGCGGCGCAAAGGCCAGAAGTTGAGGTCGATGAAATCGATGACGGATCCGGCGAAACGGAGCCGATCAATGAGATTGCCGATGGCGCCACCAAGCTGGAGACCAAGCGCCAGCTGGACCAGCCACTGGCCCTCCGTCAGCTGGAGGTAATACCAAAGCAGAGCTGCGATCACGATGACGGCGATAACGATGAAGATCTGGCTCGACCCGGGGAAGAGTCCGAAGGCAGCACCCGAGTTGGTGACGTAGGTGACCTGGAAGATCTCACCTAACCAGGGTGTCAACTCGATAGACTGGCCTTGCCTCAGGCTTTCCCTGACGAGATGCTTCGTGACCCGGTCAGCCAGCACCGACAGGGCTGCCGTCAGAGGCAGGATCAAGGTCCGCCGTTTTCGGTTCTTCAACGAGGAAGGGCCCTATACTCGTGCTCGGCCTGACAGTCGAGGCAGTAGACCGCCTGCGGTAGAGCCTCCAGGCGAGCGCGGTCGATCCGTACGCCGCAGTCCTCACAGATCCCGTATGTGCCGTTCTCCAATTTCTGCAGCGCGTGATTCACTCGCTCCAGAGAAAGCTCAATGCGGCGTCGGAATCCCACGTCGACGGTCTGCTCGAAGGCATCCGTTCCGTCGTCCGCCATGTGGTTACCATAGCCGACGCCTTCGTACTCATCGTTTTCCAACTGAGTGAGCTGCTCTTCCAGCTCCCTCTTCTCCTCACGCAACTCACGTCTGGCGCGCTCATACGAGAAGGGCATAACAACCTCCTTTCATCCGCTTACCAGCTTCCTGTTGTATTCGACCATCGCACGCTGGTAAGTCCTACCCGCCACGCTATGTGGGGCCACCGGGTGCAAGGCCGAAACGAACCGCTTCATCGGACTTCATATTTTACTTCACTGGACCTTGTTTGGCAAGAAAAGCAGACGGATGCCCACGGCTTTATCATTTTCGAGTCACCTTAGCGACGAGAATGATAAAACCCTGACGGATGCCCAGGGTCGTATCATCTTCGAGCCGAAGCCCCCTAGACCTTCAGAAGGCCGAGGGTGAGCCAGCAGCCCTCAATCTCATCTTCAGCCGTGATGTCCACATCGTCGGAGGAGGGGGCGCTCTCTCGAACCTCGACGCTCAGCGTCTCCGCGGCGATGTAGTCACGCCATCCCTCGATAGCCTGCGCCAGCTCTTCTTCGGCCTCATACATCGTCACGATTCGGTCATCGAGATCGAAGTCCGCCTCCTTGCGCAGGTTCTGTATCCGCCGGACGACGTCCCGCGCCATACCCTCCGCTGCCAACTCCTCGGTGACGTCGACGTCGATGGCCACGGTCACGCCGTGCTCCGACGCTACAGCCAGCCCTTCGCGAGGCTCCTCCCGAACCAGCACATCGTCTGGGGCCAACTCGATTGTCTCACCCTCCACCTCCACCTCTATGGGCAGGTCCGCCTCCAGGCGGCGTTGGGCCCGCACCGGATCCTCGAAGGACTCCAGGGCCGCCTTGACGGCCGGGAACCGATCTCGGAATCGAGGCCCCAGCGTCTGGCTATTCGGCAGAAGGCGGTAGGAGATCATATCGCTGATCTCGTCGGTGAAGACCACCTCCTTCACGTTCAGCTCGTCGCGGACGAGTTCGACCAGTTCATCACTGATCGTCTTACTGGTCTCCAGATGGACCAGGGCCCGAGCCAGGGGCTGACGGAGTTTGATACCCTGGCTGTTTCGTGCTGAGTGTCCCTGGGTGACGATCTCACGAACGAGGGCCATCTGCGTCAGAAGCTCCTCGTCCACGCTGTCCAGCTGCGCCTCCGGCCACTGCGTGTGGTGAACGCTCTCCAGCGTGTCCCCATCAGTAGAACGCACCAGGTTCTGATACATCGTCTCTGTGACGAAGGGCAGGATAGGGGCCAGTAGACGGGCCAGGGTGGTCAACACGTGGTAGAGCGTCGCGTAGGCAGCGTCCTTCTCTGCATCCTGCTCGCTCTTCCAGAAGCGTCGTCTACTGCGGCGGACGTACCAGTTCGAGAGATCGTCCAGGAACGCCTCGACTGCCATCGTCGTGGCGTAGGCGTCGTAGTTCTCGAGCCGATCCGTCGTCTTGGCGACGAGCTGATTCAGCCGCGCGAGAATCCACCGATCCAGCAGGGTCGGTTGCTCTGGTTCGACCTCGTCCCATTTGGCAGGCGGCTCCCACTCGTCGATCGTGGCGTATGTGACGAAGAAGTCGTACACGTTCCACCAGGGGATCATGAATTGCCGGCGAACCTCGTCCGCCCTGCTGTAGCCGAAGAGCAGGTTCTTCTCCGGCTTGTGAGCGCAGTAGAGCCAGCGCATCACGTCGACGCCCATCTCATCGGCCGCCTCGTTGAACTCAATCGCGTTGCCCCAGGACTTGTGCATCTCGCGGCCGTCCTCGGCCAGCAGCAGCGCATACGAGAAGCAGGTCTGGAACGGAGGCGAGTTCTCGATCACCGTCGCCATCGCCAGCAGGCTGTAGAACCAGTTGCGGAACTGGCCGGGAAACGACTCACTGATCCAATCGGCCGGGTACCACTTGCGCCAGTAGTCGCGATCACTGCGGTATCGCAGGGTGCTGAAGCTGACGATACCAGCGTCCAGCCACGGGTTGCCCACGTCCGGGATGCGCTCGACCATCTCCCCACATTCGGGGCACTCGATGCGCACCTCGTCGATCCAGGGCTTGTGAGGCGTATGCCCTTCGAAAGCCTCCCAACCTTCTACTGCGCGTTCCTCGAGCTCGTACTCGCTGCCGATGACCTCGAAGTGGCCGCAGGCCTGGCATTCCCAGATTGGAAGCGCCAGCCCCCAGTACCGCTTCTTGCTGATCATCCAATCCTCCATGTTCCGCAGCCAGTCCAGCTCTCGGTCCAGCCCAAAGGAGGGGATCCAGCGAATCTGCTTGGTGACGTCGATCATGTCGTACCGGAGCTCATCCATCGAGATGAACCACTCGTCGACCAAGCGGAAGACGAGCTCCGTGCTGCAGCGCCAGCAGACGGGATAGCGATGCGTGTAGTCTTCTACCTCGTAGAGCAGCCCCTTCTCCTCCAGGCTGTCGAAGACGGGCTGCCGGCTCTCCAGGACATCCGTCCCGGTGAAAGGCCCGAACCCCTCGACGAACATCCCTTCGTCGTCCAGCGGGGCGATGGCGGGGAGTCCGTGCTCTTGACCCAACTCGAAGTCCTCCGCACCGCATCCCGGCGCGATGTGAACGATGCCCGTACCCTCCTCTTCACCCACCTCCTCCCAGAGGATAACCCGGTGCGCCTGCGGGCCGCCCATCTCCTGCTGGGCATCGAGCTCGTCGAACGGCCCGTCATAGGTCAAGCCGCCCAACTCTGTGCCATCCATCTCCTCCAGCACCTCGTAGCTGCCTTCCAGAATCGGGAGTGCTCCTTTGGACAGGTAAAGGATCTCGTCCCCCTGACGCACTTTGACGTAGGTCAGATCCGGTCCAACAGCCGCTGCGACGTTGCTGGTCAGCGTCCACGGCGTGGTCGTCCAGACCAGGAGGCTTTCATTCTCCCTCCCGCGCAGCGGGAAGCGGGTCGTCACGCTGGGGTGAGTCAGCTCGCGGTAACCCTCGGTGACGATCTCGTGCTGGCTGATGCCGGTGGCACAGCGAGGACACCAGGGCATAACGTCGGTGCCCTTGTAGAGCCACCCCTCTTCCCAGCAGCGCTTGAGCATCGACCAGATCACGTAGTTGTTCTCGTTGGAGAAGGTGAAGTACGACCCCCCAAGCTCCGGGAGACCGAGTCGAGCCACGATACCCTCGACGGTGTCGGTCACGGAGCCCCGGGGACCCTCGACCGTGATCTCCTTCTCCGGGTTCTCCTCCATCTGTTGAGCCAGCCAACGGAGTCGATCGGTATCGTTCCAGTCCATCCAATATCCCAGCCGGATCGATTGGTCGGTCTGCACGGCGGCGTATCGCAGGACGCGTTCCTTGCAATCCCGGACGAAGCGGCCGACGCCGTACGCCTCGATATCCTGCTTCGATTCGAAGCCCTTCTCCTTTTCCACCTCGACCTCGACCCAGAGACCCTGGCAGTCGAAGCCGTTCTGGTAGCGGGTCTGGTAGCCGCGCATCGCCCAGTAGCGGTGATACAGATCCTTGTACGTGCGGCCCCAGCCGTGATGGACCCCCATCGGGTTGTTCGCCGTGATCGGCCCGTCGATGAAGGACCAGCGAGGAGCGTCCTTACGTAGCTCGTTTAGCTTCTGGAAAGCGTCGATCTCATCCCAGAAAGCGAGGATCTTATGCTCATTGGCGACGAAATCGATGGGATTCGGTACTGGTTTAAACATAAAGGCCCCTCCTTAAGAGGTCATTGATACCAAGCTGTCAATCGTCTCTGATATGGTACCACCAAAAACAAAAACTCCCGTCCCGTAAGGGACGAGAGTCACAGATCTCCCGCGGTACCACCCTGTTTGCCCCGGCAACGCAGGGGCCTCTCGGTCGGCGACCAACATCGCCGCGCCACTGATAACGGGTGGCGAGCCCGTCTAGACTTAGTTGGTCCGATCCTGGGGACCTGATCCGGTCCCTCAGACCTACACCGTTCGGCCAGCAGCTCCGGAGGGATTTTCGATGGGGCCTCCGCGCCCGGCTCTCACCGATCCCGGGCTCGCTTGGGCGGTGGGGCCACACCTACTCGTCTCCATCATCGCCTTTAGGATCACGTCGAATTATGCCACAGAGTCTGCCGTTGTCAAGCTCACCGAGTTCCCGTCGGGAATCTGGCGGAAACCCGGGTCTGTGGCTAGCACGCTTCTTATCGCGAGACTCTCCGATCGTACAGCGCCAGCAGATTCGCGACGTGAATCTGCTGCACTTGACCGTGGAGAGGGAGGCGCGACAGTCCCGTGGTCTCAATGCTGTCGTCTCGGAGGGCTTCTCTGCCTTCCCCGCTCTCGATGGCGTCGGCCACCTTCTCCTCGACAGCATCCAGGTAGTGCAGGCTGGCATCGATCGCCTTGCCGACCTCCCCAACGAGGATCACCTCCCCGTGCCCCTGCACCATGTTGTTGATCTCCAACTCCTTGATCCTCTTGAGGGAACGTCTGAAAGCATCAAGCTCACCGTCAACGATGGAAGGAACGGGCATCATCGTATCGGAGGCGAACAAGACCTTGTCTTGTTCCACGTACACCATGATCAGGTCCTTCGTGTGACCGGGGGCCAGGATGAGCTGGATGACCTGTCCGGCCAGCTGGATTGCCATCTCTTCGCCCTCGAATGTGACGTCAGGAAGGCGAAGGTCGACCTCCTCCAACAACGGTTCCTGCTCCTTAGCTTCCTTCAATGCAGGATAGCCCCGTTCCCTCAGCAAGCGGCGGCAGCGTTCGTGAGAGACCAGTTCGGCCTCCGGGAATAGATAGCTGCCGTAGGCGTGGTCCGCGTGATAGTGCGTCAGGATGACGTACTGAACGCCGTCTGGTGAGACGCGAGGGATGAAGGAGGCCATCTCGCGGGTCTCGTTGGGAAAAGGGAGACTGTCCACCAGGACCGTGCCTCCCGGTGTCACTATGGCCCCTGCAGTCACCTGAGCATAAAGGTCGCTGGTGAAAACATAGATGTTGTCAGAGACTCGTTCACGGAGCATAGCTTACCTCGCTTGCTGCTCGAATCTGCTAAGAAAATTGACTGGAGAAGAGAATAGCACAGAAAAGCAGCAACGTCAAGCGGCCGGCTTGCAGCATGCGTACGCCTCTATAGAAAAAGGCACCACCTCGCGGTGGTGCCTAAGACGTAGTTAACCCCGCCATGCCGTTCGCCGTATGTGTGTTGAGCCTCTGCTCGTAAGTGGGTGCCTGCTCCCTAGTCTCCTAGGAAGACGACAGCTCCCTATCTGATAGGTGTTGGCTCAAAACGCAGTCGGCTGTCACGAACACAGCAGGGTTAGCTGACAAGACTATACCATGTCTCTAGAAATGCGCAAGTGAGCGGGGAAGCTCAATCTGCCGCCGTTCCCGTTCGGGCCATTCCCGTTCGGGCCATTCCCGTTCGCGTCGCATAGGCCTATCCGGTGACCGATGAGTCCTGTCCCTCAATCACCGGCGGCTTAGCACGCTCATCCACCAGAAGCTGGAGCACGTCCGGGCGTGCGTAGTGCCCCACGGCGTCGAAGTCGAGCTTGCTTCGGACGATCTCGCGCCGGTCCAGCGTCGCATAGAGAATCCCCTCTTCACCATAAAGCGGCCCCGCTACGACTTCACCCAGCGGAGACACGATGGCGCTGCCGCCTCGGCACATCACGTCTGGTTGGTCTGCCAGTTCTTCGCGCATGGGTAGATCGGCCGGGTACATGTCCTTGGTCACGAACTGATTACAGCCCAACACGAAGCAGCGTCCCTCGCAGGCGATGTGCCGTAGCGTGGCCTGCCACGTGTCCCTTCCATCCGCTGTGGGAGCCAGGTAGAGCTCGACCCCCTTGGCGTACATCGCTGTACGAGCCAGCGGCATATAGTTCTCCCAACAGATCAGGCCGCCGATCCTTCCCAGGTCGGTGTCGAGCACGGTCAGCGTACTGCCGTCACCCTCGCCCCATATCAGGCGCTCGGCGCCCGTCGGCTTCAGTTTGCGATGTCGGCCGAGGATCTGTCCGTCCCGCCCGATGTAAAGGAGTGTGCAGTACAACGTACCGCGGCCGTACGATCCGTCGCGTTCGGTGATGCCTATGGCCAACACCACACCCGCGTCTCGTGCTGCCTCGCCCAGAGCTTGGGTGACCGGGCCGGGAATCACGACACTGTTCTCCCAGTACCGCTGCCAGAGCAGGCGGCCCTCCGGACTGCGGCTGCCGACCACCATGCCGAAGCTCAGGCCGCGGGGATAACAGGGAACGAAAGCCTCGGGGAAGAGAACGAACTCCGCTCCTTGGGAGGCCGCCTCGTGGATCAGGCCTCGAGCCTTCTCGATGGTGGCATCCCGGTCGAAGAGAACAGGTGCTGCCTGGACGACAGCGACACTGACGACGAAGCTATCGTGCATCTCTACCTCTCCAGCGAACTACCGCAGCGGAGCACGTCCCTTACCGCTGCTGATCCTGAGCGTTCGTCGCAAGACGTTTGACCATGCGGTGACTGAGGACCTCGTACCCGAGTTGTCGGTAGAAGGCTATCGCCCCACGGTTGAACGCGTAGACGTTCAACTCGATGGACGTCGCACCTTTCGCCTCGGCCCAGGCGCGGGCTTCACTCATCAACGCCTCCCCAATACCTGAGCGTCGGTATGCGGCCTTCACGGCGATGTCATCAACGATCGCGTAGCGCCGCGGCACGAAGATCGGCACGTCGGGGGTGTGTCGGATCTCGACATCGATGAATCCCACCAGGGAGCCTTCTGTCTCGGCGACGAAGAGGCCGATGTCCGGTGCCCCCATGCGTCTCACCAGAAACGACTTCGAACGGGCAGGGCCTTCCGCCGCCTGGAACCTGTGGGGCAGATTGTCCCGATGGAGCCTGTCGACCTCACCGATGATTGCGCACAGGGCCTCGTAGTCTTGCTCCCTTGCCGGTCGGATGAGGACTTCCATGGCTTTCTCCCTTCGTTGAACGACTGGACGAGCTTCCAGAAGGCTGCCAAACGAGCGGAGGCTGGGATGAAAAAGGTCGGAGCAGACCCCACGTCCTAGGCGCTGAGGCCTGCTCCCGGTCTACTTCCGATCGCGCGAGTGGTGCTAGTCGTAGTCGTAGAACCCCTTGCCCGTCTTCCGTCCCAGGTGACCGGCCGCGACCATGCGCTTCAGGAGGGGACAGGGCCGGTACTTGTCATCGCCCAACCCCTCGTGAAGGACCTCCATCACGTTCAACAGGATGTCGAGACCAATCAGGTCGGCCAGGGCCAGCGGCCCCATGGGATGATTCATCCCCAGCTTCATGACCGTGTCGATGGCCTCCTTCGTGCCGACACCCTCCATCAGCGCGTAGGCGGCCTCATTGAGCATCGGACAGAGGATGCGGTTCGAGATGAAGCCCGGGTAGTCCTCCGCCTCGACCGGTGTCTTGCCCAGCGCCTCGGCCAGCGCGACGGTGGTCTCTGTCGTCTCGTCAGACGTGTCGAGCCCGCGGATCACCTCGACCAGCTTCATCAGAGGAACGGGGTTCATGAAGTGCATGCCGATCACCTGGTCAGGCCGGTCTGTGGTGGCCGCCAGCTCCGTCAGCGAGATGGACGACGTGTTGCTGGCCAGGATCACGTCCGGGTCCGTCAGCTCATCGAGCTGAGAGAAGATCTTCCTCTTCACCGCCACGTTCTCTACCACGGCCTCGACGACGAAGTCGGCGTCGGCTGCGGCTTCCATCTCTGTGGACGTGGCTATGTTCTCGCGAGCTCCGTCGAGCTGCTCGTCCGTCAGGCGACCTTTGCTGTGCAGCTTCTCGACCGAGTTCTCGATGGACCCTAGCGCACGGGTGAGCTGTTCCTCGTCGATGTCGATGAGCGTAACCTGGTAGCCGGACGTAGCGCAGACCTGGGCAATCCCGTGGCCCATGGTCCCGGCACCGACGATGGCGATGTGGTCGAAGTCCATTACCTTCCTCCCTATAGCGTGTTGCGACGACGAATCGCGGAATGGATCCCTGATCCTCCGCGTGCCACGATGGATAGCTCGGTCTACTCCAGTTCGATCGCCATGGCGACGGCCTCACCCCCGCCGAGACAGAGGGTGGTCAGACCGTGCTTGAGGTCTCGTTCTTTGAGCGCGTGAATCAAGGTGACCAGCACGCGAGTGCCCGAGCAGCCGATGGGATGGCCGAGGGCGATGGCGCCCCCGTTGACGTTGACCTTCTCCTCCGGGAGATCAAGCGCTCGCATATCCGCCAGCATCTGGGCGGCAAACGCCTCGTTGACCTCGAAGAGGTCGTAGTCCTCCACACCCGTATTCGTCCTCTCCAGGAGGTTACGGACGGCGTGGATCGGAGCTGTGAAGATCTTCAAAGGTTCAACTGCGGCCTGGTCGTAGGCCACAATGCGCGCCAGCGGCTCGATGCCCAGGTCGTCAGCTCTCGCCCGGCTCATCACCACCGTCGCAGCCGCTCCGTCGGTGATGCCCGGGGAGTTCCCCGCTGTCACGATGCCGTCGCGTTGGAAGGCGGGTCTCAGGCGAGCCAGCGCCTCCAGGGATGTGTCGGGCCGCGGCGTCTCGTCGACCTCGAACAGCTTCGGCTCCCCCCGCCGCTGTGGTACCTCGACGGGGACGATCTCTTCGTCAAAGCGTCCTTCCTCGATCGCCTCGACAGCCTTCATGTGGCTCTTGTAGGCGAACGCATCCAGTTCCTCCCGCGTCAGGCCGTACTCCCGGGCGATCCACTCCGCCGAGTTGCCCATATGGTGTTTCTCAAACGCGCACCAGAGGCCGTCGTGCACCAGAGCATCGATCAGCTCTCCGTTCCCCAGGCGGTAGCCGAAACGCGCCTTCTGGAGCAGATAGGGGCAGTTGTTCATGCTCTCCATACCGCCGGCGACGAAGATGTCTCCCTGGTCAGCGGCGATCAGGGCAGCGGCCAGCATCACGGTCTTGAGGCCGGAGCCGCATATCTTGTTGACCGTGGTCGCTCCCACGGTGGACGGAATCCCCGCCCCGATACCGGCCTGGCGGGCCGGGGCCTGGCCCTGACCGGCCTGGACGACGTTTCCCATCAGGACCTCGTCGATGGCGGCCGGCTCGACGCCAGGCCTCTCAACAGCGGCCTTGATAGCGACGGCTCCCAGTTCGGGCGCGGAGAGGGGGGTTAGGGTGCCTTTGAACTTCCCAATCGGTGTGCGCACGGCGGATACGATGACTGCGTCCTTAGGGCTCTTGGAAGGGGTGTTGGGCATAGTCCTTTCTCCTGCGTCTAGCTATATATGCAGCGGCTTACGGCTGATAACGGGAAATGAGCTGTGAGCGTTCTGCTACCTGATGGGGCGTTATGGCGGCGAGCGATCAACCGAGCCGCTCGAAGATCGGCCGCAAGCGCTCGTAGACCTCGTCCATCCATTCGGGGATGACCCGCGTTCGCCCCACCGTGGTCATATAGTTTGTGTCGCCGGCCCAGCGCGGCACAATGTGTACGTGGACGTGGTCGGCGACGCCTGCTCCGGCCGCCGAGCCGATGTTGGCGCCGACGTTGAACCCCTCCGGCTCGTAGGCCTCGCGAAGCACCTCCAGGCTCAGCTGGGTCAGGGCCATCAGCTCCTCCGATGTGGGCGGGTCCAGCTCCTCAAGCGTCGCTACGTGCGCGTAGGGCGCGACCATCAGGTGGCCGTTGTTGTAGGGAAAGCGATTCAGGATCACGTAGCACCGTTCACCGCGATGAACGATGTGCGCTTCTGAATCGGGTTCCTCAGCTTTAACGCAGAAGAGACAGCCGTCGGGCAGGGACTCGTCGCCCTGGAGGTAGGGCATCCGCCACGGGGTCCACAGGTGGTTCATAGCTTGGGGATTGTACACTAGATTCGTGAGCGGGGCAACATCGCTTCTGATTCAGGAGGCGCTGTATCTGACAGGTACGGGCCTTAAGCACGAGAGCGCGGAAGGGCCTGCCGGCAAGGCCCTTCCGCGCCGTAGAGCTACGTCATCGCCTACTGAATCGCCCCGAAGGCCTCGCTGGCGGCCTCGACGGTACGATCAACATCCTCTCCGGAGTGAGCCAGAGAGATGAAGCCGGCCTCAAACTGCGAGGGGGCTATGTAGACGCCCCTCTCGATCATGCCGTGGAAATACTGGTTGAAGTGGTCGGTGTTCGATGCCTTAGCGGTCTGGTAGTCGATCACCGGTTCCGAGGTGAAGAAAGTGGAGAACATCGTGCCGACCTGGGTCTGGAAGACAGCTACGTCGGCTTCTTGCGCCGCTCTCCCGACGCCTGCAGCGAGCTCTGCTGCTTTCTGCTCGATCTCCTGGAAGACGCCTGGCTGCTTCAACACCTTCAACGTCTCGATCCCGGCCGTCATCGCCAGAGGGTTCCCGGAAAGCGTGCCGGCCTGGTACATCGGTCCGGCCGGCGCCACCGTCTCCATCACCTCCCTCTTGCCCGCGTAGGCTCCCACGGGCAGTCCTCCGCCGATGACCTTACCCAGCGTTGTCAGATCCGGTTCGATGCCGTACAGCGCCTGTGCTCCCCCGTACGCAACGCGGAAGCCGGTCATCACTTCGTCGAAGATGAGCAGCGCGTCGTGTTCCTCCGTCACCCGGCGGAGACCCTCAAGGAAACCGTCCTGGGGCGGAACGACGCCCATATTCCCGCCGACCGGCTCCACAATCACGCCCGCGATCTCATCGGGATAGGCGGCGAACGCCTCCTCAACAGCCGTCAGATCGTTGTAGGGCGCCGTGATGGTGTCCCGGGCGGTGCCGGCCGGCACGCCGGGGCTGTCTGGAAGGCCCAACGTCGCGACGCCGGAGCCTGCTTGCACCAGCAAGAAGTCGGCGTGACCGTGGTAGCAGCCGACGAACTTCAGCACTTTGTCGCGCCCCGTGTAGGCTCGGGCGAGACGGAGGGCGCTCATGGTCGCCTCCGTGCCCGAGTTGACGAAGCGGACCATCTCAACCGTCGGCATCGCGTCGATGACGAGTTCGGCGAGCTCCGTCTCCAACTCGGTGGGCGCTCCGTAACTTGTGCCTCGGTCCACCGCCTCCTTGAGAGCCCCAGCGACCTGAGGGTGGCTGTGTCCCAGGATCAGCGGTCCCCAGGAGAGGACGTAGTCGACGTACTTGTTCCCGTCCACGTCATAGAGGTAGGCGCCGTCGCCTCTCTCGATGAAGAGCGGCTGCCCGCCAACGGCGCTGAAGGCCCGAGCAGGGCTGTCAACGCCCCCCGGGATAACGCGCCGGGCCTCGGAAAAGAGCTCGATTGATCGCTGGATTTCCATTCTGTCTACCTTCCTTCGATGTTGATGGCCTCTCTGCCGAATCGGGTATCGGGTTACGATTGAACGAAGTAGCGGACGCGTTTCTTCTTGTACTCCTTCTGACTGTAGAGGATGGTGTGCTCCACGGGGTCGATCTCGTCGCGGATGCGGGCCACGACCTCCTCGACCTCCTCACGGCTCTGCCCGTGCACCATCGTGAACAGATTATAGGGCCAGCGGGGTGGGTAAGCCGGGCGCTGGTAACAGTGGCTCACCGAGGGGAAGGCGGCGGCTCTCTCTCCTGCCTCCACGATGCGCTCCTCCGGCACGACCCAGCAGCCCATGCCGTTGGCCGTGAACCCGGCCCGACGGTGTCTCAAAACCGCACTGAAGCGGCGCATCAAGCCCCGACGGTCCAGGTCCCGAGCCGTCTCCAGTAATCTCTCCTCCGTGATGGTGAGCTCCTCCGCTGCTCGCCGGAAGGGGCGCTCTATCAGAGGGAGATCTCCCTGCAGCACCCGCACGACGTCGCGTTCGAACTCGGTCAATGGCGTATTATTCTTTTCTGGCCCACCGTTCCCCCCGCCCGGGCCGGCTCCCGCTCTGGAACGCGAACCGTCGCCCGACATGTCGAAGTGTACGCCGATCTTGAAGAGCCGCAGCGACGGGAGATTCAGGTAGTCGTCAGTGTTGCTCTCCGCAGCCAATCGAGCGATCTCCTGCTCCAGATCCTCGTCCGGAGGCAGCGTGAGCGTGAACCACAGGTTGTAGAAGTGGTTGCGAGAGTAGTTGTGGCTGACGCCCGGATGCGCGCTGACCAGCGCCGCCACCTCGTCAAGCCGTTCAGGTTCCACGCGGAATGCGACCAACGTGCTCTGGTAGCCCAGACGGCGAGAGGAGAAGATCGGCCCGATCTGACGGATGATGCCCCCTTCCTTCAACTGGCGAGTGCGTCGCAGGACCTCGTCCTCATCAATGCCTAGCTCACTCCCCAGCACTGCGAACGGCCGGGGTACCAGAGGGACCGAAGCTTGGAGTAGATCCAGGAGCCGACGGTCAAGAGCGTCCATTATACTCTCTCCCCCCTCCCAACAGACCTGCCTGGTCTCCAGCATCGGTTTCCGTTCTAACGGTCAGCTCCATCGTTGCCCCACCCTCAATACCTTCCCTTTCTGATGCTGGCCACCCGTGGCCCACCGGCGGCGTGCAAGCTTACTCACGTCCGGGTTCATACACGCAGTAGGGCTCCTCGCCCATATAGTTACCCGTGAGGCCGAAGGCCCGGGCACGGCACCCCCCGCAGCGGTGCACGAAAGAGCACTCGCCGCACTTTCCCTCCAGCTGGCTCAGGTCCCGAAGTCGCCGGAAGACTGGAGAGTCCTGATAGATCGTCTCGAAACTCTCATCGCGCACGTTGCCGGCCAGGACCGGCAGATAACCGCACGGATAGACCTCGCCGCGGTGCGACACGAAGCAGTAACCCATCCCTGCCAGACACCCCCGGCTCATGCGGTCCAGGCCCCGCTCCCGGCCGACCAGATTCGGCGGCGTCTCTGACTCCTGCTTCCGGGTGAGGACCAGACGCATGAACTGGGGGCCGCACGTCACCCGCAGCGGAATGGGCGAGTCGAGCGCCGCGTCGTAGAGCCAGTTCAGGATCTCTTCGTAGCCCTGTGGCGTCAGCTCGTCGTCGATCTTTCCCCGCCCCGTCGGGACCAGCATGAAGATGTGCCACGCTGCTGCCCCGAGCGCAACGGTGAGATCGTGGATCGCCTCCAGGTCATCGACGTTCTGGCGCATCACCGTCGTGTTGATCTGGAAGGGCAGCTCTCCATCGCGACAGCGCTTCACGCCGCGCACGGCGCCCTCGAAGGCACCGGGGACGCCGCGGATGGCGTCGTGCCGGGCCGCACAGGAGCCGTCGATGCTCACTGAGACCCGCTTGATCCCCGCATCGATCATTCGCTCCACCGTCTCCGACGTGATCAGCGTGCCGTTGGGTGAGATGGCCGTGCGCAGGCCCTGCTCGGTGGCGTAGGCCGCGATGTCGAAGATGTCCTCTCGCATCAGCGGTTCGCCCCCGCTGATGACGAAGATGGGCTTGAAATGAGGCCCTTTCCCGCCGGACATACGGCTGATCTCATCAATCAGCCCCATGACCTCGCCCGTCGTCAGTTCATCGGGCGCCGGCTCCCGCTGAGCGCTGGCTCGACAGTGGCGGCAGACCAGGTTGCAGGCCCGGGTCGACTCCCAGGCGATGACGCGGGGAACAGATCCTTCAGCCCGACCCTCGGTTGGGTGAGACATCAGCTACTCCTTCCCCTGGAGCCACCGGGCGGCATCCTTGGCCCAGTAAGTCAGTATCAGATCGGCTCCAGCTCGCTTGATCGACGTCAGGGCTTCCAGGGCGACGGCACGCTCGTCGATCCAGCCTTTCTCTGCCGCTGCCTTGATCATCGAGAACTCCCCGCTGACGCTGTACGCCGCCACCGGGTAGTCGAACCGGTCTCGTACCTGCCGGATAATGTCCAGATAGGGCAGCGCGGGTTTCACCATCAGAATGTCGGCACCTTCCTCGATGTCGTTGGCGACCTCCCGGAGCGCCTCTCTCCCGTTGGCCGGGTCCATCTGGTAGCTGCGGCGATCTCCAAACTGCGGTGGCGACTGAGCGGCATCTCGGAAGGGGCCGTAGAAGTGCGAGGCGTACTTGGCGGCATAGGACAGGATGCTGACGTGAGCGAATCCGCCGCTGTCCAGCGCTCCGCGCATGGCACCAACCATGCCGTCCATCATGCCCGATGGAGCGACCATGTCGGCTCCCGCCTCGGCGTGGGAGAGAGCGACTCTCCCCAGCACCTCCAGCGTCTCGTCGTTGAGGATAGTCCCGTCCGGCAGCCCCCGGCTCTCGGGCCGCTCTCCAAACGGGTCACCTCCGGCGAGGACGTTACCCTTGATCAACCCACAGTGGCCGTGACTTGTGTACTCGCAAAGGCAGACATCCGTGATGATCACCATCTCGGGGACAGCCTCTCTGATCTCGCGTACCGCTTGCTGCACGATGCCTTCCTCGTCGAAGTTCTCCTCTCCCACCGGGTCCTTACTGGCCGGCAGGCCGAAGAGAATCACGGCAGGAATGCCCAGAGACGCGACCTCCTCCGCCTCCTGACGAAGCAGATCGACCGACCAATGGTAGTTGCCGGGCATCGACGGGATCTCCCGCCTCACGCCCTCTCCGTGGACGACGAAGAGGGGATGAACGAAGTCCGACGGCGTCAGTGCCGTCTCTCTCACCATGCGGCGGACGTTCTCCGTAATCCGGAGACGACGCGGCCGATAGGCAGGGAATCTACTCATAGACGACTCTCTCTCCAGTGAACAGACGATAGCGCCTGGCCCTCTCGCGCTCTCTCGTGCTGAGCGCGGCTTGCGACCGGCGCGTTCCGGTTACAATCCTATCTCCTCGTCCGTGAGGTAACAGGCCGGATCGGGCGCCCAGACGTCACCGTGGACGGCCTCGGCACGAACCCGGAAGTTCCCGTTGCAGATATCGAGGTAGCGGCACTCGGCGCAGCGGCCCTTCAGCAGCGGCTTCCGATCCTTGAGGCCGTCCATCAGAGGGTCCGACGTGTCGGTCCAGATCTCGCCGAAGGGACGTCGCCGCACGTTGCCGAAGGTGTGATGCTGCCAGAACTGGTCGGGATGGACGTTCCCCAGGTGATCCACCGCGGCGATACCGACGCCCGAGGCGTTCCCTCCGTTCGCCTGCAGGAGAGAAAGCACCTCCTCGTAGCGCTCGGGCTGCTCCTCCTCGATGCGCTTCAGCAGGTAGGGCCCGTCGGCATGGTTATCCACAGTCAGGATCTCAATCTCCACGCCCTGGCGGTCGAATGCCGCAGCTCGATCGAAGATCATGTCGACCGCTGCGCGGCTCTCTTCCAGCGTCAGGTCATCGGCGCGCATGCGCTCTCCGCGTCCTGCATACACCAGGTGATAGAAGCAAGCTCGCGGTATGCCTTCGTCGTGCAGGAGATCCAGGATGTCGGAAAGGTCCTTCACGTTATGCTTGTTCAACGTCAGCCGCAGGCCGGTGCGGACCTCGACGTCGCGGCAGTTGTGGAATCCGCGCAGCGCTGCGTCATACGCGCCGTTCACCCCGCGGAACCGATCGTTCGTCTCACCGATGCCGTCTAGCGAGATACCCACGTACGAGAAGCCCGCCTCCTTGATGCGCTGTGCCTTATCCGGGTCGATGAGCGTGCCGTTGGTGGAGATCACGGTTCGCAAGCCGCGTCCCACTGCGTAGGCTCCCAGCTCAAACAGGTCCTCGCGCATCAGCGGCTCGCCGCCCGAGAAGAGCAGGACCGGCACGCCGAAGTCGGCCAGATCGTCGATGAACGCCTTCGCTTCAGCGGTGGTAAGCTCATCCGGATCGGGCTCCGCCTTGGCGGTGTAGTAGCAGTGGATGCAGCGGAGGTTGCAGGCCTTCGTCGAGTTCCACACCACGATCGGTTTTCGGCTCAGATTTGCCTCTCGACGGCTGGCATACTCCCTCTCTCGCCACTTGTAGCGCAGGCGGTCCTGAGGACCGATCTTGTCGCAGAGAAGCCGCGTAACACTTATCATTCCAACTCCTGATCTAGGTCATGCCGTTATGGACCGCACGCCCGGCCGGTGCCGCGATTAGACAGGCTGATGGCGGCGACAGGCACGGCGGGCGGTGCTATCCGTCTCTCTCGTCGGTCAGGTATTCCACCAGGGCGCCCACCAGCCCGGGGATGGTGTGTTCTTCAGCGCTGACGTGGACTGGCAGTCCCCACGCTCTCGCCGTCTGCGCCGTGATCGGGCCGATACAGGCCACGGTCGTACCCTCAGGTAGGTCGGGCAGCGGTTCCATCGCCGCGGCGAAGTTGCGGACAGTCGAAGAACTGGTGAACGTCAGCACGTCGATCTCCCCGCCGGCCAGCATCTCGCGGACCCGCTCTGCGTCCTCCCGGCCGGCGGGAACCGTCTGATAGGCCGATACCTCGTCGACCTCCTCCGCGCCCAACTCGAGGAGCCCCTTGGCAAGCGCGGGTCGGGCGATGTTCGCCCGAGGCAGCAGCACCCGCTTCCCACTCAACCGGCCGATCTCGTCGAGGATCGCCTCGGCTACGTACTGTCCGGGCACGAGGTCGGGCTGCAGGCCGTGCTCTCTCAACGCCTCGGCCGTCACCGGGCCGATGGCGGCGAGGCGGACGCCACCAAATGCGCGTGCATCGAGCCCCGCCTCTTCCAGACGTTCCCAGAAGAACCGGACCCCGTTGGTGCTGGTGAAGATCACCCAGTCATAGTCCCGGCGAGCCAGGTCTGCCACGGCTGCGTCCAGGGGTTGCCAGTTCTCCGGCGGCTGAATGGCAATGGTCGGGAACAGAATCGGCTCCGCCCCCAACTCCCTCAGACGCGCTGCCGTCTCCCCAGCTTTTCGCCGGGGACGAGTGACCAGAACCCGAAGGCCGAACAGGGGCCGAGTGTCGAACCACGAAAGCTCGCCCCGCAAGTCTGCCACGCCTCCCACGATCAGCACCGCTGGTGGACGTAACCCTTCCTCTTCAGCGCGCTCCGCAATGGTGGCGAGAGACCCGGTAACCGTCTGCTGGCGGGGTGTCGTTCCCCATCGAACCAGCGCCGCCGGCGTCTCCGGGGGCTTCCCTGCGGCCAACAGCTCCCTCGTGATGATAGGCAGGTTCCCCACGCCCATAAGGACGATCAACGTGTCCATCTCTGCCAGGGCATCCCAGTTCAGTCCCAGTCCCTCGTCGGCCCCTTTCCCGCCCTTCCGGCGGTGACCGGTCACCACGGCGAAGTTTGAGGCGACGTCCCGGTGAGTGACCGGGATGCCCGCGTAGGCTGGGGCAGCGATAGGACTGGAGATACCCGGTACGACCTCGAAGGGGACACCGGCGGCGGCGAGAGCCTGAGCTTCCTCGCCACCTCGGCCGAAGACGAAGGGATCCCCTCCCTTCAGCCGGGCCACGCGTCGTCCGGCACGGGCCTTTTCCACCAGGAGGTCGTTGATCTCCGCCTGAGACAGCTTATGCTTGTGAGCCGACTTCCCTACGTAGATCAACTCCGCGTCCGGCCGGGCGATCTTCAGGAGCTCGTCGCCGATCAAGCGGTCGTAGAGCACGACGTCTGCCTCTGCCAGCCGATCGCGGCCGCGTACGGTGATCAACCCGGGATCTCCCGGACCGCCTCCTATCAAATGGACCATGCCAACGTCAGTCAACGTTCTCTCCCATACTACAACAGTAGATTCGCGCTCAAACGGGGCGGGGCAGGCTGATCCCCCGCACCCTACGCATCACGCAGCAGCTTGCCCGCCCCCCGGTCCAGCAGGTCCTCGGCCACAGTGTCCCCGATCGTTGCGGCCTTATCAAAGGATCCGCGTCGCTCACCCCGTATGATGCTCTGCCCGTCGTGACTCGAAACCAATCCTCGCAGCCACAGCGCGCCATCGCTCACCTGGGCGTAAGCCGCAGCCGGCACGTGACAGCCAGCCCCCAGTCTGGCCATAAACGCTCGCTCTGCCGTCGCTGCCGCCCAACTGGGCTCATGGTTCACCGGCTCCACCAGACTCCGTGTCCTCTCGTCGTCGGCACGAATCTCCACAGCCAGCGCGCCCTGTCCCGCCGCCGGGAGCAGGGTCTCCGGCGGAAGGGTCTCTGTGATGACAGACTCGTGACCGAGGCGGATAAGCCCGGCCGCGGCCAGTACCACCGCGTCGTAGGCTCGGCCCGTGAGCTTCTCCAGCCGCGTGTCGACGTTGCCCCGGATGCCGACGACCTTCAAGTCCGGCCGCAACGCCAGGATCTGTGCCTTGCGGCGCGGTGAGCCCGTGCCCACGCGAGCGCCGGGTGGCAGATCCACCAGGGCGTCGCCTGACTCCGAAACGAGGGTGTCTCGCGGATCACCGCGCTCGGGGATGGCGCCCAGGGCCAGCCCGGGCGGCACGCTGCTGGGAAGATCCTTAAGGCTGTGGACTGCTAGATCAACCTCATCATCGAGTAGTGCCAGCTCCAATCCCTTCACGAAGAAGCCAACACCGCCCGTCAGATGAAGAGGCGTCTCGCGGTCTCGGTCGCCGCGCGTGCTAACCTCCACAATGCGGAACCGAAGCTTGGGATGCGCTTCCTCCAACAGCGCGATAACCCGGTGCGCCTGCCACAGAGCCAGGTCGCTGCCACGCGTTCCAACACGTACCGTCTGCTCCCCCAGTCTTGCCTCCTATCGTAAGAGAAAGCTATGTAAGCCATCGGGCGCCAGAAGGTCTGGCCCGATAAACGTGGTCAGAATCGAGATGAACCCCGCGATCACGATCCAGGAAGCTCTCCGCACCGACCAGTGCGCGACGTGGCGCACGAAGAAGTAGCTCCCGTAGATCCCCAGCGTCACCAGGGCCAGCACCTGTTTCGGCTGCCAGACCCACGCCTGTCCCCAGGCCCGCCTCGCCCAGGCCGAGCCGGTGATGACCGCTGCTGCCATCAAGAGCACGCCCACACCGACCAGCCAGCGGCTCAGGCTGTCCATCACGGGGAGGGGTGGGAGACGCCACGCCAGCTTCTTCCGGCGGAGCGACCAGTCCTGGAGCAGGTAGGCCAGGGCCGCTGCAAAGGCGACCGTAAACGCGGCATAAGCAGCCAGGAGGACGGCCGCGTGCGTCATGAGCCACGCACTCTGGAGGAGGGGGAGCAGAGGTTCCTGAGCGCCCGGCAGGAGGGAG